>Ga0315279_10000136_pt1 | contig 157621 bp, 146 predicted proteins | sample YL17G06_20_MG_FD_203694 | JGI IMG/M metagenome (GOLD analysis project Ga0315279, IMG submission 203694) | Sediment microbial communities from Yellowstone Lake, YNP, Wyoming, USA - YL17G06_20 | ecosystem: Environmental > Aquatic > Freshwater > Lake > Sediment | place: USA: Wyoming | collected... | reverse complement strand
GGAGGTGACAGTCAAAGGAGCCACTTCACAGAGAGAATGAAATATGAGGAAACTGATGTCGCCATGGTAGCGGCTGAGCTTCTTGCCATGTGCGATAATGCATTACTGCGCAGTGATGCTGTCTACAGCGTTAGCGTAATTGGGTGGGGGGAAAGGGCAGAGCTCCTCAAACAACATCTCAAGGGAAAATATTGGGGGATTGATGAAAAGGTCAAGGTAAATGAGGTGTTGAGGAACTGCATGCCCGTTGAGGGAGGGGAGATACTCAGCGGTGAGTACGCCTCGCTTTTCGTGAATTTTGCTCCAGAGTTTGCAAGGGAGGAGATATCACTTGAGATAAAGGAGATTCCAAGGAATTTCCTTTCAAAAGGCAGGAGTAGCGTTGAGGTTGGCAATGAACTTCTTAAAGGAGTGAGGAGGCACCGAGGGATATATCTCGAAAGCATGAGCTACAACACGAACATTCTGATTGTGGGTCAGCAGAGGATGGGCAAAACGATGTTGGCAAAGAGGATTGCAGGACATGCTGCTAGCGAGGGGGCGGGGGTCATGGTATTCTCCCCAAGCTCGGAATGGAATGCACTTGCCAAGTCCAGAAAGAGGATGCTGGTCCTAAGGCTCTCCGGCAGGATTCCCTTTAACCTCGTCCGATGCCCGCCTGGGGTGAGGAGGGAGCAGTTCTACCAGAACCTGGCATTACTGCTCGCAAATGCGATGGGCGCGGGTCCCTACACAAACCCCATGAGGAATGTCATGCTGAACTCCTTCACCTCCCTTTACGCCAGGAATAAGGAGCCCGGCATTGTTGATATATACGATGGTGTGCATTCTTCAGTAGTCGAATTCTACTCCCATGAAGGGAAGAGCTTCGGTAAGTTCGGGCAGAACATAAGGGCATCGTTGGAGAACCTGAGGCAGATAATGCTCAAGGAGCAGTTCCGTGTGAAGGATGGGGTGAGAATCGAGGACTGCATAAAGGACGGGGCAGTATTTGACCTGAGCGGATGCAGCGAACTTGAGAGGGCGCTGCTCTATGCGTTCATACTCGCGCAGGTTTACAGCTGCATAATGAGCAACTTCGACGAGAAGGGCGACAGGGAGCTCAGACTTCTCCTGGTGCTTGAGGAAGCCCAAATGGTTTTCAGGAGGCAGGGCAGGGAGGGCGTGAGCATTGAGGCAAGTGCAACTGCGGATTTGGAAAAAAAGCTCGGCATGTTCGGCAAGAGGGGGGTTGGCATGATGCTGATAACCCATTTCGCAGACCAGTTGAGCGACATAGTGAGGAGGCACGCGCAGACTCACTTCTACTTCAAGCAGGATGTTGACTCGCTTGAAAGCGCATTGAAAGACTTGAAGTTCAATCCAAGTGAGGAGGAACTCTGGAGGAACGCGTCAGCAAAACTTCTCTCCCTTCCAACCGGCGTTGCAGCATGCAGGGCGGTGCATATCAATGATGGCGAGAGGATTGAGGTAGGGCCCTTCCTTATGAAAAGTATTGCTGAGAAGGAAGAGTGTATGGGGGAGAAGGAGATAGATGCGAGAGTTGAAAGATACCTTGCTAAGAATGGGATAAGAATGCCTGAAAAAACAAAGCTGATGGTTAAGGTTCTCTCAGTTGATGGGAAGGGGGTTCCAGATGCGAATGTTGAACTGCTGCTACGCGACACTCCGGTGAGCTTCAGCGAGACACAGGATGGAGTTGATTATATTACAGGAAAAGTTGAGCTAGACATAGCAGGAAGCGCCTATGTGGATGCAATTGAGGGGGAGGAGTACGAGGTGAAGGTTTCCAAGAAGGGTTTCAGGAGCGAGCGCAGGAAGGTAGTTGCAGGCAAGGACAAGTTAATTAGAATTGAACTTGAACTCTCAGGTAAGGCAAGAAGAAGTATAAATTCCATGTAAAATGGAGTGGACACCTAAGGATTTGTCAGGATGAACTGCATCGTCTTCTCGTCATCCAGTATGCAGAACCCGTAGCGGACAAACTGTATCGCGCTGCCCTTCCTCAGGTTCCTGCATTCCTGCTCGCAGTACCCCTCGTCCATCCTGAGGCTCTCCTTGTTGAACTTCTCCTCTATGAACAGCTCAGACGGAACTAGCACCTCTGCTTTCATGTGCTTGTCTGTGACCCAGTGGAGCTTCCTCTCCTCCATTCCTTCATTCCCTAGGAATTCCCCCCTGAGAGTTTTGCCTTTCTCGACAAGCTTGACATTGCACAAATCCAGCAGCCTGAACCTGTCTCCCTTCTTCAGTTTCTCCGCATCGGACTTGCTTATGAAGAACTTCCCGGTTATCTCAAGCGTCCTCTCGCCAAGGTTCTCAGTTGGATGCTTCTTCAGCTTCATCTCCCCTTTCTTCACGCCATCGACAACCAGCTCGACAGGGTCTTTCACGAAGAAGTATCTTGGAGCTTTGGGGTCAAGCAGTCTCCTGTTCTCTGTCAGGAGTGCATCTATGGAAGGCTCGCTCTCCACCTTGCTCAAGCCAAAACTAAGGACGAAATTCCTTATTGCTTCAGGCAGTATTCCCCGCCTCTTCAGGCCCCGCAGTGTCGGCATTCTCGGGTCGTCCCAGCCCGAGACTCTTTTCTCATCAATGAGGGGCTTCAGCAGCCTCTTGCTAAGGGGAATTCCTTTTATGGTGAGCCTTGAGAAGTCATACACAATCGGTTTCCTCATCCCAAGCTTCTCTATTATCCTGTAGTACAGCTCATCCCTCAACTCATACTCCTTGCTCCTCAAAGCATGGGTGACTCCGTCCAGGGAATCGGCTATGCTGACCTCGAAATCATATGTCGGCCATACGGAATATTTCCTGCCCTGCCTGTAGTGCTCTGCGCTACATATCCTGAACAGCGTGGGGTCGCGCATCACAGTGTTGGCTGAATCCGGCTCTGCAGCCAGCCTGAGGACTGCATCGCCCTTCCCGTATTTGCCCGCAAGCATCCTGTCCCATGCATCCAGATTGCTTTCAATGCTGTTGGAGCGGCAAGCGCAGCTCTTCCCAAGCTTCCTGAGCTCGTTTATCCTCTCCTTCTCGCAGCTGCACACATAGGCGTCGCCTTGCATTATGAGCTGCCTTGCAAGCTTGTAGAACTCCGGCATCTTGTCGGATGAGTAAAGCTCCTTCCCGAACTTCATGCCAAGCCATTCCAAATCCTCCTTTATGGCAGCAACGAACTCCCCCCTCTCTTTCTCAGGGTTCGTGTCATCAAAGCGCAGCAGGCACTTGCCTTCATATTCTCTTGCAGCCTCATACGAGAGCAGGGCAGCCTTGGCATGCCCAAGGTGCGCAAAGCCGTTAGGTTCGGGAAGGAATCTTGTGACAACCCTGCCCCTCTCACCATCCTCAAGGGTGATTCTCCTCTCCTCTTCCTTCTTCTCCTCAAATGTGAACTTCTCCATTTCTTTCTCAATCTGCTCCTTCTTCATTTTGTTGACTTTCGTGATGACTTCGGAAATGACTTTCATGGTTGCCTTCATGTCAGCCTTTGCTTCAGGAACTTCTGCTATGACCTTGCCAACGACTGCTCCGACCTGTGCCTTGCCGTAGTCGCTCGCATTCTTGAGAGCATGCTTGTATGCAACTTCTTCAACACTCAATTTTCCACCCATATCATTCACCTTTGACATTCAGCTATTCGGCACCTCTTGCCCCAAGCACAGTTTCGAAAGAATCATAACCCATGCGCTTGTAAAGATGCGTGAATTCCTTCGGTTTTTTTGCCAGTATTATCACGCACCCCCCTCCGCCTGCACCTGTTATCTTGGCCCCGAATGCGCCGTTCTCCAGCGCAGTTTTTATTATCCTGTCCATCTGAGGAGTGGACAAGCCAAGCTCAGAAAAGCACTGCTGCGCAGCATTCATATTCTTGCCAAGCTTTTTGAAGTTCGAAGCTTTCAGAGCATTTATGCCGCTCAGGGCAGTTTCCTCCATCCTGTCGAATATTCCATCGACCTCATTCCTGCTCCTCTTGTATCTTTCCGCAACCCTTTTTATCATCTGGCCGGTGTCCTTTTGCGAGCCGGTGTTAACAACAAGCATGGGCACTTCTGCCTTTATCTTTAATGGCTTGGCTCCCTCCTCCCTCCTGAATGATATGTAGCCGCCGAATGCGCATGTGCTGGCGTCAAGCCCGCTCGGGTTGCCATGCACCACCTTGTCGCCAAGGTTTGAAAGCTCAGCAAGCTGCTTTTTGCCAAGCCCGCCATGGAAGAAGTTATTCAGCTCTGCAGACAGGGATGAGAAGACAGCCGCGCTTGAGCCAAGCCCGGAATTGCGCGGCACTTCCGAGTGGATTGAGATGTCAACGGCAGTGAAGCCGAACTCGCAGAAGAACTCCCCGAGTATTATCCTGTAGGGCGAGAAGATGTCTCTCCTTGCCTTTGCGAGGCCCTCCATGTCGCCTTTTTCTATCATGCCCTTCAATTCCGCATAGGTTTTCAGAACTTCGTTGAAAGTGAACCTGCCCTTCCTCCCGAAATCCTCCAGTTTGATTGTTATTCCGCCCTGGGCTCTGCCAAGCTTGCAGGAAGCTCTCCTGTTGAACGCCGCCGAGAGGGCTAGCCTGTTGTAGACAACCGCGTGCTCCCCGAAGAGCTTGAGGCTGCCCGGTGCTGATGCCATGGATAGATTATGCAGTGAATATTAATATAATTTGATTTGCATAGTTCATATGAAGCCAGAGGTGTGTTCCATGGAGTTCTTCGAAGTTCTGAAAAGCAGGCATTCGGTAAGAAAGTTCAAGGAGAAGGAAGTGGAAGAAGAGAAACTCAAGAAAATTCTGGAGGCTGCCAACTTAGCTCCATCTGCCGGTGACCTGCAGGCATACGAGATAGTTGTTGTCAGGGACAAGGAAGGAAAGGAGAAGCTTGCGAGCGCTGCATACGAGCAGGAATCCATATCTCAGGCTCCACTTGTGCTGGTTTTCCTCACCCACCCGGAGAGGTCATCAAGGAAATACAGTAGGAGGGGTGCAGAGTTGTACTGCCTGCAGGATGCAGCAATAGCAAGTTCTTATGCACAGCTCGCAGCTGCTGCACTTGGACTGGGTTGCGTGTGGGTCGGAGCTTTTGACGAGAACGAGGTTGCAAAAGCCGTGAATGCGGAGGGAGATTCCAAGCCAGTTTCAATGCTTCCGATAGGATATGCGGATGAGCAGCCAAGAGTCACTCGAAGAAGGGAGCTTGACGAGCTCGTCCATAAGGAGAAGCTCTGAAATTTCTCCAATTCTCGCATAGCCTTACGAGAGCGCTGGAGACAAACTCTAAATCCCTCATTTTCACGAACTCATCCTTCCCATGCACATTGCTCTCATCTGCTATTGGGCCAAAGCACAGTGAGGGTATGCCTCTCCTGCTGAAGAACCGTGCATCTGTGCCCCCGAGAGTTCCGTATGCCCTTCTCTCTCCAGCTGCACTCTTCAGCATGCTTACAAATGGATGGGTTTCAGAAAGCACATATCCTTCAGATTTTTCCTCTATTCGAAACTCAGCTTTGGAGTCTACCTGCTTCAGATATTCTTGAAAACCAGCAATTGCGGAACTCAGGCTTTCTTCAGGTACGGTTCTCAGGTCGAAAACAAACTCGCACTTTCCTTTCCCATCAGATATTTCAGCTGCTTTCCTGAGCAGCGGGATGGATTTCTCTATGGCATTCTTGGCCAGATGCGGGTAGCCGGCATGACCCTGCTTGCCCAGAACTACAATCTCCCTCTTTCCCTTCAGCTTGATGCGGCATTCGCCAGGTATGATGTTTGACTTCACCCCTGCTTTCGCATGTTCAACAGCTCCTGCCTTGAGATCTAGCATTGTCAGGGAAAACCGGCCCCGGATTCTCCTTCCCGTAGATGCACTTACCAGTTTTGAGAGAACTTTCTCCCTCTCTTTCGAGTAACCAGCAACTTCCGACAGGAGCGAAATAAGTTTCAGGAGAGAGCCTCTTGCCGTTATCCTCCCGCCAACCCTGCCGCTTGAGCCCCTGTAGACTCGAGGGCCTGCATCAACCAGTATGGCTGCATCCCCCTTGACAAGAAAACCTCCGCTTATCTTTTTCTTCATCAGAAAGCCAAGGCCATCCTCACCGCCTATTTCCTCGTCACATGTCACAAGGAGCCTCAGGTTAACTTTTGAGGAACCGCTTTCTCTGAGAGTTTCAAGAGCCGAAAGAGCGGCGAGTATCCCTCCCTTGTCATCCGCAGCCCCTCTCCCGTATGCCCTCCGTCCTTTGACGGTAAGCTTGAAGGGAGGATGCTTCCACCCTCCACCTGCGGGCACTATGTCATAGTGCGTTGCAAGAAGCATGGTTTGCTCCGCACCGGCATAAAGGGAGATGATTATGTTCGGTTTTAGATTGTTTGGGGAATGCACCTCTACCGCAAGCCCGCTCCTCTCTGCTTTTTTTGAAATTGTTTTTGCACACTTCCCGTAATTCACGGCATCCTGGTTTGTATCTATCTCCACAAGCGTAGCGAGGAAGTCAATATCCATAATCACCACCGCACGACCTCTTAGTTTACCGCAAATCTGTCATCCCCCACTTACTAAGCAAGCTTTGCTGGCATTAGGTATATATAGCTGAATTGGTTAAAATTATAGGGTGAGAAATTTGAAGAGATGGCTTCTGGTACTGCTCATGCTCTCGGCAACAGTCTATGCTGGAAGAGCGGGTCTGGTTGTCCAGTTCAGCAACTCAAGTGTCTTTAAGAAGTGCGTTGATTTTCAAAGCGGAGACAGCGCATTTGAGTTTATAAGGAACTCCGGCTTAGCGGTGGTTACATACAGATATGAAACTTTGGGAATTGCGCTTTGTGGGATAGGCGCAGTCGGCTGTGATGCCAGCAACTGCTTCTGCAAGCCTGATTATTGGGGGTTCTATTACCTGGATGGGAATGATTGGAATTACTCGGATGCTGGCATAGGGGACTACAAGATGAAGGACGGGGATGTGCTTGGTTTCAGGTGGGGCAGTTACGGAAACACGCCCGAGACGCATAGCTTCAATGAGCTGTGCGGGAGTGGAACTGGGAAGACCAGGGCGGTCATAACAGCTCCCGACAGCGTTCCAGTCAACAGCACTATTCTGGTCAAGATGACATCTGAGGATGGAAAACCGCTTGTTTATGAAAGCGTGATAGTAGACTTTTCAGGCGGTAAGAAGGAACTCGTAACAAATGAGAGCGGTGAGGCGACATTCAGCGCCGACAGGGAGGGAATCTACAGCTACAGCTCGCCCAACCATCTCCTTAGCTCATTCAGGGTTACCAACATCGTAATGCCGACCGAAGCTTCACTGAAAAGCCCAGAAACTCCAGCAACTGCTCCAGCAGGGGAGACGCCTACCTCTCTGGGCATGGCACTGGCGAATCCCCTCCAGACAGCCCTGCCGGTTCTGGCAGGTGGCATTGGTATTTTAGCTTTTCTATACGTACTTAGGAGGGTGAGAAAGTGAATACGCTTAGGGAGTCGGCAAAGTACATTCTTGTACTTTTTTTCTGTGTATTTGTCAGAATTCTGCCAAGACCCCCGAATATTGAACCTGTGATGAGCGCCTCAATGCCAATTTCAAGGAAATTCGGCAGTTACAGCGGATTCATATTTGCGGCTTTCTCAGTTGTAGCCCTTGACTTCATTGTCGGAAGGGTTGGCTATTGGACGGTATACACCGCTCTTGCATATGGAATAGTGGGTTATGCTGCAGCTATATGGCTCTCAGGGAAAAAAGAGGTAAAAGGAAGGGAGTATGCAGAATTTGCGCTGTTCGCGACAATATTCTACGATGCTGTGACTGCCCTTGCATTTGGAATTCAGTTTGGGCAGAATCTGGAAGCAACCATAATGGGGCAGATTCCATTCACCGCATACCATCTTCTAGGCAATGTAGTTCTGGCTTACTTTGTCAGCCCCCTGCTGTACAAGTGGATAGTGGCAAACCCGAAGCTGGAGTTAAATATCGCCATAGGTTGAGCCAATCACTCTATTTCTTTTTTGGTTTATTGCTAGAGAATTGCCCTTGAGTGCTCCCTTCTGTTGGCAAACCCTTCCGTGCTTATGCCCCTCAGCTTGAAAAGCTCTGCAGTCTTTCCGGTTATTAAGAGTTGGGAGTTGACGAGCGATGCAAGGTTTTTGGAGCCGCTCAGGAACATGCAGGTTTTGAGCTGTTCCTTCCACCTTGCCAGCTCTTCCGCAACACCTTTGCTGCCTTTCTCTGCACTCTTGAGGAAAGGAAGTGCAGCCCCCGCATAATCCGCGCCAAGGGCAATCGCCTTTGCAGCATCAACCCCAGAGCGGACTCCCCCGCTGGCTATGATGGGAAGATTGCAGACACTTGCAACTTCGACTATGGAAAGTGCGGTTGGGATCCCCCACTCCCAGAACGACTCATGCGCCCCGGGGTTTCTCAGCAACTCAACCGCTCCCCAGGAGGTTCCTCCTGCCCCGCCCACGTCTATTCCCTTCACCCCGGCATTCTTCAGCGAAAGAGCAACTTCTCTCGATATCCCGGCTCCGGTCTCCTTTGCTATTACCGGGAGATTAAGCTGGGATGTGAGCTTCTCAACAGATGAGATGCACTTCTCAAAATTCCTGTTTCCTTCAGGCTGTATTGCCTCCTGCAATGCATTCATGTGGATGAAAAGGGCATCTGCCTGCACCTGCTCAAGGGCTTCCCGTATTCTCTTCGCGTCATATTCAAGTAGCTGCGCTATTCCTATGTTCCCAAGCAGGAAGATGTCAGGAGCAACGTCTCTCACTTTGTAAGTATTAATTAGGGATGGATTTTCCATCATGGCTCTCTGGGAGCCAAGCCCCATGGCAACTCCGGCTTGCTGGGCGGCCTCTGCCAGTGATCTGTTTATCTTCCCTGCCTCTGCTGACCCGCCGGTGATTGGTTCTATAAAGAAGGGGGCAGAGAGCTTCTTCCCAAATATGCTGCAGGAGACGTCTATCTTGTCAAGGTCAAGCTCTGGCAGCGCGCAGTGCATGAAGTCTATATCCCCAAAACCAGTTCTCTTCTGCCTGAACTCTACATTCTTCTTCGAGCATATACTCAGATGGGATGATTTCCTGTCTTGGGTAGCAGATTTTGCCATAGATATATTTGAGGATGTTTATAAGATTAATTGCGTGTTTGTCAACAAAAGTTGGGCTGATTGTTTTTCAATCCTATACGGATTAATTGGCGAGATGTGTATACTCCGTATTAATACCATGTATATTTATATATGAACTCTACTCATATATAACGGTAAATCCCGTGAGGTGGTTTTGAATGGTACAGGCGATTATAGACATCTCTGAGCGTGCTAATCGTGTGCTCGCGATAGTCAAAGCCAAGTATAGCTTAAACGATAAGTCCCAAGCAATAGAGCTTATGGCCAAGGAGTATGAAGAGAAGGTGCTGGAGCCTGCCCTCAGACCGGAATATGCGGAAAAGCTTAAGAGGATTGAAAAAGAACCCCGCATTAAGGTAAGCAACTTCAGAAAGCACTAAGCTGAAGAAGCTTAATATCTCGTAAACTGTAAAAACTTATCAAAAATAACGTATATGGTCTAGTGTCATTTATGGATAATTGTCCCGCTCTTCCTTCCCAGCATGGCATTCTTCAGATTCCCTTCCTCCAGTCCGCTGATGATATTGCTGGTTATCCCACGTTCAACGAGCCCAAGCAGTGTCTCAACCTTGTGCAGCATCCCGCCGGTAACATCTATTCCATAGGAGCCTTTAAGGGAGGATTTTATTTCCTCAAAATTCTTAGGAGTTACCTCAGGAATCTTCTCGGCTTTTGGGTTCAGCTGCGGGTCAGAGGTGAAAACACCGTCTGTTACTCCAGCCAGGATAATTCTTTTTGGCTTGAGTTTTCTTGCGAGATAGTCAAAAATCACTTCGGTAGAAAGTATGGAGCAGCCCCTCTCCAAATCGACCACTACATCTCCGTAAGGAACGGGGAGCAGATTTTCTGAGAGCATCCTTTTTAGGGGTTTGACATCAAAATGGGTTATCTTCCCATTCCTCGCCAGTGCGCATGCAGACGGCTGCACAGAGACTGCGTTCTCCCCGGCTTCAATGAGGCTTTCGACAACAATCCTGTTCAGCCTTGATGCGGCATCCTGCACTTCTGCGACACCCTTGTAGGTTTCCGGGCTCACCACCCCCTTGTGCACCTCGTATTTCTTTGCAGGAACATGGGGGAAAGAGCCACCGCCATGGCCGACAAGAACCTTCAGCTTTCCTTCCTCCCTTGCCTCGTGAATCTCCCTGGCGAGCCGGTTTATAACCTGCACCCTTGCGGTGAATGGCCTAGTCTTGTCGGTTATCAGACTTCCGCCAAGCTTTACGAAGACCAGCTCGCTCATCTCAATACCTCGACAATTCCCTTATTCCCGTCCACAACAACTTTGCTTCCGTTCTTTATAAGCTTGAATCCCTTCTTCTCCAGCTTGTCCACCATCGGAATCTCCGAGATTATTGCACCGACTGCAACTATGACCTCAGCCTCCTCATTCACAATTGCTTTCGGGGCTTTCCCGTTCTTCCTCAGCTGGTACAGCGCATAGGAGCCAACAGTTGAACCCCTGCCTCTTGGAAAGACCAGTACCTTTCCTGCCATGCATTTCCTGAAAAGCGGATGCTTGGGGTTTACAACAACCCCTGTCTTTGTATCCACCTCCCCCAGGAAGCTTATAGCCTCAGTGCTGACCAGAGCTTCTCCTTCCGCCTTTCCTCTTGAAATTGCCCTTCCTTTTATCTTCATGCTCTTACTCCAGGATATCCTTCAGCGAGCCGAAAAGCACCTTCTGTTTGCAGAAGCTCGGCAGGTAGTGCGCCGCCTTGCCAGAGTTCACCGCAGTGCGCTTGAAATCCATGTCTTCGATTGGTGAAACGACCATGCAGGTATCGCTGACCACCTTTCCTCCTGCCTCCTCGATTATTTTTGTAAGGCCCAGCTTGTCCGCCTTGGTCTTGATTTTTCTTGCAGTGCACACCCACAGCTTCCTTTTCAGCTTTTTCCCCCGCAGTTTCTCGGCTATCTCCTTTATCTCCTCGAGGGAGCAGTGGGGACAGCCAACTGCTATCAGCTCGGCATCCTCTGAGGAGTTCAGGCTTTCCCTGGTTTCCTTCAGCTCCCTGCCGCCGAACTCCACCCTCTCCGGCTTGCCCACCACTCTCCACTCAGGGGTAACCCCTGCTATGAAAAAAAGTGCAACAGAGCCAGATGCAGCAAGAGCCGCTCCCAGAGCCTTTACCTCATCAACCGTGAAATCCTCCATCCCCTCAAATGCAACAACCCGCTGCTTGGCTATCCCCCCGGCGTAGATTCCCAGCGCACCAAAATCCGACATATCCTCAAGCTTGACCTTTACGTTGAACACCACTTCCGCAATTCTGTTCTCATCAAGGTGGTAGCCAAAATAGGGGGTCTTTCCGGTAATTGCAGATGCCAAAGCGCTCATTCCGCTCTCCCTGTTCGTCTTGGCTCCGAGCGCGGAATTGGCGAATATCACCGCGGAGCTCTCGCTCCAGGCTATATGCTCGCCTTTTTTAGGCAGTATCCCTATGAGATAAGGGGTGCAGGTGCACGTGGGCTCCACCCCCATTTTCTTGTAAGCCTGGATTATCTTCATCTGTTTCTTGGCAAAATCCTTTGGGAAGCCCATTTCCTTCCATTCCTCAAGGTCCATGCCGCAGGGGTTAAGGTAGCTGGGAATCCTGACCCTGCCGTCCTTTGCGAAGCTCTCAAGGAACTCCAGCCCTGCGTCCCCAATGGTTTTATAGCTCACTCCTGAAATCTGTGCTGAGGTTACCGGAATCAGCTTCTCTGCCCCGAATATCTTGCAAATTGCCAGGAGTATCTCCATTGATTTGGCTGCGGCAGCTCCATGCTCCCCTCCTAGGATATCCTCTTCCTCCCTGCTAAGGTGCATCAGAGATACCTCCCAATCTTCACTTTTGGAAATTCCGCCTTCTTGAAATCTTTCAGGTGCTTCTTCAGGGGTGCGGTTGCGTCAAGGCCCATCTTGCTCGTCTCCCTTGTGTACGGGTTCGCGGAAGGGTCCAGCGATGAGCCCTTCTCATGCAGTTTGACCACCAGCCCATCCTTTGCCTGGAATCTGGTCGCTATTGCCCACTCCACATCAAGCGGGTTGTGGATGTCTATATCATCATCTATGATAAGCACATGCTTGAGCGATGAATGCCCTTTGAACGCAGCCTCGATTGCCCTCCTGCCATCATCCTCATTTTTCTTCTTTATCCTGACAACTGCATGCAGCCAGGAGCATCCTCCAAGAGTCAGGTGGACATCCTTGCAGTTGCATACCTTATTCACCTCCCTGAACACTGTTGGCTCCCGGGGCATCCCCATGAGGAGCTTGTGCTCGTTGCAACCTGGCAGAAGGGCGTGGTACAACGCATCCTTCCTGTGGGTTATTTTCTTTATTTCAAGCACATTCTGTTCCCTGATTACATCGTATGTCTCTGTTAAATCTACGAAAGGGCCCTCGGGAGCAAGTTCCCTTGTGATTCTTCCCTCAAGCACAAATTCGCTCTGGGCGGGAACCTCAATATCCACGGCCTTGCAGCGCGCAATTGGCAGTTTCTCCAATGCATTCGCTATCTTCATCTCATCGAAACCCAGCTCAACGGATGTCGCCCCTGCCAGCAGAAAGTTGGCGGAATTCCCTATGCAGACTGCGACATCAAGCTCCCCGCCGTTCCTTTTCATGAATTCGTTCAGATGCCTGGGCAGGATTCTCATCACGAACCTTCTCCCATCCAGCTGCATCAGCCTGTGGAAGGAAGAGTTCCTTCCAAGCTCTGGATCCTTTGCGACAACAACCCCTGATGGAACGTAAGGCCCGCCATCGTTATTGCAATGAGTGAGTATGGGGAGCCTGTTGAGGTCCACTCCCTCCTCCATGACTTCTTGGCACGGGGCTTTCCCGACAAGCTGCGGCTCACTGGGGTTGTCTATTGCATGCGCAATTCTGGACAGCATTCTCTCCTCCGGTACGCCAAGGGATTTTGCGATGAGCTCCCTTGATGAGAATACATTCCCGATGACCTTGAATCTGCTCTCCTCTATCCTCTCAAAAAGCACCGGCCTTCCATCAAGTTCTTTCAGTATGGCTGCAGCAACGAACTTCTTGCTGACAGGCTTTTTTATCACAACAAGCTCCTTTGAGAGCTTAAGACGCTTTATGAAGTCCCTGAGCATTCCATCACCTCTTTTTTGGTGCCGCTTTCAAAATCTCCCTGGTATCGTAGTAAAGGCCTCCATTGAAAAAAGCCCAGCCCAGCAGTATCGCATACAGGTTGAATTCCCTTATCCCGAGCGAGAGCAGGTAGTTCAGGCTGAGCAGCAGCAGGATGAAAGCCAGAGCAAGGAGCGGCATCACCCCCAGAAGAATGCGGTCCTTGCGGAAAATCTCGTCATGAAATTTGAAAGCTGCCAGCGAGAAGCACCACATCAAAATTATGAGGACTATATCAATCGGATTCACGCTTGGATGGTTCTGCGAAGGGGCTAGAAAGCCCACTGAAACTAGCAATGAACCTGTCACGAGAAAGATTTGACCGAGACTGATTTTCACCCATTCCACCTTTTGTATAGATGATTCTCAATCCTCAGCGAATCCAGGATCTTTCCCGCTACGAAATCCACCATGTCCCCAATTCTTTTTGGCTTGTGGTAGAACGCAGGGGATGCGGGTAGTATTACAACGCCAATCCTGGAAAGCTTAAGCATGTTCTCCAGATGAATTGCATTGAGGGGAGTCTCCCTCGGAACGAGAATCAGCCTCCTGCCCTCCTTCAGCATGACATCCGCACTCCTCGTTATTAGGTTGTGGCAGTAACCATTTGCAATTGCCGAGAGGGTTTTCATTGAGCAGGGGCATACCACCATTGCATCAAACAGGGAAGAGCCTGAAGCGGGTGGAGCATCTATTTCCGCTTCATCGTAGAGTTTGCCATATTTACCAAGCTCGGCCAGAAATTTCTTCACGCCCCCAACTTCGTATTTAATAACTTTCTTCGCATTTTCGCTTACAATTATGCTCAGCTGCTCTTTCCTCAAAGCTTTGGCTAGCCTCATCCCGATGGGAACACCAGAAGCCCCGGTAATGGCGAGGATTATTTTCACAAACTATTTAGGGAAAAGGAGGTTTTTATAAGTTAGCTCAATGATAAGTGGTTGCTTCTCTCTGTCACATAGATATCACTGCGGTACAACTGGTAAGCAACCGTAGCATCAAAAGTGGTTATCAGTATGATTCATATCCTGCTATAATGTCTCCCACTACTATTCTGATCATGCCGGTGTCGAGCTCGGTGTATTCTATGTAAATTTTTCCCTTGTAGATGTTGCCGGTTGCTCTATCTGATGTGGAGGGTATTCCGTAGGGTATCAGCTGCGCATCATTGCTGTAATCAGTAACTCCAGTACCAGTGCAGTAAACAACCGCTCCAACTTCAGTTCCAATTCTACCTGCAACAACTTTCTCTTCTCCGGAGCTCATATCTATCTGGTCTAGACAACCTCCTTGAGTCCCATGCGTACAAGACCAGTGATTGCCGGTTTTTCTATTAAATATATTAATATCCTGCATCGGTGCGAGTCCTAGGAATGTCATGTTCTGAGTGCACATTACTGAAGTTATTTGTATTGGGTGGCCTGTTGACTGACTAATCTTAAGGCGAAAATTTCCTTCACCAGCGGATCGGGCATCAACCGTATAGAAGGAATGGTGCGAATTTAAATCAATGCTTGAGTTCAGCCTAAACTGCACGCATGAGAAACCAGAGCTTGATGGAAAAGTGCATTTTAATGACACGAGTGGCTTGAGCAGACCTAAGTAAAAGAGAACTGCGACTGCCACCACTATTATCACAAGGACCCAACTGTACGACATGATGTATTCCATTGCAGTTTGGGCTTTTCTCCCTCTACCTCTTTTTGCAGTAGGCATAAGTTATATTGAACTTCTTTAAGATAATAGTATATAAGATGCGGGGTTGTTATTAAAAGCCGCGGACTTTCTCCCTCTCTGTTTGACAATTATTTAGGCAATGCGATTGAGCAGTATGCTACAACTTCCTGGTAGTCCTTCGTCACATCCCCGGAATTGGCATATTTCAGAACCTTGGCCTCCCTTCCTCCCTTGAGCTTGGAGTAGATGATTGCAGCCATTATGGGGGCGTAGCCGCAGATTGAAATATTATTATTCTTAACTTCCCTGAGGAAACCTCTTGCATCCAGCTTCTCGATATGCTTCAGGGCGAGCTCATCCTTCTTCCTGGCACTCTGCGCATCCTCGAAGTGGGTGAAGTCCGAGCTGGCTATAACCAGAACCTCTCTCTTGAGCTCCTGGGATGCCCTGGATACCGCATTCGCAATGTCCTCGGCAGTTTCATAATCGCCCAAGCCAATGCATATGGGCACAAACCTGGGATTCTTGTAGAGGAACTGGAGGAACGGCAGCTGGACCTCTATTGAATGCTCCCCCTCGTGAGCTGTTTCGTCAAAGTCAATTAGCTTTGAATTCCTCTGCACAAGCGCCCCAAGCTCCTTGTCGTTATCCACAGTGCCGAGAGGCGTCTCCCAGTCCTGCTGTGAGAGGGCTACCCCGCTTCCTCTTCCAGTGTGGTTCGGCCCCAGTATCACAAAGGTTGGGGGCTGGGAGTAATTCTGGGATATCTCACTGTAAGCAAAGGAAGCAACCCATCCTGAGTAGACATAGCCAGCGTGGGGGGAAACCACTGCAAGCAGCTTCCTGCCAGCCCCAGCTTTGGGCATGCCTGCTCCTTTCCTGAAGCACTCTTCAACATTCCTCTTAAGCTGTTCCACTCCAGAGGGATAGAACGCACCTGCGACAGCCGGATAGCGCATTGGACCACCAGTATAGATTAGAACAGTATTTATTTATCGTTATTCATATCCTCCTCATGCGGATAGCTCTCACAGGAGTGCCGGGCACTGGAAAGACGGCAATTGCAAATGCGCTGAAGAGGAAGGGGTTCGAAGTCATCTATCTCAACGAACTGGTTGAAAGAAAAAAGCTGTGGTCAGAGGTGGATGAATTCGGAAGCAAGATTGTGAAGATAAGGAAGCTGGAGCCTGAAGCAAACCGAGTTCTGAGAGATAAGAATAACTGCATTGTTGAGGGGCATCTTGCATGCGAGATGAAGCTGAAATGCGATTTTGCGGTAGTCTGCAGGACAAACCCGGATGTCCTTGAGAGGAGGCTTAAGAAGAGGGGCTATCCCGAGAGGAAGATAAATGAGAACATCATGTGCGAGCTGCTTGATTACTGCACAGTTCTGAGCCTTGAGAATTACAAGAAGGTTTATGAGATCAGGAGCGAGGGCAGCATAGAGAAGAATGTTTCGGAAATTATGAAAATAGTGGATGGAAAGGGGGAGAAGTTCAGGGCGGGCTGGGTGAGCTGGAGCAAAGGGTTAAGAGAAAGGATAGTTTAAGCGCAAAGCCGAAAGGTATATAAGCTTACAGTAGTTAATCAACAAGCGATATTTCAACCCCACGAGGTGATTGCTTGGACGAGGACGAAGAGGAAGATGAGGACGAAGAGTGGGATGAGGAGGACCTAGAGGACGAGGAAGAGGACGAAGAGTAGTCCTGTCAGTATCTTGGTTTATTTTTATCCATCTGTTTTTCTGCAATCTCTGGTTCTATCAGCAAAGCTTATATACCACCGGAACTATTTCTCTATCACTGAAAAAAATAAATTCAAACTTGCCGCAAGGCAAGCTCAAGCCCGCGCTGGGCTTATCTTCGGGCGTCATGCCTCTGGATGAATACAGCGTATGGTTGGTGGATCGGCCTGTAGGCTGGTTTGGAATGCATTTTGCGCCTAGTGTATCTCTTTCTTGTGGTTTTTCGACCTAAAATCATTTTTTTCTAACGGATTTTTTCCGCAACCGGAGGTGTTTTATACGGAAGTTGAGCCACCGGAATGCGGAGCGAAGCTAATGGCGCATGGAGAGTTTCAGTGCCTTCAGTGCGGCAGGGAAGTAGAGGAGCATGAAACTGCATGGTTCAGCGGGAAGAAGATATGCACAGAGTGCTATTACGGCATGGAATCTGAGAAGAGATGCGCCAGATGCTTCAGGAAGCTGGAGAGCTGGCAGGGCAAGGTCTTCTTGGATGGGCAGGAGTACTGCGAGCTCTGCTTCCTGCTTTTGAGCGAGCGCTCTGCAAGAGGCAGGGGCGCTTGGGGAGAGCAATCCAAGTTTAACTGAAGCTGGTTCTTGCGGGCTAAATTCCCCTAGCGCAAGCCCTGCCTTGGGCAGGCCCGAGCGAGTGCTATGAAGGTCACCCTATTTCCGACTGCTCTGTGAGCAGCGGGGAGGGACAGGGTGAGGGTATGGAAAAGAATTTTGAGGAAGATGAGGAGAGGCTGTGGGAACACTGGCAGGAAATGCAGAATGCACAGCTTGAAGAGGAGGAAGAGCAGTTGGAGTATAACGCAGCCGATGACGAGTATGACGAGAACTGGGATGAGGAGCTGTGGGAGGAGGAATACGAGCTGTGGGAAGAGGAGGAGGCAGAGAAAAAGAAGCGCAAGAAGAAGGAGAAGTGAGCAGGAGGGCGGGGGAACACAAGGTTCTCTGGAACCTACAAGATTTCTTTGGCCTTGAAACTCCGCCCGTTTTTCTTTTTTTGCTTTTCTTAAGCTTTAGTAAAAGGAGGTGGGAAAATGTTTGGTGGAATTCTGAATTCTAAATCTGAGGGAATCTACATCGGGGAGAGCTGGGGTGAGCTCCTGCTGAGGAAGAGGACGCATCTTACGGAGTATTATCCATCCCTGAGATTCAAACCAGCTACAAGATGGGAGTGGTGCAGGAGCAGGGGAAGGTTTGAGGTAGACATGCGTTCCGAGGTGAACCCCCACATCAACATATCCGGGATGAGCGGATTTGGCAAGTCAACCCTCTGCAAGAGAATAGTGAAGGAGATAATGGAGAAGCTCAGCCTGCCGGTGAGCATATTCGATGTGCATTCCGAGTATGTGGACTTCACGCTGGAGCTCGGGGGGGCTGTCCACTCCCCGAAACAGGCGAGCATAAACATGTGGGAGCTTGACGGGGTGAGCCCTGCGGAGAGGATAGTGGAGAATGTGGGGATGCTGAAGAGAATACTCAAGCTTGGGGATATACAGGCCTACAACCTTCTCGCATCAGCGGAGAGGGCATACGAGGCGAAAGGCATAACTCAGCACGACACTTCCAGCTGGGACATGACACCGCCCACAATGCAGGATATCTACGAATCAGTGACAAACTCCACTGGCAGGAAGGGGCATGGCAGTCAGAGCTACAGCGGGCTGAGCAAGAGGTTATACCCCCTCCTGATGAGCAGCATCTTTTCAGCGAAGACCAGCCTGCCTTTCAGGACAATTCTTGAAGGCTTGAATGACTTCAGCATGGCGGAGCTGAGGAGCAGCGAGGCGCAGGCGGTTTTCATAGAGACGTTTCTCAGGAAGCTGTACTCCTACATGCTGGGCCAGAAGCTTGCAGACGGGCTGAGGCTGTTCGTGGTGATAGACGAGGCGCACAGGGTTTGCATAAGCAGCGAGGGGGAGCTCTCCCTGCCGGGAAGATTGGTTTCTGAGGGAAGGAAGTACGGTATTGGCATAATCACAAGCAACCAGATGGCGAAGAGCCTTGACAGGGCGATAGTTGCAAACTCGGCAGTTACATTCGCCTTCTACCAGCGGGAGCCGCAGGAATGCGAGTACATGGCAAGCCTCATAGCAGGCGGGGCGGACTACTACAGGAGGGAGGCTGTGAGAACCGCCCTGAGGAACATCGGGCAGTTCCAGTGCATAGTGCTGACATCGATGAAGGCAGAGCCCATGCTTGTCGAGGTAATTCCACTGTGGAAGGACAAGTGATTTATTTTTTTACTTATTCAAGGAAATGTTTTGAGAGGTCTCTCTTCATCTCGTCCAGCTTGGCTAGGACTTTCTTGTGATGGTCCTCAATTACCTGGTCTGCGAATTTCAGCCCTTTCTCTTCGGCTGGATTCTTGCAGAGCGATTTGAAGATGTATGCTTTGGTGTTTATGATGGCATTTACCTCATTCTCAGCCTCATTGGGAGGTATCTGCTCCCTCAGGGCAACTATCTCAGCAGAGGTCTTCTCCACCTTGCCATAGAGCGCAAGAACCTCAGCCATGTCCTTTTTGAGCACCTTTGCCTCAAAAGCAGAGATCTTTCCTTCATTGAACTTCTTGTTGAAGCTCAGCACCTTCTCCTCAAGCGGGATGAGCGTCTTGCAATTATCGGCAAGAGATGTGTATAATTCCAAGAACTTCTGTTGCGAGTCCAGCCTCTGTTCGGGAGACCTCTGCTCGGGAGTAATGAGTGCTTGTGAAGAGCTCATTTTTCAGCACCATATGATATATAATTAGATTAACTTTTTGCACATTCTCCAATAAATACCTTTCTGAGGGCTCGAACTGAAGCTGATGAGAAGAGGAAGGCGGTGAGACTTCTCGACTACGACCATCACGACAAGATTTAGATCGTCTTAATCCGCCTTTGCCACTACTTCTTTGATTATGAGCTCCTCCAGCTCGCTCTGCCTCACATACCGCAGTATAGTAAGCTCCTGGGCTCTGTCATTCATGCCATATCTTTTAAAATCTTCAACCAGTAAGTCTAGGATTTCTATGCCATTCTCCAGCTCATCTGCGAGAGAGGCTTGCAGGGCTTTCTTCTCCTCCTCAAGCTTTTTCCTCTCATCTGCATCCTTTGCTTCCTCGTAAAGCAGAGAGTTGAGTTCCAGCTGGAACTTTATTTTATCTATTGTCAGCTCAGAAGCGTGGTGGTGCTCTGCTAGTGTGTAGGGAGTATCTAGCAGAAGAATTTCAATATTGCGTATAAGCCTTCTTAATTTTCTTTTAAGAACAATCCGCTTTGCCTCTTTGTTTATCATGGAAATCAGCCAATCCGCCTATTTCCTGTGATCAAGATACCATCTCTCTGTCCTGCTTATTACTTTTTCTAAATTCTTGCGATGCAACTCTCTATCACTATAATAAGGAAATCCTCGCTGTAGGTTAATTCGCCTAGCTTCCGGGTCGAATGCGAGATTCTGGCTAGTCCGCGGATTTCTGAGCATCCTATCTGCCTGTTGCGGAAGGGTAAAACTTGACGGGCTTCCTAACATAGTTCCGGATTGGGCTGATGTCATCTTCTCGATATCAGGCCTATTCTCGGGGTTCTGGGCTATGAATCGTTTCGCTGCATCTATTCCCCCCACATACCGAGCTATCTGCATTTTCCTGACCTGGTAAGCTAGCTGACTAGTTGGACCCTGCACACTACCTACAAACCCGCGTATGTACCAGGGTAGGCCAACAGGGGGCAGATCAATTTTAGACATATCGGGCTGAATATTACTGTACCTATCAAGCCTCAGGCCCTTCACAAGGTTTCCCGTACCAGTCATTTGGCTTTGCATTATTTGGTCCCAAGTGTTTAGATAAAGCAGACCCCTAGCTGTGAAGTGGGAGCCCCACCATATCTGTTCCTGTGTAACCCTATCTATGCCCGGCTCCAATTGTCTCCCCCTCCTCATATACGCATCAGCACCTAAGGTAAGTGCACCGCCCGCTGACACACCTAATGCCGCACCAGCTCCAAGAATTGGAAGGACGACAAATGGTGAGGCTACGGTTGCTGCACCGATACCAAGCATCAGGAGGGCACGACGCCGATTTGCTTTAGCCTCATCAGTAAATTCTTCCTTTTTAGGAGTGACAGACTTATAATCGTCACCTATCTCCTTAAGTTCTCTTTGTAGCTCCTTTATCTCAGCTTGTTTTGATTTAAACTCATCAGAATGTTTATCTAAGTCGCTCATCTTACCATATTTTTTATTTATTTTGGCCCTGATGTCAGTCATCTTATCCTCATATGCGTTAGACATCGAGGCTCGTATTTTATCTGCCTCCGTATCTCCTAATTTGGCCAATTTTTCAGCTTCATTCGTGAAGGCAGCATCATTAGTATATTTATTCCTTATAGCTTTGATGAGTTCTCGGGTCTCCTCCATCATTACCCCGCCCATTTTTTTCGAGTTCTCTTCGCGCATTAAAAGCGCTGCCAGTCCGTGCATATCGGCAGTTCTGATGATATCGTCTTCAGCTTTTTTAACCTCATCTAGGCTTACAGTATTTGCGGGTGATTTTTTGGCATTTAAATCCCATTGTTCTTTTTCTTTGATAAGTTTGTCTCTGTGTTCCGTAAGTTCGTTGACTTGTGAAGTCCAGTCATGTGTTTCTGCCTCAGCCCGCTTTTTCTCTACCAAGTTTATTCTCTCCTCCATTAGCTTGCTCTCTGTTTCTGCATATTTCGGACACTTTTCACGCATTTCCTGAATTTTGTCTAGTTTTTCTTTGTATTTAGAAAAAGTCTTGGGGTCCATAACTTCTGAAAACAAACGGTCTGCTAGGTATAGTTCTGCTGAAACTGTTGCTATGTCCCTCTCAAGCTGTCCCTTCTGATTCTCAAGCGCCTTTTTATATCGCACTTTATGTTGCTTTGCTACCTCATCTTTACTTGAATTGATTAATTTTTTTTCATAATCTTTGTCTAACTGAATTAATTCTTGCTGGGTTCTATTCAAGCCTGTCTCGATGTAAAGTCTATTTTCTCCAACTCTCTCTGACTCGTCATAGATCAACTTACTCTCACTCTTATTACCCGCTATTTTTTCACGAATAGCATCTAGACGTTCTTTCTCATCTTCAAGAGATTTTTTAAGGCCATCCCGCTTTTTGCTAAGGTCATCCCGCTTCGCTTTTAGCTTCTCGAGATCTTTCCCCTTATTACCACTGCTCTCAATTAGTTGTATTTTATCTTCGTACTCCTCAATTCTTTTATCTAGTTTTTCTATTTTTGGTAATACTCTCCTGCTAAATTCATCCTCTTTCTTATCAAATGCTTCGCTTCTCCTGATAGCTAATTGCCCCTCTTCGTTTAAAAGAAGATTAGCTACGCGCTCTACGTTTCCTGCCCCTGTGGGCAAATTCATATTTGCAATAGATATTGACTTACCAACTGCTATGAGCTCATACTTTTTAATCTCAATCTGTCGATTCAACTTTGCCAGTTGTTTGGTGTCAGTAGTCTCATGCAGTTTGCCACGGAGTTCTTTTATTTCAGCTTCTAGTCTTTTTTCCTTAGCAGGCAGGCTAATGTGCCCAGTCTTCTCGGAGAACCACCCCTTTGTAGCCTTCAGCCCGTGCTTGATTCTGCCATCAGCTTCCATAGGCTCATAACCAAGCGATTTCAGTAGTTTTTGTCTCTTGGCGAATTCTTTCTCTGCAGTCATAAGCTGGCCACCTATCCTATTCTCCCACTGTGATTCTATATCCCTCAATACCACGGATTTACCCAAACCTCCCACGCCCCTGACAAATCCTTTCGCAATGATGCTTGTATCCTCCGCATTTTCTAAATAGGATAGAAGTTTAGAGGATACGATGGTGGCGCTTGCGTCTTTGTAATACTTTGTAGTAGCTTCACTAGAATCCGGTAATTCTGCTTTCCTTCCTCCCCCAGTTTTAATCTCTTTTATCTGCTCGGCAATTTGCTTCTTGTACTCTCCGGGAAGCTGCTTCTGGAGCTTGTTTATAGCTTCTAAAGCAGCACGTTTATCTTCGGATGTTCCCGGGTTTGCGAATTTGTCTAACAGAGCATCGATCTGGCGCATCTTGGTTCCCGGTAATTCTGCGGCTACAAACTTTTCAATCAGTTCTTTCCTTTCTCCGATGTGTTTTTTGAGAACAGCTAGCAATTCTTTTTCTTTATCACTTCCTAGGTGCTCTACGCCTCCGCCCTTATGAAATTTTCTCAGCTCTTTAATATCATCGGATACGTTCTTGTGCGCTTCGCGGAGATCTTTCTGACCCTCGTGGAGCCTTCTGCGGGTCTCTTTCGGAAGCTGTTTCTGGAGCTTGTTTATATCTTCTAACATAGCAAGTTTATCTGCTTCGCTTGTTGCCTTTGCGACTTTGCCTAACAGATAATCCATCTGCCGTATGTGGTCTTGCGTAGTATCATATCTGGCTTGGAGATGTTCTTTATATTTGCTTCGTTGATGTCTAGTAGCTAGGGATCCCACGATAGGGGCTCCATACATTAATTGAAGCCCGACTTCTTTAAGGACCCCAGGTACCGTGGCAGCACTTGCTTTTGCAAAATCTTTGGCTTCTCTTCCCGGCTTTCCGAATCCGAGTATTCCTCGGAGTACACCTGGTCTGCTCAGTTTTTCTTCTTTGTTTTTTAGGTCTTCGATCTGCCTCTTCTTTTCGTCTAGCTGCTTTCTTTCCCCGCTTGATAATTTGCTTAATTTTCCTTCCAGCTTTCCGACATCTTTATTAAGTTTATTGAGTTTCCTTTTATTTTCAGATCTTTCCAATTTGCGCTTCGCGCCTCCAGTGAGAAGTTTTGCACCGCCGGCTACAACAGAACCACCTATTAAAACTGGGTATGCCGGGCTCTTTAGAATTGCCTTAACTCCACCAACTTCTATAAGAGCCTGGAGCTTCTCTTCGCTCCGTTTTACTGCACTTTCGCTAATTGCAATATAGTCATTAAGTAATTTGATATTGGACTCGCGTAGGGCAAGTTCTTGTTTGGCTTTGTTAAGCGCACGTTCCTTCGCTGTTATTTCGGGTGTTATCTTGCCCTTTCGCTGTTCTTTTTTAAGTTTGTTAAGATCGTTCGTAAGGCTTGTGACCTTTCCCAGCACTTTATCTCTTTTTTCTTCTTCTTTGCCTTTTACAGTTCCTTTATATTTTGCACTTTCTTTATCTTTTACACCTCCCAATTTCTCCGCTTTCCTCGTGTAATGACCCAGAGAGCCTCCTGCCACCGCACCTTTTGTAACGGTATACAGTAAACCTCTCTTTGACATTGTTTCGAAAGCTTTTACCTTTCCCCCAGTAGCTTTGTTTGCAACCCAGCCGGCACCCCTTGTCAGGATAGTGCCTCCACCCGTTTTGTTCCTGTCCTTTGCCGCAGTATCCTTCTCTGCTTCCAGACCGAATGATTTGAAGTTGTAGGCGGTGGATCTCACCTCTCCAGGCGGCCTTGAAGTGGATATGTCAAAACCGACCAGCGGGCTCTTGCCCTGCGCCAGCATTGCAGCCATAAGGGCTGCAAGGAGCAGGAAGAATGGGAAGCATATGCTTATGTCGCCCATGCTGGCATAGACTGGATTGGCCAGTAGGAATACGGGCAGAAGAATGAACAGGATATGGGCTACGCGTATTCTTTGCTCCATCACTATATATTCTTCTTTTTTTGCTTATTAAACTTTCGGCTTTGCACATAAATTCACCGGAAAGTGAGGGAGGAAGCGCATTAACTTATGTGCGAAGCATAAACTTTCGTTCAAAAGTGAGTAGCGCAAGGGATATGATTATCACCAAAATTGGCTCGAGCATGCTGAAGCTGCCCATGCCTATTGAGACCCCCCCGGCGTAGAATGGCTTTATGTCGATTGAGGGAGCATAGACGTCTGTTCCCCAGAATACCGCAAAGGCGAGCCTTCTCCCGAAACCATATATCTTGAAGCTCGTGTTGATCTCCCCAGTTGCATTTGTCGTTAGGTTGGCCACCAGCCCGTACTGACGGCACCCCGGGTTTGGTATGCACTCCCCAGGGTTGCTGGGGTCGTCCCACCAGTCAGGGCAGGAGCAGTTGCTCTCCTCAATGGTGAGACCTGATATGGCGGGGTTGGGGCACACTCCGAAGTTAGCTGGGTTGCATCCTGCAGGGTCAAGCGGGTGGCCGACGCCCCCGTCCATCCCGTAAGGAGTGATGCTGGAGTTCTGCACGTATATCTCAATCTTCTGGTCTGGCAGGGGGATGTTCGGTTTATCGTTAGGCCTGTCGTACCTCTGGAACAGTAGCTGGGCTGTTACGTATACGTTCGTCAGGTTGATATTTGATGGGTCCCTCTCAGTCTCAATATTGAGTATTGTTGTCGTGGGCTGCCTGAGCCATATGGTGTAATTAGGTAGGAATGTGTTGTTGAACCTGTCGTAGAATGGGAAGGTGAAGTTGTGGAGGCCGAGCGATTTGTTGTCCGGTATGTTCAGCTCCACTGAGTCTCTCTGCGAGTAGATGTATGTGCCTGAAACATTCTGGTGGAAGCCCAGGACGTAATCGTTCGGGACAACGTTGATTATACCTATCTGCTCCAGTGTAGAGTTCCTTAACGGCTCATCACCGTAGAGAGGTATCGTAGTGATGTTGAAACCCTCATTCTCATTGGCGCCTTCTATTTTTATCGAAAGCACGTGGGTGTATTTCTCTGTCGTGTTGAATGAAACAAGCGATAGGCCTGTGACTGGTAACACATCGAACGTGTGGCTCGTTCCGCTGCATGGCGGGTTGATCGCGGTTATAGTATCTGTTATAAGAGGGCTTGGCACAATGACATCGCCACTCCAGACTCCGTTGATGAACGGGCCAGCCGTAGTTGGGCACATCCCGTCCAAATCGCTGAGCGTGACATTGCCGTTGAATTTAGTGCAGTTGGAGGGTGGTGGATCGGAAGGCGGTCTACTGAATACCCCGACTGAGTCAATATTCCATTTGACTCCGGGATCTGGACTGTCAAATTCCATGCAGGTTACATTCGGGTATAGGCCGATGTTCTGAGCTATGTTAGCCTGGTAGACACCTGTTGTTGCTTGGAGGGAAATGGGAACTGACCATATCCAGTGTGCAGGTGAGGAATCAACATCCAAGTTTCCGGTTAGGCAGTTGGGGTTGTCTGACATGCGGATATTGAAGGGAAGACTGAGATTTAGCGGGGTCATGTTCTTTGCGGTGATATTGAACCCGGTGACATTGAGCGGGGCAGTAAGGTTCATTGCTACGAAGCTAGGCGGTGTCGGTGAGGGTGGGATGGGTACCCAGTTATATTGGATTACCCCAACCGCATCGACACGAAATTCTTCATTACACGATGGTATACCACATCCCCAACCCCAGTTGTGACATTTGCGCCCCAAGGGAGGTGGGCCTGCTTCAATTCCTATGCAGGATATGTTCTGGTAGGGCGTCTGAGGAACTGTTATGGTTATATTATTATTGTACCAGGTTGTTGGGGGGCTAAAGGAGTCGTATTGTGGCATGAACGTATTAGATATATACACCCAGCCTGGTTTACCCCAGTCGGCATTCGCATCGCCGCTGAAGCAATTGGGGTTGTTTGATATTCTGATTCCTAGTGGCTGCGGCGAACTTCCACAACCACAGGGATTAGATGAAGTTTGTATTGTGATGTTGAGCCCGCTGACATTGATTCCACCTGGAGTTAAGGTATTCAGAATAATTCTGTTTGAATCCTGAGTAAATATATTCCAACATGCACCAATGCACACATAGTTGGTATTTGGCACACCCATTATGTTACTACCAGCTCCACCACAGCTGTAAGAAGTCTCAACTTGGCTGCTAGCAACAGTGAATGGATATGTAGTTTGCGGATCCCAATATCCTGATGCTTGCGGTCCGGTGGTAAAGCAGGTTCCCGCACCATCCGGTGCGCCAGTCAGGGCTGTTGGTGAGCCACCGCACAAGCTCCTGTTCTCGTATTTGGAGGCATTAGGATATACAAGAGTATCCAAAGGCGGAGTCCAGCCATGCGGAACGGCAGTTATTTTGATGTTGAACGGAGTCCCTGCAGACACGGGAGTTGGTATCGAATCGAACAGGAAATCACAGCCAGCTAGGTTAGAGTCTGATTGAACTACCGAGGGTCCTGTCAGGGGACAGATAGCTTCAAAGGTTCCGACTGTGTCCTCCGTCACCGGAAATGTGTTGCCACGTGTGCCCTTTATTGTGTAGTGTACAGTCCTGCCAACAGTAGAGTTGGTGGAGCTTATCCTAAGCCTCCTGGGGTTGGGCAGTATCGTTCCTATGGATAACTTTGAGATATAGTTCTCTGTTGGGATGGAGAGTCTGGCAACCTCCTCTCCTCCTGCAGTTATGAATGTTAGTGTTTCTCCTTTGATTGCATTTTTGACTTCGACGATATATACGTCGCTGAAACGTTGCCCGCCAAGGCTTTTCGCGTTTATCAGACCCGGAGCGCCATTGAGCGTAGCAGTGCCAGTTATCAAATTGAGGGCGGGGTTGGTGTCAGTACCCACAATGGTCACTTGCGTATTTTTTGCAGCATGGGATTGATCTGAGTAGACCTTCAGGGACTCGTTCAAAAGCGAGAGCTCTATATCCGGGCATACGAAAGATTCTTGGCAAGGTAGTCCTCCGGCATGCTCTGCTTCCCCGCAATTTGGAACATTGGGGAACTCGCACCATACGCCATTGCATGCTCCCCCTGGGCAGTCAGCGTCAGTTGTGCAGTGAGTGCAGTTTCCTGCAGTGAGATTATCTATGCCGAGTATGACTTGTGGGTCAACATAAACTTCAAATGAGTCACCAAGGTAACCCTGTCCGGTTATGGAGGTTATATTCACGAAGTTCCTGTTCATCGGGTCTGCGGGGACTACCTGGACTCCTCCCTTAGGTGGCATGGAGGTGAATATTGGATCCTTTATGGATACATTAGATGCATTGCCGTAGGCATAGCCGTTTTTCCAGAGGAACAATTGGCCTGTGAGGTTGGCTCCATTGGAGTCGTTTGAGAATTCAAGCAGGCAACCATCCTCGCAACCGGTTACCACACGGACTTTCTCAATGTCACCGGTGATGATTGGAAGACCGGAGCCGGCAATCCGAACCCAACCATTACTGGCCAGGTAGGGTATCGTCGCACCGAGAGCATGCGTGGTGTCTATTCCCAGAGTAAGGTCGCCATCTGCTCTGAAGTAAAGTCCGTTTACATCAACTCCTCTCAGCGGAAGAGGATTGAGAATCTGTACGCCTGTCAAGTCAGCGAATCCCTGTATCTTACTCAGATTGCCAGAAGTGTAGTTAACGGTGCCGTTTGTTCCTTCGATTGTCATCATTGTTGGGCCACTCAAATGAGCGGGTAGAATAAAGAGAGAGGAAGGTAGGGGGGAATACGGTTCTCCTATAAGCGGATATCTTGTTGGGGTTGGTATATACTTTTCAATGCTTGTGTGCGAGACTACAGTATTCGGATATATGTCATCTCTGAACCAGGCTCTTGTTGATGCGCACAGCGATTCATTTAGACCTGACACGGATTCGAAGCATATGCCGTCATACTGTGGCAGGCCCGAGGGTACTATGAAGACATAGGCCTCGGCAGATGCACCAGCTATAGATATTCCGGTTATGGTGTGGCATGAGCCAAGAACCGTGTAAGGAGTGTTATTGGTGACTTTTTGTGTGAATACCAGTTGATTAGGAGGGTCTGATGTATCGTTGCATACTATGGTGACCTGCAGCATGGAAACGTTTGTGGTTGCCCAGTATTCATAGTTGGGTGTAGTGGCTGGAGGTGGCTGGTCCTGCGGAGTGAAAGGAAGGGGGTTTGGTTCCAGCTTCACGGGACTGAAGTTGTATTTAAATGGATAGCTCCAGTTCATAGTGTTATAGAGTGGCACTGTTCCCTGTGGGAATTGAGCTGAGATGTTGTCGGGGTTGAGGTATTGGGATGCATTAACATCGCCGCTCCATTTCCAAACTGTACCGACTAAAGTCCAGTTTCCTTGGGGGTTGTATATCGGGCCCTGAGGTCCCGCTTCAGTGACAGTGGGTATAGTGGCGATGTACTGGTATAAATAATATCCATTCTCCATTGTCTGGAATGTCTTTCTGTAGCTTGCATTGATCATCCAGTTTTTATCTGCACTGCCGTTCATGAGCTCACTCACATTTTGAATAAGCGGGTAGTGCTTGTAGAAGAACCTGTTGGAAAGGTAATCATATGATAAGTAAGGAAGAGTGTCGGGGGGATTGGGTGGGGGTTCAGGATAGTTTGGCCTTGTGAGGGCTAAGTTCTGTCCACCGCCCTCCACGATTTTGCTCAGATTGTTGCTGGAGCTCGTTATGTTAAGTTGCTTGGTAAAGGGGATTGAAGTATTGGATGATGTTGAACCGCCTCCGCAGTCAACGTTATTTGGGTAGTCTGTTATCTTGAAAGTATAATCGAATCTCAGGAAGGCGGTTATGTTAGTCGTAAGGAAGTTCTGCCTGTAGACCGGGGTGAACGGTGATGTTACAGTTAGCGCAGGAGTTCCAGCTGTAAAGCCACCGCTTGACAGCATATCCTCCATGGTTGTGTATGAAGTTTGATTGATGCTCTCAATTTGGCCTTGGCATACACTTGGCTCAACAGAACCCTCACGTGAGCATCCCTCGCATGAAACACCTGCCATCATTGACTGCTTTATGATGTCGGGGTAGCCTGCAACATCGTCTGGTTGAGTGACATTAGTGGTGAGAGTATTGGGGCCGATAAATGACGAGGTGCCTGCTGTGGAGCCGGGTGAGTAGTTGAGTGTGGCGTCTGCCACACCTGGTCGGAACGTGTACTCTAATATTTTCTGGTTCTTCCCCTTGAGGGCGATGTATACGTTGAAGTTTTCGTCCACGTCGATTCCATGAGTCAGGTATGAGTTGTCTCTTATCTGCAAGCCAAGAGCAATGGGAAATCCGTACATCACTCTCGTTGCGACAGAACTATCTCCCTCCACCACCGTCCTTGCTATGTAGGGCTTGTCTTTGTTGGTGGCGGATAGATCCATCACAATTATCCTTGTTTTCTGCCATTCTTCGATATCGTATCCTCCACAGTGATTGCATTTGGTATCGTCCTTGCACCACATGCATCCCCCACAGCCGGGTGGTGATGGCCAGAAGGGGATGCAGCAACCCGTACAGTCGAAAATTGAACCCTCGCAGTCTTTGAAGTTGGTCCGATGGTCTGGAGCCATGTAATCCAAGATGAACAGATAACCGCTTCTGTATTTCAAGCCGCGCAGATAATGCCACTCTTCCTTGTCATATATGGGGTCGAGTATAGTCTTAGTACCTGCATAGTTCGTGCAGGCAGCCTGAAGCGTATACTCACCGGGATTATTATTCCACAGTTCGCCTGGCATATTTCCGTAAATACTTATATCCGCTAACTTCTGCGATGGGTTGGATGAGTTGTACTGGCCTATGATAGGATAGCCTATCCAATAACATAGCCCCCAATTACATGTCCGTGTTTTGTCCCTCGCAATGTAGAATGCGCCGCCATCCTCTTGAGCAGCTATGTCCTTCACAGTTCCTTCCCAATATTGATTGCAGTCTCCCTTGTCGCAGCAGTTATTGCTTAGGTTGAGTTGGTAATCCTTGCTGTATATGTTGACGCACATCTGGTTGTCATACATGTCTGGATCGGTATTGCCAACTACGTAAAGGTTTCCCCATGAGTCCGTGTCCAATCCATACGGGAAGAATGTTTTACCATCTTTGGTTACAACGTCTATCTCCTTGATAAATTGTATTGTCGTACCGTATGACCTCACGAGTTTCAGTACAAGTATCTTGGGTTGATTGGTGAGGGCGACATATATGTTGCCGCGGTTGTCATAGGTAATTGCCTGAGCATTGCTTCCTGTTATAGATCCGTTATAGTCCTCAAGCCACTTGTATGGACTGCTTATTTCGAATCTGGCAAGCCTGCCATTGTTTTTTTGGTCAAGAACGAGCAGGGATCCAAAACCCAGCAACTCATGAGGATTCATGACTGTGATATTGGTTATGTTGTACGGCGGAAGAACAGTGAGGGGAAGGCCTACAGTTATGTTGAAGTAATCCTGGTACATGGCACCTGGCGTGAACTCAACGGTATATTTTGTAGTTGGATTTGTGATACCACACTCGCTCACAGTGCCGCTGAAGTTTTTGTAACCCCAGCCCCAGACAACTTCCGGGTGCTTGAAGGTAGCATCCAGATCATCAACTCCATTGTAATTAATGTGGTCGGATATTCTGTCATCTGCCTGCGGATTGTATACGAACTCCTTAACGCAAACAGAGACAGGAGCCTTGTCAAACTGTATGTCCGATTTATTGAAGCAGGCTCTACCGTTGTAGTAGTTCTCCAGGCATATGCTGTAGTTGCCCTTCATAGTCTTGGTTGCAGGGTCCCAGCCTATGAGATTATTTCCTATCTTATCATTATGCTTCATCACGTCGTTCACTGGGGAGTGATTGGAAGTGTTCACAATATTATCTAGGGGCGGAGCTGTGATTGGATTCGGCGGAATTGAGAAGTTAACGCACCCATCTGGTTCTACGATATGTATACTGAAATTTTGTTTTATCAATATACCAGATGCTACATCTAAGGCGCTTGCATTGCAGTTGAATGTTCCAGTTGTATTCGCTATCTGAGTGAAAATCGCAGTGCTAGTGTTGTTCAGGTAGGCGTTTTGGTTAGGTGGATCTACTGATCCCAGTGGGCAGCTGATGTTCAACTGACCGGTGTAGTTGTTTACAGGGTTATTCGCGATATCCACAACTGTTGCGTTTAGATTGAATGGCAAAGTCCTGAATACTGGTAATGGATCTTGGGTGACGTTTATACCACTTATGGCTCCTACGCTGACGCTCAAAGTACCATTGCCAAAAAATGTAAGATCCGATGCGTTTATTATGTAGACACCTGATTTGTTAAAATCATACAAGGAATTCGGAGTTGTGCCTGTAGAATTGACGAAGTAGGAACCCGTGCCATTGGTAAGATTAATTTTTGCTATAAGCATCAGAGGTTGACCCTGTCTTGGAAGTCGCCATAGAGAAATTAAAGTTGTATTTGAGTAATTGGTGCACACGGAACCATTTTCCAGTACTGCAGAAACATTTATCGTGAAATTTTCACCGACATTTATCATGCTGGGGATCACAACTACCCTGAATCCTACCATCTGCGAAATTATACTCGTTAAGTTGTAGTTATATACAAACCATAACGGATTGAGGGATGGTGAAGCGTTATAGTAAGCATACTTCATAGTTGCATTCGGGGTGACTGTTGTAGGAGTCACATCTGCCCCTTCGATAGTATTGTTAATTTTATCCCATATCACACCCGCTGGGTAGGGATAGGCGTATAGGCTAAAATTAAATTTCCCTTCATCACTTGCAGTCATGACCTTAATGCAAGGGGTGGTGCCTGGCACACCGGATAACACGTTACTGCAATTTATTGCGGTATAAGACATAGATCCTGTGGAGTTGGACATCTTCTGATTTACTGTTATTGTTTGGTTGCATTTAAGGGGAGCCGAAGTGCACGTCGAAACATACGGCTTGCCATCATAGCTACTGTTGCATATGTTGCCATACACATCTTGGACTAAACCATTGACTGTAAAGATTTGACCTGGTAGACCGCTTATGTTATGTGATGGTGGGGGTGCTGACCCGTTTATGGCTGTGAGATTGATGTAATTTGAGGCAGTATGATATACATTAACGTATATGGGCGCTGGAAAATCAACAGTGTTTTTATTAATTCCCCAACCGCACTGCCATCCCGGACCAGGCGGAATTGCTCCAGAGAACACACTTAACGGAGCGTATTTGCCTGCTAGAGTAATCGGGGTTATTCCTGGGAATGGAGGCCGCTTCTGATAGCCAGTGGATCTATACTTACCTGAAGAGTTTATACCCCCCGGATTGAGAAGGCCTATTAGACCGTTCCAGTCAAAATCCACTTGCACGCTGCTTTCGATAGCAGGACAAGCACTACAATTCGTAATTTCTGCACCAACATACAAAGTTGAAGTCCCAGCCTCAACTGCGTAGTGTTCATCCGGAGTGGTACGCCAAAACGGTCCAGGCTGGTTTGTGGTCATCCATTGTACGTCGCAATATTGAGGCCATTGGCATTGGTTAGCAATGCATTGCGAAGGTTGACTGTAGGCGTCTATACCTGTGCAGGCGCAGTCCGCGCAGTTGCCACAGTTCTCGCCATACCCAGATTCACATGCTCCATTCCCGCAACAAGGAAGCGATATGTCACCATAGTTGCAGTCAGTTGGGCAGGAGTTGCAGGTCTCGCCATTGTCGCATGCGCCATCCCCACAACACTGTGCAAGTGTACAAGTACAAGGACACCCTCCGGCACAACAACCAGCAGCATCACATACATAGCTAGTGTTCCAAATTAGGTTATATGCTTGGCAGCTTAGCCCCCATGTCAGCGAGGAGAAAAATGAAGTTAGTAACAAAAGGAGCAGGATTTTTTTAATGTACCGGGCTCCACCCATATGATCACTTATTTCTTTGCTATTATTATTATTTAATCTTTATGGTCTTATAGTATATGTATAATATACTCTATTTATCTCCCAAGCATCTCCCCAAAATTACCTGAATGTACGAGCTGGATGTTGCCAGTGTCTATCTCGGACTTTAGGATGAGCGCCAGTTGACTGTAGGATAGGTCAAGCCTTTTTAGAATACCCTCCAGCTCGGTCTTGGTCTCGAAAACTACGAAATTCTTGCCAGTTCCTATAAGCCCAAGTGCTCTCTTGAATGTGTCCTCATCAGTGTATATGTGTATGTATATTGGTTCACCCTTTGCACTTACCATCATGTCGCAGTCCTTCCTCGTATTAAGCTCAGTGAATGGTATTGCATTATTTATGAAGAAGTTCCTTAAGAGTCTGAAGATGGCAAGGTACCTCATGCTCCTGCCACTCTTGCTCTCCCAATCCCTCAGACCATAGAAGTTGATTGCCTTTGTAACATCACCGGTACCGGTGAGTTCGTCAAGTATCTTATCGAGGTTATAATCGGTTATGAGAATCGGCACTCCCTTGTATGTTATCTTCCTTCTCATCTCATTCTTGAGTTCCTGCGCACTGAGAGGCATGAAACTCCATTTGTACTCTTTGTTGACTGAGTCGAAGAGGCTGAGGAATGAGAACCTGGATACGGGAACCACAACCTTTTCAAGTGGTGGGAAGTCAGGCACATCAATCACATAGATGGGTTTCTCAGGCATTCTCAAAGCAACTGCGAATACACCCACAACTGCTATGAGGATGATTATTCCGATATTGAATGGGTTATCCAGCCAGTTGAGGGGCTTCTTTCTGTATGTATCCAGGTGTACCATGTTACCGCTAACGTTTATCTTGAAGGTATAGTTTCCGAAAGGCAGCATAGTGGGGGAGGTATAATTGAATCCGCCCTTGGAATCCGTCGTTGTCAGGAAGGGGGTGCTCAGCAAATCCGTGGTTGGGGAGTTGTTTAGGTTTATTAACACCACCCTCCCTGTAACCGGCTCAGTTGGGCGGTCAGGGGCTGATGATATCGGGTCCTGCGGCAGAGTTGCTGAGAAGAAGAATAATGGATTCTCCATATCCCATATGGCAAGATCAAGATTGACATTCACTGGCGGAACACTAAGGAATGATTGGGCGTAGATGTAGTGGTCATCGTCCTCTGCTCTCAGCGTGTAGTTCCCTGGCTCAAAATCGACAGTGAATATGGTTGAACGCGTGTATTCTTTCTGGATATTTATGGTCTGGACAAACTCTTTCCTGACGAACTTGTTGTCCTTGTATGCATACACGCTAAGGTTGGCTTCCTTGGGTCTTGTAAAGTCCTCATTGAGCTTGAAATCTATTATGAGATCCCTGTCACCGCTGACTGCCTTTGACCTATGGTACATATCGCCATTGATCGTGTTGGTTACCCTCTTGCTGAATAAATTGTAGTAGATGCGAGTATTGTTGGAGGAGTTGGTCTTGAGATACACATTCGCCCAGCCGGTTTGATAGGGTGAAGGCTGTAGGTATATCATTGATGGGGTGGAGTTCGTCTCATGAGTATTACTTGCGGGTATCCTTAGGCTGCCAACAGTGAGGGGTTGCTGCCACACCACGTTGTATATGGCACGGCTTACGTCAGCTGCAGCATCGTTGCCATTATAGCCCCAACCTATATCGATGCTCCTTGGGAAGACTACGAAGTAACCATCATTGCTCTTCGTGAATGAGATGGCACAGTAAATGTTGCTGGAGACGGAGAAAGCAGGATTTTTGAATTTATAGACATCGGGGCATGCGAGTAGGTCGAACCTCTTCTGGTAGCTTATGTTGTACTGATTGAACTGGGAGGGCGGTATCGGCGAAACCGACCCGTTGCTGTTGAGGGCCTCGTCCAGCTCGCTGCCTATGAATACTATGACGAATCCCCTGTCCATCAGCCTTCCCAAGTCAGCGCCGCTCTCAAGCCCCACAAGCTGGCTGGGTATCTTGCCTGTCGGGACAATTATTATTGAACGCCGGGCCAACCTGTCGAGCTGGTATATTTTTATCTGGTTTAGCGTTGAGTTTTCATCTATCAGCCCATAGTCCTTCAGGTCTCTTTCCAGCGATTTCCTGAAGTCACCCAGCCCCTCGCATTCAGTGCAGCCTGGTGAGCTGGAGCTGGAGTAATCCAGCAGGTATATGTCTTTAGGAACCTCGTCCTGAAACAGCTTTACATCCACTGTTGTGTCTCTTATGCCCTTCCCATTCAGCTGGGAGAGAATGTATATGATATTCTGGTGTCCAGATTCTGGCGAACCGTAGGCGTTTAACTTGGGGGTCCCATAGTCCAGCACACCTGAATCAACAATCGTGAATTCAACACTAGGGGTTACATTCACGGGTGGAGGCGGTTTTGGGTTAATATTGAAGATGAAGAATAGGGCGATAATGAGGACTAGGAGATATGCCATTATAATTATGAGTATATTCCTCTTCCTCATCTCTCGCCCTCTTTGAGTAACCCAAATCTTTTGAGAATCGCAACCACTCTCCTGTTGAGCTCATTCTCCTCTTCTCTATACCTCTTTTTCATTATGAAGTGCTTTGTGTTGTAGAACCTCCTTCTAGAGCGCAGAAGGTACGTCTCCTTCTTAACTTTAGATTCCAGAATGCTTTCCTTGTCCCGGAGTTGCTCCATCAGTTCACCCTATGGACTCCAGATAACCTTGAGTTACCATCGAATTAAGTAGATGCTCAACGCGAGACTCTAGTACGTTATATATTTTTGCGAACTCAGTAATGTTTATCTCATTGTGGTGAAGCTCAAGCCACTCCTGTATCTTCACTCTGAGAGTATCATCCGAAGGGGACTCAAGTTCCTTGAGTCTTAGGACCAGCTCATCATTCTTTGCCTTTAGTTCGAAGGTTTCATTTGTGAGTTTTGAGAAAGAGGCACTGAGAGTCTCAATCTTCCTCTGCAGGTATAGGGATTCACTGTTCAGTATATCATACTTGGAGTATATCTCGTCATAGGTGGATGAGGCGAATTCCGTTATATCCGTCAAGGCGCTTCTTATGACCTGGTAGAACTGCTTGTGGTCTATCTCATAGGTATGCCCCACAAGAGTTAGAATGTCCAGAAAGTGCTTGAAGACCTCTATTTTCCTCTTTCTCTGGCTGATGCCCGGGACTAGGGTATAGTCCATCTCAATCTCATTGGGTCTGAAGTAAACTATCGAGAATAGGTACGGGTTCTTCTTTATATCCCTGCTCTCCACGTTGAGGGCCACTATATAATCCCCTTCAACTGAAAGCTGCAGCGAGCTGAGGGCGGAGAGCATATTTGTTATCTCGCTAAGGTCCTTTATTCTTCTGGCAGGAAGCTTGAAGCCTTTCACCTGCGGCGCAGGGACCTCATCCTTCAGATCCTTCTTCTGCTGCTCCTTCTTCTCAGGTGCGGGCTTCTGCTCCTTTTCGGCTACCGGTTCTTCCTTTTTTTCCACCATGTTTCTCTACCTTTGGGAAGTATGAAGTTAGTAAACCAATCAACATGAAGAAGGCTATGGCTACAAACGAAAGGAAGAAGGATAGCAATGTGGGGGACATGAGTATGAACATTACGAAAATAAGGGCCGAAAGAATCCCCCATGTCATCATTGTCCTTTCAAACCTGCGCCTCTTCTCCTCCGCCTTTTTGGTGCAATCCTTGCATACCACTAGAGTGTTATTCGTCGCTATATTGAGCCTGTTCTTTATCTTCCTCATTGTTCCAATGTATATGTCATCCTCTACCCTGTCCCCCTTCTTCTCCCCTTTGCATATGATACAAATTGATTTTTTCATTCAATCATCCTTTAAGAATAACTTCCTGGACTTTCTTATCATCAATGCCAGCCTTCTTGAAATCCGCCTTTGAGGATATGGCCATGAGAACTGTCTCCTCTATTCCAATCTCTTTAAGGAAATTGGAGGCCTGCGTCCTGCTGGCTCCGAATTTTTCCAAGGTTAGCACAAATGTAACAACATCCATGCGCCTGTTCTTCCTATCGAAGAGGGTCATAACCTCCTCAAGGTGCGCATCGCTCAGGCCGAACTGCTTGAGCTTCCTTCTAAGCTCGGTTTTGTCAAAGGGATACGATTTTGCCAATATTCCACCTACTCTCCATCCTTCGCATATATCTTGTTGAGTATATCAATTATCATGGTGTCTTCCATCCCAACTCCTTTTAGGAAGGAAGTTATATTAGACCTTGCAAGGTTATTTTTCTCCAGGAACTCCACGAAAGTGAGGATGTTCATGTGCTTGTTGCTCCTGTTGAAAGTGTTTATCAGTTCTGATGCACGTATGTCGTCCATTCCGAACTCAGTGAGCTTATTCTTGAGTTCATTCTTCTCAAATGAGTAGTTCTTGGGGATATCCTCGTCTGAGAGCTGAGCCTGGGTGAGCAATGATTCGACATCCAGGAAGTATTCCTCGAGGGGCTCCTCTCCGTGCACCCTTTCCAGTACGAATGTCTCCGGGAATCTTGTGGTCGTCTGGAATGCCATGTTCACAGCGCACTGCCCCACACCGAACTTGCTTATCTCTGCCCTTATGAAATCGCTGAAGTTCAATGAACCCTGAATGTAATCCAGGAAGCTCTGGAATTTCACTCTCAGTATAAAGGAGGTTCCAACGTTTGAGAAAATCGCCTCATGTATGTCCGTCGGGTTCTGGGATGCGACTATGAGCCCGAAGTTATACTTTCTTCCCTCCCTTACAATCATTATGGCATCTGACCTCTCATCCTTTGCTATTTTCCACGCCTCATCAAGCACAACGAGCACTTTCAAGCCTTTTGTAGCGGTCCAGCCAGTTGATCTCATCTTCTCCTTCAGGAATTGGAGTACGAACAGGCCTGCAAGACCCCTCATGACCTCATCGGGTAAGCCACTCAGGTCAACATCGACCAGTCCGACTTCAGTCAGCTCCTCAAGCTTCACTGTGCTCTGCTGCGCGAAGTAGTCCTCACCTGGCCTGCAGAAGTTCCTCAGCCGGTATACCGCATTTTCAAGCTCTGCAGGAAATTCATAGGAACCTGACTTGAGTTTGTCCTCAAGTATCCTCACGACTTCCTTGAGAGTAGGCGGATTAATGGGGTTGCCTGCCGAATCCTTATGCTCCGTCTCGATGAGCTTGAAGCCGGCCTCTTCGTATGTCTTCTCAAGCGCTTCCTCAGTAAGCCTCTTCTGCTCCGGGTACTGGCTGATATCCGTGAGTATCTCCAGGGTTCTGATTATCTGCTTCACCCTGTCAAGCGGCTTCATCCCCCCCAAGTCAAGCAGGTTGATGAAGTCCCCTTTCCCAAGGGAGATTATTCTGCCACCGGCCTGCTTCACCCATGCTCTGTACTCGCCTGCCCAGTCGATTATTATTGCATTGCTTCCCCACACAAAGGCAGCTCTTGAGAGGAACGTTTTGACGAAGTATGACTTTCCAGCGCCGGTTATCCCAACTATGCACATATGCGGGTTGGTGAGATACTCATAAGACCAGTTGAAAGGCATGTGGAATATTTTTGTCTTTCCAATGTAGATGGAGTTTGATGGGTCAAGCGTAATGAACTCCGCAGGTGGCTCGGGAGGCCTAACAAAGAGTGGCCTTCTTGCCAATTCCCTGCTCATGATTGGTTGGACCCTCAGTACTCCCATGAATAACACCTTTATATTGAAGCCTTTAAATCTTTAGGTGATGGCGGAATTGCGACCTCCCACTCGAAACATTTCTTCAAATCTTCTCCGATAAGGGTCACCATCTCAATGTTGAGCGCATTGGAGAAAGTTGCCTTTAACTCGTTTGCCTGCGATTTCGCTGCCGCCATTGCTGCCTCTGCACTCACCCCAACCGCGGTTGTCATAGCATACATTATTGTTCCCAAAGGTTTCTCACCTGCGGACAGCCTTGCGAGCATCTCATTCTGCTTTGCGACCTCCCTCTCCCATTTGTCCACTGTTATTGCATCAGACCTTGGCTTCTCCCTCTCCCTTCCAAGCTTCAGCTGGGCTGCCGCCCTGTTCGTCTCAACATCCTCCCTGAATTTCACCAAGTCCTCGATGTATGTAATGAGGGAGAATCTGAATGGGAAGTTTATACTTCCAACTGCCCTCTCCCACATGTCCATGTAAGGCGCCTTTTGCTCCTCCACTCCCACCACTGCGGATTCATAGAACCTTGCGTATAGGAACATTGTTGCGTAGTAAACACCTCCGACGTTCTTTATTATGGCACCCTGCGAAGGCGGTATCTCAAACCCTCCGACACGGATTTCGCTCACTTTAAGGAATCTTGTTATGAAGGGCAGTATGATGAAGCCAACCTTGTATATCACCACGCTGAACATTGCGCATATAAAACTGGCAAAGATTGCAAGAACCGCTAAGGTACCAAGGCCATGGGTAGTGATACTGAGCAAAGCGCAGAGTAGGGTGATGCCTAGTGATGCAGCGGTGAGCGTTCTCTCATTTATTCCAAACTTTATTCCGAAAGGCATCAGACCCTCTCCTCCCTAATGACGGGTGGTATGAGATACTCCCACTCGAAGCACCTCTTCATGTCATCGCCAGTCAGCACTGCCACCTCCGCGTTCAGAGTGGTGGCTATGGTGGATTTTATCTCGTTTGCCTGGTTCTTCACTGCTGCCAGCGCCATGTCTTCTGTCGCACCTTCTCCGGTAGTCATTATGTATGTAATCTGGGATATGGGGTTATCGCCAACCATGAGTTTTGAAATTATGTTATCCCACATTGATATCTCCCTCTCAATTGTTTCTGTTGTGAATTTGTTTGGCTCTGGTTTGCCTTTCTCGTTTGCAAGTCTGAGCTGCGCATCAGCCTTCTTGGTCTCTATGACCTCCTTGTATTTTGATAGGTCTTTGACATAAGATGTAAAGCAGAATTTCTTTACAAATTTCAGGCTTGATACGGCCCTCTCCCACAGGTCCATGAATGCATATTTTTCCTCATCGCTTTTCTCTGTCGTTGACTCGTATATCTTGACATGAATGAACATTGACGCGTAGTAGGTATGACCTACCTTTTTGATTACTGCATCCTGGCTGGGCGTTATCTCATAGGGCTCCTCTATTACGTCTATCACCCTCACCCTTCTTGTGAGGAAAGGCACTATCCAATAACCGTATTTGAATACTATCAATCCGATAGTCGGGAGGGCTGCAGCAATTATGATGATTAGGGCCGTTATCTGGCCCACTCCGCCTGTTATAAAGATGAATATCACTAGCAGCGCAGACAGCGCGAACGAAGCCAGTGCAATTGTCCTTTCCCCTGCCGGCAAACAACCACCATCAGAGCAGATGCACCAAACCCTGCCCAATTTCAGTTATATCAGCACCCAATAAAGGTGAGACCGTCCTTATAAATGTGAATGTCACCAAGAGGACGAGCATGGGGTAGTAAAATATTTTCAGCCATATTCCGGACAGCCAGCCCATAAGCCATGCGGAAGAATTCCTGATCTGCGGAGAGAGGAGTTTGGTGGTTGCTACATCAGTAGCTGCGGAGAAGTCGCTTGAGCATGCCCCGAATTTGCTCAAATCAAATCCTCCTATTTGATTGCCAAGTGCGTTTGCTTGGTTCTTGACCTCTGAAGAGTTCTCGGACATCATTGCCACGAATGTGAACATTATCGGGTACACTATTGCGAGGCCTATGCCTATTGCTATAAGCAGCCCGCCAGCACCTCTCGTCCAGGGGAATATCCTCAGCAGCACTCCGGCAGGTATGAAGACTGTGAAGCCTGCGTTGTAGAAGAGGTGTAGCAGGGCTCTCTGGGTTGATGTAAATATGGCTGCCATTGCGACCATGTGCGCTTCGAAGTGAAAATATTCTACGAAAGGGCCGGCTAAGAGCTGCCATGGGCGGACATCCATACCCTGTGCGTTCCAGTAGAAGTCAAAGGAGCTGATGGACTCGGCGATGAAGTTCACCTTGTAAACGCTCGTATATATGGGGTATAGTGAGTCCATCACACCGTCCAGATAGGCATAGGCCTTTTTGTATGGGTTTATGCCACCTATCATTGTTTGGAACCCCTCGTTTAGCATAACATCCATCATCAGTACCAAAAAAGCGACAAGAATTGCACTTGCTAGTGCCTGGTAGAACTCCACCTTGGCCCATTTCCTCAATCCAGCTAGATTGAATGACACACTTATCATATAAGCCAGTGCAACAATCAGGAAGGCAGTCACTACAGCGACAAGAGCCACCGGCTGCCATACGTTCCAAACACCCTGTATGTCAACTGTAGCCGTACTCCAGGGTTCTGTCCACCACATATTCAGCATCATTCAATCACCTATATCAGACGTGTCAGATTGCTCACGTCAACCTCTTCTCCAAGGGCAGTCGATAAACCTTTGACAAATGCTACAAGTATCATGAACATCAGAATCGGGATGAGTATTGCACCCAGTACGGTCTTCCCGACGAATCCAACAAGGGGGCTTAGCAAGTCCCCGCCAAACCAGTTCGATGTGCTAGCATCAAGACTCTTGCCCTGCAGGGAAGTCGTCAAACTGCCATAGTCCGTCTGTATTGAACCGACGAGAGAACCGTAGAAGAGGACAACCAGCAGCGGGTAGAACAAGAAGAAGCCTATGGCTATGGCTATGAGGCCGCCTCCAAATCCCCTAGTCGCCCCAAATGAGCGCATTATTATCCCAATGGGGAATAGTATCACAAAAAGGCTCTCCGTCATCTTCAGGAGTATCATCTGGGTGAGGGTAAGTATTGCTGATGTCATAAGCACAATCATTGCAGTCGAGAGAGCAGATGCTATGTCACCCAGCATTCCGAATGGACGTACCATTATTCCAAACCCTCCAGGCGACTTTCCAATCATTATGCTGGAAGCCTGGGATAGGAGAGTCTGCATAAATGTGGTGGTTACAAAACCAGCCATTGTATTCTGGTACAGACTCATCAGCATACTGTAGCCAGCATCAACAAAATTGCAGGAAGTTGCGATGCATTGAGGCGGATCACCAGAGTACTGCGTACAGACACATGAAGTTTCCATACCCAGAGCTCTCAGGTCCAGCGAGCATAGGAATGACACGAAGCCGATCACTACGAAAACAATGACCATGGAGAGAAAAGCCTCCTGCATCTGCTCCTTTGCCCACATTATGATTTTATGGTGCATCAGCGCATACCCTAAAGTGTATGCCAGTATTGATACTAAGAAAACTATTACGCCCGCTAGGAATGCGATTGCCTGCCAACTCGTCCATATATTTTGGAAAGCAGGAGTCACTTCAGAAGTAGTCGAATTGCATGCAGGGCTTATCTGATAGGTGGGTGGGTTCGTGGTGTCGTTTATCACACAGCCTGACAAGAGCAGGGCTAGCAGAACCGCGCACAGGAGAGCCTTGCGGAGTCTGTTCATATCAATCCACTCAGGCCGCTTATGTCTATCTCGGTGGACCCAAATATTTTTGCAAGTTCATTTATGAATATGAGTACTACTATGAGATTGAAGAGCGGAAGTAGCAAAACGAATATGAAAAGAGTAAATATCGCGGGGTATGCAAGCAGGTTTATAATGCTCACAAACAGGTTCCCGGAAAAGTCAGGAGTGTTTGTTGTGCAACACATGGGGCACTGCGCGCAGTTACTTCCAAGGAGTTGTGCGCTCATCATGGGGTTATATGCAATAATATTTTGCGAGACATCCGTGTATATATAGCTGTCGAAAACCCACAAGAATGGAAAGAGTACATAGAAGCCTAGGAATACGGCTATGAGAGCTCCTCCCGCAGGTCTGCTGAAAGAAAAAGCCCTTAGTGCTATGCCGATGGGAAGGATTATGGAGAGCTGGGTTTGTATGAAGGAGATGAAAGCATCCATTGCAAGCATCAGAGCCATTCCTCCAAGCACGGCTTGCATGGCCAGAGACAGCATTGTTGTTACTGGGGATAGGCCAATGAATGCACTCACTGAGAAACCTGTTTGGCTGGGCATTGCGTTCATTACCAGTGATTTGAATATCTGGAAGAACGTATCGAATATAGTAAGTGATATGAAGTAAGCGCTGAGGCTCCCGGCCACATTAAATATGTATCCTCTGGCCGTATCAAAGGGATTTGTTCCGTATATAGCGAGCATAGTGGTGTCGATTGTTAAGACAAAGAGAATAAGCAGAACCGCGAGCAGCAGGCTAGCCAGAGCTTGATAAAACTCATCTTTGGCCCATCCTTGCAGCTTGGGAAGATGGAAGCCTGTGCCTATCATGTAAGCCAGCGCGACTAGGCTAAAAATTAGCGATACTACCGCTAGAGTTATCGCCTGCCACTCTGGCCAAGATACTACCGGCATCTTATACACCTATATGAACCTAGTCAAACCAGTTATCTCAATGTCTCCCCCAAACTGCGGAGAGAGAACCTTGATGAACGATATTGTGACGAGGATTATGAGCAAAGGAAGGAAAAAGCCTGGCACCAGGAGATAGCCGACTGTTGGCAAAACTCCGTTGTAGGGGCTCAACATGCCTGCATATACATCAGAGCCATAGGACCCTAAGTTGTTCATACACACCTGCTGGCCTTCAGTATTGGTTCCGCAGTAGCTGCCAGTCCCGGGGCAGTCCTCTGCTGAATGGTCCGTTCTGCAGCCGTTCTTGAACATGTAACTTGCTTCACCAAAATTACCAACTGCTGTGGGGAGACCTGGGAAGATATAAGTAAGCATACCTACGGGACCTGTGCAGAACGGCTGGTTAGCCATATCTCCAAACCATAGGCATGAAGCTGGTGCATAAAAATTGGTGAGATCCCTGTCGGGATAGTAGAAATCATGCGGTGTAAAAGTGAAGTAGGGCTGGAGCATTATGTACATCAAGGGATAGATCGTGTATAGCGCCAACGCTATTGCCATGAGCAGACCTCCTACCTTGCGCGTGAAGAAGAAAGTTCTGAGTATTATCCCCATTGCAAGAAGGCTTGGGAAGAGTGCTTTCTGTATAAACTCAAGTAGGTAAACCTGCGCTATGAAGCTGGATATGACAGGGATGAGCAGACTGAATGAATAGTCGAGGGAGTCTAATATCAGATTGCCCCCTGCCCAGGTATACCAACTGAAGCCAATTGCCGTGAAACATAAACCAACGATGCATTGTGGTTCTCCAAAACTGAAATCATAGTATTTGCCCATCGCTGATATCATGCCGACTCTCGCGCTTAGCGCGTACATGTACTGAACCTGCTGGATTACGGAAGTTTTCATAGTAGTCATTATGCCTATCGCCATGTCCATGTGGTCGCCTCCCGCGCAACCGCCTATGACGCCGCATGAGAAGCTGGATATTGCGGTTATGATTATGATTGCTGCCCCTGCGATGAATGCGCTTGCTAGTGCTTGGTATGCCTCCTCCTTGGCCCACATCTGGAGCGACTTGAGCCTGAATACTGCCGCAAGCGAGTATGCTATTGAAGTTAATGAAAGCGAGATTACAGCTGCAAGTATCGCAACTACCTGCCAGTTGCTCCATACATCTTGGAATGTTGTCATCTAATACCCCTCTCCGAAGTTTTGACTTAAAACCCTTGCGGCATTTTTGATGAATGTGAATGTTATAACCAAATTCAAAGTAGGCAGGAATAATGCCTGCGGTATGAGGAAAGCCACTTGGTTCATGAGCGTGTACAGCCCTATGAGTCCTATTGGCATGATTGGGGAGATTATTACGAGCATGAATGGCTCCACGTAGGTTTCAAGTAAGGGCAGTGATACGCCGCTGACTACTGAATCCGCTATCATCTTGTTCATAACGAAGCACAGCGGATAGACAACGTACAGCCCCAGTGCGAGCGCTATCAAGAAACCGCCAGCCTTCCTGAGGAAAGGGAATACCCGTAGTATTATTCCTATTGGCAGCATTATCCTGAAGGCGAATGCCTGTATTATTGAGAGTCCAATATCTTGTACCATGAGGCTTGCCGAGATGCCTGCACAGAAGACATATATGAAGTCGAAGCACATCGCAACTGCTCTTAGGCCCATATTCGGGTTGTACGTAACTCCTAGCTGGCTCGGACCAATATGAACTTGCCAAGCGGCGGCTATCTGGCACAGCACGCTGTACTGGAAGGAATTTGTCGCCATGTTCAGTGTTTTATCCCATACAAGCGAATTCAGATAGCTGTGGGCTATAAGGAATGGATCATTTCCTGCGAGGGTTGTGAATACCTCACATATTGCACTGAGTACGATTACCAGAACAGCTATGATCACAACCGATATAAGTACCTGGTACATCTCATCCTTTATCCAGATCTCCCATTCACGCTTCCCAAATATTTTTGATAGCATGTAGATTACGGAGATGGCGAGTATTACGGTGAGCATGGAAATGAACGCAAGGTAAATCCACCCACCCGACCAGAATTCACTGCTCACGCAGCAAGGAGGATAAGGCGGGGTAGCCGGGCATACGACGTCTGCAGCTCTTACAGTGCAGAGCAGGAAAAGGATGATTAGTAAACATGAGATTCTCATATTAATCTAGCCAGCCCGAATAGATCCGGATCCCCGCCAAGAGCTCCTGCCAACGACCTTATCGAGGAGAGAGTTATTGTTATAGTCAAGAAGAACATCACACCCATTATCACGAAGTTCTTCAGTATTGGTTCAATGACTTTTATAACATCACTAATGTTCCAAAGAAGAGGTCCTTCTATTGCTAAACCCAGGTGCTCTAATGCACTCCCAGGGTTTCCTGAGGTTGACACTGCCTTGAATTGATTGTAGACATTCCAGCTGTATATTATGGCTAGGGGGTATACTATGTAAGCACCTATCGCAATTGCTATCAGAGTTCCACCTGCAACTCGGGTAATCGGGAATGTCCTCATAAGGATTCCCAGAGGCAGGAAGTATTTCAGCATGGCGAATTGGATGAACACCAAGAGAGCCTGCTCAACAAGCAGTGCGGCTACCATTGCTCCCATTACACTGAAGACACTGTCCAAACCCCCCACTATGGTGCTCAAACCGGCCCAGGGGGCGATAACAGAGCCGATTCGTATCACAAGGAAGACAACTGGGGGGAGTATCGCTATCGGAATGAAGAAGCTGATTTTCAGTGTTGAGAGGGCGCCTATGTATATGTTGTAGAGAAGCAGGGTTAGGAACATACTACTTGTTTCTAGTATCATGGAGGTTACATTGGTATGTGCAACCTGAAGTGGGTTGCCTCCTGCCAGGTTTATGGATATCCCGAATACTATATTAATCAACGTTATAAGAGTCCCAACAATGAGGCCGCTGATGAATATTTCATACATCTCATTCTTGGCCCATTCCTCAAGTTCCCTATAGTGGAATCCTATGCCAATGGCAAATGCTATTGCTATTATACCAAAGGAGACCAGCAAAGCAGTTAGCGCAGCAGTTTCCCATCCACCAAGAAAAATTCCACCGCTAATATCTGCGAGTGTTATTCCCAGCAACATACCAAACCCACCGTTTGCTAATACCTGCTATTTGGGGTTTGTTTATTTTTAAAACTAACTGTGAATGACAAGAATAAAGAAAAGAAGACATTCGAGTGCATACTAGCATTGTACGTACGTCATGGTATTTGACATCTTAACGAAAATCTGCACTAGGATTGGCGCTAGCACTGCAATGAAGATGCCGACGATCCCTCCAACCAGGAGAGACATTGACCAGCCCTGTGCCTTTGCTCTCATCTCAGCCCCGAACACCTGACCAGCTGCATAGACCAATCCTGCGAACAGGAACATAATGAGGGCAAGTGTTGGGAGTATGGTGTATACCAGCACCTGGAAGTCGCATAGGGATGTTCTTATACTTGAAGCCATGCTGGTTGTATCGGCAAAGACAGGTGCCATCAAGCACATTAGGAGTAGCAGAAATATCATTTTGGTTTTTCTCATTTTACCACCACTGAATTATGGAAAACAAATAATAAAAAGGGATAGTATGCTTTTAGCAATTGGCTGGCGTTCTCGCCTTCATTTTTCGACCACCCGTGGCTCTTCACTCTTTTTCTGGAAGTTGAATTGTGAAAAATGAAAAATAAAAAATAAAAAGGGATTGTATGCTTCTAGCAAGCTGCCACTGCGCTCGTACCCAGACCCATACCCACGAAGATTGTCACGAGTAGTGGGGCCAGCACTGCAAGGACTACGCCGATGATCCCTCCAACCAGGAGAGACATTGCCCAGCCCTGTGCCTTTGCCTTCGTCTCAGCTCCGAATGCCTGACCAGCTGCATAGGCCAATCCTGCGAACAGGAATAGTATCAAGGCCAGCGTTGGTAGCACTCCAATTATCAGTATTTTAAAGTTGCAGAGACCTGCTGCAATGTTGCTTGCATATGCGCTTGCTGAGACCAATCCCATAGCTAAGAACAGCGACAGCAAAGCTGCCATTCTTATCTTCATTTTTAATCACCCCTTATTTTTTACTCCTTTTTCAGGAGTTGGGTATACTTGTCTATCTTGTAGTATTTAAACCTTTCTATAAGTGTACTAGAACAAGGAGCGAACTGTTATTTCCTAGAAAATGATAAATATACCTCATTTCATAAGTCTAGAAGGGGATATGGTGTAGCGTATGAAAACATTCGAGGGCTATAGTATCATTGAAAAAAGCTCTGAAGGTGACGACAGGAAGCTGGTATTCCCGATGTATTTCCTTAGGGCAGTATCCGTAGCCCTCATCCTTTTTCTGCTGTTTTATATAACAGGAAGGCTGCTGGCAATGCTGTACCCGATACCAACCTTTCCCGAATTTATCATAGAAAACTATCTTGCTGCGCTCTCGCTGCTTGTAGTTATTTTCATCGGGCAGTTGCTTTTCTATGCATACCGTTCGAGAAGGGGAGTTAGGATCAGAAGGAGCACTTGGGAGACTATTGTGGGGTATGCACTGCCAATAATCGGCATTATAGCTGCTGTATACACTGCATATGCAATAGCTGCTATGTAACTCTTTTGAGCACAATATAGTTGCCGTGCGAGGAATTAAATTCAGTAGAGTAATTCTGCAGTGGCGATGTCGAGTAAGTTTCATATACCTTAGAATCCATCACAACATGCGCATTGCTGGAGCTGTTCGCAATCATATTCTTTACATCTGACGCATTGATTAGGTTTTGACTATGAACCAACCCAAGCGCCATTTCATATACGGTTTTGTATGCAATGTAGCCTGCAGGGGAACTGGGCTTTAGGACTTTCATGTCGAAGCCTGCATAATCTGGAGTGCGCTCTCCATGAAACTTGTAGAATACGATCTCGGGCAGTCCATCCTCGCTTATTGTCATTATGTCTGTCTTATTCTGCAGGAAAAGCCCCACCTCGACTCTGTCAGTAGTCACATTGTTAGTATTAAGGTGCGGGTACAGCCCCGTGAATTCAGGATTGGATATCTGGGGTAAGGCTAGTATGAAGAATAGGAAAAGCAGTGGGATAAAGAATTTTCTATTTCTTATCTGCAACGCTACCCTGGCGCATAGGATGGAGAACGGAGGCAATGCCAGGAGAAGGTACCAGGAGTAGAACTGAGACGCACCAAGGAAAACAAGCATGAGCACGAGCCAGACATATATGAACCTGTCCTCCCTGTTCTTCAGGTTTATCAAAAGTAAACCACCAAAAAACATAATGCTCCACGGCAGGGTGAGCCTTAGGAATTGTATGGTATTGACCAGCAGCATAAGCTTATCGGCTGAGCCATACACTCTTAAGAAAAGATCGTAGATGTATGATATCCTTATATCCGCCCCCTGCCCAGGGGGTGCGTAGATGTAAAAAACAAGGGCATACAGCATCATGGCAAGCGGGACTCCGGAAAGTGAGATGAGGAAACTTCTGCCCATTTCGGCGTCATGCGCCATCTTCTTGCTACCAAGATAATATGCGATCCCAAGGGCTGGAAGGAGGAATGCTATGATGGATTTTGTGAAGAAGAGCAACGCCCCAACGAGCCCGGCGTAGTAAATATACTTCCTGTTCTTCTCCCCTTCCATGTAGAGCAGAACTCCGGAGATGAGGAGGAATGAGACTATGGTTTCGAGAAGCAGATCTTCGCTCACCACAATTGCAACCGGGTTTATTGTGAATATCAATGAGGATAGGAAAGCCGCATCCTCTCCGTACAATTTTCTTGCCAGAAAGTACACGGCAAGCGTAGAAAGCACTCCAAAGATAAGGGGAGGCAACCTATAGACGACTTCAAGTGGCATACCGGGCGTTACTGCAGTGAAGAGGGATATGAAGAACGAGTACACAGCAAAACCCAGAGGAGGCTTCCAGGATATTATGTGGCCCATGAAATAGGGCACTGGGGCTGGGCTGTGGATGAACTCATCGATTATCTCGGCGTATACTGCCCCATCGCCGTATATGGGCGTGTGGGGCAGGTAGAACAACCTTATTGCAAGGGAGAGCAGAAGTAGTATGGAAATGAAAACTGCGTTTCTATTTTTTTTATGTAGTTCCATTCATTTCCCCGGGGTACCTGATAGTTACTTCAATATTGTGTACTTGGTTAGGTACATCTGCGTCTGCAGTATCACCAGGAAAGGCATCACAATGAGCGAGTTCAGCACCAGCATGGCATACCTGCTCCAAGTGACGTGTAAACTAGCAAGGAAAACAAAACCCACATCAAGCACTGTGAGCATAACAAAGCCAAGAATCAGCCAGAGCAAGAAAAGCACAAACTTATTCTTTATCATGTAAAGGCTCATCCTCATCGCCTCTGTCAGCCTCAGCTCATCTATTACTATTGCGGCGGGCACATAGAATAGCACAAGGGAAATTAGGAAAGAGAAGAGGGGAGTTGTCAGGCCCTCAACTTGGTATTCATAGGAAACAAGCAGCACGACAAGCGAGAGCACCAATGCTATGGTGTAGAGCAGGAATATGGTCATCGTGTATTTCTCTATTCCTTCGATGACCTCCATCCTTATGTTCGTCATAGTCCTCTGGGACTTTATGACCAGGTTTATGGATACGATTGCAAATGATACAAGGAAAAGAGAGGCTAGGGAACTCACGAATATGAGGCCCACGTCAAAGTATGTCAAGTCAACGAACATGCTCCCTGTCCTCAGGAAGGTTGCTCCCATCGAGACGTAGGTTGGCATGGGTGAGAGCAGCGGTATGGCGAAAGCGAGCAGGAAAGGCACTGAGAAGAACAGCACTAGTTTGGCATTTTTCCTGAATGCCTCAATGCTGTATCCTACCACTTCTGTTTCAACCAACTTACCACCGGTTTAGATATAAGCTCGTATTTCTTAAATACTTAACTACTCTGGCAGCAGTTAGGGCGTTACCCTATTCCTGTCCCGCGGGAAGAGGGAGCACTCCCTTATGTTATTCCTGTTGCAGAGCTTCATTGCCAGTCTCTCCGCCCCGATTGCCCATCCGGCATGTGGTGGAGCGCCCATCTTGAATGCACTGACATAGAACTCGAAGTCTTTCGGGTCAAGCCCTCTTGATTCCAGCTGCTCCACAAGCAGTTTGGGCAGATGAATCCTCTGTGCACCGGATGCTATCTCCATCCCCCCGTACATCAGGTCAAATGCATTGCAAATTTCAGGGTTCTTCTCATCTGGCATGGAATAGAATGCCCTGCTTTTCGTGGGCCATTCGGTTATGAAGAAAATTTCCTCTCCAAGCAGCCCAGCTGCCTTGAGCTCCTGCTCCCTGTTGAAGTCCGCGCCCCATTCCAGCTTCTCGCCTTTCTTATTGAGCAGCTCAACTACACTGGTGTATGTATGCCTATTTATTTTGTCTGGAACTTTCAAATCTGAACCTAGCAGCTTGAGCTCTGCAGGGCAGCTTTCGTTCACATCAGAAATTATGTGCTTCATCACATCCTCCAGCACGTTCATTGCGTCGTTGTGGTCCGCGAATCCTATCTCAACATCAAGCGAAATCAGCTCATTGAGATGTGTTGTTGTGTTGTGCTTCTCAGCCCTGAACACTGGAGTTGTCATAAGGACCTTGTCAATCCCTCCTATCACGGCAAGCTGCTTGTAGAGCTGGGGGGACTGCGCGAGGAAAGCTTTCCTCTCGAAATACTCAACTGGGAATAGTTCAGTACCGCCCTCTGTTGCAGCCGACACTATGCAGGGCGGGTTCACCTCGGTGAAGCCAAGCTGGTGCAGCCTGCCCCTGAAGGAGCGCAGCATCTGGCTTTTGACCTTGAAAATTGCGCTGGTCTCGATCCTCCTCAGGTCGATATGCCTGTGGTCAAGGCGCACATCAAGCTCTGCGGGAACCTTGCCCGTGACCTCAAACGGGATCTTCACTTCCACGGGGTTCAGGTCCAGGACCTCAGTCGGGTTGATTTCCACCCCCCCTCTTGCCTGCTTCTCCTCTCTCACTATCCCGCTTATTGACACGACGCTTTCCTTCACCAGGCTCATCCCGTTCAGAACTGCATCATCAGTAACTCCTTTCTTGCCAGTGACCTGAATCAAGCCCGTCCAATCACGGAGTATCAGGAACTTCACTTTTCCCATATCCCTTACTTCGTGCACCCAGCCCGCGAGGGAAACTTTCTGTCCATTCATCCCGGGCTTTATGTCACATGCATAATGGGTTCTCAACATATGCGCACCTCAGTACTTATCCCTGAAGGATCCCCCACCAGTCCTGAAAGGAGATTTTATTCTGTTTATTATGAAGGCTAGTATAATTATAATTATGACTACCCCCACTATGCCGAATTTTATGGATTCTATTCTTCTCTTCTGGTCTCCAGCTAGGGCCCGGGCTTGCCTAGCAAAATTGCTCGCCCTATCGGGATCGGAGTATACATAAGTGGACGCTTGTTGGAGAGCATTTTCCGCTTCAGAAAGATCCGGGGTGATTATCAGCAACTGGTCAGAGGCAGTATCATTGATGGCCATAGTTGCGAGGTCTACCGCATTTCTTGCGTTGTTTATCCTGTTTATCTTGTCTTTCAATCCGGTTTCTACTGATGCGAGCTTCGTGTCCGCTTCCTGCGTGAAGTTCAGTGAAGAGTTGAAGTCAAGTTCAGAGAGCTTACTGACGGCTTTCTGAAGCGATAGATTGGCATCGGAGAAATTAATATCCTGCTTGACGCTAACCCCGAGGTCTCTTATGCTGTACATCCTGTTGACAACTTTGTTTATTTCAGAGAGCGCTGAGATTGATTTTTCAACAGTTACTTCGTTGGCCGGAAGCATTTGTATATACAGCAGGTATTCGGTGAAAGTTCCGTTCTTTATGTTGTCTCTATAATTCTTAAGCTGGTCAATGGTGGAGTTGCTGTAATTTGAGGAGAACTCGCCGAGCTGGCTCTTGACTTTGGTCAGATTTCCTGCATAAGTTCCGAAAATCTCAACAAGCTTATCTTTTATGATGAGCTCCAGTATGTTCTTGGCATTATCGGATTTTTCAATCGCAGTATCCGCAGATGTAACCACTACATCATACGCTCCTTCCAGACATGCAGATTGGGTTCTGTTGAGGTATTCGGCAGCCAATGAGATTAAGGATTCTGCTTCGTATGATTTGATGCCCAGATTAGAGGCCTGCGTTTCAAGTGTTTTTGAATAGCTGACGGAAAGGTCTGACTGCGTGAGCTTATCAGCTATGTTGCTGAACTTAGCTATGTCGGCCTGTACCAAGTTTATTGCAATGTCCGCTTCATTCTTTGTCTGGATAGCTAGCTGCTGGGCGAGAGTAGCATTGTATCTCGAAGCTTCAAACTCCTTGGATTTGTATGCAGACTGAGCGGTTATGAGGGCAGACATTGCATCTGAGTAGTTTTGAAGTGCTAGGGAAAGGTGGGATTCTGCTTTTGACGTTGATACGCATCTCGAATTCAACGCAAGCGCTATTGTGCTGTTTGCTTGTTCAATCGCATTGAACGCATCAGCAATCTCACTCTGCGCTTCTGCTATTGAAGTTGCAGCCAGCTGCTCCGTAGGTGTTCCTTGCTGGGCAACAGACAACTCGCTCTGGGTGAGCCCATGTATGTATATCATGTCCGGATAGGACTCCTGCTGGAGATCCTCAAACCAGCACCCTATCCTGCAGTTCACAAATTTATAGGAATAATCCACCTCGTAGTTGTGAGGTACGCCGGGGTAGGTGAGTGATGAGTCTGGGTTTGGGTCTACCTGAATGATGAAGTCAAGCTGGTAGTTGCTGGACTGCGCGTACATATATCCCTGCGACTGCCCATACGCTTTTCCTGCACTGGCATAGCTGAGGCATGAGCTATTTTCGCTGGGTGGACAGATGCACACCTTGGGGTAAACCGGCAGAGGGGTGAGGATGTGTATATCCCCCATGTGGTCTGTGAGCTTAATCAAAACACTGTCCACGCAGAACTCGTAGGAACCGGCAGGATTAGATATGAAGAAGCTTATGGTTGTGGTCTCATTTGGGGAAGCAATTCTGGTTGAATGCACAACTACCATCAAGCAAACTATTGAAAGCAGTAGGCTAAGCTTTCTCATCCGATTACCCTATAACTGATGAGCGGGGTAATATTAAATTATACCTTTTATGTAGCATGCCGTTGAGTCGAATATGGTTGTGCTGATGAACTCCCCAAGCTGTCCCCCTTTTACCACAACCTGCTTGTAGTTCCTATTCCTGCCAGCCATGCCCTCTCCACGGTGTTCAGTCAACAGAACTTCAAACTTCTTTCCAATGAATTTCTTGTTTTTCTCCAAGCCGATCTTTTTGCAAAGTGAATTCATCACCCTGCTCCTGTCATTGACTGTCTCATTTGGGAGCCTCTTCATGGAAGCAGCCTTTGTTCCGGGCCTTGGGAAGAACTTGGAATTGTTCACAACGTCTGGCTTCAGCTCTTTTATAACATCGACTGTTCTTTGGAATGCTTCTTCAGATTCTGTCGGGAAACCAACTATTATGTCGGTTGCAAGCGTCAGCTCAGGTAACTGTCGCCTGAATTCACCCACAACCTGCATGAACCCGCTCACTGAGTATCTGCGGTTCATATCCTTAAGCACCTGGTCATCGCCGGATTGCAGGGGCAGATGAAGGAACTTGTATACCCTGTCACTCTTGAAAGCATCAACGAGTTCCGGCAGCATTCTCAGAGCATGCTCGGGGTTTATCATGCCCACTCTTGTAAGGAACTTGCAATCAATTCTTCCAATTTTTTTTAGAAGGGAGGGCAGACTGGTTTTGGTATCAATGCCATACGCGCCTGTGTCCATTGAGGTGAGCTGTATTTCCCTGAAGCCTGCTTTCACGCAGTTCTCTACCTCCTTGATTATTGAATCCTCGGCATAACTGCGCAGGACAGGTCTGGCGAGCTTTGTCACACAGAAAGAGCAGCATGAGTTGCAACCTTCAGAGAGCGGAATCCTTGCTATAACACCTGCTCGGACCTTGGGGAGGGAGAACTTGTCATCCTTCTCAATATCCAAAAAAACTTTCTTCTCATTTCCGTAAGCAGCTACAACCGCATCCGCAATGCGGGATAGTGAGTACGGGCCTACCAGTGATGCCTGCGGTGAAAATTCCTCAACCATCTCCCTGTTCGCAGCCGGCATGCAACCTGCAACTACAAGTTTTTTTCCTGAGAGTTTTTTCAGCCTGTCAATGATGCTCTGCTGGGTCTGAGTTTTCACAAAGCATGTGTTGAGGACAACCACATCCGCCTCTTTTTCCTCCTTGCATGTCTCTATATTCCTCTCGGCAAGCACACCTCTGATTATTTCCGAATCGGCCTGGTTCAGAGTGCAGCCGTATGTCTCTATGAACACTCGCATGATACAATCAGTATTTATAGGTTTTTATTTATATTCTATGAGGTGACTCCAATGATTTGCGAAAGATGCGGGAAAGAGGTATATCTGCTAGAACAGTGCGACTACTGCAACAGGAAGGTTTGCGTGCAATGCGAGAAGTCGGCAAAGAAGACCAGCAGAATCAGAAGAATAGTGATTTGCAAGGACTGCTGGACTGATATGAAAAAGAGGAAAGTTTTCAAGGCTGAGTAGCCTATTTCTGTGACATGCTCCACCTATAAATAGGCGTGGGCTTCCTGCTTCATTGATGTTGCCAATGCAACATCTCTCTCCATTACGGAATTGCAGGCGTTACTTCCCCCTTGCCCAGGGGTAGCTCTTATGAGTATGTTACGTGCAGCGTTCAAGTCCCTATCTGTTGATAAGCCACATTTAGGACAGCTGTACACTCTGTCGCAGAGAGTTAAATTGTTCTTGATGTTTCCACATCTACTGCACATCTTAGAAGTATCTTCAGGGTTCACAAACACCACTCTGCATCCAGCTCCTTCCGCCTTGTATGCAAGCATGTCTGCAAACATATTCCATCCTGCATCATTTATTTGCTTGCCATAATTCTGTTCTGACATCTCTTTTGATGCAAGTTTCTCCAATGCAATGAAGGAATAATCATTCACCAGTTGAGTTGAAATCTTGTGCAGGAAGTCTCTCCTTGTGTCTACTATTTTTTCATGCAGTTTTGCAACTCTTACCTTTGCTCTCTTCCTGCTTCTGCTTCCTTTCTTTTTCTTTGAGAACTTTCTCTGGATGAAGGCAAGCCTGTCCCCATACTGCTCCAGGTGTCTTGGATTCCTGATTGTTCTTCCATTTGATATAGTTGCAAACGTCTTCAAGCCCAAGTCAATTCCAACCACGTCTCCTTTGTTTTCTCTCGGAATTTCTTCTTGTGTTTCAACGCTGAAAACGGCAAACCACTTCCCTGTCGGCTCTCTCTTCAAGATCAATGTCTTTATCCTTCCAGTTATCTCCCTGTGCTTCTTTATGCTGATTTCTCCAAATGGAGTCACCGTGAGTTTCTTATCCAACCAAAAACCATTTTGGGGATAACTTAGACTCTTCATTCTTTCAAAAGATTTGAACCTTGGAAAGCCGCATTTCACTCCCTTTTCCTTTAGTTTGAAGACTCGCATTACTGAGTTGTAAACCCTATGTGCAACCTCTTGCTGGGTTTGAGCATACAGACCATAATTCTTCACCATCAGCTGGAGGGTATTCTTCGTTGGAAAGTAGCCAAAGTCGTTATACGTTTGTTTGCAATGTTCAAGTAACTCATTCCACAGATTCTTGGTTAGCCATAGATGTTTATTCAGAAGCTCCTCCTGCTTCTTCGACGGATATATCCTGAATTTGTAGGCTCTCATAGACGTTATTTACGTCGATTTTTCTCTTTATAAACCTCTGGGAGGGGGGTAACTTTCCAAGTGAAGAGCACAGGATTCACTGTCACTTTTTTAAGACTATCCTTACCTTCTTATCTTCTATCTCCCACTCTTTTGCTTTTCCTTTCAGCTCCTGTTTTTCGGAGAGCACCAGGCTCTTCGCCTTCACCTCTTTAGCTAAGCTCTGCTCACCGCTCCTGAGAATTGAGATGAGCTCAGCATCACATATCACATTGACTTCAATCATGTCGCTCTCAACCAACTCAAGCTCCTTCCTCGTCAGCTGTATCCTCCTGCCCACCTCTCTTATCATTGCCTCGTTGTAGAGGGCTGGTGTCACCTCTGTTTTCAGGTACACCCTTCCACCGCTGAAGGGTGCCTCGGCATATCCCTTCGGGGGAATCTCTATGAACTCAACCATTTCGGGAGTTACTTTGTAAGGCCTTCCGTTTATGACAATCTCAAACACCTTTCTCTCTTCCAGCTCCTTTCTCACAAGCTTGGCGTCAGTGTTCTTCAACGCTTCCGCAACTGCTGCGGCATAATCCTTGAAAGCAGGCCCCAGAACATTGAACTTGGACCTGAGTTCGACAAAGCTGGGCATATCTTCCTGTATGCCGGTCTTCTTGACATTCCCAATCAACTCGATTATGTAGGAGAAGTGCTCAACTGCATTCACATATTCGGTTGAGTCGGTTACAACGACAACTTCCTCAAGCGGCCACCTCAGCTTTATGTTGGCGTTCTGGCGCAGTTGTGCGACCACTCCGCCTATCTCCCTGCATATCTCCATCTGCTTCTCAGACAGCTGGTTCAGTTTTGTTGAATCATGCTCAGGCCAGGGGAGCATGCTTATGCTTTCTTTTCCCTCGTGCTCGCGGAAGAGTAACTGGTATCCTTCCTCTGCTATGAAAGGCGTTATTGCTGAGAGCATCTTCGTGAGAGACAAGAGGCATTCATGGAGGGTTTTCAGGAAAGCCTCGGGATTCCTGCCTTCCGCCATCCTTCTCTTCCCAACCTTGAGGTAGAACCTGCTTATGTCCTCGACCATGAAGTTCCTGTAAGCCCTCACAGCCTCATGCACCTCATAATTCTCAAAGTTTGCCGTTGTGCTCTTTATCACTCCATTCAGCCTTGAGAGCAGCCACAGGTCCTCGGGCTCATAATCCTTCACCTCTTTCTTTGGGTTGAACTTGCTGAGCTTTGAGAACCTTTCCATGAACAGATACATGTTCCAGAGAATTGAGAGCGATTTGTTTGCCTCCTTTATCTCGTCCCAGTTGAACTTCAAATCATCCCATACCGTGCTGCTCATGCTCCACAGCCTGAAGGTATCGGCGCCATACTTGCCGGTTATATCCTCTAGGGGCACGAAATTCCCTACAGATTTGCTCATCTTCTCTCCCTTCTCGTCAACAAAGAAGCCGTGCATGAGCAGATTCCTGTAAGGAACTTCCTCGTGGGTTATGATCCCGCAGCCAAGCAGTGAGTAGAACCATCCCCTTATCTGGTCCTTGCCCTCAACTATGAAATCACAGGGGTACCATTTCTTCAATTCTTCTTTTGAAAGAGGCGCCCAGATTGCATTGCCCGAGTCAAACCACACATCAAGCACATCGGGGACTCTCTTCATCTTCCCCCCGCACTCGCATTTCAGGAAAACTTCGTCAATTTCAGGCTTGTGCAGATCCTCAAGCTTCTTCTCGCTTTCCTTCTCCAGCTCTGCCTCTGAGCATATCACTTTTATTTTCTCGCATTTCTCGCACTCCCATATCGGCAGGGGTATGCCCCAGTACCTCTGCCTCGAGATGCACCAGTCAGGCGCATATGTAACGAAGTCCTTGAACCATACTCTTGCAAACTCGGGCTGCCACCTCACCTTATTGAGCTCGCCAAGCATCCTCTCCTTCATCTTGGTTATCCTTATGAACCACTGGTCGGTTGTTATGAATATGAGGGGCGACTTGCACCTCCAGCAGTGGGGATACCTGTGCTTTATTTTGCCGGAGTGTATCAGCGCTCCCTTCTTATCAAGCTCCTCCAGTATCACATTATCTGCTTCCTTCACGTACATGCCCGCATATTCGCCTGCATCCTCGGTGTATTTTCCATTCCCCCCCACAGGGCAGAATATGGGCAGGTTGTACTGCTTCCCAACCTCGAAGTCCTGGGGCCCGTGCCCTGGAGCGCAGTGAACCAAACCGCTTCCATCCTCCAAGGTGACAAATTTATCGCTCATCACAACCCTGTGCGCATCCTTGAACTCCTTCTGCTTAGGCACCTTGTGTATGAGCGGATGAACATATTTCAACCCGTCAAGCTTACTCCCGCTGAACTCTTCCAGGATTATGGGGCTCAAGCCCAGCTTGTTGGTGAGTGCAACAACCGCATTCAGCTTGTCCTTCGCAACAATCCATACCTCATCCTCAACCTTCACTCTGACATACTGGTAGCTTGGATGCACCATCACGGCCACATTCCCAACAAGCGTCCAGGGGGTTGTCGTCCATATGACCAAAAACTCATTATCCTTTCCCTGCACCTTGAATTTCACATAGATTGATGGGTCAACCCTCTCGTCGTACTCCAATTCGTAATTTGCTATTGCAGTCTCGCACCTTGGGCAGAAGGGCAACACATAAACTCCTCTCTCAAGCAGACCTTTTTCATGCGCTTTCCCTATTGTGCCCCACACTGATTCAATGTATGGATTCTTGTAGGTTAGATAGCAGTCATCAAAATCGAGCCAGCAGCCCAGACCTTTGAACTGCTCAGACATCACACCTATGTATTTCGTTGCGAACTCCTTGCACTTCTTTATGAACTTGGCAACGCCTATTTTTTGTATGTCCTTCTTTGATTTCAGCTTCAGCTCCTGCTCAACCTTCACTTCTATGGGCAAGCCATGCGTATCAAAGCCTGCCTGGTCGCGCACATTGAATCCTCTGGCTCTCTTGTACCTGCATACTGCATCCTTCACGCACTTGTTCCATGCAGTCCCGGGGTGAATCTGGCCTGTCGCATAGGGGGGCCCGTCGCAGAAGTAGAACTTCTCCCCCCCTTTTCTCATCTCCTTTACTTTCTTGTATATCTTCTCCTTCTCCCAGAACTTGTGGATTTTTTTCTCTAGCTGCGGAGCGTCGTACATATCAGAACCTCCCCTTCAAAAAGAGCTGCAGCACTGGAAGGAGGAAAAATACTGCTGAAAGGAGCGGGAAGGGAGTGGAGAGTATCGACATGCCGAAATTGGCTAGGCTGTAGGATAGCAATGTTGAAAGGATAACCACTCCACTGAAAAGTGAGAGCGATTCATAGCTCATCTTCATCTTGAACTCTTTTTCACCGCACTCAAGCAAAACAAGCGATATGCCTGAGCATGAGAAGAGGAGCAGGAAATTGACTGGGTTCTCCTTAAGGTTGTATACCGGCGAGAATGGGTTCAGGAACCACACTAGCAAAAGCAGGAGTAAGGATGCCCCCAAAGATTGAACTATGAAATCCTGATCCATCAAACCACTGACTCTCAGTGACATGCTCCCACCCTTAAAAGGTGTGGGCTTCCTGCTTCACAGACGTTGCCAATGCAACATCTCTCTCCTTTTGCAAGGAATTGCAGGCGTTACTTCCCCCTTGCCCAGGGGTAGCTTTGGTAAGTATATTCACAGCAGAATTTAAATCTCTGTCTGTAGATAGACCACAATTGGGGCAGTTGTATGTCCTGTCCCACAGAGTCAAATCGTCTCTGATGTTTCCGCATCTGCTGCACATCTTTGAAGTATCCTTTGGGTCTACAAACACCACTTCGCATCCAGCTCCTTCCGCCTTGTATGCGAGCATGTTTGCAAACATATTCCATCCGGCATCGTTTATTTGCTTGCCGTAATTCTCCTTTACCATCTCCTGTGAGGCAAGCCTTTCTGATGCAATGAAGGAATAATCATTCACCAATTTCGTTGTAATTTTATGTAGGAAGTCTTTCCTACAATCTGCTATCTTTTCATGCAGCTTTGCAACTCTTATCTTTGCTCTCTTTCTGCTGCTGCTCCTTCTCTTCTTCTTTGAGAACTTTCTTTGTATGAAAGCCAATCTGTCCTCATATCTTTTGAAATGCCTTGGGTTGTCTATTTTCATCTCATTTGACAAGGTTGCAAATGTCTTCAGTCCCAGGTCAATCCCAATTGCTTCTCCTCTATTCTCTTTTGGGATTTCCTTGGGCGTATCAACAGAAAAGACAGCAAACCACTTCCCCGATGCCTCCCTTTTCACGGTAAGAGTCTTGATTTTTCCTTTTATCTCCCTGTGTTTCTTTATGCTGATTTCTCCAAATGGAGTCACCGTGAGTTTCCTATCCAACCAAAAACCAGTTCCATGTTGGGGATAGTGCAAGCTCTTCATCCTGTCAAAAGATTTGAAACGTGGGAAGCCACATTTTATTCCTTTCTTTTTCAACTTGAAAAGTCTCATCACGGAGTCATGAATTCTATGAGCAATCTCCTGCTGTGTTTGAGAATATAACCCATAATCCTTCACCATAAGTTGTAGTGTGTTCTTTGTTGGAAAGTATCCAAAATCTTCATACATCTGCTTGCAATCTTCTAGAAGTTCATTCCAGAGGTTCTTAGCTAACCATAGATGATGATTCAGAAGCGCCTCCTGCTTCTTCGAGGGATATATTCTGAATTTGTAGGCTCTCATAGATGTTATTTACGTCTGTTTTTCTCTTTATAAACCTCTGTAAGGGGTAACTTTCCAGGTTCGCTTTCATCCCACCTCTAAAGAGCGTGGGATTTCCCACTCACAATGTTAGCTTAAATAGCAGGATATTTAATTTTATGTAGAAATAATATTCTTTTGAATGTGGTTCTATGGAGTTCGACTTACCCTGGACGGAGAAGTACAGGCCCAAGACTCTTGATGACGTGATTGGACAGGCAGAGATAGCTGAGAGGATGAAGGCGTACGTCAAATCCAGGAACATACCACACATGCTTCTCGCAGGGCCTGCAGGGGTTGGAAAGACTACCACAGCGCTTGCGCTTGCCCATGATTTATTCAAGGAGAACACAAGGCAGTCCTTCCTCGAGCTCAACGCCAGTGATGAGAGGGGGATAGACGTTGTGCGAGGTCGTATAAAGGACTTTGCCAGGACCCTGCCCCTTACTGATGTGCCTTTCAAAATCATACTGCTTGATGAGGCTGATGCTTTAACACCTGACGCACAGCATGCTTTGAGAAGGACGATGGAGATGTTCGCTGGTGCGACAAGATTTATCCTCAGTTGCAATTATTCATCAAAACTAATCGAGCCGATACAAAGCCGATGCGCCGTCTTCAGGTTCAAACCCCTCACTGAGCATGACATGAAGGAAATGATAAAGAGGATTGCCAAGGCTGAAAAGATTGAGGTGCATGATGAAGCTGTCAAGGCACTGATATACATCTCAGAGGGGGACATGAGAAAGGTGATAAATGCCCTGCAGGGTGCAGCTGCCTCTGGGAAGAAAATTACTGAAGAGGTAATATACAAAGTCTCATCAAGGGCAAAACCTGTTGAGATAAAGGAGATGCTGGAGCTTGCTTTGAAGGGGAATTTCATAGAGGCAAGGCAGAAGCTTGATCATGTGATGGTAAACTACGGCATGAGCGGGGAGGATGTGCTCCTGCAGATTTACAGGGAGGTTACAACACTTGATATACCTGACAAGGCAAAAGTCAACTTGGTTGACAGGATTGGCGAGTACAACTTCAGGATGGTGGAAGGCGCAAACGAGAGGATACAGCTTGAGGCATTGCTTGCCCAGATAATGCTGATTGGATGCGAGAAATAGGTGCTGGGATGGATGTTTCTGTTGTTATACCAACAATGAATGAGGAGGCGACGATAGGAGAATGTATAAGGAAAGCTAAGGCAGTTTTTAAAGAAATGAAGCTTGAGGGAGAAATTATAGTGGCTGATAACTCCAGCGATAACACCCCAGCAGTAGCAAAGAGACTTGGAGCCAAAGTTATAACACCTAAGAAACTCGGTTACGGTAGTGCTTATCTGGCGGGATTTGAAGTAGCCAGCGGAGATTATATAGCAATGGTCGATGGAGACGGGACCTATGATATCTCTGAGATGAAGGAACTGCTTAAACCGCTTATAGGTGATGAAGCGGATTTTGTTATAGGATCAAGGTTTAGGGGAGAGATTAAACAAGGTGCGATGTCATTTTTGCATCGAAGAGTCGGCAATCCATTCTTCAACTGGTTCATGAATAGAATTTACAGGATAAATGTATCAGATTCTCACTGCGGCATGAGAGCGTTTACAAAGAATGCTTACAGAAAAATAAATCTTAAGACAGAGGGCATGGAGTTCGCCAGCGAGATGATTATAAAAGCACACAACCAGTGTCTTAGAGTATTGGAAGTGCCGATAAGCTATTACCCAAGAAAAGGGTCTAGGTCAAAGATTAAATCATTGGACGATGGGTGGAGGCATCTTAGATTCATGACCCTTTCAAGCCCTCCAAGCATATTTATCTACCCAGGAGCCTTCCTGATGATAGTCGGCTTGTTACTGCTTATTATACTGCTTGGGGGACCGGCTGTTCTGCTCGGTTTTCCGCTTTACATACATCCAATGATATTCGGCAGCATGTTTACTATAGTGGGTTTCCAGCTTTACTCTTTGGGGCTGTTCTCTGCGATATACAGGAGAAGGATTAACGCTAATGGAAGGGATGAAACTGGTTTCTTTGCGATGAACCTTAGGCTTGAGACTGGCTTGATTGCTGGCCTGTTTGCATTTACAGTCGGTGCGGTAATCGGTATTGTTATAGTTTATATGTGGATCGTAAGTGGTTTTGGTCCCCTTGCCTACCAGAGGGAGGCCATAGTTTCTTCAACTCTTATTGCTTTGGGGACCCAGGCAGCATTCACATCTTTATTCTCAAGCATATTGACGATGGAATAGTTTCCGAGTGGGATGCAGATGAGAATAGCAGTAGTATCAGATGTAATTTATCCCTGGGTTATTGGAGGGGGCGAGAAGCGCTATTATGAAATCTTTAGAAGACTTGCTAAAAAGCACGAGGTGCATTTCTACACGATGTTCTACAAGGGAATGCCATCAAGAGAATTTGAGTACGAAGGAATGAAGGTTCACTGCGTCTGCGATGCTCCGAAAAACCTCTATTCCGGCAGAAGGAGAAAGATATTTCCCGCCATAAAATTCTCTCTAAAGCTTTACAGAAAGCTCAAGCAGGGGAAGTTTGACCTGATTGAGTGCAATGAGTTCCCCTTCCTGCCCTGTTTCACTGCAAAAAGAATTGCGAGAAGGCAGAAGATACCGCTGGTTGTTACTTGGCACGAAGTGTGGGGTAACTACTGGAATGAGTACTTAGGGTTCTTGGGATTTGCCGGTAGGCACATAGAGCGCAGAGTTTCCAAGATTTCAGACAGAATACTATCCGTATCCTCCTCCACAAGCGAGAAGCTTGAGAGGGAGCTCGGGGTTGATAGGAGGAAGGTAGTCACGATAAACAATGGCGTGGATGTAAAACTGATTAAAAAGATAAAGGCTGGAAAAGAGGGGGACAAAGTCATCTTTGTTGGCAGGTTGATTCCCGAGAAGAATGTGGATTTGCTGATAAAAAACCTCCCAGATGATTTGAGGCTAGTTGTAATCGGGGAAGGCCCTGAAAAAGATGGTTTAGACAAACTGGCAAGGGAGAGTGGCAAGAGGGTTGAATTCAAGCCTTTCTTAAATTATGAGAGCCTGCTGAAGGAGTTGAAGTCCGCTTCTCTCTTTGCAATACTTTCTGAAAGGGAGGGGTTCAGCATAACCACTTTGGAGGCAGTTGCTTGCGGCACTCCCGTGCTGGCTCTTAGCAATTCCTTACCAAGCGAAATTGAGGAGTTTTGCTATACTACCACCAAGGAGACCATAAAAGAGGATATTTTGAGATATATTGACAAAAAACCAAAAAAAGACGAGATTGACAGGTTCGATTGGAATATTATAGCAAAAAGAGTTGAAAAGATATATGGTGAGCTAAAGTGAAAATCCTACAGACGCCTGCAAGGTTTTACCCGCATGTTGGGGGGGTTGAGAGTTATGTATATAACCTGAGCAAGGAACTTGTTAAAACGGGCAATGAAGTTTCTGTCATATGCGCCAATGAGCCAAACGCAGGTGATGGGGTTGTCGACGGCGTCAAAGTGAAACGGTTGGGTTACGTGGGGAAGATTGCAAATACAAACATCACACCGAAACTTCCCTATGCAATTTGGAAAGAAGATTTCGATGTAATCCATACCCACCTGCCTACTCCCTGGAGCGCGGACTGGAGCGCCATAATATCAAAAATTAAGAATAAACCTATTGTGGTGACTTACCATAATGATATTGTAGGTTTTAGGGTAGCAAACCATATTGCTAGAGTGTATAACAAAACAATGCTCAAACTGGTTCTCGGAGAGGCGAAGAGGATAGTCATAACAAACAAAAAGCAAATTAATCATTCTCCTTTTCTGAATAAGTATGCAGAGAAAATTGAGGTCATACCTCCGGGAGTAGATACAAAAAAATTTAGACCTGTAAAAACCGATAAAGAAGAGAACTCTATATTCTTTCTGAGTGTTCTGGATAGGTATCATGAGTATAAGGGACTCGAGTATCTTCTCAAGGCAATGAAAATTGTGAAAAAGAAGATAAATGACATAAAACTGACCGTAGGAGGGAGCGGAGAACTTCTTGGTTATTACAAGGATATGACGAATTCCTTAGATTTAAAGAATAATGTCGAGTTTGCAGGTTACATTCCAGAAGATAAAATCTTAGAGTATTATAATAGAAGTGAGCTTTTCGTCTTGCCATCCATCTCGCAGGCTCAGGAAGGGTTTGGAATTGTCCTGCTTGAGGCAATGGCTTGTGGTTTGCCGGTGGTTACTACAAGTATTGTGGGAATTGCGGAGGAAATAGATAAGGAGAGAGTTGGGATAGTCGTCAAACCTAGAGATGTTAGCTCACTAGCAGATGCGATTGTAGCAAGTTTAGAGAGTAGTAGAATGGGTAAGAATGCAAAGGACCTCGCTCAGAGATATAGTTGGGAAAGCGTAACTAAGAATATTTTAAAAGTCTACTCAACTCTTTCTTGAATAAGTAGAGTAGAGAAGCTATGGTGATACCTATTGTATAGTAAGGTATATCGCCTTGGAGTAGGTTGTATAATACCCAGAAAAACAATAAGATTGTTGCATGCTTAATAACATCCCGCTGGCTTTCTTTGCCTAGACTTAAGAAAGAGAACGTAGCCAAAGTCGTAGTAAATGCAACAACAGTCTTTCCGATAAATTCACTAATTCCATTATATGTTAATAGGAATAGGGACGCAGAGAAAATATAGGTGCTTAACACATATCTAATCTCTGGCTCTCCTAACTCGATATATTCAAGTAGGAGATTTGATACTCCAATCATCAACAGGAGGTAGGCGATTAATGCAAATTCATTTGCTAGCGACTCTAGACCAAGAGCCAATTCGAAAGCAGCAATTATGAGAATTGCTATGCCGATGGATATGAATTTCTGTCCAACTGTAGAAACTTCGAAATTATTTTTTATTAGCTGAATGGATGATCTGAAAACTTTCATAGTTGTACTAAAATATAAAGTTAATAGACCAAGTATCGAAGTTAGCAAAGATAGTGATAGGAGTTGGTAGATGCTCGGTTTTACATATAGTTTGTAATCTATGTATCTGTCATCAAGGCTTTCTGGCTTGAAATGTAGCTGAACTTCGTATTCTCCAGGTGGAGTAATTATTGGCAGTGTTTCTTGGGTGAATATTGTTATTTTTTCTCTCGGTTTATAATCTCTAAGAGAGAGCCCGTATTTTTCGTAGACTGTCTTACCAAAATAGCTGATTTTTACGCTTATATCTATTCTACGCATAGTTTCGCGGTCTTTGTTGGTTATTTCAAAATAGAATTTTGTAGTCTCTCCTGGGAGTGCGTAGTTTCTTTCGGGGTAGAATGTTATATTTAAGTGTTCATCAACGACTGATGTTCTGGTGAGATAGTTAGGTGCTTCGGTAAGATAGAAGATAGCCGTTATTACAAGAGCGGTACACGATACTAGTAAACAAACCAATAAGAATGCCCTTACTATGCTCTCTAGTTTCATCTCATCATCCTCTGAAAGCCCATTTGCTAAACTCTTCGTTAGGTTCTATTAATTCATGCAAATGACCTCTTGGATTTGAATGTAGCACAATATATGGACCTATTTTATAAAGTTCAACCTCTTTGATGTTTGATGGGTCGGTTTTAAATTTTACAGTCTGCGGTTCGACAATGACGTACCAGTCAGGTTCTACCTCCAGGATTCTATCTACATACCTATCCAGCCACACCCAATCTTTTGCATTTTTTATGAATGCACCATGAAGTCCAGCAATAGTTTCATTACTTGCTTTTTGATTTAATAAGCCGATTACCTCTTCGTCGTACCAGTATCCAAAGTCATGGATTCCAAGCGCACCCCTAAAACTCAACGCAGTTGCGAGGCAAGAGAAGATGAGAAATTGCAGAATTAGGAGAGACACCAGCAATGGCTCGAGTCGGTACGTTTTGAAGTATTTTTTCCATACTTGTAATATGCCGGGACCGGCCAGCAACGCCATAGAAGCCTGCAGCCCAATGGTGTATTGTGTTAGAGCGCCGTTGTATATGAAACCCTCGATAAGACTCACTATGAGAAATTGAGGTAGGATAATAATCAGGATATCATTTCTTTTATTCCAAACCCATCCAACAAAACCTATAAAGGTTATTATTTGCACGATCAAAAACTCAGCCCAACTCTGGATTAGATAAAGGGGAGCCTCTTGTAAGTTTCCTGCCAAGTAATACGAAGATTGGGCGAAGCCGGAGTAGGTAAGATAGGTTACAATCCCAACTGTGATATGTATGTAAGCAAAAAACACCACTATAGGCAACACGGACCATACGATGAATTCTCTAACAGCTTTATTACGCTTCCATAGATACAACATCATAAAAGGATATAAAGCGAACCAAAGCTCTCTGCTCAACATAGCTAACGCAAAAGAGAATCCTGCCAAACCTCTTCTATCTTTTTGAATGAGGTAGAAAGAAAGGAGAAAGAAGAACGTACCGTATATATCCAAGTAGGATCTAGTCGCAAATCTTATTGTCTGGAAAGAAAAAATAAACAGGATAGCGCTTATGAATGCAGCTTGGTTATTAGAGTAGTTTTTTACTATTTCAAAGATCAGAATGGCACTTGCGATCGCGGTTAATGCGGATATGATTCTAGGAACTAGTATACTGTCATTTAGCCTTAATAGAGGCGAAACAATTAGAATTGCGAGAGGCATACGACCCAGATGGGAAATTTCGGATAATCCTTTATCGTTTATGGATCGGGATATATTCCAGAAAATTGCTTCATCATCGTATATTCTTTCAAAAAATAGTGGTACGAGCAGTAGGAGTACACCGAAAATTAGTATCGTGGTTTTATATCCTAGTTTCATGTATTCCCAGCCTCGCCGCGTAGGTATTTCTCTAACCTGAGAAATCTTGTTTCGATATTTTTAGCCCATTTGTCGCCTCTCTTAATTCGCCATTCATAGAAGAGGTAGAGGATACAAGAGGTAATGGTTAAATAGGAGATAATTAAGCTGCCCTCGAACCAATCCTGCACTTTGTAGTTTACCACGATGTCAATATTACCGGTTTGGTTGATCCAATAACCATTTATCACTCCGTACAGTGGAACGGGTTTGAGAACTTCGATTTTTTTACCTTCTTTGTAAACTACTGCTTCCCATAATGGATCATAGGATTCGGAAAAGTGTAACATGAAAGGTGCTGATGCATTTACCTGCACCTTCCAGAGAGTTGGATTAACTTTTTTGAAGGAAATGGGCGGTACGTAGTTGTTCTTGAATAAATCTTCAACAGTTTTATTTTGAGGGCCATCGCTAGAGTATAGAAAAACAGTATCAAGATATGCGGATTTGTCTCCTACAATTGTTACGTTATCTATAAGAATAGAGCTAGGGCAGTATTGAGATATTTTATTGCCATCCCAGATCTGTAGCTGTAGATAAGCTGCGGAAGTTGTGGGATTGTAGTAGTAACTGATATTTCTCCAACCGAGAGTGCTGCTCATTCCTCCACTATATGTTGTTTCATGAGTTATGTTCATATCACGGTCGTATTCAACAATTTTAAAGCCGATTTCACGCAAACTAATGGATTTGATGGAAAAATTGAACGAATATCCCCCACCATATCCGACAGGTATGAAAGGTGAACTTAGTATCCTCCATCCCAAAGCAGGGGCCGAGAGCTCTGCCCTCAATGCTTGTTCTTTTTCATCCCAAAAGACAGTATAAGCGGATCCAAGTTCGTAGGTTGATTCTCTCCATTCGGCAATCTGATTACGCGATTTGAAATCCCATGTACGTGGGTACAAAACCTTTGTTGGCTCAAATGTTATGTTGTACAACCCCTTTTGGAGGTAAACCGAATTGGGGTATACAAAACTAGAGTTATTTAGGTATAACGTGGATCTTGAAGTATCAAGAGTCAAGTTAAACTTACCTTCACCTTTCATTCCGATTTCGTAGTAACCTTCTTTAATTATTTTAAGTTCCTGCCATACTTTAGCACCTGGCGGGAGAATTAAACTTCCATTAGTTGAGTTATCTTTTTTCGGATATCTGTTCGCTACGTGGATTTCATCCTCACTAAAAAGGAGGTATAAGATTGTTTTATTTTCAGATAGTTTATCTGTTTTTTTCTCTAATTCTAAAAATTCATCGCTTGGCACCAATGCAAGCAGGTTCACCGCATTAAAACCATTTACATTTTTTATTTTAATTTTATCCGTATCAGTGTCCAAAATCCAGTCAAATTTATACCACAAAAATCCATTATACTTGCCGTACGTGTTTATAAAGAGACTTTTACCTCCGGCATCTACTTGAACCTTTCCTCCATTTTCGTTTGTAAGAAGTCTCAAGATTAGAGTGTAATTCCCTGGGGGATGCATTCCTATTGGAATCTGAATTTCATCGTTTGAGTTAGTTGTGAAAATTAATCCTTTCATGTAGTCAAAATCCCACGCATAATTCTGCCAATTAACGTAGGGATGCCATTCCTGCTGGTGTGGATCTAAGTAAGATGCTCGGGACCATTTGGCAGTAGGATCGTATTCGTTGGTGAATCTGTATGGCTGAATTACATCATTTGGATAGGTATAGACTAGCTCGCTAGAAATCAAGTCCAGTTTCAATTGATCGTTAGACTTATCAGTTAGTATTGTATTGGTTTTTTCAAATGCTTCTGGTGGTATCCCTTGGTCTACAAAAATAAAATCGTAAGTGTCATTTAAACTAGGCAGATTATTATAAAATTTCCTAACTACCCTGTACCCACCACTGACTAAGGTGGTATTAGATTGTACGGATATCTTCTCCTTGCTACGGGTATTTTCAAAAATATATATGAAAGTGTTATTAAAAACAAGTTTGAGATCATTAGATGAATTTAGGGAGTTAATGTAGGATTTCGTATCTGCACTCATTGAAGGGATATCATCGTGTATTACAATATATCTAACGTTGGCCAAACCTATAAACTTTGATAAAGTATCCGTGTCTCCAGCCCTCAGCAGGGAGTAGTAGAAGGGAGATAGAGTAAAATCATAGAAATGTGCCCATTGTAGATTTGGCCAAAATGTTGGTTTGGGTAATGAATGCGTCTGAAATTCTTGGATAACACCCCATTCAGGACTCCAAAATGGTTTTAGATATGTATTTTTACCATAAGAATAAACGAACTCTGGGACTGAGACTACCCTAAAGTCTCCAGTTTGGTTTGATAGGAAAGAATAAGCTTCAAAATACTCGTTAGGGATGTCTATGGGAGCTAATCTGCTATCAGCGTCTCCCACGGTAAGTAGAGGCCAGGAGTATATATGAAGTATAAGCAGAATTCCAACAATTGTGGGAATATAAAGTTCCTTTCTTGTTAAGGATAGTTTTCTAAAAATATGATATAACGAGAATGCCATCAAAACACTTATAGATAGAGCGACATATGAATCTGGAATTCTCGATGTCCGGAATGCGAGACCAAACGGAATATTGAAGAATATCCAATAATGCATCCATTTAAATGGACTTCCCACAAAAAATGGAAGGGTTGACACTAGGATAAGGCTTCCATAGAAAAAAACGATCAAATTTTTTCTATACAAAACGAGTGCTAAAAGTGCTAGTATGGGGATTGCTAAGGTTAGAAACATTAAGGAGTTCTCAAAATAAAAAATTTGGTTTGAAGTTGCATATTTATCTAGAAGGTCTGCACTTGACATGCCTCGCAACATATTAAGCAAAGAGCCATACACCCAATTGACATCAACTCCAGCTTTTGTCAAAGCAAATTGGTATGAGGAAGCAAAATTAAGTCTAACTATCAGTCTGTATCCCACCATAGCCGAAAATATAAGGATTAGTAAAAGAAAAATTAGTGGTACTGAGAAGTCTATTTTTCTCTCTTTTAATATTTTTATTATAAAAAAGAAACCAGAGTATAAAGCCAAAAATATAGGAAACCCCGCCCAGATGAAATGTTCATCTGTGTTTAGAGCCATTAAAAAAGCACAAAGAACGATATACTCCCATTTTTTGTCTAAGATAACCTTGTTAAAACTCCATACAATCCAAGGAAAAGATACAAAGGCAAATTGTATTCCAATCCAAATATCGGTATCCCCAAACATGATTGAGGGGTTTAGACCGTAAACTAAACCTGCGATAGATGATGCTATAAGAATACTGTTATTCCACTTATTTTTTGATAGATTAAGTAAATAATCCTTTGAAAGTAAAAATGCGCCAATGAAAGCTAAGAAATGAAAAAATATTCTTGCCAAAATTAAAATTTGCGTTAATTCTAAATTCATCAATGACCCAATAGCCCAAAATAGAAATCTGTAAGAAAGAATATCTAATCCCCATGAAGGTATAGACAAGAAACTATTCCAGGCATAGTTTGTGTCGTTACCGACCATTACCTTCAAGTAGTTAGTTAATGAAATTGGAGCATTTTCTGAGGTCATTAGAATAGAATTTTTGTTTACGGACATTATCAATCTAAAATTAAAAACAAGCGCTAGGATAAAGTAAAAAATAATTACGAGGCATATTGATTTTTTCATTTTGCTCACATTTTCGTACTGAAATATATATCAAATACGGGCGTTTATAACACTTAGAGAGAAGGATGAATAATACTTCTTCTTAGCCCATCCCAAACTCCCTTTAAGTAACCTTTTGCTACTTCCAATCTCTTTATAAATGGTTTTTTGGACCCAAGCAAAATTATCTTTAGGTAATATACCGTAAATAACCAGTTGAAAATCGAAATAAAGATAAAAAATTGCCACCACTTTGAATATTTTTTGTTAAAGATGATTCTATTTCTGGCAGCAAAATATGCTCTGTTGGGAGTGGGAACATGAAATAATCTTGCCAAATCATTACTTTCATTGGGAGGCGGTATATCGTGGTATACTTTAGCGTTTTTTGTTAAACACACTCTCCAACCTCTTTTTTTGGCTCTGAAAGAGAAATCTGCCTCCTCGTTATAGATTGGGAATTCATTTTGGTCAACAAAAAACAGTTTGCCGTCCTTGTTATAAAATAATTCTTTCCTAATCAGTGCTAGGGTAGTAAACGCATCTGTATCAAATATATCAACATTTGGAGGAGATAAATCTCTGCTATAAACGTATGTTCTACTGGTTAGCATGTTAATCTTTGCTCCGGCCCACCAGATCAGTTCTGGATTTTTGAGGTAATAACAAACCGGACAGATTATTCCAATGTCCGTATACTTCAATAAAACATCGACGAGTTTTTGAAGAGCATTGCTTTCTAATACGACATCATCAGCGCATATCAGTATATAATCAGAATTCGAGTGCTTAATTCCTTCGTTTATTGCACCGGAAGCGTACATCTCCTCGTTTACTTCCATTATTTTTATCATTCTTTTGTCTAAATTTTTTAACTTTTTCATAACCAAATTAGCTATCTGTTTCTCCGAGTCCCCCATGTCCACAATTATAATCTCCATATTTCTATAGCTTGAGTTGTCAAGAGACTCCACTGCTCTTATTAGCGATTCTACTCTTTTATATGTGGGAATTATTACCGAAACTAATGGTTCACTCTTCATAATCTACCTCGCATACCGCAAATTCAGTGCCTACGTACTTAGACTTACTCATTTTTTCACCTTGGCGACTAATACTAAAAGTGGAGATAACGAAGGAATCCGAGTTAGAAAAGTATCAATAATTGGAATTATTTTTGGCGATTTAATAAAACCCGTTCCTTTGATTTTTATAACTTCAAAGCCGTAATACTCTAAAAACTCTATTAACGATTTAAGAGTAAAGAGTCGTAGATGGCCACATGGTTTTGAAATGCCTGGTCTTCCAAAAATTTTTTGAGTTGAAACTTCTGAAAAAATAGGTTGAACCCCAAAAGCAAGCAACAATCTGTTATACCAACAAGCCAAATTTGGTGTCGAAACTATCAGATACCCACCAGGCTTTAACACTCTTTTTATTTCTAAAATAGTAAAATCCGGGTCAAAAAGATGTTCTAGTACATCCCCCATATAACTTATATCAAAAAAATCACTTGAAAACGGAAATTTTTCTTCCGATACATCTAGAACATAAGCGTTAATGCCTTGTTTTTTAGCATTTTTTACTGCGGCTTGTGAGATGTCTAAACCAAAAATTTTGACGTTATCTATTTTTTTGATTTTGAATTTACTAATAAATTTCATATCTCCGCATCCTATATCTAAAATTCTTATTTCTTTGTTATTCGAAATTGATTTTACCTCGTTAATTGATTCTTTAATAAAGCAGTAACGGATTTCGTCTCTCTTGGATATAGATGTAATCTGGGAAGTTGTGGAATATGGTAAAATTTGCCATAAATTCAAATAAAATGATTTTGCTTTCATGAGTCCACCTGCACTGCCACAAACTACTGGATTCTCAATCATCTTTTTTTAGCCCACGGGTAGTTACGCTCCATATTATTTTTCCAGGGGTATGGGTGCTCCACAATTCCGAAACGACATTTAATATCTTGCACTTTCCCAACAGGTTTGGCCGGAATACCGACTACTACTGTATTCTCTGCTACATCATTTGCAACTAAAGACATCGCACCTACTAAGGAGTTCTTCCCTATCTTAACTTTCGGCAGTATTACACAATGCGTAGCAATGACTGCAAAATCATCTATCGTTGGACCCTCCAAGCACTTACCACACGGGGGATGCAGGTCATTTGTGAGAACAGTATATGGGAATATCCACACATAATCTCCTATTTTTGCTTTTTGACATAGATGAACGTTAGTGTGGAATCTAGAATAATCGCCCACTTTAATATAGCCTTCAACTTGGCTCAAAGTTCCAAGACTACAATAGTTCCCAAAAATGCTTTTCTCCCTCACAACTACGTAATTTCCAGTAATGAATGAATCACCAAATCTGCTATCTGCGTATAATATACTTCCTGTTCGTATAACTGAATTCTTTCCGATTATAGTCTCCTTTTTGGATTTATCTCCGAAATTTTTAAAGCCGATAATGCACTTAGGATAAATCGCTACGTTATCTCTTATCCTCACGTTGTCGTATATAATCGAATCGTCCCCTATACGAACATTTTTTCCAAAACTTACATTTCTCCCAATTCTAACATTTCTGCCTTTTTTAACATTCATTGTATCACCGATATCTATAAAATCCTTCCCCAGTTTTTCTACCCAGCTTGCCCTTTGAAATCATATCCTGTATCCGCGGAGCAGGCTCCATGCCCATATTCTGCATCGCTCTGGCGAATGTATCCAGTCCGATAAGGTCAAGCAATCTGAAAGGTCCCATCGGATGGTTCAAACCCATTCTCACTGCGGTATCAATATCCTCGGGGGAGCCCACTCCTTTCTCGAGGAGCAGTACGGCGTCATTTAGGAACGGAAGCAACAGTCTGTTCACGATGAAGCCTGGAGAGTCCTTAACAACAATCGGAGTCTTGCCAACTGCCTCTGCGATTTTACAAACCTTTCTCACAGTTTCATCAGAGGTTTCCTCACCTCGCACAACTTCGACAAGATTCATCTTGTCAACTGGGTTGAAGAAGTGCATTCCGGCGAATCTGCTTGGATTGTCGAGTGCTCTCCCGAGCCCTGTTATTGGAATTGAAGAAGTGTTGGAAACTATCATCACATCATTTCCGCACACCTCGTTCAATTTGCGAAGAACCTTTTCCTTTATTGCGATATCTTCGGGCACTGCCTCAATAATGAAATCTGCGGAGCTTAGTTCTTTGAAATCTGTAGTAGTTTTTATTTTTCCAACCGCTTTCTTTTTTCTGCTTTTTAGTATTACTTTAAACCCATTGGACAGAAACAGCTGGACTATGCCTCCTCCCATCACTCCGGTTCCAATTATTCCCACAATCATATGCCGACCTCATGCTCATATGTTTCCATATTCTCTTCACCGTGAAGCTAGGAGCGGTTTTTTACTGCAAACTGGGCTTTTTTTATCAATTGTATGCTCTGCATCCCTATTATCCCAGAGTTAGGCTGGTTCTCTCTATTTTTGATTGTATTAGCGAAGTTGAGAATCTCCTCCCTTATAGTGTTATTGGGCTCCACATCAACTCTCGTTTCATTTTGCGTTCCATCGTAGATCACTGCTTCCTGTTTTGCGCAATCGCCAACGAGACTACTTTTGGATCCTACTATCTCGATATACCTCCTCCTCACGTGACTCACCCAGCTCAGGTATACGTTAGCCACTTTCCCGCTCTCATAGATTGCTTGCAGATAGCACATCTCAATAGTCCCTTTCTTCCTTACAGACCTGCCGACTCCTACAAATTCTGTGGGCCACTCAGAGGTTATAAAATTGATTATGTCCATCGGGTGGGGTAGCAGATCGTATATCACATCTGAGTTGGGGATGGGCTGAAGCATATGTGTCCACGCCAGATTTAAACAGCTGACTTCGCCGAATTTGTTCTGCAGATAGAGGTCTCTCATTGCCCTTACAATGTTGGCAAATCTGAATATGTGACCAACCTGTAGTACAAGATTCTTTGAAAGTGCCATCTCAACAAGTTTGGATGCTTCGTCTTCGTTCTCCGCCATTGGTTTCTCTATTAGCACGTGAGTATTACTCCTGAGGAATCTGCTCGCAATTTCGTAGTGGCTGGTATTCGGGGTGCATATGTGGACTGCATCAACCTTGCCGATTAGTTCATCAACTTTATTGCAACTCTCAGCATCCGGAAACAGTTTTAGTTTGGAGTTGTCGGCATCACATATTACCACGGAGTCCAACAGCCCATCATTCATCAGTGCTATGTACTCCTTGGTAACCTTCTGCCCCCATTTTCCAATTCCTACAACGCCAAATTTCATCTAACTCCCCTGAAGAAATCATCTATCTTATCAACAATGCATTCCATCTCTTCTTTCATTAGGTTGGGGTGGAGGGGTATACTTAATACTTCTCGCGCCCATAGTTCGGTGTTTGGGAACATTCCCTCTTTGAATCCCATCTGGATATAAGGAGGCTGCATGTGTATCGGGATGGGATAGTGTACTCCACATTCTATTTGGTTTTCTTCTAGGTATTTTTTAAGAAGATTCCTGCGTTTGGTTCTTATAACGTATAAATGCCAAACCGGTTTGATTTCTTTGTCTTCTTTTGGTGGCAGTATTAAGTCACCAATTCCGTCTAGTCTTTTGTTGTAATCTCTTGCAACCTTCCTTCTTTTTTCATTCCACTCCTCAAGGTATCTCAGTTGTACTCTGCCGATAGCTGCATTGACATTATTCATCCTGGCCGTATAACCTATTCGTTCGTGTAGGTAACGTTCCTCCTTTGATCTTCCGCTGTCTCTAAGAGAGCGTGTAATCTCGGCGATCTTTGGATCATTTGTCGTAATCATTCCTCCATCTCCGCAAACTGTCATATTTTTGGAGGAATAAAAACTGAATGCCGCAGCGGCACCTAGGTTTCCGGTCATTCTATCCTTATAAACGGCTCCATGGGATTGACAAGCATCCTCTAGTATAGATAGATTATATTTGTCAGCGATTCTTAATATTTCTTCCATATCCGCGGGGTAACCGTATAGATGTACGGGTAGTATAACTTTGGTTTTCCGAGATACATTTTTTTCTACTTCCTTAGGGTTTAGAGTATATGTTTTTAGGTCGATATCAGCAAAAACAGGACTGGCACCGGCATGTAAGATAGAGTTAGAAGTGGCTATGAATGAGGCAGAGGTTGTTATGACCTCTTTATCTTTGACTCCTAACGCCAGCATAGAAAAAGCCAATGCGTTTGTACCAGAGCTAACAGAAACAGCATATTCTGTGCCTATGTACCTGGCAAATTCGTCTTCGAACTTAGATACACTTTCTCCTAAAACAAAACGTTCGTTACTTAGTGCATCGGTAGCAGCCGCTACCATTTCTTTGTTTATGATGGGTTTCATCAATGGGATTTTAAATTTGCTCAATATAACACCGGGTAAAATTTATTACGTGCGAACAAAACTCATGATAATTCCCTCAAAGTCCTCGGCACATTTATCCCAGCTAAATCTTTTACTCCACTTTAGAGCATTTCTGCTCAATTTTTTCATTAATTTTTTGTTTTTCAAGACCTTTATTATAGCTTCGGCAAGCTTTTTAATATCACCATTTTCTCCAACTAAGATTCCTGTTTCTTGGTTAACAATGGAATCTCTCAATCCGGGAACGTCATATGCTATCGCAGGTGTACCATAGGCGTTTGCCTCGATTATATTTATCCCCCAACCCTCTCTGACAGATGGGTTAACAAGAATCCATGCCTTGGATAACAGGTCGATTTTTTCTTTTTCGGGAACACGACCAAATAGCTTCACTCCATCAACAGCAATTTTTTCCAAATTTTTTCTTAAATAACCCTCACCTACAATCCATAATTTTGCATCTCTGATCTCCTTCTTAACAATTTCAAACGCTTTGACCACATGATCGGGTCTTTTCGCTCCTTTTAAACGTCCGAGATAGATGATAGTCGGTTTATTAGTTTTCTTAGTGGTAGCTTCCAAAGATCTATCGAAACCAACCGGGACAACAAAAATTTTCTTAAATCCTAGATTTATTAGATCCTTTTTGGTAGATTCGGATATGGTGATAGTTGGAAGATCTTTGTAATTTTTTATCCACCTCTCTTCAAGCAGGTAATAACCGATAAAATTTATGGGGAATGGTGTTTCATAGAACCAGTACTCTTTGGCCAATTGGTATATCAGAGGGATTACCTCTTCATTTCCACTTACAAAGCTAGTGGTAAAAAACGGTCTGGTATTTACTGAGTCTATAACTACATCGTATCTTTCCTTTGAAAAATATTTTTTGTAATACTCTTCAGCTTTCCAGTAAACAGAATATTTTTTTCCAGCTCGAATTATCCGAATTCCATCCATAATTTCTTCTTTTTTACAACCATCAAACTCCGAAGTAAATAATGTAACTCGATTCCCTCGTTTAACTAGTCTCTTTGCAATCTCGTGAATGAAAACTTCTGCTCCTCCACCTTCCGGATTTTTTATATCTCGCCAATTAAAAATCAAAATTTTCATCGCTTTGCCCCGTTGTAATACTTCAGAATTCTTAAACGGTAGAATATGGCGGCCGTGTCCAAAGCAATTCTGCCTATATCTCTCAAACTTATTCTACCTCCAACTCTTTGCCAATTTAACTCAATTGGAACTTCGACAATTTTGAAACCTCTATGTTTGGCATTAACTAGTAATTCTAGATCAAACGCATATTTTTTGCATAGAACTTTCGGGAGGATTTCTTCTAGAACTTCATATTTAAAGAGTTTCAGACCCGCTTGTGTATCAGTTAGATTCAGATCGAAGAGTAATGCGGTAATAAACTGGTAAGCCTCGCTTAAAACCTTCCTATAAAATGGGTAATTGACCTTTGACAAAGGATGTCTTTTTGAGCCAATTACCACATCGGCGTCGTATCTGCCCATATATTTAATGAACAATGGGATTTGTCTGGGATGCAAGTCCAAATCAGCGTCTATGAAAGTTACAAGATCGCCCGAGCAGTGATCAAATCCATACTTTATGGCAGAGCCCTTTCCGCCATTTTTCTTCTTAACAACCTTTATCATTCTGTTTCCCTTACCCGCCCTCAAAACCTCCTCGTAGGTTTTATCGGTAGAGCCATCATCAACGACAATTATCTCGTATTCCCACCTGTTAGTATTACAAACCTTCTCGACTTCTTTTAGGCTATTGTATATATGATTACCCTCGTTTTTAGCTGGGATTATTACTGAGATCATATGGCATCACTTTAGGTAAAACAACATTAAAATAACTGCTACGATCCCAGAGGCGAGCATGGAGTGGGTTATGTCAGCTATGCCTGAATGGAATGTCGAGAGCAGCATAAGTTCTACAATGAGGGCGAATGAGATGAGGTATGCTACTTTTGTTTTATGTATGGAAAGGAAATAATTGACGAGCAGAGCTACGACGGAGAATAACAGCATGGCTGCACCATACTCGAACATGTAAGGCACTATCATTGGGTACTTCCCACCAAACATCACCCATTCTATCAGGGAAGGAAAGAAGAGGTATAACAACGTGACTGAGCCCGCTATAAGTGCAGTATAGAGAAGTGCCTTCAGGAGAATTGAGCGGTGCCTCCCATTTCTCTCAAAATCTTCCGAAGTCTTAGGAAACATGGCCAGCGCTATCCCTCCCGGAACAAAGAATATTATCTTCCCCAGCACAGAGAGGGCGGAGAATTGACCTGCCAATTCAGGTGTTAGATAATGCTTTGCGAGAATCACGTCAACATATGTCATTGTGGTGAATGAAAACACTGCTAGCAGGGCGAGGGAAGAATACGAATAAATTCCCCCCAATTCGAATTTTTTTGGTTTACTCGTAAGGAGACTCCTGATGAAGAGGAAGGTTATAACAAGGACGATTATGTTTGCAATTGAAAGTGATAGAAGTCCTCCGTAAACACCCCAGCCAAGCAGAATGAGCAGGATGCCGAGGGTTAACTTCAGGAAGGACCAGAGCGCATTTGTAGAGCCGAAAGCCAGAAACTTCTGCAAACCGATCAGCATCCCCCAGTTAACCGATACAGTAAAACCAAAAATAAAGAAGAACGCCAGAGATATGAGATAAAGTCCATTATCAATATTAAGAAACTGCGAAATCGGACTGCTGAAAAGTATAAGAAGCAGGAATGAAGCTATTCCAAGAAGAATAGTTCTGGAAGTTGAGAACTCCCACAGGTACCTTATTTCCCCCTGCTTCCCGTGTACTTTAAGCTTGGACGTATACCTTGCAATTGAAGTCTGTATCGCCCCTCCACCAACACTTATTATGTAAAGAAGTGAGAGCAAACTGTAAAGTATTCCGTAATCCCCTGGGGAAAGGAGCCTCCCCATGGAGACTTGGTAAAGGTAATTGAAGAAGCTCGCAGCAAGTGTTGAAAACAGCATTATTGCACTATGTTTTTCCAAATTGTGGTCGCCCATGCAATCTTCTCCAAGCACAATTCCGTATTAATATCAAACAGAGTTTATCTCACTAGCTTTATTCATTGCGCTTCTTATGCAAGAAGCCATGTTCATGTACTTGAATTCAGCAAACCTCCCGCATGACTCGATTCCATTCTTCTTGAGGAATTTGAATATTTTTGATGTATTTTTACTGTAATTCAAGTCGTATATTATGTATGCATATTTAGAGCGCTTAACTCTTTTGTAATATATCTTTGAACGTTTTACAATACTTAGTCTATCCAAGTCTCCTATCACTTCATCGATAATTTTTCCATCACTCTGCCTCCATATCGAATCGTTATAACCGCATGTGGTCTCAGCCATTACGGAGGATTTGCCATTTGGAGCAACATATTTTGAGAAGTTGAATGGGAAACTCAATCGGTTGAAATCCCCGTCAGCATCATCAGGCACATACATCCATGAGATGTTGTTTATCTTTGGTGCATCTACCCCAAGCATTACAGTAACCAGAGAATTGTATTTCAGATTCCTCTTGGCCTCTAGAACTGCTCCAGGAACTTTATGCATCGACTCTATCAGATCCGGCAAGGGCATTGTTGAGACAAGCCTGTCATATTCCTTCTCTTCCCTTCCATTTGAAACTATGAATTTATTTCCTTCTTTCTTAACTGACTTAACTTCAAAATTGTACCTAATTTTATTCCTGAGCTTCTCCTCCATGGGCTTCACAAGGGCGTTTATTCCCCCCCTTATTGGATAATAGAAGATGAGGTTCTGAGAATAACCTTCTGTCTTTATGCCAAGGGAGGATTTTATGATATCTTGAGCTGGCGGCATGGGAATGCTGTTCTCCAGCCAGCCCAAAGAGATTTTAGCAGGCGGGTAATTCCAGATTTTCCTGTTGTAGGGTATAAGGTATTTCTCGGTTATGCCCTTGCCGAATGTATGATACATCCACTCCTGGAAATTTGTTGGTTTCTTCACCTTTCCCTTGCTCACTTCTATAAGATTTTCAATAAATGATGAAATGCATTCGTAATTGTCCTGCTTCGACAGCTGGTAGAGGCCGTTCTCAAACGGGTATTTGATATGCCTTCCCTTGAAAAGAATCTTTGAATTCCTCTTCCTTTTCACCCAGTTTCCACGAAGCAGCTTTCGGTATAAATTGAAAACATCCTTGTCCTTTGTGAAAATGACATGAGAGCCACCGTAATCGAATGTGAAACCTTCTTCATTGAGGCTTCTGCAGAGTCCTCCGCACTCCGAGTTTTTCTCCAATATCTCAAAATCCTTCGTGAGATGGAAACCCAAAGCCAAACCGCTCAAGCCGCCACCAAGAATGCCGATTTTCATGAAAAAACCTTTCATTTTACAACTTTATAAACTCTAACCTCTCCAGCATCCTTGACCAGTTCCAAGTAGGGTATTGTTGAGTTCGTGTACATCAGATTGAAGAAGACCCTGTTCTTCGTCTGCATGGGCATCCTTATGAAGAGATCCGCGAACATGAAGAGATAATTATCATTGAGTTCAACTCCACTGGGTGCACTCGTGAAGTACAGGTTTTTGTCAGTAAACGCACCAAACTCCTTGTAGTAGACCTTCCTGCCGTCTGGATATTCATCCCAGGCAACATTTCTTGTGGGGTCGTAGTATGTCTTAAAACCTGTGCCGAATTTTGCGGAGTATATGCCTCCTGCACTAGAAGGAGAAGCCATGTTGAATTCTATTGTTTCATTCAGGAATTTCTCTGAACTGCCTATCCTTGCAAGGTAACCTCGGCTCACCACAACATAACTCACATCATATTTCTCCAGTATAGCCCTGGCTTTATCCAGGTCATTTGTCCCAAAAAATATCATTTGGTCATCAAATCTGCCTGGGGGCTGGTTGTTCACAACTGTCTTTCTTTCTGCAATTCCATTTACCCACTGGGAGTAATCCCACCAGCTCATCACCACAGCATCCTGATCGGAGTTGTTCTTCAGCCACTGCATTGAGGTATACCAGTCATCCGAAACCGAGTGGTGCACTATTTGTGGGAGGTAGATGTAGAAAAGCGCTGCGGAGAGTATCATTACTGGTATGAAAACGTCTTTTTTGACTGATGAGCTTGCAACATCAGAAAGCCTGTTTAGCAGGTATGCTGAGAAGATTGAGACGAAGATACCGGCATACTGGAGGAACCTTATTGCAGTGGAAGCCAGCAATGCGAGGAGGGCGAAGGATACAAGGAAGAAGAGGGTTGCCCTGTTGAATTTCTTTAAAGAAGTTAGAAATAGAATCAGCCCAGCCAGGAAGAGCAGAAGCTGCAATCCATAATGCTGGGATATGTTGGTCAAGGTGGGTGTTTGCAGTTCAGTTACATCTCCAAGGTATACGCCTTTCTCCTTCAGCATGTAGGCCAATTCCGCATCCACAATTGAACTCTTGGAGAGTACTAGGAGCGGAAGCGAACACAGCAGCACTATTGCGAGCAGTATCAGAAATGCGTTTCTGTTGTTTTCAAGCCTCAGTGCCACATAGGAGAAAATGGCTGAGAACAGCATCATTCCCAGGAAGGGCATTAGACCAAAACCGTACCACAGAGAAGCGATGACGGCAAAAACAATTGACAGTACAAGGAAACCAATGGTAACTTCCTTCTCCAGAAGCTTTAGGTATGGGTTGAAAAGGGAGATGGCTAGCATGAATGCAGAGAGGATGACTACAAGCAGGACAAAGCCTCCCCAGGTTAGAGCGAACAGCCCAACTGAAACCCCTGCCAGTACATAATAGACCAGCTTTTCTTTATGTTCTATGACTGATAGAGGGGATGAGAAGGGAGCAGTGGGCGTCTTCAAAGCTTTTACGAAAAAGAAGAATGTCGAGGATATGAAGAGATAATCCAATGGGTCATGGTCGGAATAGCCGAAGCCTGTTGTCCCTTTAAAAATTGGGAGAACTGCCAGCAGAATCACTGCCAGCATTGCAGTCCTCTCATCAAACACTTCCCTTGTGAACAGAAAGACAAATATGAGGGCGAGCGCAGCAGCCAGCAGCGGGTATATCTGCGAGACCAGCATCACGTTCAAGCCTGGAAGATGCGCTGGGATGGCGAGCAGGTAATGCAGAAGGGGCGGGTATACTATGTTTTCTCCCATGTTTGACAGTGGGTCGAAAGATGGCATTGTGCCCTGCTCAAATGTGTATTCCGCCAGCCTGTAGTGGTACCATGGGTCGAAGTCTCGCAGGTATGGAACGGTTGGAGTTGTAAGGGCACCTACCGCGATCACAAGAAAGATGGCTGCTAGGAGTTCAATTTTCATCAATACCCCATTACAAACTATTTCATGCTGAACCTGAGGATTCCTGCTATACCCGACATGCCCATCAGCTGCTTTCCAGCTTCACTTTCCGAGCTGAAGATGAATATCTCGGCTTTCATTTTCTCAGAATCTTCCAGCAGCTTCTCAACCTCCCTCTCCTTCCTCAGGAGCTCGTCAACCACCAGAAGCTTCGCAAGGGCTCTGCATTCAACCGCATTTCTGACCTCCCCAACTCCATAAACCGCAAGCCCGCTCTCCTTTGATAGCTCTCTGAGGAAACTCTCCAGAACAGAGAATTCCTCCTCCATTCTTTGCTCCTTGACAATTTTTGAGAGCGCACCCTTCTTAAGCAACTCGTACACCCCGCTCTCCTCGGCTGTGCTGCTGGACTCGAAATGAAGCTTCTTCAGAAGCTCCCCATCCCTCTCAGCTATGAACTTCTTGAGATTGTCCTTTGCAAAACCCGGCCCGGCAACGACGATTTTACTAACCTTCATACCAGTGAGGTGTTTAGCTATATCACCGAAGAACTGCTTCCTCTTCTCCTCGAATTTCTCATCGCCCTTTGATGCGTGATTGCTGAGCTGGGGACCGAATTCAACTCCGTACTCCCTGACAAGCGCAAAGAGGGCTCTCCCCTCATCTAAAACAAGAATCCCAAGCTGGGGTTTCTTTGAGCTGTTCTTAGCCTTCTCAATTCTCTGCAGCTGGTAGCTCTTCCACTCCTTCCTTATCTCAAACGGTCTTTGAAGCTCAACCTCTATGGTGTGGTGCTTTCCAATCTGTATGTATTCCTCGGGCTCCCCCCCAGTTATTTTTCCAGTAACCCTCAGAGTATTGGAGAACTTGCTGAATTCTACCTTCTCCGCCTCCAGCTGTATCCTCACCTTCTTCCTCTCTCCTTCCTCCCCTTCCTCCTCGGATACCTTGAAAACCCGTGTGGAGGTGGATGAAACGATATCTCCGGGCTCCAGCACCCTCTCCAGATGCCACAGGTCCTCCAGCACCTCCGGTACGAGTTTCATCCTTCCTTCCTTTCTGTCGAAGCTCAGAACTTTCATGAGAGAATTAGGGTAGATGATTATTAAATTTAGTACATGCTTAGCTGATAATCCTGAGCTGATTGTTTTTCAACTCCGTGTATAAATTATTGGTAAACCTTCTTTCTGCGCCCCAGGTCAATCACATACAGCTTCTTTCCTGCATCATCCAAATCTATGAAAACCCGGTAGTCGCCAACCCTCAGCTTCCATATCTTTACAGAAACTAGCCTGTCGAGGAAGAGGTGAGGCGAATCCCTTATCTCCTCAACTTTCTTTATAATTCTTGAAACTGCAACCTTGTCAAGGGAGGAGAGGGATTTCTCTGCCCTCTTTGTCCAGACAACCTCGTAGGGCATCACTCAACACCCAGTTTCCTCAGCAACTCCTTTGTGGAGAGCACCCTGCCCTCTCTAATGTCTTTCTTGCCCTCCTCTATTCCTTTTATTGCCTCCTCGCTCAGCTGCTCCTTCTCAGCCATTTCGAACACCTTCATAAGCTTGTTAAGTATCTCATCGTATGTCTCGCGCGTGTACTCCTTGAGGGAGAGAAGCTTCTCCCGCGTCTCCTTTTGAATCTGGATTGTCGTAAGCTCAGTCATAGAACCACCAGCAGTTATATACTACCATATAAGTTATTATACTGCAGCTATATAAACCTTCCTCCTGCTACCGAGCTATGAAGCTGGAGATTATAAGATTGGAGAATAAGTGCTTATTAAGAAACAAAAGTAAAAGAACGTATAAAATTCGGCATGCAAGCGTTTTTATACTATAAGTATCATAAATACCATTATAAAAAGCATAAAAGGTGAATGTATGAATGTGAATGTGCAGTTCAAAGGGCTTATGGAGGAGATTCTGGAGGAAGCAGAGCGGAGAGGGATAGCAAAGACAAAAACAGAGGCTCTGAGGCTTGGAGTGCTGGAATTGAACAATAGATACCACCTCCTGGAGCGCAGAGCAGAGGAGATTGAAGACCTGCAGGATACAAAGGAGCTCGAAGAGATGAGAGGTGCTGTCAAAAAAGGAAGAGCAAAGCTTATCAGCGAAAAAAAGATGCTGGCAATGCTGGAGTGATCCGATGTCCTATGAGCTTTTTTTTGATGCAGACTTCAGCAAAGACGTTGACAGACTGGACAAGTGCGTAAGAAAGCAGCTCAGAAAAATAATACTTAAAATAAAGCAGAACCCATATGTTGGCAAAAGGCTTAAGGGCTACTCCAACTTCTTCAGAGTGAGATTTGGAATTTTTAGAATTATCTATTTTGTCGAAGGCGATAAAATCTACTTCAAAAGAGTTAGAAAAAGAGATGAGGTTTACAGGAATGTGTGAGAGGGGAAAGCGGGCTTAACAAAAGTGAGCGGGAAATCCCACATTCTTTAGAGGTGGGAGCATGCCACTATATCTCACGAAACCGTAAAAATTGGTAAAAGTAAAGGGTAACGTATAAAATTTAGTAGTCAAAATTCTAGTTGGTTCATATGGGAGTCAGAATTGCAATAGTGGACAGGGATAAGTGCACAAAGAAGAAGTGCGGCTACCTGTGCCAGAAAGTATGCCCAGGGGTAAGGATGGGCGATGAGACGGTTACGGTAGACGCTGAAGGATTTCCGGTAATTTCTGAAACGCTATGCTCCGGCTGCGGAATATGCGTGAGGAAATGCCCGGTGAATGCCATAAAGATAATAAACCTGCCCCACGAGGCTGGGAAACTCATCTTCCAGTACGGGGTGAATGCCTTCAGGCTTTACAACCTGCCCCTGCCCAAAAAAGGTGCTACAGTCGGTCTGATTGGGGCAAATGGGATAGGGAAGAGCACTGCGCTTGAGATATTGAGCGGAAGGCTGAAGCCTAACCTAGGCAACTACGGAAAGAAGGCAGAGTGGGATGAGATAATCGAGCAGTTCAAGGGCCAGGAGCTGCAGAACTACTTCGAGTCGCTTAAGGAAAAGGGTGTGAGGGTAAGTTACAAGCCCCAGATGGTGGACAGACTTCCAGAAGTCTTCAAGGAAACTGTTCGTAAGTTCATAAAGAGGAATGACAAACGGGGAAAATTCGAGGAGGCAATTGACGCATTTGAGCTGAGGGAGTGCCTTGACAGGAAGATCGAGAATCTCAGCGGGGGAGAGCTGCAGAGGATGGCCATATGCGCGGCATATCTGAAAGATGCGGATGTGTATTATATTGATGAGCCCAGCAGCTATCTTGATATAAAACAGAGGCTGAAGGTTTCAAGCAATCTGAGGGAGCTTGCGAAGGAAAAGGCAGTTGTAGTTGTTGAGCATGACCTTGCAGTTCTGGATTACATGAGCGATTACATACACGTATTCTACGGAACCAGCGGAGCATACGGAGTTGTCTCCAAGCCCAAAGGGGTTAGGAACGGGATAAATGAGTACCTTGCAGGCTATCTGAAGGAGGAGAATGTCAGATTCAGGAGTACTGAGATAAAATTCACTGCGGGTAGCATTGAGCAGAAGGGCGGTGAGTTACTTTTCCAGTATGACGAGATGAGCAAGCGGTATTCTGGCTTCTCGCTGAAATGTGCTTCTGGAGAAGTGAAGAAGGATGGAGTGATAGGCGTGATAGGCCCGAATGCAATTGGCAAGTCGACTTTTGTGAAACTGCTTGCAGGAGTGGAGAAGCCCGACAAGGGAGAGGTTGAGCAGAAGTTGAGAATTGCGTACAAGCCGCAGTATATAAAATCGGATTTCAAAGGGACTGTTGATGAGATGATAGCCGCCACGGACAACTTGAACAAGGATGTTTTTGAGAGGGAGGTCAAAGAGAAGCTCGGCATAGCGGAGCTGATGGAGAAGAAGGTGAAGAACCTCAGCGGAGGGGAGTTGCAGAGGGTTGCAATTTCATTGTGCATATGCCAGGAGGCTGACCTCTACCTGCTTGACGAACCATCCGCATTTCTGGATGTGGAGCAGAGGCTTATTTTTGCTGATGTGCTTGGCAGGGTGATGGAGGGAAGCGGAAGAAGCGCATTTGTCGTTGACCATGATATAGTGCTTATTGATTCAATTTCTGACAGGCTGATTGTCTTCCAGGGAAGGAGCGGGGTGGAGGGATTTGCAAATGCACCAGAGGGTAAGAGGGAGGGCATGAACAGGTTCCTGAAGGATGTTGATGTGACTCTGAGAAGGGATAAGGACTCCCTGAGACCGAGGGTGAATAAGCCTGGTTCTGTGCTGGACAGGGAGCAGAAGCAGGCTGGTGAGTATTACTACCACAAGTGAGCTATACAATGAATTTATCAATAACTTTCCCGCCAGTTTGGTTGAGAATCAGTCTTATCGAGTAGTCTGCACTGGGTGAGCTCCATCTCACTACCCAAACCGATGGGTATGTGTAGTTTGTTTTTGGCTCAAAGTAGCTGTTGTAGAATGCAGCATCAACTCTGACATTTGAATAACCAAAGTCGTTCACAAACGAGTCAACTTCCGAAACATTGTTGAGTTTATGCGAAGCAATAATCGCTTCCTCGGGCATGGCTATTCTGCAAACTGGTATATCCTTGCACCCAAGCAACTGGCAGTTGCTGGTTATGTTGTTCTGGTCCCTTGGGACAAATCCGAATTTGGGATATTCGTATACAACAATTGATAAATCTGGGCAGGGGGTGTTTGCTCCATAGATTACCTTTGAAGTCATCTTCCAGCTCCCATCCTGCGAAGTCACATTGAAAACATCCGTGGTAGACCCAGGATACTGCACCTGCATGTGCTCCTTGACAAGCGCCACAGCTCTGTCCTGTGTCATCTGCTCGTTAGGCTGGGTACATCCAGAGAGTAATAGGAATAGGGCAACTGCTATGAAAGGATATTCTGGTCGCATACGCCTTCGGAGTAATAATCGGAGCCCTAGTATAAAAAGATAACGTCAGCTGGCAGTTGGGTTCGTAACTCTTCCCATGAATAGGATGTTGCCGGTATCCCTCTGCTGTATGATGAAGATGAATGGGTGGTCTGCTCTGAATACCGGCTTTGGAGTTGCGGGCATGGCCGTCATAGCCATGATTACGGCAGTTGCTGCAGCTGCTTCTGTGCCAGTCTCATTCACCTCAATAAATGCCTGGTGTATGACATTGCTGATATACAGGTTTTTCGTTCCATCCATGCCGGAAAAGTCCGCTTCGTTTGGATCAAATGCCTTTTCGATTCCCATATTCTTTAGGGTGTCAACCATGAAATACTTAGCCTCAAACTTGAATCTAGGCATATAAACACCCTCAAGCTCTGTTTCGCTTAGCATAGCCTTCAATTCACCTAACTTGTCTGCAGTGAGTGACTGTTCAAGATCCTGCAGATTGTCTTCTTTTGGAAGAATTATGAGCATGGATACATCATCACCTTGGTAGGGCAGTTCGAGAATCTGAGTTTCGTTTGTTTCTGCGTAATAGAACCTCAGGGGAACTGATTTCCCATCAGATGTCTTCGCATAGTCACCATATAGGGACATCATCTTAACTTTGGTTATATTGCCGGGAGTTACCCTGAAATCCTGGTCGCTGGTCTCGTTTAAAAATGGTATATACCACTTTGCTTTGAAATAGACCGCGTTTGTAAGAACCAGACGAGTCAGCGAGTTGACAGAACCTGGCGGGAGTATATCTCTAATTTTATTGTTTGTCTGCTCTTCCACCCAATTGTTTATAGTCACGCGGGAGTTTTCACTATCTCCTACAAAATCAAGGTTCGATACGTTTCCACCGTAATAAGTTGCTGTTAGATTGAAATAAGCATCTAGGAATTTGTAATCCCTCTGCGCCCACAGTGCATTTGCAGTGCTGAGGTTGTACTCTTTGTCTTTCTTATTTACCTCATTGTAAACTCCTGCGAAACCCAATCTTCTTGTATTATTATCCTGCGGGAAATGAAAAACAGCTTGCATTTCCTCTGCTGTCTGGCCTCTTGCACCCTCATAGGTCATTGCCAACGCAGTTGAGATGCTGTAGGGAGAGAATAACAGATTGTCATTCTGGAACTTGTACTGCGAGTAGAGGTCAAATGCAAACTGATTGTTAGCATTTACTACATTGTTTACGGCTTCTGCGATTGTTGCATTAGCGGTATATGAAGATATATTTACGCATTTGAATTTACCACTATCCCAGCATCTTCCCTCTCCGCAATCGCAAACCTTTATTTCATGGCTGTTGCTTGGGGAGCAACCGCATGCTCCTATGAGGCAGGTATTCGGGAAATCACCAACCGAATTGCAGCATAGGTGGGTTGTAACATTTCCACCCCACAGCCCGATACATTGATTTTCGGCATACCAGCTCCTGTTAAATCCCATGACCCTGCAGAATTCTTCGGACTGGCAGCTGATTGAACTGCAGACCTCACATGGCGGGCATACAGCGCACTGGCTGGGGCATTTATCAACAGAATAATTTCGGCAGTCAGTTACATTCGGGCAGGGGGCAAATTCGCAATTTGGTGGAACTCTTCCAACTGAACTTCCATCTGGACACAGTTTAGCTTCTTCCGTGCAGGCGTTAGGTGGCGTCTGCGTGCATCCAGCCCACAAGAATAAAGCTGCAACGAACAATAGAACTATGAGAGTTTTTGTTTTCATGTTTATGATGTTACAATAGGGGAGTTAAAAGCGTTTCTAGTTTGTTCGGAGTTCACCAATCAGAGATTGCATTTCCTGAGCCTTTCAACTGCTTCTCTCCATGTTGGGACGTTTGTCTGCGCTCCATGCTTCTCAACTATGAATGAGGACACGGATGACGCAATTTTCGCGCACATTTCCAAGTTTTCTCCTTTCAGAAATGCTGAAAGGAAGGCTGCCCTGAAAGAATCCCCTGCGCCTGTCGGGTCGACGAACCTGACCTTCACTGCAGGCACATCAAAGCTCTCATCTCTTGTGGTGACAGAACTGCCTTTTGCTCCTTTTGTCACTATGATGTATTCAACAGGGAACGCGAAAAGCTCCTCCTTGCTTCGCATCCTGAGAAGCGTGAGGATTCTCCGCATCTCAAACTCATTGCATGTGAGGAACTTTGTGTTTTTTAGGACTCCTTCAAGCTCTTTCTTTCCATAGGCAATTATGTCATAGCCCGGGTCGAAAGAAACCCCGGGATATTTTTTGGCTATCCTCATGCTGAAGTCGGGGTCGCCATTCGCCAGGTGCACGATATCGTTTTTCCCCATTTTCAATTTTGGGACTGGTGCACTGCGGAAAAGCTCGGCAACTCCCCAGTAGAAGAATGACATCTGCCTATGCCCGGAGTCATTGAACATGAATGCCCTTGGGGTTTGGCCACCTTTCACGATTTTCAGGTGAGTTAGATCAACCTTGTTGAGCCTGAGATGCCTTTCATAGCCAGAACCTCTGAAATCCCCGCCAACGAACGAGATTAGAGATGTCTTCTGACCAAGCTTCGAGCATACAGCTGAAAAATTTCCTGCGGCCCCTCCGAAAAGCTCAAAGTATCTTTTTATGTATGTGGTGGAGTTCGGCTTTGGAAATTTCTTCACTTCGCCTATGTTGTCATAGACAACCTGCCCGACAGCATATATCATTTCACCACCTCATACTCCAGCTTCTCGCCATTGTTGCTGTAGACCCCTATATTGTTTTCGGTAAATGGGTATGCAACTATTATGTGCACACCGCCGGTTTTTGAGAATGAGAGAAGGTCACCCGCTGACGGTCTTGCATTCGGGGTTGGATGGGAATGGACGCTTCCCACATACTTTACGGTGTAGGGCACCATGTAGTGGTCAAGCGATGAGAAACCTCTGCCGTAGGTGGACCTTGGGAGCAGAAGCACCTCCGATATTTCCTTTTTCTCGTTTTCCCTTAGAAGCCCTATGAACTCCCGGGGGTACATATTCCTGGCTAGGGTAAGCATGAATTCCAAAGCAGCTCTCTTTATCCTGAGCATAATACCGAGTAATATTAAAAAGTAGGTTATTTAAAATCTCATAAGTGATGGGATGAGCATTCTGATCAAGAATGTCAGCATACTGACACAAAACAGCAGGAGGGAAATCCTCAGGGACGTTGATATACTTACCGAAGGTAATCGAATAGAAAAAATAGGCAAAAATATAAGGGAGAGGGCAGAATTCAAGATAGACGGAAGGGGGAAACTTGCCGTTCCCGGTTTGATAAACACGCACACGCATATTGCAATGACTTTATTCAGGGGTTATGCCGATGATGCTGTTTTCTGGGAGGCTTGGCCAAAGAGGGTGTGGCCGAGGGAGGCTAAGCTAAAGGCGGATGATGTTTACTGGGGTTCTTTGCTCGGATGCTTGGAGATGATTAAAAGCGGAACTACCTGTTTTGCTGATATGTACTTCTTTATGGATGAGACTGCGAGAGCAGTTAAAGAATTGGGGATAAGGGCCAACCTGTCATACGGCATGATTGATTCTGGAGATGCCAAAAAAAGGGAGAAGGAACTCGGGGTTGGGGAGAGGTTTGTGAGAGACCACAATAATACTGCTGACGGGAAAATCCAGTGCTCTTTTGGACCTCACGCCCCGTATACCTGTTCGAAGGAGCTGCTGCAAAAGAGTGCCGAGCTGGCAGAAAAATACGATGTTCTGGTGCAGATTCATATGTCAGAAACAAGGAAGGAAGTTTTCGACTCAATCAAGCAGCATGGAAAGAGGCCGGTGGAGTATTTGGATTCTATCGGTTTCTTGAGCAAAAGGATTATTGCTGCCCATTGCGTCTGGCTCACCAAAAGGGAGACTAAAATTTTAGGTGAAAGAGGGGTTAAAGTATCGTATAACCCTGTGAGCAACATGAAGCTTGCTTCAGGGGGAATTGCTCCGATTCCCGAGATGATGGAAAGCAATGTATGCATAACCTTTGGAACTGATGGTGCTGTCTCAAACAACTCCTTAAACTTGATTGAGACTATGAAAGTCGGCGCGCTGCTACAAAAAGCGCACAGATGGGATGCCGAGATATTGAATGCGCAGCAGGCTTTGGATTTTGCAACAATTAATGGAGCTAGAGCTCTTAGGACAGATGCAGGAAGTATTGAAATTGGAAGACTGGCAGATGTGATTTTGCTTGATTTAAAATCTCCGAATTTGATACCTTCGCATAACCCTGTATCCAATTTTGTCTACTCGGCAAACCCGAGTAATATTTCCGAGGTCATAATCAATGGAAAACTTGTTATGAAGGAAGGTAAAATCCTGACGGTTGACGAGGGTAAAGTTTTAGAAAAAGCAGAAAAAGTTTCACTTGACCTCATGGGGCGATAGGATGAAGAAATTTGCGATTATCGGGGGAAGCGGCTTTTACGAATTTATGGGTGGAAATAAAGAGGAGATAACAACGCCGTATGGCAAAGCAAGCATTGTTTTGAACAGCCTCAACAATGTTAAAATTGCATTCCTGACCAGGCATGGGGAAAGGCATGCAACGCCGCCGCATAGGGTGGATTACAAGGCCAATATATTCGCATTGAACGAATTGGGTTACAAGAATATTTTCTCTACAAGCGCCAGTGGGATAATTCGTGGCTATAACCCTGGAGATTTGATACTTCTGAGGGATTTCATAGCCTTCCACCTGGGCGCAGTAACATTTTTTGATAGCTTCACCTATGGAATCAAGCATGTTGACATGAGCGAGCCTTACTCCAGCGAATTGAATTCTCTGTTGAAAAGAGCAGCCAAGCTTGAAAAAATCAAACTCAAGGATGGCGGGGTGGTTGCTGCTACCTGGGGGCCAAGATTTGAAACAAAAAGCGAGGTAGAAGCATTCAAAAAACTTGGAGCTAACCTTGTGAGCATGACCAACGCTCAGGAATGCATACTGGCAAATGAGCTTGGGATGAATTATGCCACAGTTGCAGTTGGAACTAACTATGCTGCAGGAATCAGCAAAAAGAAGCTTAGCGTAAAGGAAGTTTTCGAAATTATGAAAAAGAAAAATGATGAGCTGAAAAGGCTTTTTAAGAGAACCTTACTTATAGGCGTTTAAAAACAGTCTGCATTCGTCACTTCAAGTGAGCCAGCTGTTCCTTTCCATTGTGTTTTTGAACTTATTATTTTCATTCTAGACTTGAAGAAGGGGGCATACAGAACCAGGCTCTCATATTCCCCGCCCTCCCCGCTGATGTTTATGCCGAATTTTTCCTTTAATCTTACTAAATCATCTATGCATTTCTCATCTATTTTCCTCCCCAGCCAACTTTCATCAAACCCCTGCGCCGACACGGATGTAATTATAACCTCAAATCCTGAATTTACCATCTCCCGCAGCAGCTGCTCTGAATCCTTATGCCATAGGGGAGCAAAGCTCTTCAGGTTAAGTTTTTCGCACAGCACGTCTATTTTTTCTTTTTGGTACTCGCTTGCAACAGCCCCTGTTAAAACACCATCAATTTTTAAGTCTGATAGAACATCCTCCAAATCTTCCAACTCTTCGTCTTTTTTCCCAGCTGTTTTTTTTAGGATAAGAGGCAATCCCATTGCTTCCGCTTGCAGTGGAGTCCAGCTGGCATTTGGATGGTGAAACATGTAGGAAGAGGATGATTTAGGAAGCATCGTGACCATGGATACTACATTCCATCCATAGGAGAGAGCAAGCCAAGCTGCAAATGTGCTGTCCTTCCCTCCACTGAAAAGCACTGCAACTCTCATTGGAATACCTATAACTTAACAATATCCATCATTTTTTTGATCAAGACCGAGGACTTGTTCAGCTTGGGGTTGAAGCTCTTTCTTATTCTGACCACCTTGGCCTTTACTCCCATCTCCTTAAGCTTCTTCTTCAGGATATCCTCATCTTGCTTCTGGTCGTAACCAAGGGCAATGGCATCTGGTTTTATCTTTTTGATGATCCGGTACTTGTCCCCTGTGCTTCCGAGTATGGCAGAGTCAACAAACTTCAGGGATTCGACAAGCTTCCTCCTTGACTCCTCGTCCAGCACAGGCTCGCGCTTTTTGAATTTCCTTATGGTTGAGTCCCTTGCAACTACAACTATCAGCTTATCGCCAAGCTTCTTTGCGTTTTTCAGGTACGTGTAGTGACCCATGTGGAGTATGTCGAAACATCCGAAAGCCATCACTTTTCTCATCTGATCACCCTAGGGATAAACCCTGTTGATTGTCCTCGGGAACGGCACTGCGTCTCTGATATGATCCAGGTTGAGAACCCACTTGAGCAGCCTCTCTATGCCCAGCCCGAAACCAGAATGCGGGACGGAGCCATATTTCCTCAGATCAACATACCACTGGTAGCTTTTCACATCAAGCTTCTCCTCTTCTATCCTTTTAATGAGTTCATCGTACTCCCATATCCTCTCAGAACCACCAATAAGTTCGCCATGCCCATTCGGGGCTTGCATATCTGCATTCAAGACAGTTTTGGGGTTCTCTGGGTTGACTTTCATGTAGAAAGCCCTGCCTTCCTTTGGATAGTTGTATATGAACATCGGTTTTTCTATGCCTGCCGTGAGAGTCTCCTCGTCCTCTGCACCGAAATCATCTCCCCACTTCTTCTTGACTCCCTTCTTCACAAGGAAATCAATTGCATCATCATAGCTAGTTCTTTTGAAGGGAGGAGAAACCTTTGCAAGAGTCTCTGGCTTCACCTTGAAGAATTCCAGTAAATCCGCATGGTTCTTAGCGAGCTTCTGGCATGCGTAGGAGACGAGCTCCTCCTGCAGCTTCATGTTATCCTCATTGTGGTAGAATGCTTCCTCTGCCTCCAAATGCCAGTACTCCGCAAGGTGCTTCACAGTTCTGCTCTTTTCTGCCCGGAAGGAGGGGGCTAGAACGAATATCTTCTCAAGCGCAGTTATGAACACCTCGTTGTACAGCTGAGCACTTTGTGAAAGGTACGCAGTGTCATCGAAATACTTGAACTCAAAAAGAGTTGAGCCACCCTCGCAGCCTGCCTGCGTTATTATTGGCGGTGCAACCTCCCAGAAACCCTGAGAGAAGAAGTATTCCCTGAGGTAGTTGACAAGGTATTGCCTCACTTTCATTATGTTTGTGAGCTTCTGAGAGCGCAGCCAGAGATGCCTCAGGTCAAGCAGCAGCTCAGTGCTCTGATGCTCTGTTATTGGGAAAGGTTCTGAAAAGCTTATTACAGAGAACTCGGTAACCTGCAGTTCGTATCCTCCAGGTGCTCTCTTATCCTCCTTCACAACTCCTTTTGCTGTAACTGCTGATTCTATGAGGGCTTTATCAGCATCATGGTATGCCTTTTCAGGAACATTCTCCTTCTTAATCGCAACCTGCATTGTTCCGGTTGAATCTCTCAGAACAAGGAACTGCACTCCGCCGCTTGACCTCTTCCTGTAAATCCATCCCCTAACAGAGACGTCCCTGCCGACATATTTCCCTGAGAGTATTTTTCCTATCTGGGTGAATTCAGTCATGCAAATCACCTATCTCATTAATTACCAGTCCGACTGCCTCCTCAAGATTCTCAGCCTTTCCAGCTCCACTTATGAAATATTCCTTCCCTCCGCCTTTTCCTTCCATAACCTTGAATGCCTTTTCCGCTATTGAATTCAGATTAACATTCATTTTCTGATTCTTTGCTATGAGGAGGAAACCCTTCTCCCCCTTGTTTCCAAGTATAACTAACACGTTCTCTTCTTTTATTAATTCCCCCGCTTTGTCCATAAGCTTTTTGGCATCCATGCCGGAGAAGATTTTTGAGTATATCCTAACTCCGCCTTTTTGAGTGGGTTCCAGCTTGCTGAGAAGCGCCTCGTTCAACTCCTTGAGCTGCTCCGAAAGCGTGAGGTTCTCCTGCTTGAGCTTATCGGCAGTTCTCTCAAGCAGCTCGGGGTAGGTTTGGAGAACGGAAGATGCACCCATGCCTATCTTCTTCATATCCAAAAGAAAATCTCTTGCCTTATCACCGAACTCAAACTCTAGAGTATACTCATTTCCTTCTCTGGTAATGCGTGTAACAGCGAGAAGACCTATCTCATTTGTGCTTAGAACGTGGACTCCGGAGCATGCAGACTTGTCGAATCCCTCAATTTCAACAACACGCACCTCGTTTCCCTTTATCTTATCAAGCTTGATCCGGAAATCTCCCTTCGCAGCTTCCTCCTTCTTCATCCAGCGCACTATTACCCGTCTTCCCTCTTTGATAACCTGATTTGCGAGCTTCTCCGCTTCTGCAAGCCTTGCAAAGTCTATCTGCTCATGGCTCTGTATGAAAAGCGCATGCCTTCCAACATCTATGTTGTCCTTCACAACGTACAAGTCTTTGAAGAACCTTGAAAGGCACTGGAAGAACATGTGCTGCGCAGTGTGAGCCCTCATAAGCTCGTATCGTCTATCCCAGTCAATCCTGCACTGCACTCCCTCCCCCTGTTCTATTACTCCATTGAGGGAGCATGTATGTATTATGATATTTTTTTCCGTCCTTGTCTCAACAACCTTGGCAGAACCTTTCTTTCCCACAATTATTCCAGTATCACAACTCTGCCCACCACCGCCAGGGAAGAATGCTGTCCTCTCAAGCACGATGAGCGCATGGGAATTGGAATAGGAAACCGAGTTAACCTTGGAGGTGAAGGACTTGAGGTATGGGTCTTCGTAGTAAAGTTCCATATCTGTCCCTTTCAGATTAGATCATTAATGAAGAATTCCCTCTTTGATAGATAAGAATCAACAAACTCATTGAAGCTCTCTTTCAGAATATCCTCATCAACAAGCACGTATCCCTTCTTTATAGTTTTTGATATATGGGATGGGATGGCATAGCCGCCAGGGTTCCTGATTATTTTTTTGATAAGCACAATTGCATCGGTTATATCCCTGCGCTCCACTGCAACCACCTTATCCCCCTCAATCCTGGGTCCTTCTACGGCATTCCTGTGCTTCCTTATGAAGCTCCCCACATCCTTCTCATAGGTCACCGCAGGGCCTATGGCTTTTCTGATTGCAGGAAGGTGGTAGGTGGACAGCTCGAGAAGTACCACACACCTCTTGCTCTCGTCGCTCCAGAAGTCATAGCCGAAAAGCTTGAATTCGGAGAGCTCAAGATGCTTTGCAATGCTGCCTGCTGCTTTCCTGAGCTGGGGCCAGAGTATGTCAGGCACGACTTTCGGAGCGGGAAATGCCAGCGCAACGAACTTTGTCCCCCTGCTCATCATCTTCTCTGAAAGCTCCTTCTTTGAGAACTCCTTATCCTCTGAAAAGAAGAATCCCTTGCTTGGTTTTCTCAGGAATGCCCTTGATGCAAGTATGAGTTTTGAGAGGGATATCGGGGAAACTGCTGCTGCAACATTTCTGTTCTTATCAACCGGGTCTATGACAATGAGGGGAGCATTGAACTTCTCCCTTAGCTCTTTCTCACTGTGGTATCCTTCAATATCAATGACAGGCCTGCTCCAGTTCGATGAATTCTTCAGAAGCCCGATGAAAGAGCCGTAATGCACAACGAGCAGCTCGCAGAGATAACCCGAGAAGCCTTCAACCCTCAGCTCTGCCCCGTAAACTCCAAGCCTTTTCAGGAATTGTTTGAGCAATCTCACCTCATCGCATTTCTTTTCGTCAAGTTTTGAGAGTATGTATCTCTTGTGCAGAGGCGACCTGTCAACTGCAGATGCCCTCTCGTTTATGTTGGTTATCCTGAAGGAAGGAACTAGCTCAATGGTGCATCCCTCCACTTCTGCCTTTAAGTACGGGTGCTCAGCATAACCAATCTGCCAGGGATGGGGGGAAACTGCTCTCTTCGCATATGCCAATCCCTTCGTTACCAACTCGCTCTTTGCGGTTCCTTTCGGGAAAAGCATGAACATGTCGACATCTCTGTCATTCCTCAAATCAGTATTCTTGGCTATGGAGCCGACTATCTCAATCTCAACATTCTTTGGCATAACTCTTCTCAGTCTTGATTTCACCCACTCCGCGATGCTCATCTCCCATTCCTTCTCCTCAGGAGTGGGCTTTATCCTCTCAAGAACCTCGCTCAGAAGTTTTTCCATAGTAGTATTTCGAAGGCATCTTAAAAATATGCTGGGTAAGTCATTCAAGGTGGGGAGTATTCAATGATTTATTAAGATTTCGCTACAAAAGAAATTCCATGGGAGGTGAAAGGAAGTTTGCCTATGGCAAACTCCCAGAACTGGCTTTCTATTCAATTGTTGTTCTATTCTTCCTGCTGCTGGTATTCGCACCAACTCTCTACATAGCTTTGAGAGGCTGCCCTGACTCCGGTGCGGTCTGCTTCCCACAGATATACCTCACTAAGGAGATGGGGGACGCCCTCTTCAACTCATTTTTCATAGCGTTCAGTGCAGTAGTGCTTGACATAATATTCGGAATTCCCATCGCGTGGATTATAGCCAGGTACAAAACAAAGTTCAAAGTCTACCTGAACTTCCTTGTGGATATGCCTCTTATAATGCCGACAGCGGCACTAGGCTTCTCGGTCGCCCTGTTCTGGGGTGGGGAGGGAATTGGATTGCTCAGCAAGGGCTTCTGGATGATACTTGCCGTGCATGCGGCTTTCACGTACCCTTATATCGTGAGGACGCTTTCTGCTGCGATCGAGGAAGTTGATATAACCTACGAGATGGCATCGAGGACCCTAGGAGCACATCCGCTGACTGCTTTCAGGACAGTCACGCTTCCGCTTTTCCAGTCTGGCTTGCTCATTGCAGCCTTGCTGGCATTCACAAGAAGCCTCAGCGAAACGGGGGCAACCATGATGGCGGTCGGCACCGGGCAGTTCTTCGCAACAACAGCACCTACCCAGACGCTTCTTTACAAAAACAACGGTGATATAGCATCCGCAATATCCCTCAGCATAATACTCATCGCAATATCAACCATACTCCTAGCATTGGTGAGGTACCTCTCGAACAAATTCGGCATTCCGATAGTGAAAGTTTACCCATCGCTTGAGAAATCGATAAACAGCCTCAAGCTGGGGAAGAATGCATTCGCCTTTGCATTTTTCATAGCCATTATACTATTTCCATCATTCTACCTGCTCAAATTCGTTTCTTATTCACCTGGCGAATTTGGGGATATCATGAACTCGATCGGAATATCCTTCCTCATAGCGTTTGCGGCCACAGTATTCAACCTAATATTCGGAGTGGGAATGGCTCTGCTTATAGGTAAGAATAAATTCGGGCTTGGACCGCTTTTTGAATTCCTTACTGACATGGTCATGGTGATGCCCACTGTTGCCCTTGGGCTTTCTCTGGGCATGTTCTGGAAGCTGTTCCAGCTTAACGAATTCCTCGTGCTGGCAATGGTGCACATAAGCTTCTCCTACCCGTACGTAGTGAAGCCTGTGGCAGCCTCCATAAGGGATCTGGATAAGAATCTGGAAGATGCAGCAAGAGTTCTGGGGGCGACTCCGTTCAAGGTCTTCAGGACTATAACGCTCCCTCTCATAATGCCGAGCATATTGGCCGGTGCAGTAATGGCATTTATGAGGAGTCTGAGCGAGACCGGTGCAACACTGGCAGTCTCAAAAACATTTAAAACAATCCCCGTGCTAATAGTAGGATTTGTAAGCGCGAGCAAATACGGCGATGCGGCATTCGCGTCTGCCCTGCTGCTCGGTGTTTCGTTCATCGCAGCATTTCTCCTGAGAAGGAAGTGAGTCAATGCCTAATGTGAAAGTAGTGGGTGTTTCAAAGTTCTTCGGAAACATAAAGGCACTTAGGAACATAACCCTTGAGATAAATGATGGGGAGTATGTGGTGCTGCTTGGGCCGAGCGGATGCGGCAAGACAACCCTGCTGAAGATTATTGCGGGTATGTGGGAGCCGACCGCTGGGAAGGTCTACATCGATGGAAATGATGTCACAGATCTTCCGCCAGAGGACAGGAACATTGGCTTTGTATTCCAGAACTATGCCTTATTCCCCCATATGAATGTTTTTGACAACACGATTTATGGGCCCGTGGTAAGAGGAAATGACTCTGATGAGAGCAGGAGGAATGCAAAGGAGATGCTAAACCTTGTAAGGCTGGCAGCGAGGCATGATGCATACCCCCTTGAGCTCTCTGGAGGGATGCAGCAGAGGTTGGCGGTTGCAAGAGCGCTCACAACAGGCTCAAGCCTGCTGTTTCTGGATGAGCCGCTCTCTGCCCTTGATGCCAAGATAGGTGCAGAGCTTAGGAGCGAGATGAGGAAGATGATAAAGGATCTGAAACTCACTGCGATCCATGTCACGCACAATCAGGAGGAGGCTATGGAAGTTGCGGATAAGATAGTCGTGATGAGGAGGGGAGGGGTGGAGCAGGTGGGCTCTCCCGAGGAGATTTACAGAAATCCTGCAAACCTCTTTGTTGCTCATTTCCTTGGCGATGCGAACTTTGTAGAGGCGGCGGCTTCAGATTACGGCACATGTTGCAAATTAAAAATGCTGAATTGGGAGATGGAAGTCCCGAAGGTCAAGTCTGGCGCGTATGTTGCTGTCGTTAGACCTGAGAAAGTGGAGGTAGGAGATGGCGGAGCTGAGGGAGTTGTAAAGAACTTCAGGTTTCTTGGGGGGTTATCCTATGTTGAGGTTGGAATCGGGGGTGAGTCTGTCATCTCAAGGTTCCCCAGCGGAAGAGAATATGAATTGGGCGAGAAGGTCTGCGTGTGCTTTAAGCCCGAGGATGTTAAACTGTTTAAGTATCCCGACGAGGGACTGAAGGAGGCGTTGAGAATTGACTAGCATATCTGAATGGTTTGGTGAGAGAAGGGAGGAGAAGATCCTCGAGATGTTCAAGAGAGAGTTCGAGCTTGGCAAAAAATCCATAGACGAGCTTGTGAATATGGTCGAGAAGGAGGGACGGAAGTTTGACAGAGTAAAGATGTTTGAGAAGGAGGCGGATGAGGTACGAAGGGACATAATGGAGCAGCTCGCGAAGGGTGAGCTTGCAAGGCAGGATAAGGAGGACCTCATGCACCTCGCAAAAGAGACGGATTCGATAAACGACTGGGTATACACCGCAAGCAAGAACCTTACTGCCATAGGAAAGCTGAGGGAATCCGAGAAGAAGCTCATAGCTGAAATGTGCAAGAACGACAAAGAGGCAGTTGAGAAGCTCAATGAATGCATGGACGAGATAATTTCCGGGGACAAGGAAAGGGCGATGGAGCTGGCCCATAAGGTAGAGAGGATAGAGGAGGCCGTGGATGACCAGTACTATGCTTCTAAGAAGGTGCTGCTGAAGGAGAACAGACCTGGCGCAGAGGCAATTCTGGTGTATGCCCTCTTCCAGTCCGTTGAGAACATAGCAGATGCTTGCGAGGACACAGCAGACCAGATAAGACTGATACTTGTGAAGTTCTGGTGAACGGATAGTGCTGTGTAGGATATTCGAACCAGCGTTAGAACCCGCTAGTGATCTTTAGGAGCTTGACTAATCCAAATCTTTTTTTGGGAGACCATTGTTTCCCAAGGCGCTGCCTAAACATCCCACCGTATATTCTAGCATTTGGTCCCAATCTTAATCTTTTGGCTAATTCTTCAAGGTGTTCAAAGAATTCTTTTTCTGCTTTTTTATTTATTCCAAAGTCTTTCCCGACGTAGAAGTAAATGTCCCCCTTTTTGTCGACAAACCCCCTTATTATTTCGTTCATTGAATTGGCGTTTTTAATCCAACCTCTTTTTCTAAACCAATCAATATGTGAATAAGGCGAGTTTGGGCGTGCAATAAAAAGCTTGCCGTTTCTTATGCAGAACATTCTTCGACCTTTATGGTAGTCTCCCACCCGTCCCATTTTACTCGCCTTGTTTTATCGACCTGTTTAATAGGTTAATGCGGGGGGAGGGATTTGAACCCACGTAGCACCTAAGTGCACAGGATCTTAAGTTTGGCAGGCTTATGGCCACCTGCCCTTTAGACCTGGCTCAGGCACCCCCGCGCGTAGAGTATTGTAAAGAAAGAGTAATTTAAATATAGTGAATCTCTAGTGTCATTTCCAAGTGGACTAATGCAGCTGTCCTATGCCATTTTCCTTGGTTTCAAGTTATTTTCTTCGCTAGGCTCTTTATATCTCTTTGAGGAGTAAAAATCCGCCATATTCTTGATTGCAAACCCTGCCTTCATGAAGCAGAAAAATGAGAGAAGGCTGAATATGAAAAATGTCCACTCCTGTACCTTGCTCACCTCTGGTGTTATGATGATATCGATGTATCTCAGGATAACTCTGATCAGAGATATGACCACGCCCCACATCATCCAGACAACAACCTCCTTCCAGGGTCCGCCGTAGTATTTGCGTCTAGCCTGGTATACGATGAAAACGGTTATTAGACCTAACAGAATGGCAACAGCTCCGATTACCAGATCCAAATAACCCGTTTAGACACCTCCATGAATGCATATCAACCGTACATCGGCCCTATCTCCTCTACCTTCTTGTAGTTGCTGTGCGCATCCCTTGCCTTGTACATGAGCTCCTTCATCCTTCCCTCTATGTTCACCGACTCGGAGATGAGCTCCTCTGTGCTTACTTTTACGTTTATTAGCTTCTTCAGTGCTTCTATGACTAGAGCTGCTGCCTTCGGGTCCAGAAATTCGGGTTTGGAGTCCGCGAGTAATGAGACTGCCGGGAATTTCCTTGAGTAGCAGTCAGCAAGAAGCACACCGCTTACGCCCGTAGTGGCGCCTTCCTTTATTGTTTTTATTCCATTTGCCTCAAGCTGCTCAACAAGTTTTGGGGTGCTGGCTATTCCGAATACTGTCTCCCCTTGGTCTTTTAGGACTATGCCGCCTAGGGAGATTATCTCCTTAACCTCTCTCTCTATGCACCAATCAAGTATTTTCTCCGAAAGGTCGTGAATGCTTTGAAGGGGTATGATGAATTCAGAGAAAAGCACAAGCAGATTGTTCTTCTGAGATTTGTATATTCTTGCTGGATGAAGTGGAATTTTATTGTGAACCGCAGCTATTGGGGGAAACTTCTCGGAAGTTATGTGGCCCAGCAAATCCATTTTGAGCTTCTCAACTAGATAGCTGGATGCTATTGTTCCGACAAGCCCTATGCCTGGGAAACCCTCAACAAGTATTGGCTTCTTTAAATCGAACTCCGAAGTCTCGATGATTTTAACTGGCATAAGGAGTTTATGTTACTGATTTAAATATATACCTTCTTGAGAGGCTTGTCACCAACGCATATTTTTCTCCTTTTAGCCCCACCTGCCTCCATCTCAAGTATATATTTAGCGGGCTTAGCAGGTGTTATTTTTAATGTGAATGGCTTTATGCGCTCCCTGATGTCCACGACAACTCCTTTCGAGTTTAGGAAAACTGCATCAAATGGAAAGAATACAAAAAGGGAGTGGATTGAGCTGAGTTCTGCTGATTCCGAGGGCATAATGAAGAGCAGCGGTTTCTTTATGCTTCTTCTGAACATGAGGCCTCTAACTCTTTTAAGAGGGGTATCCGCAAGCTCAAACTCCTCTTTGAGTTTCACCGGCCGAACCTCCTTTTCCTTCTTTTGTACTCTTCGACTGCATCTCTCAAATCCTGTTCCGAGAAATCCGGCCAGAGCTTTGGGCAGAAGTAGAGCTCGCTGTATGCGCTTTTCCATGGCATGAGGCCTGAGAGCCTCTGCTCACCAGATGTGCGTATGATTAAATCAGGGTCTGACAATTCGCCAGTGCAGAGGTATGCGGGGAAGCTCTCTTCAGTAACCGATTTTAGCTTGCCCTCACGGCAATCTTTAAGAATGGAGTTGCATGCATCCACTATCTCCTGCCTCCCTCCGTAGGCAAGCAGTATGTTCACATAATAATTACTGTATTTTTCCGTATCCTTCTCGAATTTCTCAATTCTCTCCCTCACCTTTGGGGTGAGCAAGTCTCGTCTCCCAAAAATCCTCACTCTTACCCTATTCTCATGGACCTCTTCTCTGTTCACCTCGTCTATCTTCTTTTCGAAGAGTTTCATGAGAAGCTGAACTTCACTCTTGTCCCTGTCAAAGTTCTCCATGGAGAAGCCCCAGAGGGTCAGCATGCGTATGTTCAGATCCCTGCACCACTCTATTACCTTCCTGAGCTTGTCTATTCCTACTCTATGGCCTTCTATTAGAGGAAGCCCATGCTGCTTCGCCCATCTCCTGTTCCCGTCAGGTATTATTGCTATATGCTTAGGAACTTTTTCCATCAGATAGGTATGAGACTTAAGATTTATATACGTGATTTATACGTAATATCACGGTATACCATGGAAAAAAGCACTTTCGCGGCATTTCTGTTTCTTTTACTGCTGAATGTCATCATCGCGCTCTCACAACCCTTGGCAATTTTTGTTGATGAGGGGCAGTATCTCTTAATATCAAAGAAAATGGTGGAAGGCTGGGTGCCCTACAGAGACATAGTTGAAAACAAACCAATCGGAATGTACATCTCCCTAATCCCGGCAGTTCTCCTGTGCGGGAATGATTTTGTAAAGCTGAGGTTATACGGTGCTCTGATTGTGGGAGTTACATCTTTCCTTGTGTTCTTAATCGGCAGCAAGACAAAGGGCAGAGCTGCCGGCCTTCTTGCGGCTTTGATTTTTATCTGCATAGCAACATTTCCAGACTTTTATGGTTATAACCTGATGACTGAGCCCTTTGCGAATCTCTTCATAGCCGCGCTTTTCTATCTCCTCCTTAAGGGAGAGCTTGACTCCAAGAGGGCTCTGCTGATTGGAATCCTTACTGCAGCTGCATGCTCAGTAAAACAGACGTCAGTATTTGTCTTCATACCTCTTGCATTTGTCTTTCTTTATTGCAATGGGAACAGAAAAAGAATTCTGCTGACCTTCTTAGTTGGGGGGTGTATAGTTGCCATACCGATTCTGCTTTACCTTGCCCTGAATTCTGCGCTTAGTGATGCAGCTTACTGGACTTTCTTGTACTTGATTAGATTGAGGGGTTCTAGCATTGAGAGCAAGTTGCAGACATTTGTTGGATTCTCTTTCCTCTTCTTTCCATTCATCCTAGCTTCCTTTCTAAGCCTACTTGAGCTTTCTAAAGATAAGAAATTAGTCTGGCTATGGCTTTTGAGCTCTCTCATCCTTGTGCAGGTTGGGTACGCTTGGCCCCACAACTACCTGTTCGTGGCTCCACCGTTGTCTATCCTGGCTGCTGCGGGAATGTGCGGGGGGCAAAAAAAGAAGCATAAAAAAGACGAGGTTTGGGAGCCAATCATAAACGGCATTAGGATTATTCTGTTCCTCAGCATACTGCTGCTTGTTGTTTCTGAGCTGAGTATGACGAGCGAAATCAGTAGGAACGGAAGTACTTACTCAACCTACCCCTCTTGGGAGGAGCAACAGGAAGTAAGCGAGTTCATATCATCCCACACGAGCAGGGAAGAGGGGATTTTTGTATTCAGAAACAATGCAGAGATATACTATTTATCTGACAGGAAACCTGTCACGAGAATGACGTTTTTCTTCTCGGATGATTTTGCAATGATGAATGAATCTGAGATGAATGAATTCATCATTTGGCCTCTTGAGGAAAGCAAACCAAGATACTTCGTATTCAATGCTGCAGATTTCAACGCATTCGAAAAGATAAGAAATTCGATGATAGTGAAGGAGTATCTTGACAGTGAATACGAGCTCGTTAAGAAGTCAGGTCCTTTGGAGGTTTACGAGAGAAAAAGTTAGTTTTTCACGCATGCCAAAACTATCAAACAGCCGAGCAGTGCCCTTGCTTTTCTCTTGATGCGGAATCCATTCTTACTCAGCAAGTCGGTAAGACTATTCTCATTATATTCTCTGAGATGCTTTTCCTTCCATCTGCCGCCCAGCGTTCGCGTCCATACACTCCATCCTAGGTTCCACAGCAGCATACTGGAGTCTGGGACGCTTATTACAAGCGTTCCTTTCGGCTTAAGCAGTCTCTTTGCCTCGGATAGCAGAGCAGTGTCGCTCTCAACATGATCCAGCAGCTCAAGAGCGGAGACAACACTGAATGAGGAACTGCGGAGTTTTACCTTTGTCGCATCCCCCTCCATGAGTTTCGTCATCTTCAGAATTCCCTTCGCATAATGTATGTTCTTATCGGATAGGTCCACTCCCATAAGCTTCGCCGCAGGAAAGCGCTTTTCAACCATTGAAAGAAAGTGTCCCTCGCCGCACCCCAAGTCCAGAAGGGAAGTGGTATTTTCTGGAATCATTTGTAAAGAAACCTTTAACCTGTCCTCCAGAGCCCATCTCGAAATTGGGTTTGAGAGCGCATGTTGGGAAACAGCAGTTTGTTTCATTCATACCAGCCCATCCTGAGACGTAAAACCGTGAGGATGTACTTCAACTGCTCAGCCGCTCCAAGCTTGGAGTTGCCTCCCTTCCTGTCGTAGAAAGTTATGGGAATCTCTTTTATTTTTAGGTGTGCTCTTTCAGCTCTGAAAACTGCCTCCATTAGGATAGAGTAGCCTGTTGAGGAGAGCTCCTGAAACTTTATCGTGCTGAGCGCTTCTTTTGTATACGCCCTGTAGCCTGTCGTAAGGTCGTTGGTATGCAGACCCAGCAGTACCTTAGCAATCGTGTTTGCAGTTTTGCTCATAACTCTTCTGTATAAGCTCCACTTTTCGATCTCCCCCCCATGCACGTAGCGAGAGCCTATCACCAGGTCATTTCCATTTAGTATCCCTTCAACCAACTGGGGTATGACTGATGGATTATGCGAGAAGTCAGCATCCATCGTTATTATTATGCCCCCCCGGCTGCTTTCAGCTCCCTTCTTGTAAGCGCTGCCTATGCCCGCCTTGGTTTTCCTGCTTATCAGTCTTGCATGAGTGCTTCTCGCAATCTTTCTCACTTCATCCGCGGTTCCGTCAGGCGAGTTGTCATCAACGACTATTATCTCATATTCGAACTTCCCATTCAGCGCTTCGCTCAACTCTCTGAGTAACTTTTTTATGTTCTTCCTCTCGTTGTACGTCGGAATGACAACGCTGACTTTTTTATTCATGTTGGGCATCTCTCAAACTGAGTATATGACCTTGCCGAGCATCTTCATCAGAAAAACCTGTAGCGGGGCCGCATTTGAAGCAGATTCTATCATTGCCGTGGGGCTGTCCATTTCCCCATGCTCTGCAAGGAATTTTTCCATGCCGAATTTCTTCGCCATAGTGAAGTAGCTGTCGATCTGCCGGTCAGTAAGGGAATTGTAGAGCTCCCTGAGCTTCTTGTGCAGCATGAGGTCATCTCCAAATCTTTTCTTCCAGCCCCGCTCGTACTCGCTCGAATCCTTCTTCTCGATTATTCTTGGTGCGAGACTTCCTGCAAGCTTTGCACAGCTACCACCGAACACAATTCCTCCCCCTGTCGTTGCCTTGACCTGACCCGCGGCATCACCCACCAGGAGCACATTTCCACTTGCAGTCTTATCTCTAGTTGAAAGGGGAATGATTGCACTCAGCCTGTTTTTACTCTTTGATTTTTTAAGAATTTTTGAAACGACTGGGTGTTTCTTGGTGAAAATGTCAAAGTAATGCTTAACACTCCTGTCGTATCCATGGCGCACATCCCTGAAAACCCCAAGCCCAACTCTTGCTTCCGATTCATTGAGAGGAATCGCCCATCCGAAAAAGCCCGGGAATAGCTTGTTTGAGAGAAACATGCTGACCAAATTCTTGTCTTCTATGGCTGCATTCTGGAAATCCGCCTGGTAGCAGAATGCGAATTCATTTATTTTGGGAAAACCAGACCACGCTGCAACCTGAGAGAGCGCACCGTCAGCACCTATAATGAGATTTGATTTCAGATCTGCTCTTCGTGCCCTTTTCTTCAGAAATATTTTCGCACCATGCTCTTCTGCATCATCAGCGCATGTTTTATCAAATCGAACTCTGTCAATTGCAAATGCCTTGATATCCTTTGCAATAACGTTCATTTCATTCAGGGAGGGCGAGTAGATTCTAGTCCCGCGGAATTCATTCAGAATCGATTTTTTGTAGTCTACCCCGAGCATATCAAGGCCTTTTTTTGAGATAAGCCCGGAGCATTTTAGGCGTGAGCCGATACTCCCATGCTCCTCGAATACGGTAACATTCAAGTTCCTCTTGGCAGCTTCCATGGCCGCCAAGCAGCCTGTTGGTCCACCGCCAATCACTCTGACATCGTCCATAACGGCATCTCGCAACATTTTAGGTATTTAAATCTTTACTTATATACTATTAAAAAGCTATAAAAGTGATCACTTGAGCGGAGAGATTGCATTCCTTAGGACGGCAGTGCCAGTATTCCTGTCAATCTTTGTACCCGGATTTCTGTTAGCCTTGGCGTTGTTGAGAAAAACCAAGATATCCCTTGCGGAGATTGCCGCATTCGGCTTCGTGGTAGGTCTGATAGTCCCACCGCTTCTGCTTTTTGTATACTCCCTGTTTGGAGTGCCTTACTCGCCCCAGCTTGCAGTGGGAAACATCATCTTTGTGACAATCGTGGGCTTTCTCCTCTGCGCAAAGGAGAAGGTGCTTGATTTTGAACTTTCTTTCGATTACAAGAGGGATGCCGCCTGGGTCCTGCTGCTGCTCATAATGCTGTTTGCATTCTGGGTAAGGATACAAAGCCTGAGCCCAATATTCTATGAATTCGACCCTTATTACTACGACCAGGTCACCCAGTTCATCCTGACCAAGGGGGCAGTTCCTCTGACTGATGACCTCGCCTGGTACCCCAATCAGGATAGCCACAGACCGAACCAGCCATTAACAAATTATTTGGAGGCGCAGTGGTATGCGATCAATGGCTATGTCACCGGGAGCCAGCAGTTCGATAACTACCTGCTTGCAACAGTTGCGGCAGCTTACCCGCCAGTTGTTGGAGCACTCGCATGCTTCCTAATTTTCATGCTCATAGCCGAGGCCTATGGTAAAAAATATGGGCTGCTTGGCGCGGCTTTTCTTGCCATAATGCCAATGGCTATAGAAAAATTTGCTGCAGGAGAAAGCGAACAGCAACCATGGGGGATTTTCGCGGCCTTCTTCTTCTATGCTGCCTTTGCACTAGCGGTTTCTAGAAAGGACAAAAGGTTTGCGATTCTCGCAGGAATAGCTGTCCTAGCTGCCACACTTGGTTCAAAGCAGGATGTGCTGGTATACCTTGTAGTGGCGGGTTACATAGGGCTGCAATCATTGATAAACTACTGGCAGAACAAATCGAATCTGGAATTAATCAAAACCAGCTCCATAGTGCTTGCTTTCTCGATTTTTACATATGTCTTGTACTCAGCATACACCACTGTATGGAGCATACCAAGCGATATACTGAGTTTTGCGTTGGCTATTGTGTTCGCCATAGGCTTACATCTGATTGGTCAGAGGGCGAAGAACCGTGAGGAAAGAATCAATTATCTTGCAGGATACATTATAGCAGGTATAATATTAGTTTCAGTAACATTCGCCCTTCCTTATAACTATGCGGTAGGCCGGCGCATATACGATTATGTAAACGCTGCTACATCCGCAGCGAAACCGTCTAGCGCACTCATGATGACTGTTGCAGAGGAGACTCCAACACTCAGCCAGTTCACAAGCGCAATGGGGCTTTTCGGGGAGTGGACATACATAATTTTTGGGCTTTCAGCACTAGCGATTGTATATTCTATATACCGGGGTTCTGAGCTGGGCATTCTATTCGCAGTGATGATTTTCCCAGTCAGCTATGTAGGGCTTAACAAGAGCAAGTATATGCTGCATGTAACATTCATGATAGGCATTGCAGTCACTATGTTTTTAGGTGAACTTGACAAATTCCTGAGAAAATACCTCAAAAAGGAGTTCGGGAATTACGCAGAAAAGTGGGCAGTTTTTGGTATTGCTCTGATAGTTCTGGCTGCAGAGTCGCTTATCTACCCGGGCATGAGCAGCCATGGACCTCTGGGTGATGTCTCCAGCATGCTCAATTCGAAATATGATCTTAAAGATCCTGCATACGGCACTGAGATGTCGCGAAACTGCACTGCCCTTGCGAATGAGCAGATGCTACTAGCATACTATCTGTCCTGTTCTAGGATACCGCAGTACTGGAGAGATCCGATGGATTGGATAAAGAATAATGTGGGGGCGGATGAGAGGGTAATTTCGTGGTGGGATTACGGGCACTGGATAAACTACTGGGGGCAGAAGGAGTGCATCACGAGGAATGACCATACATACCCGCAGATGGATTTGGAGGTTGCGGATAAGTTCGTCTCGAACACACCTCAAGCATTGAGAGAGTACATGCTGGCGCATAATGCGAAATATGTGCTCTTTGACCAGGACCTTATCGGCAAGTGGGGAGCACTTGACTTCTTATCATGTGTATATAACAATGAGACTAGCATGGATTTCGCTTTAAAGGAGGGAGCGAAGTATGATGTACCCTACCGGCTGGGCACTTCTAGATGCGAAGCTGAGCACAGCTTTGAGAGGATAGTGGTGCCTGTTAACCCGACCATAAGTGATTTCTGCGAGAGCCCTGACCCTTCGGTGCCGCTGGTTAGAGCGCGCAGCACTCTCTCGAACTATACCTATTGCATAAGATACGCAAACAGCAGTGCGGGTACTATAGCCGGAATATTCTACGAGTACAACCTGAGCAGAGTCAACAGGGGAATACCTGTCTATGGCGGTGTTCAGAATTCTCAGGGCATAGCAGTGGATGTGTACACCATATTCTACACCAACGACGTTTGGCCGGATGGAAAGACCGGCTGGGCGGACAGGGTAGGGAAGATGTATGATTCTATGTTCTATCAGGGATTCATACTTGGGAACTTACCTGGATTCGAGCAGGTCTATCCGGCTGGCAATCGGTCTGGCATGGTGAGGATATTCAAGGTTATTGAGTAGCCTTCAGCCATTCGACATACTTTTCTATCCCATCTTTCAGAGAAACCTTCTTCCTCCAGCCCAGCTTCTCAATCTTCCTGGTGTCCAGAAGCATTTTCACCACATCGCCTTTCCAGCCTCTCGTACCTCCAGTATACTCGAATTTAGGTTTCAGTTTAAGGAAAGAGCACATTGCCTTTGCTATATAGTTGACGTCCTCCATCTGCCCGCTTCCGACATTGAAGAAGTCGAATATTTTTTTTTGCTTCCTTGATGCCAGAAAAAGCGCATCTATACAGTCTGAGATGTATAGGTATGATTTGCATTGCTTGCCGTTTCCAAGAATCTCAAGTTTCTTTGGATTTGCCTTTAGTTTTTTGTAGAAGTCGAACATGACACCGTGGGTTGAGGGGGGACCGAATATGTTTGCAAGCCTCAGCACAACACCCTTTATCCCGTAGGTGGAAGCATAGGAGGATATGTAAGCCTCATCCGCAACTTTGGATGCTGCATAGTTGCTTATTGGTATAAGCGGGTAATCTTCTGGGGTTGGAAGCACCTCGGCTTCCCCGTATACTGTAGAGGTTGAGGTGAAGGTAATCTTTTTCACATCATTCTTTCTTGCTGCTTCCAGCACATTGAACATGCCGTCAACATTTATCTTGAAACTTACCTCTGGATTCGTTGCGCTATCCTTCACGCTGGGGTCTGCTGCAAGGTGGTATATTTCCTCAGCACCCTTCATTGAGGAGTTGGTGAACTCCTTATCACGAATATCTCCTTTTATGAAATTGAAGTTCCTCCTGTTAAGGTTGGGGGTTAGATTCTCGATCCTTCCTGACGAGAGGTTATCAAAAACAGTTACATCATAACCTTTTGAGACAAAAAAGTTCGCAAGGTTGCTTCCTATGAAGCCGGCTCCGCCGGTTATGAGGATCATGAGTCTATTTTGATGCGTGGTATTTAATTTATTTGCCCGAATAACAAGTTTGATGAAAATCTCTATAATTGGTCAGTGATCTGTTAATTATTTATGCGAATTGCTTGAAGAAACGCAATACAGACCCCATATAGTACTTTATAGCATACATCATTGTGTAAGCTGGATTACTAATATCCCATTCTCCCATGGTGGTGTATATCCTTTTGAATTTATCTCTATGTTTTACGGAGATTCGTCTAAGAGTATTAAAATATGACAAATCTAGTTTCCGTGTCGTAGATCCATGCCAAACCTCTAGAGGTAGTACATATACACCTAAGCCCAATTTCTGAATCGAAAGAGCATAATCTACATCGTAGAGATGCCAGCCGGGACAGGTAGCTTCATCGAACTTTAATTTGTTGAACACGTTTCTTGGAACTATCATCAAAAGCCCGTCAAGAGTCTGTACTTTAGTGGGTTGGTCTATACTGTTTCCCCATTGCCATTTTTTACGCTGTTCTCCATAATGATAAATTACGTTTCTGCCTCTCTCTTTGAGACTTGAACCTTGCTCTACCATTCCAGCTACACCTGCTACACCCAAATTGTCAATCTCTTTAAGGTGCGTTTCCGCTTTCTTAAACCAGTCATTTCCCAAAAGCCTGACATCTTGGTGTACAAACATTAGAAAATCTCCTTTCGCATCCTTTGCACCATAGTTAAGAGCCGAAGCTGCGGACTTGAACTCACCATTTACATTATTTATGAGGATCTTTTGGTACGGTGTTTTTTGAGATGCTAAACCCTTCAATAGCCAATCTTTAAGAGTTCTTTCATTATTATAAACGGTAATTACTGAGATCATAATATTGCCCGTATTATCTTGGATTCACACCTCTTTTATCATCCTTCGTAATCACTCTGACAGATGGGATAGGGATTATCCACTTACCACCATTCATAAGAAAATCTTTTTCCTTTACAAGAATTTCCTCTTTAAAGTTCCAAGGTAACATGAGGGCATAGTCTGGAGGATCTTCATGGAATTTGTCTGGAGAAACTACGGGGATATGCATTCCAGGGGAATATCTGCCTTGTTTATAAGGAGTTGTATCCGTCAAGTAGTCGAGAAGTTCAGGTCCGATTCCGCAGTAGTTGAGGAGAGTGTTACCTTTGGCTGGGGCACCATAACCGACAATTCTTTTGTTTTCTTTTTTTAATGCTACCAGAAGAGTATATAGGGCATTTTTTATTTCCTCTACCTTTTTAGCAAATTCTTTATAGGTTTTGGGGTCAAACAATCCCCCTTCACGCTCCTCATTAAGAACACTCTGGATAGATTTATCTTTGGCGTAGTTTCCAAAGTAACACCTTATAGACCCGCCATGAACTGGTATTTTTTCCACCTTGAAAAGGGGGAGGTTAAAAATGTCTCCTAGTTTTATCAGCGAAGATAGAGAAAAGTATGACAAGTGTTCATGGTAGATTGTGTCGAACTCATTGTTGAGGATTAGGTGTAGCAGGTGGGGGACTTCTATGATGAATACGCCTTCGGGTTCTAGGAGCAACTTTATACCTGCCATAAATTCGTGGAGGTTGTCAACATGGGCAAAAACATTTGTAGCAGTTATAATTTTTGCCTTCCCCCCTCGTTCTTCATTTAAAATGTTATGGGCTGTTGAGATATTAAAAAAGTCCGTGATAGTAGTGATGTTTTTCTTTACAGATTCCATCGCTACGTTTTTGGAAGGTTCTACATTTATGGTTTTTATGTCATCACTAAAACAACTTAAAAATGTTCCGTCATTTCCTCCTATATCGATAACCAAATCTCCTTTTTCCAAGTATTGCGCGGCTAGTTTCATTGCCAACTCCTTGAAATGTTGTTTCATTGTTTGTGAAGATTTTCCAGTGAAATAAGCATAATCCCTGAAAAGTATGTCAGGATTAACTATGTCTAAGAGTTGAACAAGACCGCAGTTTGGACAGAAGTAGACTCGGAGGGGAAATACTTTTTCATAACCTTTTTCAAGGTCTCCTATTTGTTCTGAGGTAACAAAAGCGTTTGCAGGAGGTTGTTTACCAAGGTTCAAAAATAACTTAAGATCTTTGTTTCCACAGACCCTACAAGCGGTATTGGTCTTATTTCCTTCGGTTAGTTTCATTTTTTATTACCTCACACCTGCATAAAAAGTTTTTCTAACTTATCAGTCGATTTCTCCCAGGTAAACTGCTGGATGTGCCGGTATCCTGCCTTCGCTATCCTGTCCTTTTTTTGTGGATTTTCGATTAGTTCAATCATATTCCGAGCCAATGCCTTGAAGTCTTTTGGCTGTGAAATTAGTGCAGTTTTTCTCGGCATTGCGTAATCCTTTATCCCCCCAACTTCAGTGGTAACAACTGGAATTCTGCAAGCCATTGCTTCCATAGGTGGCAATCCAAATCCTTCCATGCGGCTGGGATAGCAGAATATGTCGCAGGAGTTGTAAAGACTCCTCAGCTCGCTTGTTGTAATATTCTCATGGAATTCGGCGTATTCTGGAACATCTTTCCCCTTCCTAAACCCGAACATGACCAATTTGGCATTCTTATGCTTCTTGCGGACTATTTCAAATGCCTTGACCCCGTCCTCAGTTCCCTTCCATTCCAGCTTTCGGTAGGGCACTAGAATCCTAATTTCACTCCCGTCTCTCACTGCATGCTCTGGATAAAACTCTTTTGGGTTTACTGCATCTGGAATTAGTGCTTCAACCTTCGCTCCAAGCTCGTTCCGGAGTATTCCTTTCAGCCAACTTGAAATCACGATGTTGTGCAAACCAAGTTTGTAGGTTTTATCAACCATCTCTTTGGGACCATCCCAGGTTTCGTAATGCTGTATGAGATAAAACTTCTTACCTTTGTCCTCCCCGTAACTGTTCACATACCGAACAGTTCCCCACCACGTGGCCACGATAATGTCAGCATCGGGGATGTACCTCTCCGCAAGTGTGGGTGTTCTTACCAAATTTGCTTTTAGGTCGAACCATTTTACCTTATTGCCTTCCAAGATGGTTCTTACGATTCCTTTGGAAGTACGCCATGGGTCTCTTATCAATAATGGGAGCAGAATAAGCGGATAAACGATTGAAACTTCATGTCCCCTGGCTTGCAGATGATTGGCATACTCGAATGCTACTTTTACCCCTCCTGTCAGCCCTATACCGGGCAGGATGAATGTTATTTTCATCTCCCATCACTCCTTAATTTATAAATCATATACGGGATTCCATTGTTTATGTAATCGCTCCACAGGCTCTAGTTATACCCCCAGTTGTTGATTATTTAGTTTCATTTCAACACTTCCAGCTTGAAGTATAACTCATCTGGAGGCAAGAAACGAGCTAACCAATTATCGAAATAGGCAGGGTAAATATTTGAGAGCCAGTTCATCAGCCTTCCGTATGGCCCAGAAATCCCATCTGTCCTGTATACGAGTCTGTCTTCTATGATTTTGAAATCTGCTTTGGAAGATGCCCAGTTGCGGGAGTTTGGATCATGGGTAAAACCTCTGAAGGAAGGGTATCCAAAAAATCTTACATGAAAGTCGGAATGTGCCCCAGCACTTGCCCAGTGGGGAACCTTAACCTCTATTATGCCGTGAGGCTTCAGAACCCTCCAGAATTCCTCCATGACAAACTTGAATTTGCATACGTGTTCTAAGAAACCTGAAGTATATATTTCATCCACCGAGTTATCACGGTACGGCAGACCTTTTTCTACGTCGCACACAACATCTACTCCGGGAGCTGGTATTATATCTACCCCAACGTATCCTGGCTTCTTGACTAATCCACATCCAACATCAAGTTTCATCCTATCACCTTTTCTTCAGCTTATAAACCATGTAAGGTATCCCATTGTTTATGTAGTCGCTCCACAAGCTCCATTGGTAGCCCCAGCCGTTGAGGCAGCCCTCACAGTCCTTCACCTTCTGCCTCACTTCATTCGCCTTCTTCCCATACCAGATTTCCTTTGGCTTAGAGTTTCTCACATTGCCTGCCACATCATTCCATTTCGAAAGGCATGGCACAACATCCCCGTTGCATTTCAGCACGAAGAATGTGTTTAAGGCGTAGCATTTGAATTTCGGTTTCTTGCCATCCAAAGAGTCCAGCCACATCTGCGTGTAAAGGGTTGGCTTGATTGTGGCGACTCCTTTCTTGATGCCTGCTATGTTCTTAGAGGTTTTATTCTCGTAAAATGATGATACATTGTACCAGTGGAAAATCCATTCCAAGCCTCTGCTTTCAACGAACTCCTTTGCCTCCATGTTCGCCTTTATGTCCTCCCCTGTCAGGGTTGCACCGAGGCATATCTCAACAGGCAGTCCTTTCAATTTATCAAGCAGGTAAACTACCTTGTCAAAGTTCCCCTTAACTCCCCGTATACGGTCATGGTCTTTGCCTATCCCATCCAGGCTTATTCCTATATTCAGCTTAATCCCGAGCTTGCAGGCTTCCTCCGCCGCGGATATGACTCTATCTGGAAGCAAGCCGTTAGTGCTTATGTTGAGTCCGGCATTCGGCAATGCTTTATGCTCGGCAAGGAGTATATCTATAAAATCGCTCCTGCAAGTCATCTCACCTCCGCTGTTGATTATGTATTTGACTTTCCTGAATAGGCTATCGGAAAGTATCCCGTATAGCTCTTCCGGGCTTAGGGGATTGCTTGTGGGCTTCTTTTTGTGTATGTTGCAGTATTTGCATTTCGAGTTGCACATATCCGTGGCTTCAAACCACATATATCTTGGCTCTAAGACACCGATAAGACGACTTTCAATTGTGCAGTCAGAATTAACGCACCATCTTTTTAATTTATCAATCAATCTAACACCTCTTTTTACCATGAGCACCAAAGTTCACAGCTTGAATTTTGCAGTACGCTCAGGAGATGATCATTATTGCGAGCCTGAATGGGCAGTTGGTGGGTGCATGCATAACCCACCATATTGACAACTTTTGCAGTCCTATGATTTTTACATGCGTAAGGATAAATAGGTTGGAGAAAGTTTTAATACTTGTAGGTTGCAACCGTGGTCTATACACTGACCGGTGTTTATGTTCTTGCGATTATTTTATTTAAAATCTCGATGTCTTCACTGCTTACTCCGCCAAGAACGGCAAGAGCTATAAAGTATAACAATGCTGATACTGGCAAGAGTATGTATATGTGCAAGGCAGTGGTAGTGTATTGGATGAAAATGACCATTATCGATGAGGCCAGGACACTTTTAATAATGAAACCGGCATTAAAGAGTCTCCATAATCCCGGTACCAAGTACAGGTGTAATGCAGTCATAAGAGTGTAGGAGAGAAGCAACGCAACACCTGCCCCGATGAATCCGAAGAGAGGTATAAGGAGCAGGTTTAGTAATATGTTAAAGATTGCAGATATGCCCGCTGCAGTGAATATGATTTTTTGTTTGTCGATGGAGAGTAGCAGACCGTCAAAAGTTGCAATACAGAAGAGAAGGACTTCGCACCAAGTCATTATCATTAAGACAGGTGAGGAGGGCAGGAATTGAGCTCCATACAGCGCGGTTATTATTCGACCAGCGAGGAACGTTGTGCCAAACGCTATAGGGATGCCCAGCGCGAGCATGTATTTTAGTGCCAGCCCAGAGCTTTTATCAAGTGATTGTTTGGATGTTTTTGAATAGGCAGACATTAATGGGATTAGGGAAGTCATGAACGCAACTGGTATGAAGTTCAACGCATCAGTCAACTGACTTGGGATGGCATAATAGCCAACCTCCATGTTTCCTCTTATAAGCGAGATTAGAATCGTGTCTGCTCCCACAATAACTGATGCGAAGACTGTGGAGAATCCAAGAAGAACTGAAGGTCCCAGTATTTCTCTCCAGGTTTTTTTGTTGAATTCTGCTCTTATATGTATTCTACTAAGAGAAAATACGTAGATAATAATGAAACTAATGATGCTTGCTATGAGAGTGGCTAGGATTATACTAAGCATGCCACCTTTCTGATAAGAAATGAATAGTACTGCACCGCCCAGCACTAGCTTGCTGGCCAAATCTGCAAGCGCTGGATACTCAATCTTCAAATCCGCTTGAAACAGGGTGCTGAGAAGGGAAACCAGACTCGAGAATATGAGGCTTGACAGAGCTATCAGCACACCTATTTTTATTTCGGAGGAATAACCGGTGAAGTTTATAGCCGAAAATGCGAGGAGAAAGACAAAAACGAAAAGAGCCAGCTTAATCCCAATGCCGTTTGCTATCAATTTATCCGTCTTTTTTCTGTCTCTTGATATTTCCCTTACTACGAAGTTGTTTATCCCTATATCAATGAAGATGCTAAAAAAGAGCGCATAGGAGATTATGAAGGAATAATTGCCGTATTCGATTACACCAAGGTACCTTGCAAGGTAAACTGAAATAAGGAGGCTTATGACTTTAGTGACTATGTTCCATACAATCACTACACCTGTATTTTTAGCTACTTTTCTAACGGTGTTCATGTTCCCACACGCTTGGCTGCTGATCTGCAGACCTTCTCAAACCTGTCAAAAAATTTGTTCCAGTTGAAGTTTTTCTCGACGTATCTTCTTCCCTTCTTGCCCATTTCCTCTGTAATGTTTTCGTTTTCGGCTAAGAATTTCATCTTAGCGGCCATCTCCGCAGCTAGTTTACTTGCATCTTCGCTGACCAGGAATCCGTTCTCTCCATCTTTTATTATCTCTGCGGGCCCGCCTTGGTTGACTGCTATGCAAGGTTTGCATGAGCTCATTGCCTCCAGTGGTATCAGGCCGAAATCTTCATCAATAGGGGTAAAGAGGACGGAGAAGCAATTGGCATACAGCTCAGTTATCTCTTCTGTTGAGAGGTTTAGCTTTATTTCGCCGTAATTGCCAAGCTTTTTTTTGATTTTTTCATAGTACTCTACATGGTCAGGCCTGTCGTGAATCAACGCTCCTGCAATTACAAGTTTCCAGCTCTTATCCCTGGTTTTTGCCCTGAATTTTTTGAATGCCTCTATTGCCAGCTCAAACCTCTTCTCAGGGGCTATTCTTGAAGGATAGAAGAAGTATTTCTTGTAATCTTTGCAATGGAATTTCTCATATTCTACCCCGGGGTAGAGAATTTCTGAATCAACCTTGAGGTATTTCTTCAGTCTCGCCTTGGTGACTTTGCTCAATGTTAGTATATGCTCTATCTTTGGCACAAGTGAGAACTCTATTCTCCTGTATGGCTCTATGAAGGACCTGTAGAGAGCTTTCTGGAAGACGTTTCTCTTGCTCATCCTCCAGTTATACAAGTCAAATGCCTCCCTGTTCGGGGAGAAGCAATACCACACAACAGGGGAATTCCTGTTCCTAATCCACTCGGAGGGAGTGCCCTGCGCGTTCACGACATCATAGTCATCAAGCTTGAGGGAATAGAATTTTATGCCTGCAATTGCAGCATCCCTGGCTCTTTTTGGAAATGGCGAGAAGAAAGGCCCAACCTTGCTCGGTATGACCTCAACATCCAAGTTTTTGAACTCTGGGAAGGTCGCCTCAGGATGGTAGATTGAGCAGTAAACTTTTGCATTGAAGTGCTGCGCAACCTTGAGGACAACTCTTTCAGCACCTCCTTTGGTATAAAGGAATGGATGCGCTATGGCGAGCCTCATTCTCCAACCTCGGGTATATCTGAGATTTGCGCGCAGGGTTATTAAACCATTTTGCCATCAGCTGAGCCATCTTCCACTTCGAATGTTTTATAAGGCTTTGATATATTTGGAAGTTTGCCGCAAGCTATGCAGGGGAGGGGCATCGTGAAACACACTCTCCCGAAATTAAAAGAAACTTCTCGGAGCGGGTTTCATTTGTTTGGGGGTTTGTTCCAGTCAAAAAGCTTCCCGCTTGAATCAACAATGCTCGAGTCGTTCCAGTTCTTTCTCTCCTCATCTGGATTCTTATAGTCGTAGAGTTTTGTAACTAAATACAAGACAAGCGATGGCTCGGAACCTAGTGCCTTTGTTCCATGCCAGTAGTGGCCAGGCACATGGGCTATCTGCAGTCTCTCGCCGGAGAGAATTATCTCGTCGAGCTGTTTTTTGCTTTCGTCATAAATACAGAGCTTAATCGCACCCTTCAAAACGAGGAAGTAGTCCACCTGCCCTCTCACGTGCCTATGCCAGGCTTTTATTACTCCAGGATACATCATGGAAATATTAGCCTGCACTATCTTATCGCCACCAACAAACTCCTTCCAATCCTGCCTGAATACCTCGGCAAAGAAGCCCCTCTCATCGGGCAGTTTTTTTATGTCAATTACCCTCACTCCATCAAGCATTTGCTCACCCTTAAATATGTTTTAAATATAATATGTTAATACTTATAAATGTTATTATCATATTAATAGCAGGGGGGAGCATGAGCAGAATACTGATTATAGGGGCAGCTGGCCTGTTGGGGAGCAGACTCATGAATATTGGAAAAAGTAAGCATGAGATGCACGGAACATACAAAGAGAATAAGCAGAAAGGCAGTAACATGCACTATTTGGACATTACCAGAAGGGGCGATGTCTTCTCGCTTTTAGAGAAAGTAAAACCGGATTGCGTGATAGACACCGCAGCCATTACGGGGGTTGACTACTGCGAGACACATCAAGAGGAATCATGGCTGGTCAATGTTGAGGGTACAAGGAATGCAGCCGAAGCCTGCAAGCGTACTGGTTCGAAGATGATATTCCTCTCAACGGATTATGTATTTGATGGGAGGAAGCTCTACTACACCGAAAAGGACAAACCTCGACCTCTCAATTACTATGCCAAAACAAAGCTCATCTCTGAACACGTGCTTGAGGCGCTTGACGTTAATTACATAGTTGCTAGAACTGCTGTGCTATATGGTGCGGGGGGACTTGGAAAGACGACGTTCGTTAGCTGGGTGATAGGGAAACTGAGTAAGAAGGAGAGCATTAGTATAGTAACTGACCAGCACAACAACCCCACTTATGCAGACAGCCTCGCTGAAATATTGCTTGGTTTATACAGGAAGGACGCAAATGGAATATTCCACGTGACAGGCCCAGATTGCATGAGTAGGTATGAGTTCGCGAAGAGGATAGCTGAGGTATTCGATTTGGATAGCAAACTCATCCACCCAACCACTACCCCTGAGTTAAATCAGATAGCCCCGAGACCAGAGAAAGTGTTTATGGTGACGAATAAAGTTGAGAGAATAACTGGGATGAAGCCTGTGGGAGTTAAGGAGGGATTGGAGAGGTTGAAGAAACAGTTGGGGATGAGGGAATGAGGATACTAGTGACTGGAGGGGCGGGATTCATATTCTCAAATTTCATAAGGTACATGCTGAAGGAATACCCCGACTACCACATAACAAATCTGGATAAGCTAACCTACTGCGGTCGCATAGAAAATACCCTTGATTTCAAGGACAACAAGAATTACAAATTCATAAAAGGTGATATATGCGACAAAAAACTCGTTGAAAAAATTACAAAAGATATTGATGTGATAATAAATGGGGCAGCGGAGACACATGTGGATAGGTCCATTATAGATGCCGGCACATTCGTCAAGACAGATGTATTTGGCACATACAGCCTGCTTGAAGCAGCAAGGAAGAACGATGTTGAAAGATATATACAGGTGTCAACTGACGAGACGTATGGGAGTATTAAAAGGGGGAGCTTCAAGGAGGATGACCCAATAAACCCAAGCTCCCCGTACTCGGCAAGCAAAGCTGGGGCGGATTTGCTTGTTGGTTCCTACAACAGAACCCACAATCTTCCAGTTATGATAACGAGAAGTTCCAACAACTACGGCCCTTACCAGTTTCCGGAGAAGCTCATCCCGCTCTTCATAACGAACCTGCTTGAGAATAAGAAGGTTCCATTATACGGGAATGGTTTGAACATGCGGGATTGGCTGTTCGTCACTGACAACTGCATTGCAGTGGATACCGTGCTGCATAAGGGAAAAATTGGGGAGGTTTACAACATTGCTTCATCCGAGGAAAAGACGAATCTTGAGATAACGAAAGTGCTTCTGAAACTGCTTGGGAAGTCGGAAGATATGATTCAGTTTGTTGAGGACAGGAAGGGGCATGATTTCAGGTATTCCATGGATAGCAGCAAGATTAGAGAGCTTGGCTGGAAGCCGAATGTTGATTTTAGAGATGGTTTGAAAGCAACTGTTGAATGGTACAAGAGCAACAAGTTGTGGTGGGAGAGCATCAAGAATGCTTGAGATGCTGGAGCAGTGAGGATATGAGGGATATTGTGGGAATTGTGCTGGCTGGTGGTGAGGCAACTAGGCTTGGTGAGCTGACAAGGATAACAAATAAGCACCTCTTGCCCGTTGGGAAAGTTCCGATGGTTTACCATCCATTGAAGAGGTTGGATGAAGCTGGCATAAAGCAGATATGCCTCGTCACTGGGCAGAGCCATGCGGGCGACTTCATAGATATACTTGGGGATGGCGAGGTGGTAGACAGGAGCGGTAGAAAAATAATTGATGTGAAGCTCACCTACAAAGTTCAGAAAAAGGCTGGAGGCATAGCAGAGGCTCTTGGGCTGACCGAGCATTTCGTGGGGGATAACAGGGTGGTCGTTATGCTGGGCGATAATATAGTTGGCTGTTCCATAAAGCCTTATGTTGACGCCTTTAGGAAACAGAAGAGCGGGGCAAGACTGCTTTTGAAAGAAGTTAAAGACCCCTGGAGGTTTGGAGTTGTTGATATAGAAGATGGAAGGATAGTCAACATTGCGGAGAAACCCAAAAAACCGAAATCTAATCTTATACAGATTGGGGTTTACATGTACGATAGCAACATATTTGACGTAATATCTAGACTGAAACCATCCTCGCGTGGTGAGCTTGAGATCACAGATGTGAACATGCATTACGTTAGGAATAATGACATAGAGTTTGACATACTGGACTGCTGGTGGAGTGACGCAGGCACATTTGATTCCCTCATGGAGGCAAACAAGCTGCTCCATGGCGAGAATATTTGAAGCATCTGCAGTATAGATATAAACGCCAAAGTTGAATATACTGAGAGTTTAAGAGGTTAGTCTATGGCAGGAAAGGATAAAAGGAAGTTCCCTCTCGCTTCTATTATAATACCGAATTGGAACGGCAAGCATTTCCTCAAAGACTGCTTGAGTTCGCTATTGAAACAGGATTATCCTAAATTGGAGATTATACTGGTTGATAACAACTCGTCCGATGGCTCAGTTGAATACGTGCGGGAGAACTTTCCTTCCGTGAGGATAGTCAAAAATGATAAGAACCTCGGAGTTGCGGGAGGAATCAACTCGGGGATACGGATTGCGAAAGGGGAATACCTCATAGCACTCAACAACGATATGACATTCAGGAAGGACTGCGTTAGTGAGCTGGTGAAGGCTGCCGAGAGCGACAAAAAGATTGGGATAGTGGGCGCGATGTGGTTGCAAGCAAATAAACCAAAAGTGATCCAGAATATCACAGGAGCAAGTTCTCCGAAGGTATTACCGGAAATATCATTCAGCAAATTAACCAGAGTGATGGGGAATTTCACAGAGCAACATCCAGAAGAGGACAGGGGGCAGTATACAGAGCTTATTGAGGTTGATGGAACCGTTGGGCTTATAAAAAGGGAGGTTATTGAGAAGATAGGGTTATATGACGAGAAGTTCTTTTTCACCTATGAGGATACGGATTTCAGCTACAGGGCAAAAGAGGCTGGCTATAGAGTTGTAATAAACCCGAATGCCAAGATATGGCATGTTTGGGGTGGTTCGATGAATCTTGCAACTGTATTCTACACGTATCACTCTTATAGTGGAAAGCTCAGGTTTGGGCTCAAGCATTTCAAAGGATTCAAAAAAGCTGCCTTCATAGCATCAAGCATCATCCAGCTTCCGTTCCTGTGCATGAGATTTATCCTTATAGGAAAGCCCAATCTTATAGTTCATTTGTTTGGCGCATATTGGTGGAACGTAATTAATTTTAAGGATTATTTGTGATATGCTGTTTGTTTTAAAAGCTTGAACTCGATATTATACTTCAGATGAAGGTGATATTTTGGCAGAACCATCTGAATCTTTCTGGGCAGACAGGCACGTATTCATGACAGGAATAACTGGCTTCATGGGCTCGCATCTATCAGAGAAGCTCGTTGGTATGGGTGCAAAAGTGTATGGTCTGCTGAGGAGGCATGCCGTTCCCCATTACCCCAATATAGCACACCTAAGGGGCAAGGTGAAGCTGATAGAGGGCAATCTGGGGGATATGCCGTCAATATTAAGTGCATTGAAGGAGAGCGAGGCAAGCGTGGTGTTCCATCTGGCCGCGCAGTCCTATGTCCCCCTGAGTTTTCAGGCTCCTTATGATACATACAAGACAAACATTATGGGAACTGCAAATGTCCTTGAGGCTATAAGGCACTGCGAAGGACTGGAGAGGATGCATTTCGCAGGTAGTTCGGAGGAATACGGACTCGCGCTTGAGAATGAACTTCCGATAAAGGAAACCAATCCGCTGAGACCTCTTTCTCCTTATGCTGCATCCAAGGTTGCTGGCGATTATATGTGCTACACGCACTTCAAATGCTACAAGCTGCCGATTGTGAGGACACGGGCATTTAATCATACTGGGCCTAGACGTGGGTTACATTTTGTCACAAGCATTATAGCAAGGCAGGTTGCAAGAGGGATAAAGCTGAAGCAGAGGAAGCTTGTGATAGGCAATCCAGAACCGAAGAGGGACTTCTCTGACGTCAGGGATGTGCTGCGCGGCTACATGCTAGCTGTTGAGAAGGGCAAACCTGGCGAGGTTTACAACATTGGTAGCGGCAAGAGCAGAAGCATAGGCGAGCTTGCAGAAATGGCAATAAAAATCGGAGGGCTTGAAGGAAAAATGAAGATGGAGATTGACAGGGAGAGGTACAGGCCTGCTGAAGTTATGATCCTGCAGTGCGATTACTCCAAAGCAAAAAAAGAGCTGGGATGGGAGCCGAAGATACCTTTTGAGAAAACAATGAAGGATTTGGTAGACTATTTCTTGGAGAATGAGAATCTTCTCAGAATAGAGGAATGAAGATGAAATGGGAAGGGGCGCATGTCCTAGTGACAGGAGGGGATGGATTCATAGGCTCGCGCCTATCTTACAAGCTGAGAGAATTGGGAGCAGAGGTGACTATAGCGAGCAAGAACAAGAGCGAAGCGAGCAATTTCATCAGCATTGACGTTACAAACCCTAGGACGCTTGAATTCGATGGCTACGATGTTGTCCTCCACTTGGCAGGGATTGCCGACCCAAGGATTTGCGAGGAGAATCCACAGGAAGCTTTTCTTGTCAATTCTTATGGGAGCCTGAACGTTATGGAGGCATGCAGGAGGAGTGGTGTTGGGAGGATGCTGCTGAGCTCCTCAGCCTATGTGTACGGCATACCCAGGTATACTCCAATTGATGAGAAGCATCCTCTCTCTCCAGTCTCAGCCTACGGGCGTAGCAAGGTGGCAGCCGAGCATATCTGCAAGGCATATGGGGCAACCATCCTGAGATTCTTCAATGTGTACGGGGCAGGGCAGAGGGGCGAATACCTGATTCCGACAATCATGTCAAACCTAGGCAAGGGGAGCATAACCCTGAGAAACCTCGGCTCGAAAAGGGATTTTGTCTATGTTGATGATGTTGTGGAGGCAATGCTACTTGCTGTAGACAGGGCCGGTGAATGCTTCAACATAGGCAGCGGGAGAGGGTGCACTCCGCAGGAAATCGCCGAACTGCTCTTCGAAATAAGCGGAAAACATCCTCAACTGACGAGCTTGAATATACAGGATACGGTACCAGAGCTTGTTGCAGATATAAGCAAGGCAAAGAAATTGCTTGGGTGGCAGCCCAAGGTAACTCTTGAGGAGGGGCTGAGGAAAGCCTTCGGCGGTTTTATGAAAGAGAGCGATATATGTTCTGTTTTATGAGCTTCTTCATCATTAGGTGGGTATTCTCCTGAGAGGTTTAAAAAATAGATTGAAAAAAGAAAAGGACTAGGTGTAGCTGACAAGTTCCATCGTCATTGAGTTATCGGCGTATGCGATCTTCAGTGGCACGGGAACGCTGCTTGCGGACCAGTATGTCACATTTTCAAGCAAGTACTTATCAGCCGTGAAGGTTCCTGCAGGCACTGTTACGGATTCGCTTCCTAGGCGGGTCATCTGCGGTGTTGTCGTCTCAGTTCTTTCTGCAGAGTTCGGCCCCTCTGCGGGGCACTGGCCAGCCTGCTCAATGTTCTGCCCTCCGTAGTTCATCACGGTCATTGTTTCCAGGCACTTGTAAGTCACCTTGTCAATCCAAGTCTTTGAGGTAACTACCATTCCCTGCACTGTCATATCTGTCTGCTGCAGCCAGGCTGCAGTACCATTTACGGTATCGGCAGTTATTGTGGTCGACACATTCATTTCTGTCGTCTGCCCACCTGCGGTTGAGGTTATCGTATACTTGTAGCTGTGTACCGAGCCGAACCTGTATATCTGGTCCAGGCTGACGTTCTGCGCTGGAGGCTGCGGAGGTGGTGGCGGAGTTACTGATTCATTGTTTTGTGGAGTATTGTTTGCTGGTGGAGTTGCATTTGCAGGAGGTGTATTTGCGGGTGGTGTTTGGTTTGGAGCTGGCGGGTTATTTGCTGGCGGGGTCTGCTGTGTGCACCCTATCAGCAGCATCAGGCAAAGCAGTACGGACAAGATAAGTATTCTTTTCATATAAACCACCTTATTTTTTAATCATCTCTCATGTTTATAAATATTGGTGTTCATCATGCTCCAACTGAAGTTTAATATACTTTTTCATCTTAACAGAATTGGGTGGTGAAGTGATGGTGAAAATCCCTCGCGAGGTGGGGGATTATGAGGAGGTCATAGTATTCGGACTTAGAAGAAGGCAGGTGATATATGCCCTCCTTGCAATATTCGCAATCGTTATAGTATACAGCGAACTGGAGTTCGTTGGGGTTCTGCGTTATCTGCTAATGCTGTTAGTTGCGGTTGTCTCTGTAGCATTCATGTTCTTTGATATGGAGAAGATTCTTTCGACAAAGCTATCATACCTGCGAGCGCCGAAAAAAATTGGCTTTATGGATTCCAAAGCCCTTGAACTGGTCGGGGTTTCGGAGATAAGAGGCGGAGTAGCATATATGAAAAATGGTGATCTGAAAGCGGTCATACAAATACAACCAATCAATTTCTCGGTTCTTGATGACAAGCAGAAGGGCGCGGTTTTCAGCTCCTATAAGAATTTTCTAGATTCGTTATCTGGCTCGTCCTCTTCTGACGTAATCCCTCTGCAGGTAGTGGCGAAGACCCACCAACTGAATATTGAGGAGTTCTTCGAGAACATAAAGAATAAGGCTAAGGAAACGAAAGACCCACGGTTGATAAGATTTACCAAGTCCTTCGAGTCTTTCTTTAGGGACAGATTGGGGAAGGAGAAAAGCATGTATAGGACTTTCGATGTTGTGGTCAGTGCTGACAGAGATGAAAGCGGCAATGAGAAGGATGGACTCAGCATACTAGCGCAGAGGGTCCAGATTGTAACGGAGGGGCTCACGAATGTCGGGCTGATACCTAAGAGAGTCGATGATGAGGGATTGATAACACTCTATTCATCATTTTTCTCTCCCTTGGCAGAACTGAGCTCAGATTATCTCATCCCCATAACTCTCACTGAGGATTGGAAGAGGACATGGGAGCCGCTAAAGGAGGAGATGAAAGGTATCTCGGAGTTCAGCCAGAAGAAAATCAATTATAGCAGCCCCTCCTCTCTGCTAGCGGCACTTGTGGCGCCCTCTTATGTGAACACGAGCAAGGACCATATCCAGATAAACAATAAGTTCTACCGCACGATAGCGGTTGTAGGGTACCCTGATTTGGTTGCCCCAGGTTTCCTGGAGAGCCTCATGACCATGAGAGGAGCATTCCATGTATCATTGTACCTGCAGCCAACCAACTTTTCATCTGTCCTTGAGTATTACAACAAAGTTCTGGGGAAGCAGGCTATAGATATAGCAACTGACGAGGCTGCGGGCAAACTAGTTTCGCACTCAACAAGATTGCAGAAGAGGGCAACCGAGCAGATAATAGAACTGCTAACATCCGGCTCTGAGAGGGCTTTCTTGCTTTCAATCTATGTCTGCGTAGAGTCTGAAAACTTGGAAAAACTTGACTTGCTTACAGACCTTATTGTCTCGAAGCTCAACGAAGTGAGGCTCAAACCGCAGATTACCTACGAAAGGATGGATGACGGTTTCAAGAGCTGCATGCCTCTCGGGTGCAACCTGCTCGGAGTCAAGAGGAATATGACCTCCTCGTCACTGGCAGCATGCTTTCCATTCGTAAGCGTATATCTAGAGCCGCAGCCCAAGGGGATTCTATTTGGTGAGAACCAGCTGGATGGGATGCCTATAATCTGCGATATCTTCTCAAAATCGTTTGAGAACGCCAATGGGCTAGTGCTGGGAATGTCTGGCAGCGGAAAGTCCTTTGCCGTCAAAACGGTGTTGAGCAGGGCCCTCCAGCAGGGGATAGACATAATCGTGCTCGATCCCAGCGAGGAAGGTGAATACGAAGGTCTGACGAACAGCCTTGGGGGAAGGGTTATAGCATTCTCGGAAAAGTCTGATTCTTTCATAAACCCCTTCCAGATAACAGAGCAGAGCTATGAGGAGAAGCTGTTCTTCCTGCACAGTCTCATGAGGTTTTTTATATCTGAGCTGAGCGACGACATGAAGGACCTTCTGGATGAGGCGTTTGAGAGCATATATGCCAAAAAAGGCATAACACATGACTCTAAGACATGGGGAAGGGAGGCCCCAACCTTATCGGATTTATACAACTATGTTGAAAAGGAGAGGAGGGATAGCTTTGCAAAGAGAGCGGAGGCTGCAACTGCGATATCCTCATCTCTAAGAAGATTTGTGAGGGGCTCTTACTCCTTTATAAACAAGCAGACCAACATCAAGAAGCTGGATGGCAGATTCATAACCTTTAGGATAGGCTCTCTTCCGAAAGAGGTCAGAAGAATACTGATGTTCATAATACTGGAGTTCGTCTACAACAGAATGAAAAAAGACCTCAGGAAAAAATTGCTCGTAGTTGACGAGGCTTGGAAACTGCTCCAGACAGAGAGCGAGGAGGGCTACATTCTGAATATAGTGAAGACTAGCAGGCACCACAACATGGGGCTGGTTCTGATAACGCAGGATGTCTATGACCTTGTAACGAGTAAGGCTGGCAAGGCTGTTATGGCAAATTCATCATGGCAGCTCCTGCTCAGAATGAAACCTTCAATAATAGACGATGTAGCATCAACCTTCAAGCTCAACGAGAACACCAAGAACTACCTCCTCACCGCAGAGCCAGGCAGTGGGCTGTTTTTCGTCAATAATACTTTCATCCCAGTGAAGAACGTGGTGGGCAGTGAGGAGTATAAATTGTTTACAACGCATCCTGAGGACAGGAGGGTGGAATGATGCGCGCTAGAACGAAGATATTCGATAGAGTGACTGGAGGGAGTAGGAGGAGGAAAGCCAAGAATTTGCTGTTGTCGTTGATTCTTCTCGCATTAATACTGACAATATCGTTGTGGATAGTTATTGAGATATCCAATTCAATTGGCATTCTAATGGGCTTTCCATGGATGCAGATAAAGAGTGGGGAAGCGTTCCATCTATTACTCCTATTCATTCTCTGTTTCGCATCATCTACGCTTTATATCGCGTATTACAGAGGGATTCGTGAAGTTCAAAAGAATACTCCGCTATATTTGCTCGTCATTTTGATAATTGTGGTGCTGGCAAGGATAGTCTTTAGCTTCTAGTTCAAACAGCAGCCCCAACCAGAGCGCCTATCGCATACCCGAGGATTGCCGCAACCATGCCGATGAGGGCAAGCTCCAGTCCGCTCTTCCACCATACCCCTATTGTGAGTTTTGCCTTCACTGCTCCTCCGGCGAACAGCACCAACGCGGAGACGATTACAGACCATAGGACTGCGGCTGAAACGGGAAGCAGCAGGAAGGGCAGTATAGGGATGAACGAGCCGATGATGGCGGATATCCCTACAATTACGGCATCTTTCAGGGGGCTCTCCTGCCCGCTTGGGAAGAGCTTCAGCTCGTCCTTCATCATGACGTCAATCCATCTCTTCCTGTCCGAGGTTATCTTGTCAACCACCTTCTCCAAAACATTTCCTCGGAGCCCTTTCTCGTAGAAGATGTCCCACACCTCCTGCCTCTCCAGCTCAGGCATCTCGTCAACCTCATACTCCTCGTTTTTCAGCTCGCTCTCGTAAACCTCGCTGGCTGCCTTTGAGGAGGTGTAGCTCACGGCAAGCATTGAGACTGATTCGGCAAACAATGCGGCGGCGCCTACTATAAGGACGATTTTGGAGTCCTTGCTTGCGCTTGCCACAGCAAGAACTACGCCCAGCACATTCACAAGTCCGTCCTGGCCCCCTAGAATAAGCTCCCTCATCTTCATTTTTCCAAGCCGGTGCATCTCCCTTTCCTTTATCCTCCTCCTCAGCTCGTTCCTCTCGCTTTCCTTCATAGAATCACTGTTGAGGTATCATATCCTGTATATCTGCACATGCGGCACTTTCTGTATGGTTATCATATCTGAATCCTTCACAAGCTTCATCCTCTTGGCAATCCCGGTTGCCTTCCTCCCGACAAGATTCGCCGAAGTTGCCGTGAGCAGCTCCCTCTCGACAGCTGCATCGTCCACCTCCTCCCCCCGGTAGAAGCTGGCGTATTTCTCAAGGTTCAGGACAAGCTCGCCTTCCCTCAGGACTTTGCCAATCAGCTCTGAATCGCAGACTGCAACTATCTTCTCCTTCCCCTTCTTGAAGGTTCGCATTAGGAGCATGCTACTATTTTGCTGCGCTTATTTAAATAGTTAGCAAGTATGAACGGGAAATCTCGCGCATGCTTCACTTGGAAAGTTACCCCCCTTGCAGAGGTTTATAAAGGGAAAAACAGACGTAAATAACGTCTATGAGAGCTTACAACTTTAGAATTTATCCTTCAAAAACACAGGAGAAGGAGATGAACAGGCATCTGTGGTTATGTAAGGAACTCTGGAATGAGATGCTTGCTTTTACAAAGGAGATTTACAACAATTACCAAAGATTCCCAACAAAGAGGACATTGAGGGAAATTGTCAAACAATCAGGTCTCTTCTCCCAGGTTGGCCAGGAGCTTGTAGACAGGCTTATTGATGCCCTCCATAGGAAGATAGAAATGAAGAAAAAAGGAAAGAAAGGCGGCTTCCCACGCTTCAAGTCTTTTGACAGGATGAAAAGCTTACACTACCCCCAATGTGATAAGGGGTTCTGGCTTGATAAAAAACTCAAAGTGACTCCCTTTGGAGAGATTGCAATAAAGAAGCACAGGGAGATAAAAGGCAGAATCAAGACGCTGACTTTGAAAAGAGAATCATCTGGGAAATGGTTTGCAATCTTTACTGTTGAAACTCCAAAAGAAATTCCAAAAGAAAATAGAGGGGAGGCAATTGGAATAGACCTTGGATTAAAGACATTTGCAACCTTGTCAAATGGAATGAAAATAGAAAACCCAAGGCATTTCAAGAAACATGAGGAGAGGCTTGCCTTCATAGAGAGGAAGTTCTCAAGAAAGAAGAAAGGCAGCACCAGTAGGAAGAAGGCAAAGCTGAAAGTTGCAACGCTGCATGAGAAAATTTCAAACACAAGAAAAGACTTCTTGCACAAAGTCACAACTCGTTTGGTGAATAATTATTCCCTCCTTGCATTGGAGAAGCTTGCCTCACAGGAGATGTCAGAGGAGAATTACGGGAAGCAGATAAACGATGCGGGATGGAAAATGTTTGCAAACATGCTTGCATACAAGGCGGAAGGAGCTGGATGCAGAGTGGTGTTTGTGAACCCAAAAGATACTTCAAAGATGTGCAGCGGATGCGGAAACATTAGAAATGACCTAACTCTCGGGGACAGGACATATATCTGCCCCAATTGTGGTTTATCCGTGGACAGAGACTTGAATGCTGCGCGCAATATACTCACAAGAGCTACCCCTGGGCAAGGGGGAAGTAACGCCTGCAATTCCTTGCATAAGGAGAGAGATGTTGCATTGGCAACGTCTGTGAAGCAGGAAGCCCTCATCTATTCATAGGTGGAGCATGTCACCCGCGCAGGAAAGCAAGGGAGAACGGGGAAAGGAACAGCGCACTGTACCAGACGAGCCAGAAAGAACTCACCCAGTCCGAATTAGTAAGCGCAACGATGCCTGCCAAGAGAAGCACTGAAGAGAACAAAGTCTCAAGCCATGCCACTCTAAGCGCTTTGTACCAGGGCAGACGCGGGGAATTGTTCTTCTTTATGACCCCGAACTTGTGCGCCCTTGAGAATAGTGCTGCAAATGCGGCTTTTGCCCGTATGAAGGCAACCCCGAAGTTCAGGAAATATGCATACACGCCAAGGCTGTAGGACCCGAAATATATTTTTGATATAAGCAGCACTCCGAGCAGTGTAGTGAATATGGTCACAACGTTCAGCAGTTCAAGCTGGAACTTCAGCGTCAGCGGTAATGATATGTTATGGTACACAACCAGCGTGTAATACACCTCTCCAATACCGTTCAGGTTTGCAAAAGCAATCAATGCGGATAGAATTGCAAATATGATCAGCAGCATTGACAGGTAATGAAGCCCGAATATGAATGCGAGGTAGCCCAGCTGCTTCCTGAAGTTGAATTTGGTTATGTTTGCCAGGTAGTCCGACATGAGCTGGGTGTTGCCGTAGTTGTATCTCCACTGCTGCGCCCCAAAGGCAGTGAAATTCTCTATAGGCTTCCCGAGTGCATAGATTTTTGGTATGAAGACAGCGCCGTAACCGTTTGCGTCTGATTTGAGGGAGAATGCAGCATCCTCTACAACCGAATAATCAAAACCGCCAAGCTTCTCCAGTATCTCCCTCTTTATGACTCCGCACGAGCCTGCGAACATGGGCATTCCGTCCAGGTTTCTTGAGACCTGTATGAAGTTGGAGAAGAAGGCAAATGTGGAGTCCACTGCATCCGCAAAGGGGGAGCCTTTCGCATATCTCTTTGAGGTCTGCACGTATGCAATCTTGTCATTTTTGAAACATCCGAGAGTCTCCTTCAGGAAGCTCCCGTCAACCAGCACTTCGTCAGCATCAAATATTGCGATATACTCTTCAGCAGCATCTTTGAGGAAATTGTTCAAAGCACCTGCCTTAAACCCTTCCCTGTTTGTCCTGTGGATGAAATGTACGTCCTTCTTCTTGCAGTAAGCGGTAAGCTCTGCGGCTATCTCGCTGTCTGTGGAATCATCCAAGAGGTAGAAGTTCATCTTATCCGTTGGGTAATCAACGGTTCTGAGTTTCTCAAGGGTTTCTTCAACCATGTCCACGGGTTCGTTGTAACTTACGACCACCATTGCCACTGTAGGGAATCTCTTCAGAGGTTTCATTTCCGGCATAGGGGCGTTATAAGACCGGTAGAAGTACATGGCACCCATCACGTTAAAGAATGCTGCCACAATTGCCGAGGATAGGAATAGGACTGCCAAAAATTTCGTGTATGCAGTAGGTGTGATTATTGTCAAGTACACTCCGAATACCCCTCCCAGTAGGGATAAGAGGACTACTAGCGCTACCAAGAACTGTCTTTTAAGCAATTCCTTATCCATTCAATAACCTGTATAGGGTAATAGTTTAGCAAAAGTGCTATTTATTAATATGCACGCCTGAGTGCATAATACAGGAGTTTGGCATAGTAAAAAAATTTCTTCATGACTCCTGAAAGTGAGGAGCTTTTTTTTATTTTGTAGGTTACCGAAACTGGCACTTCACAAACCTTCAATCCCTTTTCCCTTGCCAGGAATATCATTTCCAGGTCATGCTCAAACCCCTTCTCATGCAGTTCGAGGAATTTGCTCCTCTTGAGTGCACGGAAGCCTATCAGTGGGTCACCTGCCCCAAAGTTTCTTGAAAGCAGGAACTTCAGAAGCTTGTTTGCAACCAGCCTGTGGAAAGGCATCTCAAGCCCTTCATGGAACCTGTTACCCAGCACAAGGTCGCATTCTTTCAGCTTCTTGATGAACAGCGGGATTTCGGATGGCGAGAACTGCCCATCCCCGTCAATCAGTATGATATCCTCGGTCTTTGCCGCTTTTATGCCAGTTAGGACTGCAGCTCCTTTTCCCATGTTCGAGCCGTGCTCGATTACACGCACTCCGGTTGACTTCGCTATTCCGGCACTGCCATCGCTTGAGCCGTCATCAACAACAAGTATGTCCTTCGCGTGCTTCCTCAGGGTAAGCATGAATTTCCGCACATTTTCAGCTTCGTTGTAAACCGGGACTATTACAGTGTACAATAGCTCACCTGAAGATATGTATGAAGCCATTATCATAAATCCTGTCCGCGTCAGGAATGTCTTTCTTGGTTCCAATGTCGTCAAGCACGAAGAGGGAAATGTTGTACTTCCCAAGCCCGCTTGTGTTGCTTTTCCAGTAGAACTCGTTTTCAGCACTGAATTTATCATAATCTGCGTATTCGACATAGAGGTCCGCTAGAACGGGCCTGCCTCCGTAGTATGCCTCCAGGTGGCCGTATTCCGGGTTTATCGCAACTTTGGTTTCAGTTGGGGTATACTGGTTTATGTACTGCATTGGAGGTATGCACATCCTGTTTGAAACTCCCCATGTGCACCAGTCGGTTGTGCCGGAGTATACCACGGGTACCAGCATGAGGTCCACCAGTGGTATGGCAAAGAACAGCGCCAGGAGGGTGCCGTTCCTCATGTATTTTGAGAACAGCTGCGGGAAGAGGGCGGAGAGCATTATCGTTACAAGCATGTTTGCCCGGAATGTCACGAATATGTCCGCCAGCAGGAAGCCAAGCAGTATAAGCGTGGGCAGGCGGAACTCCCTCTTCTGGAGACCGTACAGGATTGAGGCAACCAGCATTGCGGTTGAGAACTGGAAGTCGAACATGACTCCGCCAACCCCGTATGACAGCATATAACCCCATTGTGCGGGAACTATCTCGTAGGGCAGACCGCTCCGTATGAAAATCGGTATGTAGAACGGAAGCGACAACAGGACTGCAAGGGCGCAGTTCGCCCCTGCCTGAAGCAGCTTCCACCTGTCCATTTTGAAAAGGCCGGCAGCGTATACGTAAACAGGGAAGAAGAGCAATGAAGTCGGATGCGCTGCGAATGCAATTGAGAGTGCAAGCGCACTGAGGAGTTTCATCAGGGCCTCCTTTCTTGAGAAGAGCAGCACCGAGACGTTCAGCAGGAGATAGGAGAATATGTGCAGTGTGATGCCCGTGGATGTTATCATCACGAAAGACTGGCTTGCGAATATGAGTGATGCCAGCAGCTTCTGCTCCCTGGTTTTGAAATTGTTGAAAAGCAGGTATGTTGAGAGGAAAAAGAGGGCTACGATGGAAAGATGCAGCGGTATTCTTATCGACTCGAAGCTGGCAACGCCCAGAAGCTTCGAAACTGAAGCCGCAAACTCGAAGAATGCAGGCGGGAAGGTGAAATTCCTGCCGAGGTAGCTCAGTTCGTCATAGTAAACTGTAGTGCCCCTATCCAAAGTGTTTTGCACATGCCGGTAGTAGTATGCGCCCCATATGTCGATATTCCCAAGCATAGACTCCAGTAGGAATACGTACACGACTGCGAGCAATGCAAACATTACTGCATCTTTTTCCATATTGATACCCACACTACGGCGCATGCCAGCGGAATTATCCACTCGTTCAACCCAAGGCTTGTGAGGTGGAACTGGATTACGAGCAAGGAAGAGGAGAGGGTGAAGAGGATGAGCAGGGAAAGCGAGGAACCCGTTGATGAATTTATAACAAGCGATGCTATGGCAATAGACAGTAGTAGGACTGCAAGCATTGAAAGGGGATATGCAGGCCGCTCTGTTTTCACGATGTCATTGCCAGTTGCCGCCAGGCTTGCGTTGTAGGAGTTCCTTCCTTCAGGTGAGATGCTTTTGTTGCAGCGGAATGAAACAATCGACTTCCCGCAGTCCAGCGTAACGCGGAAAGAGTCGCTGCAGTTATCCAGTGGCTCCCTGAAAACATTCGGCCCGTTTTTTAAGCTGACATTCCTAACCGCCCAGCAGTAGCTTAGGGTGCAATCGGAATTGGCTGATGAATGGACTGCAAAGTTGACGTATTGCGATGCAGAAGTGTCATAGCTCTCCAGGTAGAGCTCCTGCGGGTTTGGTATGGAGAACCAGTTGAAGTTATTGGTGCTGAACATTGCAGCATATACGAAGACAGGAACTAAGCACGCCAGCATGAACAGCAGAATTTTCAGCTTTTGGACATCATTTCTTTTCAATAAACTCCCTCACTGCAACTGTGGCATACGCACCTGCCGGAAGCAAGAAGTTAAACTTCCCGATTTCATTTTCCTGGTTAAACCTGAAGTCTTTCAGCGGAATGAAGTTGCACCTCCTGGAACCCTTGGAACTTATCTCCGGGAAGGAATGTATAAGGAAGTTCTCTTTTTTTATACCTTCTTCCTCCATAATCTGCCGCTCATAGTCCCCTATTTCTTTTGTTTCAGAGCCCACAACTTCCGAGGTTAAGAATAGTTCTCCCTTCTCAATTCCCTTCTCTGCCTCTGCAACATCATCAACCCGCTCTGCATTTGTTACATCCGGAAAACCAAAAGAATTCATTCTGCAGACTAGATCCCCTGCGATAACAGAAGAGCCCCTCTCGGATATTCTTTTGCTGAGCGCCTTGTTGAAGAGATGACTTTGGTAAGCGTGCACAAACATCAGGGAGAGCCCTCTGGGAAGCTTTCTCATTGCGTTAACATAGTCATTCGGGTAAGATGAAAGATAGTTCAGCAGGGTAAGTTCATACCCCAGGTAAGTTGGAAAATATTCCAGAGCCCTTTTGAAATCGCCTTCTGCTGCGAGCTGTCTCCTCGCTTCCTTGCCTTCCGTTTCCTCACCCTCGTCTATGTAGGTTAGATAGCCCAAGACAGCTTCCTTGAAGTTCCCAGAGACTATTGCCTTGCCAACAAGATGGGTATTTTTTCTTATGCTCCCGAACCTCTGCTCTCCAAAATAGTTTGGAAACAGCCCTTTAGTATCTTCGTATATGCTCTTCATCTGGTCAGCTGAACAAGGTGAAACATTCCTTATAGATATTGTGAATCTATTACCGAGCAAGTCTCCAATTCTGACCTTCTCCTTGGCACCCCAAGCAGCATTTATCTTAATGTCCTTTATCCTTAGGTTCAAAAGTGCTGCTTTGTCAATCTTGAAAGCACTTGCTAACTGGGTAGTAACTGCATTCCTGTCCTTCACTCCGGCATAGCCGAACCTTTTCAGTCCGCAGTGGAGCTTTCTCCCCACTTCTTTCAACGCCTGGAGGGTGTTCCAGTTCCGTTTCTGCAACACAAAGTATGTGAAGTTACCTTCCTCTCCTGCCCTCTCAAATGTTTTATCAAGTTCTAGGATTTCTCCTCCTGCGGTTATCTCCTCAACTAGGAAATCCTCCGGGCAACTCTTCATAATGCCTCCAATGCCGGGAAGCTTCGAAAGATAAGCCAATTCCATATGTGACATGCTCCACCTATGAATAGGCGTGGGCCTCCTGCTTCATAGACGTTGCTACTGCAACATCTCTCTCCTTATGCAAGGAATTGCAGGCGTTACTTCCCCCTTGCCCAGGGGTAGCTCTTTTGAGTATATTGTGCGCAGCATTTAAATCTCTGTCGATGATTAGTCCGCAGTGTGGACAGTTATGTATTCTATCCTGCAGTGTTTTTTCCACTATTGCTCCGCAGTTGCTGCACTCTTTAGTTGTATTCTTCGGGTCTACAAACACCACTTCGCATCCAGCTCCTTCCGCCTTGTATGCAAGCATGTTTGCAAACGTATTCCATCCCGCATCGTTGATGGACTTGCCATAATTTTGTTCCGTCATTTCTCTCGATGCAAGCTTTTCCAATGCAACGAAGGAATAATCATTCACCAATTCAGTTGAAATCTTGTGCAGGAAGTCTCTCCTGCAGTCTGCTATCTTTTCATGCAGTTTAGCAACTCTTATTTTTGCTTTTTTGTAATTCTTAGTTCTTTTCTTATGGAAGCTGAACTTTCTTTGTATGAAAGCCAACCTATCTTCATGCTTCTTGAAATGCCTTTGGTTGTCTATTTTCATTCCATTTGAGAGACTTGCAAATGTTTTGAGTCCCAAGTCTATGCCTACTGCTTTCCCTTTATTCTCTTTTGGCAGTTGCTTTTCTTCTTCAGCAGTGAAAATGGCAAACCACTTTCCTGATGTCTCCCTTTTCAAAGTCAGCGTTTTAATCTTGCCCTTCATCTCCCTGTGCTTCTTTACTGCAATCTCTCCAAAAGGTGTTACCTTGAGCTTCTCATCCAGCCAAAAACCCGTTTCATACTGAGGATAGTACAAACTCTTCATTCTCTCAAAAGACTTGAATCTAGGAAAACCGCATTTTATTCCTTTCTTTTTCAGAATAAAAACTCTCATCACTGAATTGTAAACCCTATGCGCAATCTCCTGTTGAGTTTGAGAGTATAGTCCATAGCCCTTCACCATGAGCTGTAATGTGTTCTTTGTTGAAAAGTAGCCAAAGTCTTCATACATTTGCCTGCATTCCTCAAGCAACTCATTCCAGAGGTTCTTAGCTAACCATAGGTGATGATTCAGAAGCTCGTCCTGCTTCTTCGAGGGATATATTCTGAATTTGTAGGCTCTCATAGATGTTATTTACGTCTGTTTTTCTCTTTATAAACCTCTGTAAGGGGTAACTTTCCAGGTTCGCTCTCATCTCAACCCTGAAGGATGCGGAATTTCCCGCTTGCATTATTAAGTGTTTGTTCAATAAGATATAAAATATGGGCGAGTTGAGCGGTAAGAAGGGATTCATATTTGATTTGGATGGAGTTGTCTACATAGGCAAAACTCCGATAGAAGGGGCAAGAGAGACTCTTGCGCATATCAGGGAGATAGGAGGGAAAGTGCGCTTTCTTACAAATAACGCAGCCTATAGCAGGGAGCATTACGTGCGCAAGCTTGGCAGCATGGGAATTCGCTGCGGGATGGACGAGGTTATAACTTCCAGCCAGGGAGTTGCTATTTACCTGAAGCACAGACACCGGAGTGGAAAGTGCTTTGTTATAGGTGAGGAAGGTTTTGTTGGTGAGCTCCGGCAACAGGGGTTTAAGGTTGTTGGAGGCAAGGAAGGTGAGAGGGCGGATTTCGTTGCAGTTGGAGTTGATAGTGGATTCAGTTATGAAAAGTTAACAATTGCGCTGAGGGCAGTAAAAAATGGCGCTAGGTTCATAGCGGCAAATCCAGATGTAAGCAGGTCTGGGGAGGAAGGGCTTGATCCGGGTGCGGGAGCCATGATTGCCGCCCTTGAGGCAGCCTCTGGAGTCAAGCCGGAGGTGGTGATTGGAAAGCCAAACCCCATGCTGTTTGAGATTGCGGTAAAAGGAATGGAATTGAGGAGGAACCAGGTTGCCATTGTTGGGGATAGAATAGACACGGATATAGTTGGCGGCAACAGATTCAACCTTTATACCATACTAGTCCTGACGGGAATAACCAAGAGGGGGGATTTGCGGGGATTGAAAGGGGAGGAGAAGCCTAAGCTTGTCTTGAATTCAGTCGCGGATCTAAAAGAACTGCTCTGACTAGAGAAGGAGCACAAGCTCGCCTTTCTTTGTATCTATACTCTCAACAAGCTTGGATTCCTCAGGCATCTTCTCCCTTAGCTCACCCATTATTTTATCAGCAGGCAACTTTCTCCTCTCCTTTATGAAGCGGAGTATTGCCTCCACCTTATCGAAGTTTGCGTATATCAGATCCCCAATTGCCTTGCTTTCCTTTGCTTTCTCTCTGAACTCATTCAGTGCTTTTTCCTGCTCCCTTATCTTAATCTCTATCTTCAGCCTTTTCTCATCGGGCTTCTTCTCCTCGCCACTGAAATGCATGTAGAAGTCGTCAAGCAGAGCTGAAAGGGATTTGAGCTGAATGGTTTCTAAACCCTCGTATTTTTTGAGGGGCAGCAGGGAGTAATCCAGGTATTTATCATCCTTCAGGTATATTGTCGGCTCGGGCTTGTTCACATATTCTATAACTTCTATAAAGCCGGCAAAGAGCTCGCCAACCTCTGGTTCTGTCAGGGAATTTGCAGCTCTTTCCAAATCCAGCTTTGCCCTCCTGCAGGCCTCCTCAATGTATGCCGGACCTAGATTTATCTTGGACGAGAGGCATGGAACAAGTCTCATTGGGCCGAGAATCCCTGCGAGTTTCTTTTCATTCAATTGGAATGGGTCCATCCTATCGGAGTGGGGGAAATCGTATTTGCTCCCCCTTCTCACCTCTCTGTCCTTCCACTCCTCGCTCCTGTACGTGTGCAGCACCCCGTAGTTGCAGTCTGTGAGAATAAGGTTGCCGTGGGAGAACATTTCAAAGATGAGCAGGAATCGTTCTGCTTTCTCAAGCTCAAGGATAAGCACCCTGTCGAGTCCATACTGCATTATGCTCTTGACACTTGCTCCTTCAACATATTTCCTCAGCGCCATCACGAAATTGGATGGTTTCTGAGGCGCTTCCTTTATGTATTGCGTTATGTTGATTCTCTCCCTCAGCTTGCAGAAGACATCAACATCGCCGCATTGGGGCGAGTGGAAACGCAAACGGAACTCATCATGCCCGACTTCATATATTTTGGTGAGTCTGGCACCTACAAGTACCTGCAGTTCCTTGCATATGCAGAAAAGCTCGATATTCGCTATCTCTCTCATGCGAAAAACCTGCGCAGTAAGTTGTATATATCTTTTCATTTTAAAACCTCTTGGGTGTCTATTTGACTCAAATGAAGCTAGCCAAGAGGGGAGTTGTAACTTCCGCGATGAAGAGGATTGCAAGGGATGAGAAAGTCGATGCAGAAAGAGTAAGGAGTGGAGTTGCAAAGGGAAGGATAGTCATCCTTGAGAAAAGGGATAAGGTTTGCGGAATTGGGGCTGGTCTGAGAACAAAGATAAATGCGAATGTCGGCACTTCCACTGATTTTGCAAAGGTTGATGAGGAGGTCAGGAAGGTAAAGGCAGCTGTTGAGGCTGGTACTGACACAGTTATGGATTTGAGCACCGGGGGGAATCTGGAGTACGTTCTCAGGAAGATAATCAGAAGCTCCGCTGTGCCTGTTGGGACTGTCCCTGTTTATTCCGCCTTTGTAAGATCTTTCAGAAAAGGTGAGCTGCCAAGTGAGGAGGATCTGTTCAAGGCTATTGAGAGGCACATTAAGTTGGGCGTGGATTTCATAACTGTGCACGCAGCCATGAGAAGAAAGGGTGTTGAGCTCACAAAAAGCAGGTTGATGAGAATTGTCAGCAGGGGAGGATGCATGCTTGCTGCATGGATGATAAAGAATGACAAGGAGAATCCGCTTTACACAAATTTTGATTATCTGCTGGAGCTTGCTGCCGAGAAGGATGTTGTTGTAAGCCTGGGGGATGCCCTGAGGCCTGGCTCTCTGAACGATTCGACGGACAAGGCGCAGATGCACGAGCTCATAACGCAGGGAGAGCTTGTGAAGAGGGCTCATCAAAGCAATGTATCTGTCATATGCGAGGGGCCCGGCCATGTTCCCATGGACAAAGTCAAGGCGAACATAAGGCTTCAGAAGAGCATCTGCTCGGGAGCCCCCTTCTATGTGCTCGGTCCTCTGGTTACGGATATAGCAGTTGGCTATGACCACATAAGCTCTGCAATTGGAGGGGCTATTGCTGCAGCAGAAGGGGCTGACTTCCTGTGCGTTGTCACTCCCAGCGAGCATGTCGCGCTGCCAACAGTTGAAGATGTGGTTGAGGGAGTTGTTGCAATGAAGATAGCCGCGCATGCGGCGGATATTGCCAAGAGGATGGATAATGCCGATGATTTGGAGATGAGCAAAGCAAGGGCAGCGCTTGACTGGAAGAAGCAGTTCCAGTATGCTATATACGACAAGAGAGCCAAGGAGTACAGGAGAAGAAGAGGCAGCAGGAGCAAGGCATGCAGCATGTGCGGCGACTACTGCGCTATAAAAATAATGAAGGAGCTGGAGTGAGTTCAGTGAACCGTGAGGATAAGCGCGATTACTCCCGCAAGCATTGATGTAACTATTATGGGTATACCTCTACCGCTGAACTCCTTTGACGCAGTAGTCAGGAGGGTGAAAATCTTTGCCAGCAGGCTTGCGAAGCACCCAATCATTATCAGGTATGCGCCGGTTATGTTGTTTATCCCCCATATCGCCTGGTTTGATGAGACTGACGCAACTACTGACGCACTGCTCACGAGCCCACCTATGAATGCCGCTATCCCTACGCTCCTTGGGCTGAACTGCGAGACTGCGTAGACGAGGAGCATAACCCCAAAGAGAACTGCGCCGAATTTCAACCCTGCAGTGACGGAGAAGGGCTGCTCGAAAAGGAGCTCAGCCTTGGAACCTTTCGGGCCAGTGTTAATGAAACCCTGCACAAGGAAAACCAGCACCATTGCAATAATGGGAATCGCAACCAGCGAGAATATCTGGGAGGAGAAAAGAGCAACTAGGAGGAGATTTCTCAGCAGCATTGCACTGCTGGCTGTTGCAAGGCTTGTAAGATAAAGCGGCGAGGGTTTTTCTTTTGATTTCGATGCAAGCGAAGCAACGGTTGCAACCGAGTTTATCAACCCTCCCAGAAAGCCTGTCAGTGGCAGCGCCTTATGCCCCCAGAAACGCAAAAGAATGAAGGAGAGGAAAGAGATCAGCGATACTATTATGACGATGAGAAGGAAAGATTGCAGGTTTATCGAGAAATTGCCGTATATATTCACGGCGTTTGATGGTAGTATGGGGTATACTATAAAGCAGACTATACCAAACTCAAGCGCATCTGCAATTTCGTTGTCTCTGAGCTTCTTCACAAAAAGATGCGAGTAATCCCTGCTGATGAGGAGTATTGTCGCCAGTATTGCTCCGCTTATTGCTTCAATGTAGAGGTCAAACCCTATGAATACTCCAAGTATGAATGCAAGGGGAAGAGTCAACACTGTGGTCATGCCTAGCGCTTCAAGCTTCTTTGCCCTAAAGTAGTAGAGCAGAAATGTGTAACCTATCACTGCAAGCAGGCATAGGTAGGGCACATAGACTAGGTTGTTGGATAGTTTTGATATCATCACGCTCAGGGTTCCTAGCAGTGAAATAAGCGCTATTGTCCTGACACCTGCTATTCTTTGATGTTTGGTATGCTCCCTCTCGACTCCTATGAGTGCCCCAACAGCTATGGAGAGGAGTATCTCTTGCAGGAATATCAGATTTCCGCTCATTTTTTCCTTCCCTCGGCTTTGACAACCTTAACAAACTCCTTTATGGTCTTGCCAACATTCCTGGAATTCTGCGCGGCTGTCCCGATATGTATTGCATCCGCCCCCGCTTTAACTATATCGCCTGCCTGCTGCTTTGTTTTTATTCCACCGGCGACTATGTAAGGGACAGAAATGGCTTTCCTCACAGCCCTGACCATGTCAAGCGGCACAGGGCCCAGCTCTGATGCACTGCCAACATCCGTCACTATGAACCTGCTGCCCGCGTACTCACCCGCAAGAGCAAGCAGTGCTGCTATGTGAGGTTTACTTCTCGGAACCTTGTTTGCATCCCCAACCCAGCCGACAGTTCCGCCGGGTTCAACAACAATATAACCAACTGGCAGTGCCTCTATGCCAAGCTGCTTGACTATCGGGGCTGCAAGAGCCTGAGCCTGAGATATCCAGTATGGGTTTCTTGAATTAAGGAGCTGCATGAAATAAACTGCATCGGCTGCCTTTGTCAGAGTACCGGTATTCCCGGGGAAGAGCACTATTGGCACATTTACTTTCTCCTTTATCCTCTTTGTCACTTCATCAAGTATATTACCCTGAACACCTATGCTGCCACCGATGAGTATAATATCAGCGCCTGCCTCGCATGCTTCGCTCGCAGTATCAACTGCCCTCCCAAGGCTCGGATAGTCCAGCGGGTCTATCAGCACAAAGAGCAGGGCGCCATCCCTCTCAATACCATCATGCACGTATTTTTCCACCTTTCCCATGCTCCTCATAGAAAGCACCTCTTCTGTAATACTCCACCATATCTTTTATACCCTCCCCAAGCCTGACCTGGGGGGCATACCCTAGCTCCTTCTTTGCCTTTGAAATGTCAAAAACCCTGTGGGAGGAGAGGACTGCTATATCTTCCATCGTGAAACTGGGCTTTTTCCCTCCCAGGAAACTCCTCAAGGACGAGAGCTGCGCCTCCAGCTCAAGGAAGAAGCGCGGTATATTCCTGTGGGGTGGTTTAACACCAAGCTCCTTTGCTGCAATTTCAAAAATTTCCTTCTGCGTCATCTGCTCCCCGCCGGTTATTATGTAAGTCTGCCCAACTGCCTTTTTGCTCTCTGCAGCAAGCACTAGGGCTCTTGCAACATCCTTCGCGTTGACGAATGGTATGACATTGTTGCCGGAATCAATTACCCTCATCCTATGATGCTTGAGAAGTTTAAGAACTGGGAAATAGCCCTCATTGAACCCCTCCCCGTATATGACTGCAGGACGGATTATCACCACTGGCAGCTTTTTGCTGTACTCCATAACGACTTTCTCCGCCATCAGTTTGGAAAGCCCGTAATCATCAGTTGGTATGCACTTTGTCTTCTCATCTGCCGGTATCTCGGCAAGCTCCTTGCCCATGACAGAAGTTGAGCTGCAGTATACAAACCTTTTTAGGTTGGGGGCAACCTCAACGCATGCCTTCAGGAGATTCCTCGTCCCCTCAACGTTCACCTCAAATAATTTTTCCTCTGAGCTTGCATAATCGACCAAAGCAGCTAGATGGAGTACTATATCTACGCCTTCAACGGCATGGCGTATTGTTTGTATATGCGTGATGTCTCCCGGGAAGATCTCAACTCCTTCTGGGAAGGAGATTTCCGCCCCGGCCCTTGCAAGCGCTCTCACCATGTATTTGCCATCGAGCAGCAGCTTCAGCAGGTGCCTGCCCAGCCTTCCGCCAGCTCCGGTGACCAACACGAGTGGCTTATGCGAGAGGGGCTTCTTTCCGACCTCTATGTTTTTCTTCATGCGTTCATATTCAACTTATCCGGATATTTAAATCTGCGCCGCTTAGCGTGTGATCAGATACTGCATTCTATACGATTATGGCCTGGGCACAGCATTTTGTAGTCCAGCTTCCTCAGTCTTTCAAGAGATTTCATAAGCTCACGTTCGTTACCGCCCACAAGGTCTGTCCGACCAAAAAATCCATCTGCAAACATTGTGTCTCCTGAAAAGAGGGTTTTGCTGTTTCTGTCAAAGAGGGATACGGAGCCAGGGGTGTGGCCTGGAGTGTGGATTACCTGCAAATCAAACATCCCAAACTTCAAGGATTTGAGATTGAGCTCAGCAAGCTTAGGCGGTCTCGAATAATCTGGGAATGGGGAGTTTAGCCCATCCACCATGGAGAGGTCGGCTCTATGCAGTAAACCTGTCCTGTCAACATAACGCATTCCGCCGATATGGTCGAAATGCCCGTGGGTGAGTATAACTCTGCTCAACTCCACTCCTCTGAGGGCCCTCTCTATCTCATCCAAGGTGCTTCCATCGCCGGAATCTATCATCAATGCTTTTCTCCCTTCGATAAGCAGGTAGATATTAGAGCATAAATCGGCCCCCTCGATCATCAGCAGGTTCTCCGCAATCCTTTTCATAAAGGGATTTATTAGTTTCAGTTAATAATCCATTATGCTCGAATTCTTGAAGGATCCAACTAAGATAAGGAGAACAATAATAAAAGAGAAAAAAATAAGCGAGAAGGAGCTTTCCGAAATGGTGGTGAGGAGGCAGGAGCAGTTCAATGGGCTGATAAACGAGGCTGCTGCGCTCTACTCAATAGCTCAGGAGCTTGGGGTGGAAGTCAGATTTGAGAAGGGAGAGCTGGCATTCACAAATATTTCTGAACTGTCGCCAGGCATGGAGGATGTAAACCTCCATGTCAGGGTGATGAGAATTCTTGCTCCCAGAAAGTTCGAGAGGAATGGCAAGAAAGGGAAGGTATGCAATATTAATGTGGCAGATGAAACCGGTGAGGCGAAACTGGCCCTCTGGAACAAGGATGTGGAGCTTGTTGATAAATGCGTTATAGAGAAGGGGGATATAGTTGATGTGCTTGGAGGGTATGTCAAGGAGGATGTAGGAGAGGTGCAACTTCCTATGGGAGGTCAAGTTTTGAAAGTCAGCCAGAGGAAGAAGCTACCTGATGTTGCAAGCAAGCTCATGGGAATAAGCGAGATGCAGGATGGGATGAATGGGGTGGATTTCGTTGCAGAAATCCTTGAAGTGGGAGCGGTTAACTCCTTCGAGAAAGAGGGCAGGATGAAGCAGGTATCATCAATGCTTATTGCAGATGAAAGCGGGAAGGCAAGGCTCACGCTATGGGATAGCAATGCAGAGCTTGTTAACAGGGCAGGGAGCGGTGATGTTATAAAGGTGGAGAATGCATATGCGAAAAAAGGCCTTTCTGGTAAGGAGCTGCATGCGGATTGGAGAAGCCGGGTGATTTTAAACCCGCGCAATGTGAAGCTGCCTCCAGTTGGAGGCGTAGTTGCCCGAGTGAAAATAGCCGAACTCAAGGAGGGGATGCTTGCTGAAGTTGAGGGAAGCATTGCAAGCGCCGCAGCCCGCTACGATGAAACCTGCAGCAAGTGCAAAGGGATTGCGCATGGCGGCTCGTGCGTAGAATGCGGTTCAAAAGAGACTAGCTTGAAAGTTGTTGCGAATGCATTGCTCAAGGACGACAGCGGTGAGGTATGGTGCGTGCTTTCTGGCAGATACGGAAAGGATTTTCTTGGGGTTAAGGAGATCCCGGGAGATGTCAAGGCAGAAACTGTTCTTGAGTTGAAAGGGAGCGAGCTGATCAGTAAAAGAATCGTTATGAGCGGAACTGCAAGGCGGAACAGGAATACCGGAAAGCTGGAGCTTTTTGTGAGCAGAGTCGTATGAGGGGAGCTGGAAAGTTACCCCTCCACAAGGTTAATAAATATAAAAAAAGGCAGTTTAACGATGGAAAAAAGAATTTGTAAAAAACTTCTAGAAACAAAGCCAGCAGATTTCAACGAAAAAAACTATGAAATCGACCACATTCGACCTTTAAGCTCATTCGACTTGACCGACCCAGATCAGATTAAGCAGGCATTCGCACCTGAAAACTTACAATGGTTAACAGCAGAGGAAAATTTGAGGAAAGGCAATAATTATGTGAGGTGAGCTAACCGATGCCCGAATACTACTTTGACACAGAAGTTGCATGCGAGGGGGAGGAGTACGAGCTTTTTATAAGAGGAGAGAGCGAGCTGCACCCGGAGAGATACAAGCTCATTACAATCCAGTTCCAGAAGCTTGATGATGCAGGAAATCCCGCAGGGCCCCTGCAGGTGCTGAAGGAGTGGGAGATTGGGGAGAAGGAGATGATAAGAGGATTCTCAAAACTCCTCAACCCAAAGAGGGTATGGCAGTTCATTCCAGTCGGGCAGAATCTCACCTTTGACTTGGGCATGCTGAAGGCACGTGCTGCGAAGTATGGGATAATTTATGATGAATGGTTCCTCTTCACCCAGCTCCCGAGGATAGACCTGAAGGATATCTGCCTTGGGATGAACGGGTTCAAGTTTGCTGGAAGCGGGCTTGACAAATTCTGCAACAAGCCAGGGAATGGGGAGAAGGTTCCAGCCTGGTATTTAAATAAAGAATACGAAAAAATATCGGAGTATGTGAGGAGGGAGGCGGAGGAGTTCGTTTCTTTCTACGGTAGAATCAAAAAGACCCTTCCAAAATTCAGGCTCGACAATGGTTTTTATAACGGGGTATGAGGTGTTGTTATGGCAAAGGAAGAGAAGAAAGTCAAAAATCTTGAAGACCTGCCCGGAGTGGGGGAGGCAACTGCGGAGAAGCTGAGGAGAGCAGGTTACGACTCGCTTGAGAAGATAGCTACATCATCCCCTTACGAGCTGCAGGAGGTTGCAGAGATAGGTGTTGAGACCGCGAAGAAAACTATAGGGGCAGCAAGGGATGCACTGGAGATGGGTTATGAGACGGCAGATAGGATTCTTGAGAGGAGAAAGATTATAGGGAAGATAACCACGGGTTCCAAGGAATTGGACAATCTCATAGGGGGCGGGGTTGAGAGTCAGGCAATAACCGAGGCTTTCGGGAAATTTTCAAGCGGAAAAACCCAACTCGGCTTCCAGCTTGCGGTTAATGTCCAGCTGCCGAAGGATAAAGGTGGTTTGGAGGGGGCATGCCTCTTTATTGATGCGGAGTCAACTTTCAGACCTGAGAGAGTGAAGCAGATTGCAGAGTTAAGGGGACTCAACACTGATGAAATTCTGAAGAACATCCATGTTGCCAGGGCGGTAAACACAGACCACCAGATGATTCTTGTTGATAAGGCGGATGAGGTTATAGAGAAGAACAACATAAAGCTACTGGTAGTAGATTCCCTTACCTCCATGTTCAGGACGGACTTCGTTGGGAGGGGGGCTCTTAGCGAGAGGCAGCAGAAGCTGAACAAGCATGTACATGCGCTGCAGAAGCTTGCAGACAGGTTCAACCTTGCGGTTTATATTACGAACCAAGTCATGGATAACCCCGCAATTCTATTTGGCGACCCTACAACTCCAATAGGCGGGCATGTGCTCGCTCATGCAGCTGTCTACCGCTTGTACTTCAGGAAGGGGAAGGAGGAGAAGAGGATTGCAAGGCTTGTTGACAGCCCCTCAATGCCCGAGGGCGAGGCGATATTCAAAGTCACTGCAAAAGGAATTGAGGATGTATAACTGCGATGGGATGGGAAAAGTACGGTGCGCTGAAGAGGCTTGCTGAGTTTGTAGTGCATAAATTTAAATCCTGCAAGAGAAATGGTTTCATGGAAGTCCTTATGACGATAAAACCAAAGATAGAACCGTATATAATTCTTACAATTGTTGCTGCGGTTATTGTAGTGATAATCTCCGCAGTGCTTGCGGCTATGTATGCAGATTACAGCTATCCGATATTGCTCATTGCAGCTCTCTTCATTCTTCTTTTTGTGTTCATGATAATCCAGCAGTTCTACAGGAGAATGTACACTACTTATGAGATAACGGATTCCGATGTGGTGTGGAGATTTGGGGTTTTTGCACCCGATGAGAATCTTGTCCCAATAAGTGAAATAACCAACATGAAGGTGGACCGGTCTTTTCTCGGCATAATCTTCGGCTTCGCAGACCTTCAGTTTGATACTGCAAGCGCAAAGATGGATTTTGAGATAACTATGAAGGATATAGACGCAGGACAGCTCAAGAAGGCGCTGGAACTGATTAGGAGCTTGAGGAGAGAGATGCCTAAAGGAAGCAAGATGAGGACGGAACCAAATCAAGCACAGTGAATTTATAATTTAGGCTGCAATATCTATTTGTGATAGAGACTTTTGGGCTAACCAAGAAATTCGGCGAGTTCACGGCAGTTGATGGAGTCAGCATCAGCGTCAAGGGAGGGGAAATACTCGGAGTTGTAGGGCCGAATGGGGCAGGGAAAAGCACACTTGTCAAGATGCTGTGCACCATACTCGCCCCTACCTCGGGAACTGCCACAATAATGGGCTTGGATATTATGAAGGATTCTCAGAAGGTGCGTTCAATTGTTGGCTATCTGCCCGAGGAGCCCAGGGTGTATGATTACATGACTGCCGAGGAATTCCTTACCTTCTTCGCCGATGTATACGGTAACGGCAGGCAGAGGATTCCCGAACTGCTTGAGTTTGTTGGTTTGAGCGAGCATGCCAAGAGGAAGATGGGGGAATATTCAAAGGGAATGAAGCACAGGATATCGCTGGCAAGAGCCCTCATACACGACCCACCGGTGCTTATACTTGATGAACCCACTATGGGGCTCGACCCTGCATCATCAAGGGATGTGCGGGAAAGGGTTAAGGAAATGAGGAAGGGCGGTAAGACGATACTGGTGTGCACCCACTATATGGATGAAGCTGATTTTCTGTGCGACAAGCTTGCAGTTATAAACAAGGGGAGAATAGCCGCCATTGGAAAGCCAGAGGAGCTCAAAGCCAAGGTTGCTAAGCAGAGATACCTGACTGTTGTGATAAAGGAGGATGCACTCATGAGGAAGCTTGCGGACGAAATTGGAGGGGAAATTGACGGGCGCAGGATTATAGTGCGGGTGAAATGCCTTAACAGCACAGTGGCGAAAGTGCATTCGGCATCAAAGAAGCTCAACGCAACTATCCTCTCTGTGAAAACCCTTGAACCTTCTCTTGATGATGTTTTCGTTGCTGTTACAAAGGGGGGAAGATGGGCCTAGGCGCAATGGTGTGGTGGGGGCTGAGGACGATAGTTTCGGACAGGAGATTCCTTCTTAGCATAGCAGTTGGCATGCTCATCTCACTTATAACGATTCCGCTTCTGATGAATGCCGTGAGCAGTTTCAAGGAGGGAAACCTTCTTTCTGCCCTGCCGATTTCTGCCGGCATGGTGAAGATTGCCGTTGTTGGAGATCATCCAATCGTCTCAGAGCTTGAGAAGAACAGCATGGTGGAGGTTGTGAGCACTGATGAAGCAACCGCAATGAGCCTGCTGGATGAGGGGAAGGTGCATGGAGTTTTCATAGTGAATTCAAGCGGCGGAAGCTTCATTGGAAGGGGGATTCCGCTCTCGAACCTTGCCGAGTCCGCAGTGAAAGACGCAGTGGACAAGTTTCTTAGGAAAGATGTGAAGTCTTCATTCAATCTTAAATCAGACCTAGGTCTCGAGGGACTTCTAAGAAGCCTGCTGGCGCCTTTCCTCATGTTAACGCCACTCTTCATCTGGTCCCTGCCCGTAATACAAAGCATAGCCTACGAGAGAGATAATAAGGTAGTTGAGGTGCTGTTCGCAACACCTGCAAGCAGGTTTGAGATTCTGGCATCCAAGATATTGACCAACCTCATATTTGCGATGGTACTCGGGGCATTGTGGATGTACTTGGTGCAGTTCTTCGGTTTGAATTTCAGCAATCCATTTGGCGTGTACATAGTCCTGAGCAGCATGGCTCTGCTCATAATAACCATGAATGCGCTTGTTTCCTCGATTGCATCAAATCCCAATGAGGCAACGCTGGCTTCAAGCATCTCATCCACCATAATAATAACGATGTTCTTCTCAATTGCAATTCTGAAGGTATTCCCCGCAACTGAGATTGCGGCAAAACTGTCACCTGCAACATACATAGCCGAGCAGGTTTCAGGCGAATCCACCCCATTCCCAGTCAACCTCATGCTTGTGATATACATAATAACTGCAACCGCCTTCCTGCTGACCCTGTCCGCATTCTCAACCGAGGCATTCGCTTTTTCCATAAAACCAGGTCTAGTCCAGCTCTACGAGGGGATGCTGGAGATATTGAAAAGCAAGAGAAAGGCTGCATTTGCGATGGGCTTCGTAGCATTCTCGGTTACAATGCCAGTTGAGCTCGTTGCAATTGGGCTGGTGTTCTTCATAATCGGCCCGAGTGTCTTCATGCTTCTGCTGTCGCTTACTGCAATTGAGGAACTGCTGAAAGCGGTTGCCATACACGTGCTCAAGCCGAAAAAACTGAAGGAAGGAGCCATTCTTGGCGGTTTGATTGGGCTGGCTTTTGGCGTAAGCGAAAGCCTGCTTCTTGCTCCTGTAATTGAGATAGTGGTGCTGGTCAGAGTGGTTCCAATTCTGGTCCACTCGGTGAGCAGTGGCATTGTGGGTGTAGGCTACGCAAAAAAACAGTTCATTCTGGCATTGATCATTGCAATAACCCTGCATATGGCGTACAATATGTACTTAGTGTGGCAATTTAGGTGAGCTTGTGAAGTTGTTTGACAAGGAGTTCGGGGAAATCATCCGGGACAGGGCATTTATAGGCAGTGTGCTAATCCAGTTCATAACAATTTCAATGCTGCTCTTTCTCTACGATACCTACAGCGAGGTGATGCACTCGCCCAACCTGAAGATAACGATATCCGTTGACACCAATGACAGCGCCCTCATAAACAGGCTTGAGGAATCCGGTGTGAGGGTTGTCCTGGCTAATGAATCTACAATTGAGAGGGTTAACGCGGTGATAAACACGAGTTCTGGGGAGATAAAGACGGATCCCAGCAACATATTCTCAGGTTTCGCGATAGCCAAGATAAGCTCCGTCTCAAAAGAAGTCTCTTTTGATGAAGCGCTTGAAAAAAGTAACTTCACCTATTCATCTGTCGGGCTTGCAGGTGGAAACACGGATTTTGTGCAGATGGGCTACGGACTCATAGTGCCCATGGCAGTGGTGATGCCCGCCATGGTCGGGTTATCCCTGTCGATCCAGAATATACTCAGCGAGAGGAAAAAGAGGACTATTGAGCTGCTTCTGGTTTCACCAATCTCTGATTTCGACCTTGCATTCTCAAAAACCGCTCCTTACGTTCTGTCATCGACAATCTGCGGGGCTGCGTGGATAGCGATAGTGGCACAAAAAATACCTGTGTACAACCCGCTGCTGCTCGTGCTTGCTGAGTTGTTCCTCTCCCTGCTTCTGGTCTCGCTGAGCGTCATTATTTCATCAGTTGCCAGGAGCATGCAGGAGGCAAATGTGCTTTCTTCTCTTTCGGGAATGGCGCTGGTGCTCTCCATACTGCTGCCGAACTCCTCCGCATCCGAGTACCTGCCAACCATATTGATAGCGAGAATTGCTTCCAATTATCCAGACGAGGGAATTGCTGTTGGTATGCTTCTCCTTGCAGTACTAAGTTTCATCTGCTTCTGGCTTGCGGTCAGGAGCGTTAGAAGGATGAGAAAAAGTTACGCATAGACGGTATTCAGGCGATAGATTTATAAATAGCACCGACGATAACTCTCTCGTAGCTTCAAGCTACAGATAAAAAATACGAGGTGAGCTGATGGGCCAAAGAATAGGTAAGGAAAAAATAGATAGAGAAGAGGGTTACCTCTACTTCGTAGGTAAGGATGGCTACGTATGGGCCGCTCCCATGAAGCACAAGACTGGTGGGAGGAAGAAGAAAGTCGGTAACGAGAAGATATCGAAGGAGCGCGGGTACATGTATTATCTTGATAAGGGCGGATACGTAGCAAAGGCAAAGATGAAGAACGCCTAGAATCTTCTTTTTTTTATTTTATTTTTTATTTTCTATTAACTCAAGGGCTTTCTGGTACCCCAGCATGAGCCCTCTCACGAATTCTGCTTTTGGCTTGTTTTCTGCAGCGTATTTCAAGGCTGTTATTTCTCCATCAACTCTCTCAAGCTCATCGTGGTTGTTTACAATTTTCTCCCTGTTCGCCTCAAGGAAGGCCAGTTTATTCAGGATTTTGGAGTGGATTTCTCTGTTCATAGGACAACCTCATACAGATATTTCCATGCCATCAGATGCTACTTTGGAATTTTTGAAGATTTTCTTTGCCTCCTTCTCAAGCATAGCAGCATCTTTGTACCTGTTGCTAAGGTGCACGAGCACCAGGTTTTTCACCCTGGCTTTCTTGGCCAGCTCTGCAGCCTGGGAGACTGTTGAATGCATCTTATTCGCTGCATCTTCCCTGTGCTGCTCTGAAAATGTCCCGTCATGAATGAGCAGGTCTGCTCCCTTGCTGGCAAGCAAAACTTCCTTGCAGGGAATGGTATCCCCGCTATAGACAAGCTTCATTCCCTTCTTCGGCTTTGTGACATCCTCCAGCTTCACTTTCTTTTTGCCTATGGCTATCTCTCCCTCTTTTTCAAGTTTCCTGAACATGCTTCCTTTTATTCCGAGCCTGTCTGCCTTCGCCTTGTTGAAATTCCGGGAATCATTCTCTTGGAATACGTACCCTATGCTGCGCACATTGTGACTTGTTTTGAAAGCAGAAATCTTGAACTTTTCGTTCTTCAGGGAGAAATTTTCATCTATCTCTTTGATGCATATCTGGAAGGGATAGGTGCCCATCAGAATTGAGGAGACGCACCTCTCAGTCCCTGCCGGGCCGAAGATGAACAACGGCTCCTTCCTCTCATTCATCTTCAGCGTCTGCATCAGACCTGCAATGCCGAGGAAATGGTCTGCGTGCAGGTGCGTGAGGAATATCATCTTTACTCGGGAATAACTCATGCCATGTATCATCATCTGCCTCTGCGTGCCCTCGCCGCAGTCAAAGAGGTAAACCTCCCCGAAGTAGCGAATGCCTATTGACGGCAGCGACCTGGCAGGTGATGGCACTGCCCCGCCAGAGCCGAGTATTACGACTTTTATCATGCTATAGAGAACACCGTATAAAAATAAAAATCAGACACCCCCAGCAATAGCTTTTTATATTGAGTGAGGAAAATTCTTATCTATGACGGGGATAACTTATGCTGTAATTTCAACTAAACTTGACGAGATATGCGAGATGCTAGCTTCTGAGAAGAACCAGACGGCCGAGATACCGGCTATGGCCAGCAAACTTGGAATCAATCCTGCCCAACTTGAGAGACTTGGTAAGGAAATGCAGAATATGGGCATTGTCGAGGTAATCTACCCCATGAATATACTGCAGAAACCCCAGCTAAAGCTTAAAAAGAAACTAGAGGCAGAGAAGATTTCCGAACCTGAGGGGAAGACAATGGATAGCTATCAGATCGAGGTAAATCATGTGCCCTCATATGTTTGCATAATGGATATTAGAAAGGAGACTAGGCCGCTGTATTATATAACGCAACCGATACTTGGTCCTTATACAAAGGTGTTCATGGACCAGGTGAGGGACGATCTCGCCAAGGTCATCACGATAGGGGGGGAGGAGATAAGCGACAGCAGGAAGTTTGGTGAGGTAAGTGATAAATTCTACAATGCAGCTTTCAAACAGCTCTCTGAGGAATTGCCCGACCTTGATGAGGAGAAGATAAAAACGATGGCTGGAATGCTGCTGCACAGGATGTACGGGCTGGGGGATTTGGAGATGCTGATGGCTGACGACTGGCTTGAGGAGGTTGCAGTGAATGGGTCCTCAGAGCCTATCTCGGTGTACCACAGGAAGTTCGGTTGGATGAAGACAAACCTCCGCCTTGAGTCGGAGGACGAGATATATAACTACTCCTCGCAGATTGGCAGGAAGGCTGGCAGGGAGATAACGCTCCTAAGACCCATACTGGATGCCCATCTATCAAGCGGGGATAGGGCTAATGCTACTCTGTTCCCGATATCAACTTCAGGGAACACCATCACCATAAGAAGGTTCTCAAGAAACCCGTGGACGCTGGTTGATTTCATAGATAAACGGATGCACACCCTATCCGGGGAGATGGCTGCATTTCTCTGGCTGTGCATGCAGTATGAGATAAATATACTCGTTGTTGGTGGTACGGCTTCTGGTAAAACAAGCACGCTGAATACCCTGTGCGCTCTCATACCCCCTAGCAATAGAACAGTGACTATAGAGGACACAAGGGAACTCAGCCTTCCGCAGTATCTGAAGTGGAACTGGGTACCTTTGACCACCAGGAACCCAAATCCCGAAGGCCAGGGTGCGGTCAGGATGCTGGACCTCATGGTGACATCACTGAGAATGAGGCCAGACAGGATAATAGTTGGTGAGATAAGGAGGAGAAGGGAGGCAGAGGTGCTGTTCGAGGCAATGCACACCGGCCATGCGGTATGCTCCACAATGCACGCTGATACAGCTTCGCAGGTTCTTAGAAGACTCACTCACCCGCCAATAGAGCTCCCGCTGACGGAGCTGGAGTCCCTGCAGCTTATAGTTGTGCAGTATAGGGATAGAAGAAAGGAGATAAGGAGGGTCTACGAGATAAGCGAGCTGGTCGTATCGCCAGTTGAGGCCGTCACGCTCAATCCTCTGTTCAAGTGGAAACCGAGGACCGACACTTTCGAGAAGGTTAATGAGAGCTCAAGAGTCTTGGAGGACTTGAACCTTCATACGGGAATGAGTTCCGATGAGATAAAGCGGGACATCAAAGATAAACTTAAGATTCTTGAATGGATGGATGCTTTAGACATAAGGTCAGTTGACGAAGTTGGAGCTGTTATCGGGCTTTATTACAAGAGTCCGGAGGTTGTGCTCAAGGCTGCTGGGAATAAACTTCCTTTGAAAAAGGTCCTGTAGGGTGTTTGCATAAGACTACTGTTCTTCATCCTCCCTGAAAGATTTGCAAAAGGCATAGGAAGAGCTTTTACTGGAATTGGGACCAGGATAAGCTACATCCTCCCTGGCTTGGAGTATGACTTGGAGGTTATCGGAAGCGATGTTGAAAAGGGAGAGTACGTAGCCGTCTCAATTGCAAATGCCCTTGCTTGGGCACTTATAATCTTCCTGCTGTTGTTTGCGCTGAGCTATGCTAAGGGCACCATTACTTTAAAGGAAACTGGAGGCGAGGGACTGGAGGAGCTCTCGTTTCTTGGCGGGCTGGAAGATTTAGTAGACGCAAGCAGGTGGGTAATTATCGGGAGTATGCTAGCCTTCTTTGTATTCTTCTCGCTTTTCAGCTACTACCCACGCATTCTGGCGAGAAAGATTGTGGAGGATGTGGACAAGGACTTGGTGTATGCCCTGAAAGATCTGCTACTGCAGATAAGCTCCGGCGTCCCCCTGTTTGATGCTATGGTGAACATATCGAAATCCGGCTACGGCGTCATATCGAAGGAGTTCCGCAGGACTGTGCAGGATATAAATGCTGGCGAGATGCAGGAGAGGGCGCTTGAGAAGATGGCGCTGAGAACCGAGTCGGAATTCCTGAGGAGGACAATACGTCAGATACTGACTGCTCTCAAATCCGGAGCGAGCCTCCAAGCAGCATTGAAGAGCGTTATAAAAAACCTCCAGCAGTTCCAGTATTCGCAGGTTAAATCATACACCTACGAGTTGAACCTATGGGTGCTGCTTTTCATAATAATCTCGGTTGCCGTGCCAAGCCTGGGCATAACACTGCTTGTTGTCCTCTCAACATTCGGGGGCGTATCAATCGATGAGGGGTTCATCCTAGGTTTGGTTGCTTTCTGTATTTTCTGCGAGGTTGCACTGGTGGAGTTCATAAAATCTAGGAGACCCGCAACGCACATGTGATTGTATGGATACTGGAGATTTGAGAAAATTGTATTATGCTTTCGGAAATCTCACACCTAAAGGAATCAACAAGCATATAGAGGAGATGCTGGAATACTCCGGAGCGGATATGGACGCAAGAGTCTGGATGGGGTCGGTTCTGCTGCTCTCCGTCTTATTCGGCATAGCGGTGCTCCTTTTCGGCTGGATTGTACTCGAAGTTACCCCA
>Ga0315279_10000135_pt1 | contig 157656 bp, 124 predicted proteins | sample YL17G06_20_MG_FD_203694 | JGI IMG/M metagenome (GOLD analysis project Ga0315279, IMG submission 203694) | Sediment microbial communities from Yellowstone Lake, YNP, Wyoming, USA - YL17G06_20 | ecosystem: Environmental > Aquatic > Freshwater > Lake > Sediment | place: USA: Wyoming | collected... | reverse complement strand
GTCAAGGTTCGTGAGGATGGCCGGGTGCAGAGCATGGCTCTGGTTGTGGCCATCGGCGTCCGCGAGGACGGTGAACGGGAGGTCCTCGGCCTTGACATCGGTCCCAGCGAGGACGCGGCCTTCTGGCGGGCCTTCCTCCTCGCGGACCCTCGCCGGCTCAAGCTGGGAAAGATGTCGGGTGCACTTCATGAGAAACCTGCTGGCCCTTGTGCCCAAGACCGCACAGCCGATGGTGGCCGCCCTGGTCCGGACGATCTTCGTTCAGTCCGACCTGGCCGGGGCCAAGGGGCAACTCCGTCGGGTGGTGGCGACTCTTGAGAAGCGTTACCCCAAGGCGGCGGCCCTTCTGTCCCAAGCCGAGGAGGACGTGTTGGCTCACCTGTGCTTCCCCGAGGTTCACCGCCGGCGTCTCCATTCCACGAACCCCCTGGAGCGGCTCCACAAGGAGATCAAGAGGCGGTCAAACGTGGTGGGCATCTTCCCCAACCGGATGGCTGTCCTAAGACTCGTGGGCGCCCTCCTCATGGAGCAGAACGACGAATGGGCCGTTGGCCGGCGCTACTTCAGCGCCGAGTCCATGGCCGCGCCCCCGGAGCCCGGCGGATTACCCCAACTGGCCCCGCCGGACGCCGTGATCGCCGCGAGCTAGTACTAAGCAGACCATGACAACAGAATCACGCGGGGCAATCTACACCACTTGACGGGATACTACCGAACGCGGCCCTCCACCAGCTCTCCCTCATGCGGCAGCTTTCGTCAGGGCGGTGGCCCTGTGCCCGTGTCTCGTAACGGTCGGAGAAGAACTCGAAGAGAAGCTGCGCGGCCTCGCGGTCGAAGGGAACGTAGCCGAGTTCGTCGACCATCACCAGATCGAATGACCCGTAGAACCTCAGGAGTTTCGGGACGCGCAGTTCAGCGGGTGAGCAGCAGTTCGTTCACCAGGGCCCGACCGTCAGGAGCATCTCGCGTTCTCTGGAGCCTGGGGAACGCGGGCCATCCGGTTTCATCTCACCTCATCCGCCCAAGAATGATCTCTCGGCGAGCTGTCCGCCGACTAAGACCAACCACGGGACGCTATCAGCGCGGCCCCCACGTTCGACGACGACTCGAATCCGCACGGGCCGCGAGCACCGATCCAGCGACGGCGGTGAGCGGTCTATGCCCAGCGCGCCGCCCGGGGGGACGTCCCCGGAGCGGCCAGACTCTGGGACCCCCAATCGCCTCTGGCGCGCTTCTGCGAGGGGGGCGTCGCGGGCCTCAACGAGTTCCTGGTCAGCAATAGGTGTCGGCTCGGCTGTGGTCTGTCACCCTTTGGCGTCACCTACTACAGGCGAGACCGGCCCCAGTTCCTGCCCGGTTTCGAGACGGCTGCCCACGTACCGTGCAACGTTCTGGGACCCGGCATCGTAGAGGAGCGACTCGACCTCGTTCTCGCCCTGACACCCAGAGGTTGGCTCATCTGGGGTTTCATAACCCCCGCGGGCGCCTATCTCCGGCTGGAGGGAGGCGTCCTGCAGCCCGCGTGGTGCTCTCTCCTTCCCCGCTTGGTCGCTCGCCTCGGCCTCGGCAGTAGCCCCGCCCCGCCGTGAGCCCGGATGAGAAGCGAAGCGCCAGCCCGTAACCGCTGGCCCCGGCCACCACCAAGGCCAAGACTACCCAGCCGTGGACCAGACCCCGGGGGCTATAGAGGAAAAACGCCGCGGCGCCGGCTAGCGGGACCGCCGTCACTAGGGCGAGGAGCGAACCGAACGATAGGGGCGCTTGTTCTAGAACGTTATCGGCAATCGTCTGCCCGGTCCGCGGAATGTCCAAGGCCTGGCCTCCGTCTAGGAGGTAGGTGACCCCGAGAATCCACCCGCTCAGGCTGACAACAACGACCTCCAGGGCCACCATGGCCGCCAGAGCGGTCCCGAGACCGAAGCCAAGCCGCGCCATGAGCGGGATCACCGCCACGGCCACCACTACGCCTGGCAGGAAGGCGCCTGTCACCGATTTGCCGAGCACCATGCAGCGTCCATCAAGCGGCAGGGCACGGTAGAGCGCAAGGTGCGCCCGGTCGCTGAGGATGCCGGCAGCCACCAGTTCGGAAACGCAGACAACCCATAGCCCGACACCCCAGACCAGGGCGGATCGGGGTTGTCCCAGTCCGGCAAGCCAGGCGAGGAGGCCCGGCAGAAGCAGTGGGGACACCGATAGGATGAGCAGTATCGACAGGCGGATCCACGTGACGATATTGCTCTGGAGCATCCTAAGGTCCTTGACGACGATGGCCCTGGTGGCGGCCGGAAGCCAGCGGTGAACCCCGGAGAGGCGAGACCACCTGGTGCGGGACACCCTCCGTCCCTCCCGCAACGACCCGGTGCGGATCGTCATACAGGCGCGTTGGTAGAAGGAACCGGAGAGCAACCAGAAGACGGCGGCGCAGACAGCCACCAAGGCTAGAGTGGCCGCAAGGATGAGGGCCAGGGTCGGCGTGTCCAGCGTGAAACCGGTTCGTGATAGGCGCCAAGCCCCCAAACCCGCCAGAGCCACGGACACAAAGGGAGCCAGAGAACTGGCGACGTAGGCCATAGCCGGTCCCGCGCCGGTCGTGAAGAGGGCGCCCAGAGCGCCGGCTACTGATGCCAGTAGGGCAAGAGCGAGGAGGACGGCGACCAGCAGGGATAGATGCCCGGTTCCTTCCGCCGGGGACAACAGCCGCCAAGCCACAAGCACATAGGCGGGCGCTGCCGTGCGTGGGCCAAACACCTCCCCAAGGACCTCCAACCATTGACCGACGGCCACGTACCGCGACGGGATGGGTAGCAGGCGGTGGTTCATGAGCGACGGTTCGTAGAAGAGCTTGTGCCGGGCGGTGACGAATGCGGCGGCGAAAGCGATTACGGCGAAGGCCCAGAGCGAGATGGGCTCAAGGGGCCAGCCGGGCCGCGCCGCCTGGAGGGAGCGAGCGCTTAAGGCGCCGACAGCTATGCCCCCTCCGAGAACGACTGCTTTCGCCAAGAATAGGAGCTTCCCGGCCGCGACCCGGCGCATGGCAGCCGCCAGACGGAGCCGGGCAACGGCTTCGACGTATCTGAGGAGCCCTATCGTCACGGCCCAGCCCCTCGTTCCGTGTCGGGACTGCTTGCCGTCAGGCGCAGGAAGACGTCCTCCAGGGCTTCTCCGCCCGCGGGTCCCTGGGCGACAGCAATCCCCTCCTTGAGTATCGTGAAACCATCGCAAAGGTCTTCCGCGAGGCTGAGGATGTGTGTCGTCAACAAAATGGCCGCGCCCCGGTCGCGGAGGTCCTTGAGAGCACCCCTGACCTCGGCCAAGGCGACGGCGTCGAGAGACTCCCCGAATTCATCGTAGACAAGGACACTAGGCCCATGCAGCAGAGCCGCGACGATAGATAGCTTCTGTCTGGTGCCGAGGGAGTAGGTCTGGATGGGGTCATCGATCCATCGCTCCAACTCGAGACGCTCGGTCAGAGGACGCATGGCGGACTCCGTGTCCTTCGCGGTCATTCCCCGCACGCTTCCGACGAAGGTAAGAAACTCGTACCCGCTCAGCCTTTCGAAGAAGACCGGGGTGTCCGGGACGAAGCCCAGGAGACGCTTAGCCTGGATTGACTGTGGGGGGTTATCCGGCGAACCGACCCAGACTGTGCCCGAATCTGGTGCGAGTAGACCCGTGGCTATGGCCACGGTGGTGGTCTTTCCCGCGCCGTTCCGGCCCAGGAGGCCGTGAATCTCCCCGGGAGAGACGACAAGATCCAGATTGCTGAGGGCCACACGCTGACCATAACGCTTGGTGATTCCCGATAGCACGAGTCCACCGGAAGGCCGGCCCGCGGTTCCCGGAGGCGCTGTCCGCAAACCTCGGAGCAAACTGGACTCCCCCGCGGCGGCCTTGGGCGGGACAGCGGGCGTGGCTTCCGGCGTGGCTACCGGCGTGGGCTCCCTGGGGCCGGCTTCTCCTGGGCTTATGGCGCATCGCAAATCGTCCAGAAACCTGTCAGGATCGTCTACGTTGACCACGACCCGCCGGACCTTCGTTCCCCTGCCTCTCAAGGTCGCATCCACCGGCGTCTGGCAGGAGATCTGCACCAGTTCCTTCAGCCTTGTGAACGCGTAGGCTGTGTCGTCCGCCTGGTACGTGGTGACAGCCTTGCCCGTTGGGCGGCACGATGACGCCTCCGACAACAGGTCCACAGCCGCGATCGCGCCTAGGGGAATCCGGGCATCGAGGTATGGGCCGCAGCGCAGCCGAAGAGTGCTCGCGTCTAGATGGTGCGTCGACCTGAGAACCCCGGTAGTGCGCCGCAGGATGCCCCAGAGGCCCAGCAGAACCAGGACCCCGGAGGCTCGCCACCAGCCTGGCAAGAAGAGGAACGCCAGCACAGAGACCGTCCCTAGTTCGAGGCTGGCAATCGCCCCGGTCATCTTCATGAGGCTTCTGACGCTCTGGCTGTGCCTCGTCGAAGTGTAGGTGTGCAACCCCTCGTCTGCCTCCCCCCACTAATCGGATGACCGGCTGCGCCAGGAAGACCTGCTCATTGTGCCACTTCAGCAGATCGGGATCCGGCCACTCCTGGGGCCGGGATGGTAGGAAGATCCTCGGTGTCACTCTCCTACCGTTTGCCGCTAACGCCGCCGACTCCTTCCAGTATCTCGGAGGACCTCTGCTGTCCACCCCCAGAGGGGCCACCCCTCCCACCCCCGGAGTCACCCCTCCCCTCCCCAGGGCCCTTAACGAAGCCATCGGCGCCGCGAGGCACAGAGCGAGGAGCGGTTGTTCGCCCGGGACATCGCCGCCCGCGGCTTCACCAGCGTCGGGGACCTGAACGACGCCATCCGCACCCAGGAGGAAATGGACGCGCTGGAGCAGCGGATACGGAACCACGAAGCCTCCCTGGGCGCGGCCCGAAGGCGGGCCGAGACGGCCCAAGCCGCCGGGCAGGGGATCGTCGCGCCCGATCTGGAGTCCCTCGCCGGGCAGGCCCAGGATGCGGCCGACCGGGTCGAAAGCGCCACCCTCAACTCCGGCGAACTGGCCTCCGACCTCCGGAAGCTCGACTCCCTGGCTACGGATCTGGGCGCTGTCGCCCGCGAGATAGAGACCCTGGACACGCGCTACGCCACCACGGGCCGCCTCGCCGAGGTGGCCTCGGGCAAGAACGCCCTGCGCGTAAGCTTCGAGCGCTACGTGCTGGGGGCCCTTCTCGACGAGGTCCTCCGGAAGGCCTCCACCCGGATGCGGGCGATGAGCCAGGGCGCTACGACCTCCTCCGCTCGCTCGAGGGGGCCGACCGCCGTACGGCCGGCGGGCTCGACCTAGAGGTCTCCGACTTCTACACCGGCACCAGTCCGGCGGCGAGAGTTTCCTGGCCTCACTGTCCCTGGCCCTGGGCCTGGCCGACACCGTCCAGAGCCTCACCGGCGGCCTGCGCCTGGACACTGTCTTCATCGACGAAGGCTTCGGCAGCCTCGACCCCGAAGCGCTCGACCTGGCCATCCGCACCCTCATCGACCTCCAGCGGGGCGGCCGCCTGGTCGGGATCATCTCCCATGTGCCGGAGCTCAAGGAGCGGATTGACGCGAGGTTGGAGGTTGTGCCCGGGAGACGGGGAAGTCGCGCGGCGTTTCGCGTTGGATAGCGCAGAGGTTCATACCAACGGAGGTGTGGCAGCGGCTGACCTGGGGCGTTCTCTCGACCCACGGCCGTTCCGGCTGCGCGTTGCACCCGCAGGCTATCTAGCCAGACCTCGACCTCCAACCGTCACAGGCCATGCAACTGCCAGTTGGCCTCTGCGGCGCGCAGGATTGCCGCTAACCTGTCACTAAACGGAGCCGGTACCGCGATCACCCCCAGCTTCCTGGCTCTTGTGATGCCGACGTAGACTACGCGCTTGGCTTCGTCGTCCTTCCGATTCTCCCAACACGTGAAGAGGTGATCCGTCCGACGAGTCGGTGGCCGGTCAGGAGGGAAGACGACGCAAACAGCGTCGTACTGTCTGCCCTTCGCCTCGTGAATAGTCGCGCTTCGTACGTCAGACGCATCATGGGCGCCCAGAAGTCGCTGCCAGTCCGCATCGGCGCGGCTCCGGAAGTACCGTGGCACTGACATGCCGTCGCGAGGGGTGATGGGAAGGCGGAGCGTCCCATCCCGTAGCGCGGTAACCCATGCGGCTCGCGAGTCATTCGAGTCCGAACACGTACGTGGCAACCGAGTCACCAATTGAAGCGCGCTCCGCCGAAGCCACCGCGGATCCAGACCTCGTCGCTCGGCTGCTCGTGACGGGACTTCACCTTCGTCGATTCTGCCCATCAGGTCAAGCAGCGCCCATTCGACAGTGCGAAGGGCAGTCTCTCGTACTCTGTTCGAACCTGACCGGGACCAGAGCATGCCGACAGCTTGCGCGATACGCGCTACGTGCGAATCCCCGGGCTCCTCCTCAGCGCCCAACCCGCAGGCTCGAAGCGCGTTTCTGCGTGCATGGGCTAGGACTATCCCGTCCTGTCGGGCAACGCCTGCTGCGGTCATCAACTCGAGGAACGTGCGTCCGATGCTAGCTGGAACGAGGGCCCCGTGGTACGCAAGAACATGAACGGGCTCGGCAATCGTGGCTGTCTCGCCCAGGGATGTGTCCGGTGTTGCGCGAGTGCGAAGCGTGGCGGCAACGCCACAGATTGGCGGGCTACTGCGGAAGTTGCCGGTCAGAGTCAGGCGATCTCGTGGGGCATAGCTACGACTGAGCGTCCGAAGATCCAGAGGGCTACCGTGCCGAAACCCGTAGATTGCCTGATCAGGATCGGCAACGACTGTCACGGCGATGCGGTGGACCCTGAGCCACTCGACAATGCGGCAGTCAAGGGGGTTACAGTCCTGGGCTTCGTCCACAATGACTTCCGCGAAGCGGGAAGCGAGCGCCCGACCAAGAGCCGCCGACCAACCAGGCCGCAGGAGTCGGCGGACGAGGTCTACCCGAACATCCTCCGCGCTGACGTAGCCATTCTCCCGCAGAGCCTGGCGCCGACTCTCGGCACGCTTCTGATACGCAGCTTGGTGGCCCCGAACATGAGCACGTAGTCCGTTGTGCTGGATGGATGCTGGGTCAATACGGTTGGTTTCCGCATCGAAGCGGTCGAGTGAAACACCGGGTCCCCGGAAGACATTCGGACCGCGAAGTCGTATCTCGATGCCTAGACTCTCCCAACTGTCCACTACGGTCGGGCGAAGGCCAACGCCTTCGATACCGCCGGGGGAGAAGAAGAACTGGCGCAGGAACGCATCGAAGGTTCCCACGAATCCCGGATGCATGAGTACTCGGTCGAGGCCAGCACCGCGGCACTGGTTGACAAACTCCTCGACGGCCGTATTAGTGAACGACAGTACGGCAATCCCTCGTCGCGGCGGCAGCGAGGCAGCGATGCGCGCAATGCGCTCCACTATTGTTCGTGTCTTGCCCGCCCCGGGACATGCTTCCACGAAGACCGCTTCGCAGTGATTAGCGAACGCCCGCTGCTCGTCGGTGAGTCGGGTCATATCGCAGCCGCCGTGCGGATGGCTTGATCTAGATAGTCGGGCACCCGAAAGGCATCACCCGCCTCGATGTGCGCCGCAACTCGTTGCGCAAAGTCCCCTTTGCGGGTCTTCGTGTCTTTCAGCAGTTGCAGGAACGCCGATGCACGGACCTCGGGGGGATTGGACTCGACGTCCATTATCCACTTCTCTTCGGAGCGAGGATGCACGTCCAGGAAGGCTTCCTTGAGCAACGCCTCGTTTCCCCAACTGAACAGGTCGTGCTCCAGGGTCACCGCGTTGGTGACTACACATAGCTTCGCCGATGTCCCCCAAGCCGCTGCCTTCTGTTCGAGCTCCGCCTTCCGGTTCCCCACGACGCTCGGGTCGCTATCAGTGACGACCACGACGCGATCTGCGATTGTCCCGCCATTGTACGGACGAAGCAGCACCTCAACATAGGGACCGAAATCGACACCGTCGATCGGAACAAGTACCGTGCCCCGAAACCGTTGCCAGGCTTGGGCATCGCCCCTGAGCACCAAACGCTCGGCAATAACCGGTATGAGAAGCGCCTCGGCGATTCCCTCGACAAGCAGAGCCCTGTTCCCGAACAGCAGAGCGGACCGCGTTACGTCAAGATACCTGCTTATCTTCCGCAGACACGAGTCGCTCAGCCCGAGCATCGCGATGGGGATCGCTAGCGTGTGGTGTGCGCAAGGGTGGTGTGCATCGTCACGCACCGACCGGACGACCTCAAGATGCTCGGGGGCCACCCAGGCCGTCAGGTTCGGCGAATGAGTGGTGACAACGACCTGGATGCGGCCTTCGGGCTGGCCACCTGGGACCTCTTGAGTTGCCGACTGCTTGGCCTGGCCCATGAGGAAATCCAGGACTAGCATCTGGAGTTGGGGGTGTAGATGCGCTTCGGGCTCCTCCACCAAGAACAAGGTCAGGTCCGCTTCCCGTGCCCTTGCCAGTTCGACGACCACCGAGGCCATGTAGAGGAGATTCGCATAGCCGAGACCGGAGAAGCGGATATCCTCCAGCGGAATGCCGGCGTCGGAAAGTCGGAACCGCAGGTCTCGCGCCACATCGAGCAATGTCTCGGTCGCAAACCCAATCGAGGCCGACTGAGGGCGGACACCCCTAGTCAGATGGCCGAGGGCCGCATCGATTTCCGTGTTGACTGAGGTGATGACCCGGTGCGGGGCCTGTTGGCGTCCCATATGTTGGAGAAAGCTTGCCTCCTCTCCGGCCCCAAGGACGTGCCCTAGTAGCGCCGCTATGCGGGTGGCGCTTCCGGATCCGAGTGCGTGCCGAGCATCCCTCAAGGGAGGAAGAAACACGTGCCGCACCAGGTCGGTGGAGCCTGGTTCCGGCTCTGCCGTGTCGAACTTCCCAGCATAGAATGTCGTCTTTCCGCGAGGGTGGGTCTTAGACGTGGTCTGGTACCGCATCCCGAGGATTGCGGCGTCGGCCGCCGGGTCTGGCACGGCACTAATGAGAAGACCCTTTATGGTATCGCTTAGTCCGGAGAAGATGGCCTCGATAGTGAAGGTTGTCTCCGTGCTGCCGCGGCGAAGGTCGTCATCCTCAGGGTAGCGGTCCCGGCGCCCGTTGAGGGGAAGAGTCAAGAGCCGAAGAGCGTCAATGATGTTGGATTTGCCGCCGTTGTTCTCTCCGAGCAGCACAGTCAGATCAGACTTCAAGCTGACAGCCGTGTCGGAGCAGGAACGAAAACGCTTCAGTGCCAGACTTCCGAGGTACATCGAAGTCCCTCCCGTATTGACGCCAACCTGGGGTCGAACTTGGAGTCGTTCCTTCATCTTGTTCAGCATGCTGGCCAGAGATAGCTTGCGGTGGCCGGAGTAGTCGGCGATGAAGCAGGAGTCCATGACGCCGTCCCTACCGTCCATGCGTTCTGGGTCGCTCTTCCAGCTCCTGCCGTAGGGTGGGTCCGAGAGAACAAAGTCGAACCCGCGACGAAAAACGGCCATGCGGGAGCGTCGAGCGATCCGGTCCGCCCACGATGCTGTCCGTCTCTTCTCCGTCACACTTGAGCGAGAGGTCTGCCTCGCAGATAGCGTGGGGCTCGGCGTCGATCTGGTGGCCGTGGAGATGCTGCCGTGCTCATGGGCAAGCCCTTGCAGCGACTCCCGGCAACGGTTGACATGCCGCCCGAACCGTAGGACACCGTCGCAAAACAGCTTGATTGTGTGGCACGAAATCGTCCCCCCGTTCCGATCCGAAGATCAACCATCGCGGGCAGAAGGCTCTTGACCCCACGATCCTGGAGCGGGTGATCCGGGACCTGGCCACCCTGGGTTTCCTGGGGCGGGCCGAGTCGCTCATCCTCTGTCGCCCGGTGGGCGTCGGGAAGAGCCACATTGCCCAGGCCTTGGGCTGTCTGGCATGCCAGAAGGGCTGCCGGCTCCGCTACGTCAAGGCCGGCCGACTGCTCGCCGACCTCGGCGGTGGTCATGCAGACGGAAAGACACCTTTCTCTCGCAGGGTGGTTGGCTGGGCCATGGGTGCCAGCGCCGGAACAGATCTCGTAATGAGCGCGTTGAACATGGCCGTATGGAACCGCAGGCCGGGGCCGGGAGTGATCCACCACTCCCATCGCGACTGACAGTACACATCGCCGGCCTTCCCGGCGAGATTGACGGAAGCGGCCATCATGGGGTCGGTGGGGGCCGTGGGCGCCGCTCTGGACAACGCCGTGGCCGAGAGTCTCTTCGCCACCCTGCAAACGGAACTGCTGGATCGTGGCTCCCGGGCCACAAGGCAGGCTCTGACGACAGCCATCTTCAGCTACGGCGAGGGCCTCTACAACCGTAAGAGGCGGCACTCAGCCCGCGGATACCTGAGCCCGGAGGAGTACGAGAGCGCCGCGCTGAACGCGAAGGTAACGTCCGAAGCGACGGAGTCACAGATGGTTGCGTCCTAAGCCTTCCCCTATCCACTGAACCGGGGCAACTTCAGGACTGAAGGCCTGCTACGGACTCCTGTGCGAAGACCCATGCACGCGCCGAGGGCACTGCTCGGGCCGGGCGAACCTGACTGACTTGTGCGGCGGCTTCTTGGCTAGAGGACTTCCAAAGCCCTTATGGCAGGAGTGCCCTGGCGAGGCAAAGAACGTAAGACTTCACTTCCTCCAAGCAACTTTTAGGCTTGGCAGGGATCAGGTGGTGACACGTGCGCTTCTACGCGGGCCGAATCTCCCTTCTTCCAATTGAGAACCTTTTCGCGGGGCTCGGGAGAGCCAATAGGACCCAGGCACTTGAACAGGTGCTTTCGCGCCCGTTCGAGTTCACAGGCAAGTACAGCACCCATCTGGTGCACGAACCCTTATTGAGTTCCAATCGTGAGTTGCTGGGCGGTGTCCTAGGTCGAGCGTCCAAGGAGCGCCTGCCCCAGAGGGAAGCAGGCCATTTCATCAAACGCCAGGCGGAGCTATGGCCCCATGTCTACTACCTCTACGCTCGCTCCGAAAACCTCGTGCTAGTGCAGTACGACTCAAGAGTCTTTCAGGACCCCCACAAGCTTCTGGAGAACCTTGCCCTCTACCTTAGCACCCAACTATTCCAAACAGGCCTCACCGCCATCATTGTCCCTCTAACCGTGCGTGGGCGGTTTTGGGCTACGCTGGCCGATCTAACGTCGGTAAACGAAGTGCACTTGCGCCTCGTTGCCCCTAACTTCCTCGGAGACTGGATGAAAGACACCAAGAAGATGCTCGAGGGTGTAGTTGCAGAGACGCAGGCGGAAGAGATTGAACACTCTCTGTACTCCAACTCCGGGAAGATCAGAATTCCGAAGAACGCGGGGTATGAGTCGGCAGTGGAATGGATTGAGGCAGGCGGAGGCAAGTGGTCAATCGTGAGCTGGGACGGAGGTCGCTCTATTCAGAAGAGCGGCCGAAGTCTCCGGTACGTCAGAACCAAGGTTGAACTGTCCGGTTTGACTCCCGAGCAAATCGTGCAACTTACGAAATCGCTCGCAGAAAGCATGCGACTCGATGTGGACCAGGAGGCTCCCAAGCCTTGAGATCCCTACTCAAGAACCGTACCGTTTGGTGGTGTACTCTGATTGCGGCTGTGACAGCCATGGCCCCCCGGTTCGGCATCAAGCTTCCCAACGTTCCCCTTTGGGGGGCCGTCATCCTGGGAGTGCTGGTGGGAGCGCTTTTTGCCGCCGTGACGCTTGTGCTCACCATAACAATCAGCTCGCCCGTGATGGCTATCCGAGACCAAACCCGCAAGTACGTCGATCAAAGCATCCCCACGCTGCGACACCATGTGGAGCTCGTCCTCGGGCTCTATTTCGCGGTAGCAGTCGCGGGAGTCTGGCCCGACGGCCTTTACGCTCTTCTGCCGGATGTGCTTCACCGCGAGATAACGATGGAGCAGACAGCGTATTTCGTGCAAGCTTCCGGTCTTCTACTGTCCGCATGCTCCACGATGGAGTTGGCCAGGGGCACGTTCTACTTGCTTCAGGCACGGTGGACTCTATTGAAACAGGCGGTCCCCATCTTGGGTGGTGCAGCGGAAGCACCGCCAATAGCCACGACGCCAACGAGCGGTACCACTCCCTCTGCGTCGCAATGAAGCGACCGAGATGCAACCAGACGCGGCAGAAGGGTCCGGAAAGGCGAGGTGGCGGACATGCTTCGGAGGCAGTCTGCCTACGCAAGGGGATAGCGCGGTACCGAGCAGTACCTGAGCCTTCGTACCGTTACTGCATGTAGCAGGTCACGGTCGACCATGGCTGCGAGTCGCTTCTGGTGCGAAGCAAGCAGAATGACAGAGGACCTCAGATAATGTCTGCATTTGCGGAGTTCATGAGCCGTGGTAGGTCCAGCGCCTTAAGTTCGGATGCGGTTAGTGGCCGGCCGGCTGTCACGAGATGGCTCATGACTTCGGCGAGTTGGTCAGAGACGTCGACCACAAGGTCTCTCCCGGTATCCTCGCCGAGCCAGCGCAAGGAAACCTCCACTTCGTACCCCTTTTCACTTCCAGAATCCTTCACGGAAAACTCATATCGCTTGGCAAGCTGGCTGTCCAGCAGGAACTTCAAGTTGGCTTTCTTCGCTGTCTCGGCTACAACCTCAAGAATGACTCTTCGACCGAACCAATCGACACCAAAGCGACAGAACTCTTCATACCGTGAAACGGCCGCCTCATTCGGGAAGATCATTACCTCGGTCAACAAGCTGAAGGCGTACTTCGTGCTGTGGCCAATCAGAGTCAACCGCATCCAAAACCTGCCGCCTTCGTCGCCCCAGTCGATAGCCCAGTCTGTGAGGTATTCAGCATCTACAATTCGAGACCGAGTTACTGAGGTCACGGCAGCCATGCTTTCGAGCACCACTCGGAGACCGTTGTCAAAGTCTGTCCGAAAGTCTGCATACAGCTTGTCTCTGAGAAAAAGGGGGATGTCACAGTCCTCAAGCAACGCGGGAAGGACAACCACTCGTCTTTCCTCGAGCTCACGTAGCAGACCTGCTGTGATCTCCTTCTTACACCATTCCGAAGCGACTGAGCTCTTTGAGAGAACGACAATCAAGGCGCTAGATTCCTGCAGCGCCTCTTGAATCCTGTTCAGAATGGAGTCCCCTACGCGAAGTTCCCACCTATCTACCCAAACATGAACGTTGTTTGCAATTAGATTACCTGCCAGGCGGTCAACGTAACTCCTGTCCTCATGGGAGTAGCTTATGAATACCGGCATGTGGGCCTCCTCCAAAGCTGAAGGCAGGTGAGCGGGGGACGCCCTCGCCTCCCCCGCTCTCTACAAACCGTCTAGTTTGGGCGGACCAACACACCCGTAACCTACCCTACCCTCGGCCTCGGCAGTAGCCCCGCCTTCTCGACAATCTCCGGCACGATGCTCTCCCACGCAATCGCCATCACGTGGACCCCGGCCACGCCCTTGATCTCCCGGACGGCCTGGATCATCTCCACGGTGATCTTCACACCCTCGGCCTTCTTGTCCTCGGCCCCGGCCATGCGCTTGATCAGCTCGTCCGGGACCTTCATGCCCGGCACGGTCTGCATGTACTTCAGGGCCTTGTCACTCTTGGCCGGGGTCAGGCCGGCCAGGATGTAGACCTTCTCGTCCAGGCCCGCGTCGCGGACCATCTTCATGAACTCCTCGAAGCGCTTGAGGTCGAAAATGCACTGAGTCTGGATGAACTCGGCCCCGGCGGTGACCTTCTTCGCTAGGCGACGCACCCGGAACTCGAAGGGGTCGCCGAACGGGTTCTCGGCCGCCCCCACGAACATCCGGGGCTCGTCGGTCTTGATCTCGTCGCCGCACTGGAACTTTCTCTCGTCCCGCATGGCCCGGACCATCTGGATCATCTGGATGGAGTCGATGTCGTGGACGTTCCGCGCCCCGGGGTGGTTTCCGAAGGTCTGGTGGTCGCCGCCCAGGCAGACAAGGTTATGGATGCCCAGGCTGGCCGCCCCCAGGATGTCGGCCTGGATGGCGATGCGGTTTCTGTCGCGGGCCGTCATCTGCATGATCGGCTCGCCGCCGGCCGCCTTCACGTGCACAGCCGCCGCCAGGGAGCAGAGGCGAACGATGGCCGTCTGGTTGTCGGTCAGGTTCTGGCCGTCGGAGACGTCCTTGAGGACGCCCGCATGCTCGCGGATCTTCTCCGACTTGGCGCTCTGGGGTGGTCCGATTTCGCAGGTTACCGCGAAGTGCCCGTCGCGGAGGACGCGCTCGAGCCGGCTCCCGGTCTTGTACTTGCTCTCGGGGGTCCCGGCGCCTTCGGCTGCTGACCTCGCTCCGGCCACGCCCGCCGCCGCTCCCGCTACCTTCGGTTCCGCCGCTATGGCCGCGCTCATTCGATCATCGCCTCCTCCTTGACGAACTTCCGCGGCCCGCCGTCACGCGAAGTCTGCCAGTTCTTCGCCGGCTGGATCACGTCGAGGAGGTCGAGCTTGCCCAGGCCCTTCAGGCGGTCGTAGATGAGCTGCCAGGCGCAACTGATCTCCTTATTGACCTCGCAGTGCCCCTCCTGGGAGCCGCCGCAGGGACCGTTCAGGATGCTCTTGGAGCAGCGGATGATGGGGCAGATGCCGCCGGTGAGGTGGAGAACGCAGTCGCCGCAGAAGCCGCAGCGCTCCTCCCAGATGCCGGCTTTGACCGTGCCCCCGGCGAACTTGGTGTTGAGGCCCGGCACGACCCACTTGTCGAGGTAGGCCTCGGCGATGAACTGAACCCCCACTCCGCAGCCGAGCGAGAGAACGCAGTCGGCGTTCTTCAGCTTCTTGGCCAGTTCGGCCACGTACTCGGGCTCGCACTGCCGGACGATGGTCTGGGTGCCGATGGTCCCGTCCTTGCCCTCGATCTTCCAGAGGATGCGGAGGGCCGAGGCCAGGATTTCAACCTCTTTCTCGCCGCCGGCCTGGCAGACCGTGACGCACTCGCCGCAGCCGACGACCAGGACATGCTTGGCCGCCTTGATCAGCCCGGCGACTTCGGCGATTGGTTTGGGCTCGGCTACGATCATCGTGTTTTCACCTCTCCCTGCTCCTTTGCTCCCGCCGCCGCTTTCCGCGCGGCCAGCGCTTCCGGCCGGATGGGGCTCGGACCAAGCTCCTCGATCCGCCTGGTCATGTCCGTGGCGATCTCGGCAAACCGCGTGCCCATGGCCGCCGAGAGGTTGAACATCTCCAGGCGCCGGCCGCCCAGGCCGATCTGGTCGAGAATCTTCTTCACGGCCTGCACGCGCTTCTTGGCCCGGAAGTTGCCCTTCAGGAAGTGGCAGTCGCCCTCCATGCAGCCGGCCACGTAGACCCCGTCGGCCCCTTCCTCGAAAGCTCTGAGGAGGATAACGGGGTCGACCTTGCCGGAGCAGGGCACTTCGATGACGCGAATTGTCGGCGGGTACTGGAGACGCAAGGACCCCGCCAGATCGGCGGCCGAGTAGGCGCAGTAGTAGCAGCAAAAGGCCACGATCTTGGGCATGAACTCGGGCGCCCCGGCCACGTTTGCCAGGCCGGTCGCCCCAGCCGCGTTCGCCGCGCCGCCGCCGACCGCGACTTCCGCCGCCTTGGCAGTCTCCGGTTTCTGTGTTGTCACCGTGCTCACCTCCGTGCCCTCTCCTAGTCGGTGGCCGCGGTTTCGGACACCGCCGCGAACAGCCCGTGGACCTTCTCCGCGAGCTGTCCGTCCTTGTAGTGCGAGAGCTGGATGGCCTGGCCCGGACACTCGCCGGCGCAGGAGCCGCAGCCCATGCACTGGACCGGGTTGATCTCGGCCACTCCCCGCTCGTTGATCTTGGGAACGCTGAACGGGCAAACCCGGACGCAGGTCAGGCAGGCCGCGCACTTCTTCTCGTCGACCCTGGCCACGATCCCGCCGGCCAGCAGGTTCGGCTTGGACAGGATGGTCGCCGCCCGCGAGGCCGCCCCCCGGGCCTGGTAGATGGCCTCGGCGATGAACTTGGGTGAGTGGGCCGCGCCGCAGAGATAGATGCCGTTACTCGGGAAGTCCATCGGGAAGAGCTTGGCGTGGGTCTCCAGGAAGAAGCCGTCTTCGTTCAAGGGTACCTTGAGCAGGGTTCCGAGGCTCCTGGCCCCTTCGGCCGGCAGGGCCGCGGCGGCCAAGATGATGTTGTCCGGGTGCAGGACGAGGTCGAAGCCGGTCGCGCCGTCACGGACGCGAACGGTCAGGCGGCCGGGGGCCCCTTCCACCGTGGCCCCCTCCACCGTCACCTCGGGCTTGTTCGACACCGGGTCATAATTCACAAAAATCACGCCGGCCTCGCGGGCCTCCCGGTAATACTTCTCCAGGACGCCGTAGGAGCGAATGTCGCGGTAGAGGACAAAGACCTCCGCCTCGGGCTTGGCCGCCTTGAGGCGCAGGGCGTTCTTCAGGGTCTCGGTGCAGCAGGTTCGCGAGCAGTAGCGGCGGCCTTCCTGGCGGGAGCCGACACACTGGATGAAGGCGACCGAGTCGGGCAGCCCGGCGGCGCCGTTCTTCGCGCCGCCCTTCCCCACTCCGGCCGGCCTCCCGCCCGCGATCGCCGCCTCCAGCCGCTCCTCGAACTCCAGGCCGGTCAGAATCCGCGGGTCCCGGCCGTAGAGGTACTCGCCCGGAACGCTCTCCTTGGCCCCGGTGGCGACGATGGTCACGCCGTGCTCCAAGAGCCGGGTCGGGCGCGAGTCGGCTGAGGCACCCGACGCCTTCGCCGGCCCCGGCAAATTCACCGTGGTCTTGAAGTGCCCGGCGTGCCCGCCGTAGTCCTCGACGGCCGCGCCGAGGAAAACCTCGATCTGGGGGCTGGACATCACCCGGGAAATGAGGTCGTCGCGGAAAGCCCCCACGTCGGCGCCTGTCGCCGTCCGCCGGAGGTTCCAGAGGTTACCGCCCAGCCGGTTCTCGCGCTCGACGAGAAAAACCGGGAAACCCATCCCGGCCATCTCCAGGGCCGCCGTGAGACCAGCCGGCCCGCCGCCCACGACCAGGGCCTTCTGGACCACGGGCATCGGGCTGAGCTCGAGGGCCTCGTGGGTCTTCACCTTGGCCACGGCCATCTTGACGAGGTCATTGGCCTTGTTCGTAGCCGCCACCGGGTCGCTCCGATGAACCCAGGAGCACTGGTCCCGGATGTTGGCCATCTCGAAGTAGAACTGGTTCAGGCCGCACTCCCGCATCGTCTCGCGGAAGAGGGGCTGGTGGGTCCGGATGGTGCAGGAGGAAACCACGAAGCGGTTGAGTCCCTTCTCCGTGATCACTTCCTTGATGTGCTTCAGGGCGTCCTGGGAGCAGGTGTAGAGAAGCTCCTCGGCGTGGCCCACTCCGGGCAGCTTGGCCGCGTAGTCGACAACTTCGGCCACGTTCACGACCGAGGCGATGTTGATGCCGCAACGGCAGATGAAGACCCCGACGTTGGGCGTCTCCTTCGACACGTCCCGCTCCGGCGGATACTCCCTGGGTTTCACGTCCCGACCGCGCCCCGCCGCCAGCAGTCGCTCGGCCGAGGCCGCCGCGGCGCTACCGTTCATGACCGACTCGGGAATGTCCATAGGCCACTGGAAGGCCCCGGCCACGAAGACGCCCTGGCGGCTGGTCTGGTTGGGCTCGAACTCGTCCGTGACCGCGAACCCGTACGAATCCAGGTCGATGCCCGCTGCCCGCGAGAGATCCAGGGCCGTCTTGGGCGGCCGCACGCCGACGGCCAGGACGACGAGGTCGAACTCCTCGGTCCGGACTAGACTGGGGCCGGAGGCACCCTCCGCGTCCGCGTAGCTGAGGGTCAGGTTGCCGGTCCTCGGGTCCTCGCGAACCCCGGAGACGAAGCTCCGGACGTAGCGTACGCCGTAGGTGTCCTTGGCCGAGTCCACGTAACGATCAAAGTTCTTGCCGTAAGCCCGCATATCAAGGTAGAAAATGGTGGCTTCGATGCTTGCGTCGTGCTCGCGGGCGATGATGGCTTCCTTCGTCGAATACATGCAGCAGATGGAGGAGCAGAACTCGGCCTCGCAACTCACGTCGCGCGATCCGACGCACTGGATCCAGGCCACCCGCTGCGGGGTCTTGCCGTCCGACGGCCGCTCGACGTGGCCCTTGCTCGGGCCGGTCGAGGACAGGAGGCGCTCAAACTCCATGCTCGTCACCACGTTGGGGTAGACCCCGTAGCCGTATTCGCCGGCTGCGGCGGCGTCGAAGAGCTCGTAGCCGGGGGCCAGGATCACGGCCCCGACGGGGATGTCGACCTCGCGCGGCTGCTCGTCGTGGTGAACGGCCTGCTTCTGGCACTTCTCGACACACTGCAAGCACTCGCAGCAGTCGCCGCAGTTGAGGCAGCGCTTGGCCTCGGCGATGGCCTGCTCGCGGGTGAATCCGGCCAGGACCTCGCCGAAGTGGCCCCGGCGGGCGATCGGGTCGGCCGCCTCTTCTTCCTCGCGCCGGGCGACCAGGTGAGGCCGCTTCGGGGTGGGGGTAGCTTCCGGCCGGTCGAGGGTTCGCCCCTGGCCGAGATCTACCTTGTCGAAGTAGCGGCCAATGGACTCGGCGGCCTCGTGCCCGGCGGCGATGGCCCCGACGACCGAGGCTGGCCCGGTGGTGATGTCGCCGCAGGCGAAGACGTCGGGGGCCGCGGTGGCCATAGTCATCTTGTCTGCCACGACGTAGCCGCCCCGAGTCAGTTCGACGCCCCGCAGATCCTTAGCGAAACCCTGGTCGACAGCTTGTCCCACCGAGAAGAGGACCACGTCGGCCTCAAAGAGCTTCTCGGTGCCCTCGGCCAGGATCGGGCTGAAGCGACGTTGTTCGTCGAAGACGCGGCTGCAGACGAGCATCTCGACCCCGGAGGCCACGGGCGTGCCTCCCCCGCCAACGGCCGCATCCCGCTCCGCGGTGGTTAGTGTCGCCTCCCGCCGGCCAGTGATCGCCGCCGCCGCGTCACGCCCGGCACCGGCCGTCTCCTCCCTCGTGACGACCCGCTTGGGGCCCCACGACGGATGGAGAATCACGCCCTCTTCGAGGGCCTCCTCTATCTCCCACTCGTGAGCCGGCATCTCGGCCCGGCTCTCCAGGCAAGCCACGTGGACCTCGCCGGCCCCCAGGCGCGCCGCGGTGCGAGCGGTGTCGATGGCCACGTTGCCGCCGCCGATGACCAAAACTCTCTTTCCGTCAAGAACGGGAAGCTCGGCCCTGCCCGCCGCCTCCTCCGAGGCGCCGAGCTTGGCCGCGGCCCGCAGGAACTCCAGGCCCAGGTAGACGCCCTCGGCGTCCATCCCCGGAAGGTCCAGGGCCCGTCCCTTCTGGATGCCGGTGGCCAGAACGATAGCCCCAAAACCGCGCCGCCTGAGCCCGTCTATGGTGATGTCCTCGCCGATGCGGGTCTGGCCGACAAAGCGCACCCCGCGGGCGAGGATCCAATTGGTTTCCTCATCAACCGTCTCGACCGGTAGCCGGTAGCGCGGTATGCCGTAGCGGAGCATTCCCCCGGGCTTCTCCTGGGCGTCGTAGACCGTGACGGCGAAGCCCCGCTCCACGAGGTCGAGGGCGGCGGTGAGCCCGCCCGGACCGGCCCCGACCACGGCCACCTTCTCCTGGCGGGTGACCTCAGCCCGACCGGGGTGGGCCGGCTTTCCTCCGGCCTTGGCCGCTTCGGCCGCGTCCTGCCGCCCGAAGTCGAAAGCCGCCCGCTTCAGGGTGTGGATAGCGACAGGTTCGTCGATGTCGCCCCTGTTACACTCGGTCTCACAGGGGTGATGGCAGATGCGCCCGCAGATACCGGGGAAGGGCACCCGTCGCCTGGCCACCTCGAGGGCCTCGGCGAACTTGCCCTGGGAGATGAGAGCCGTGTAGCCCTGGGCGTTGCACTGGGCCGGGCAGGTGTTCCGGCAAGGAGGGGTCCCGGCCTTGGAGATGAGATAGGCGTTGGGGACGGCCTGGGGGAAATACTTGTGGGCCGCCTTGCGGCTCTTCATCCCCACGTTGAACTGGTCGGGCAACTCCACCGGGCAGGCCTGTTCGCAGTCGCCGCAGGCGGTGCAGTCCTTCACGCTAATGTAGCGCGGCTCTTCGCGGACGGTGGCCCGGAAGGCCCCCGGCTCACCCTCCAGCCTGGCCAGGGTCGAGAGGCTGTGCATGGTTATGTTGGGGTGCCTGCCGCTGTCGGTCATCTTCGGGCCGAGCAGGCACATGGCGCAGTCGTTGGTCGGAAAGGTCTTGTCGAGCTGGCTCATCCGGCCACCGACGGACGGATCCTTCATCACCAGGTGGACGGCGAAACCGCCGTCGGCCAGGTCGAGGGCGGCCTGCATGCCGGCGATCCCGGCCCCGACGACCATTACCGTACCGGAGTTGGGAAGGTTGGTGTCTTTAGGCACTCCGCTTCGCCTCCAACAGCTCGAGAGCCGGTCGCACGTCGGTCAGGTGGCGCTTCCACCAGGCCTGGGGCTTGCCGACCCCCAGGGCCACCGCCGCCAACTCAGTGAAGAAGAAGACGGGCAGGAGGGCTTCGCCGGGCGTCGCCGGCTTCTGCCTGGTGTCGAGGTTCATCATGCACAGGGGGCAAGCCGTGGCGATGGCCTCGGCCCCGGCCTCCTTGGCCGCCTGGGTCACGCGATTGGTGAGTTCGGTCACAAGTTCGCCCTCGGCCACGGCCATGCTCTGCCCGCAGCAGTCTGTCTTGCGAGACCAGCGGACCGGCTCGGCCCCGAGGGCGGCCATGACGTTGTCCATGGCCACCGGGTGCTCCGGATTGGGCTCAAAAGATACGATCTTCGACGGCCGGGCCAGAAGACAGCCGTAGTAGGAGGCCACCTTGAGCCCGCCCAGGGGCCGCGTGACCAGGGCCCTGATCTTGTCCAGGGTCTCCGGGCGGCTCAGAAGCTCCAGGGGATGCCTCACCGTGACCGTCCCGCCAAAGGGGCGCCCGGTGATTTCGGCGATCTCCCGGTTGATTTCACGGCCTTCGGCCCCACCGTCGCGAACGAGCCGCTCGGCCAGGCGAAAAGCATTGTAGCAGGCGGCGCAGGGAACCAAGATCTCGATTGGGGCCGCGCCGGCGGAATCGCCCGTCCGCGCCCACTTCTCCACCTGCTTCTCCGCGTTCACGAGATTGCGGAGGGGCAAGGCGGCGGTCAGGAACTCGCTCGTGGCGTGGGCCGGAGTGGCCCCGCAACAGTTCCAGTCGTCGAGTTCCTCGTAATCGAGGCCCAGGGCCTTGAGAAGGGCCTGAGCCGAGTCGTTGAACTCCTCGGCCGTGCTGTGAAGGGAGCAGCCCGGGAAGTAGAGGTAGGTCACGGCCGGTCACCTCCTCCGGCGATCTTCCCGGCGCGGGCGGCTTTCCCGACGCCGCTTCCGGGCAATCCGGCCGCCTTCTCCTTGGCCCGCCGGAAGATGGCCCGGATCTCGCCCTTGGCCCTCACGCCCTCGGGCATGATCTTCAACTTGCCGTGACTGAACATCCTGAGACCCAGCCCGGCGTTAGCCACTATGGCCGACGGGTGGCCGGCCAGGTAAAGCGCAAGTGAACTCAGCTCGTGGGCTCGTCCGAGCACGGCCACGGTCGCCAGGAATGCCTTCTGGAAGGCCTTCACCTGTTTGCGACCGATGGGAGTGCCCGAGGCCACGGCCAAAACCTTGAGCGTGTCCATCACGCCGGCCGGGTCGACGTCGTTCGGACACCGTTCCCGGCAGGTCTTGCAACTGGCGCACAGCCAGATCGCCCGCGACCGCAAGGCCGCCTCCCTGGCCCCAAGTTGGACCAGGCGCATGACCTCGTGGCACTGGAAGTCAAGGGCGTAGCTGACCGGGCAACCGCTGGTGCACTTCCGGCACTGATAGCACCGGCTGACCATGCGCCCCGCGTGCTTCTCCACGTCCCGGACAAACCCGGGCGTGACGCTCGCCGGGCGCCCGCCGGAGTCGGCCAGGTAGAGCTCAACATCCGAAGCCATTGACCTCATCCTCTCGGGGGAAGGAGGCCACACCACGGTCCGCCCGGAGCGTGGCCCCCTGGTCGCGGTCGTCGCCGCCTTAGACCCCGCGCCCCTTGTAGACCTTCACGTAGCTCTCGCAGTAGATGTCCTTGTTCAGAATGATGCGAGCCGTGGCCACGGTGGCCAGAAGTTCGTCGTCGCAAACGTTGAGGATGGCCGCCTCCAGCCCGCAGGCCATGCCCATGGCCAGGAAGGTCCGGTCGACGAGCGGCCGGTTGACGCACTTCTGGGATATGTTGGACAGGCCGACCACCGTTTTGGGGGCCGGGTTGGAGAGAAGCTTGACCTGCCGGATGGTCTCCAGGACCTCCGGACCGTGGTCCTGGCCAACGTTCACCGGCAGGATGAGCGGGTCGATGAAAATGTCTTCCAACGGGACATCGAACTCCATGGCCGCGGCAACGATCTCCATGGCCAGGACCAGCCGGTCGTCGGCGTTCTTCGGAATGCCCTTACTGTCCATGGCCAGCCCGATGACCGCGGCCCCGTACTGCTTGGCCATCGGCAGGACCCGCTCGAGCTTCGAGCGGTCGGCGTGGACGGAGTTGATGAGGGCGGGGCGCTTGCATCTCTTGAGCCCGGCCTCGATGGCGTCGTAGTTGGTCGAGTCGAGGGAGAGGGCCGCGTCGAGGGTGACTTCCTGAACCGTGTCGACCAGCCACTCCATGGCCTGGATCGGGTTCTCCGACGCCGGACCCACGTTGAGGTCCAGGTAGTCGGCGCCGGCCTTAACCTGCTTTAGGGCCCACTCGTGGATCGGGGCCTTGTCACCTTCTCGGATGCCCCGGCCGATATCCCGGAACATCCCGTTTATTCTCTCGCCGATCAGGATCATCGTCTAGACCTCCCTTACTTCGCCATCAACTGGCCGACGGCGCGCTTGACGAGCTCCACCGACCGGGGGTGACGAAGGACGAAGATGTGACCGCCGGCCTGGACGAACGCGGACGCGGTCATGGCCTCCCAGAGGATGGACCGCTCCGCGAGATCGCCCCAGCCGGGGAACTCGGTCTCGGCGGCGTTGGCTTCCTTGGCCCGGCCGGCCTCGTAGCCGATGGCGCAGATCACGGGCATGGACAGCATCTTGTCGCCGGTCAGGGCGCCGATCCGCATCCGCTCCATGATGGAGTAGGTGTACTCGATGCCGTAGCCCAGGGCCCCGACGGACGGGTCGATGACGATCCGGCCCAGGGGCAGGTTCATCTCGGAGATGAGAATGTTGAGCTGCTTGGCGATGTTGATGTCGATGGGAGACTGGGCGATGATGTTGTGCTTGTGGACCATGCAGGCGGCGGTAAGGGTCTTGTAGTTCTCCTGCTTGGCCACGCCGAGGAGAAGATTCTCGCCCGCCGCGGCTTCGGCCACGACCGGCATAACCTCATTGTCCTTCTCGTCCACGCCCGAGCCGACGACGATGAGAGGTACGCCCACGGCTCCGAGGACCTTCTTCACCGTCTCGGCGCACTTCTCCGGGCCGGCGTTGCCCCGCTCGGGGTCGGCCCCGTTGAGCTTGAGATAGATGAGATCGGCGCCAAACTTCACGCACTTCGCGGCCCAGGCCGCCGGATCGCCGGCAACGTCGGAGATGTTCTTCATCATCTCCGGACTCCACTCCGGCCTTATATCCCAGACTTCCATGGCGATGACCGGGCGATGAGGGACCTCACCCTCGAAATGGAGGAAGGGCAGGGTCGAGTCGCCACCCACGGTCACGGTGCTGGTCCGCGAGCCTCCCTCGGCCTTGGTGGCCCCGATGGTGATCTCGCCGACCTTGGTGGTGTAGCGTTCCTTGATCAGTTCCACGGGCATCCGGTGTCTCACTCCCCAAGAGCTTATTTGTAGCTATCCAGGGCCCCGGCCCTCCGCGCGGGCGCCAGGCCGCCCCGACCTACAGCCCAATCTTCACCGCAATCTCGTAAGCCGCCTTCACGGACGGACTGCCGGCCGGCAGGCCGGCCAGCGGCTTTCCCTCCAGGTCGAAACGGACGACGCTCTCGTCGTAGGGAACGGTCCCGATGAGCGCTAGCCCGGTGCGGTCGATCTCGGCCGCGAGGACGGTCATCTCGTCCGCGGCGCGGACTTTGGTTATGACCAGCCCTATCCGGCCGACTTCGGTCTTGAGATCTCGGATAAGCTCGCCGACGCGCCCGGCCGAGCGGACTCCCCGGGCCGTGGCGTCGCTGGTGACGACCAGGTAGTCGACATCCTGGGCCACGCGCCGGCTGAGGTGCTCCAGACCGGCTTCGTTGTCGAGGACCAGGTAGTCGTAGTTCTTGCCGAGCTCGGCCATGTGTCCGCGGAGGAGGTCGTTGGGGTAGCAGTAGCAGCCCGGACCCTCCGGGGCGCCCATGGACAGGAGGTCCGCTTTCTCCCCCTCGATGAGGGCCGATTGCAGCCGGTACTGAATGAACTGCGATTTGGTCATCCCGGCCGGGAGAGGCCGCTCCGCCTTGGTTTCCTCCAAAAGGTCGGCGATGGTCTGGTCGACCTGAAGGCCGAGAGCCTCGTGGAGGTTCGAGTTGGGATCGGCGTCGACGGCCAGGATGGGCCGACGGCCGGGCTTCTCCGAGAGATACCGGATGAAGAGCGCCGCCAGGGTGGTTTTCCCCGTTCCGCCTTTGCCGGCCACGGCCACGACGTAGGGCAACGGACCCGCTCCCTTCTCCTCTGGCCTACCTAACCTTGCACCGACGGGAACTGGGTGAGGTCCGTGTGCGGCAGGAACAAGGCCGACACGAACTCCTCCATGAACCCCCGTCCCGCCGAGAGTTCAAGATAAGTCATCTTTGAGGCCAGTTCCCGGCACGTCTCAAAGGCTTTCCGCGACAGAAGGGCCGCACGGGCCCCCTTGACCGAGGTGTTGCCGACAAACCGGTAGCGTGACGGGTCCACGTCGGGCAGCATCCCGATGCGGACCGCGTCGCGAACGTTGAGGTAGTTGCCGAAACCGCCGGCGATGTAGATGCGCTTCACGGCCTGGAGGTCGAGGTTGACCGCGCCGAGAAGCGACCGGATGCCGGCGTAGATCGCGCCCTTGGCCCGGATCAGGTTCTTAACGTCGGCCTCGGTAATGACGATCTCCCGGGCGACCGGAGGGTCGCCGGAGGCCGCGCCGGCGTCAGCCTGGCCGTAGAGAACGAACTCGGGGCCGTCGGGACCTTCACGCAGGCGGGGCGTGTCCACCTTCTGGAACTTGCCCGCCCGGTCGATGATCCCGACCTCCCTGAGCTTGGCCAGGGCGTCAACGAGGCCCGACCCGCAGATGCCCCTGGGTTCCGCCCCACCGACGGTCTCGACCCGGACCTCGTAGTCCGGCTCAATCTCAAGCCGCTCGATGGCCCCCGGGACTGCCCGCAGGCCGTGGGTGACACCGCCACCCTCAAAGCAGGGCCCGGCGGAACAAGCGCAGGAAACCATCCAGTCCCGGTTGCCCAGGACCATCTCTCCGTTGGTTCCGATGTCGATGAAGAGGGTGACGTCGTCGCTCTCGGCCACCCCGGCCACGAGCACGCCGGCGGTGATGTCGCCCCCTACGTAACTCGCCACGGAAGGGACGCACCGCGTCAGGGCGGACGGGTTTGTCCGAAGACCCAGGTCTCCGGCGGTGACGATGGGAAACTCCACGGCCAGCGGGATGTAGGGTTCCAGCCGGATGAAGTCCGGCGGCAGGCCGAGGAAAAGGTGCTCCATGGTCGTGTTGCCACTGGCAACCACGGTCCGGATGGACGTGGCCGAAACCCCGGAGGCCAGGCACAGGCCGTCGATGAGTTCGTTGATGGTCTCCACGACGGCCTCGTGAAGCTCGCCCAGACCGCCCGGCGCCTCCGAGGCGTGGATTATCCGGGTGATAACGTCATCGCCGTAGTGGGCCTGATGGTTGAAGGTCCCCCGGGCGGCGATGGTCTCGCCGTGTTCGAGGTCGACCAGGTAGGTGACAACCGACGTTGTCCCGATGTCCACGGCCAGGCCGAGGTCTGGTCCGGTCGGTTGACCCGGGGCGACGTCGACCACGGTCACCTGGGCCGGGATGTCATCCCAGCCCATAAGCCAGACGGTCACTTCCCACTCTCCCCGCCGAAGCGCGGACGGGAGCCGGGACAGGGTGGCCAGGCCGGCGGTGAAGGTCAGGGCGCCCAGACCGGCCTCGCGCCGCAGGGCGGCCACCAGGCGGGCCCAGTCGCTGGCGTTCTCGGTCAGGGTCGGACAGTCCAGCTTGAGAGTCAGGCGGCGCAGGAGAGGCTGAAGGCCGAAGCGGCCGACCACGTCGGCCTCTTCCTCGGTCAGGACCTCCCGGCTCCGGATCTTGTCTACCAGGACCCGGTGTTGGGCCAGCCGGGCGAACTCGGGAACCTCGACGGTCATGTCCCCTTGGACCGAGGTCCGGCAGGCGGGAACATAACCCTCCCGCCGTCGCCTGGGGGCGACGTTGCCGCCCGCGGAGCGGGCGGCCTGCCGGCCCTCCGTGATCCGGACCAGGCAAAGACCGCAGGTTCCTTCCCCGCCACAGGCGCTCTTCAGTTCGATGCCCGCCATGGCGGCGGCCTGCCTCAGGGACGTCCCCGCGGCTACGTCGGCTATTAGGTTGTCGGGCACGAACGTCACCCTGTAGCTCAAGGCCCACCCGCCCGTCTGACAACTGGCCCAGGCGCGGGCCGCGCGGGGTTTCCGCGCGGCGCCGGCCCCTAGACCGACTTGCCGTACTTGTCTTTCGCGAAGGCCGGAATGCCCGCGGCCTCCCGGGGGCCGACGAGGACCTTCCAGCCCGAAAGTTCACCCAGCTTGCCGGACATAACGGCGACGTAGCCGGGGATGACAAGCTCCTTGTTGTCGACGAGCTTGTCGACCTCGTGCTTTTTCAGGGCCTCGGCCACGGCGTCGGCCGTGAACTTCCCGGAGGCGTAGGAGGTGAGAACCGACGTGCCGTCGGTGTTAACGGCGATGATGTAGCTTGGAATCTTCGAGGCGGCCACTTCACCCTCTACGGTGTAGTAGGTCAGGGAGAAGTTGGTCGTCACGTAGACCGGGGATTTCTTTCCGGCCTCGCCGACCATGTTGATGCCCGGCTCCACTTGGATGGGCTTCTGGGGGTCGGTGTAGACGTTCTGCCTCAAGGTGAGCAGGGTCAGAACCTGGGGCCTTTCCACGGCCTTGATGACAAGAAGGCTGGCGTACTTGGCCATGTAGACCGCGGCTTGGGCCATCTCGGCCTCGGGGTCGGTCTCGGAGGTGAAGGCCACCACCGGGTAGCCGAAGGGGCGGAACTTCTTCTTGATGGCCAGGCGACGGACCTGAGTGAGGTCGGCCAGAACCTTGACCGTCTCGCGCGCGCCGCTGTCCAGAATGATGTCCTTGAAGCCGGCCTTGGAGATCCTGTCGGCCAGGTCGGCCGTCTCGTCCAGGCCGGCCCCGCGAACCACGACCGGGCACCCTTTCTCCTGGGCCATGGCCACCACGGCCTCGGAGTTGCCCGGCGTGGCCCAGGCCAGGATGGGTTTCCTGGCCGCCACGGCGTCGAGAGCGGCCTTGAGAGCTTCGGCCTTCTCGGACACGAGCATGAGGGCGAGTTTCGTCCCGGCGGCGACCTTCGTCGCGGCGGCGGCGAATTTCGCCGGGTCGCCGGACGCGTTGCGGACAGCCACGATGTCAACCGTATACTTCAAGCCCACTCGCTCGAAGGTCAGGGCCTTGATCTTGTCGAGCCTGGCCTCCAGAGCGGCGTCGGCGAGATCGTCGGTGACCTCCACGGCAACGCCCGCGGGATGGTAGAAGGTCTTGTCGTGACGGAAGAGGACATGCTCGTCGCCCAACTCGACCTCGTGATCCACGCCGGGCCCACCGACCTTGAGCAGGCGGATGGGCGGGGCGGCCGCGGCGCCGAGGGCCGCCTTGGCGTCATCGGAAACGTAGGGGCAGGCCTCCAGGCTGGTCTTGCCCCCAGCCAAAGCCATGGCGAAAGCCAGGCACGTAGGCACGCCGCACTCGTTGCAGTTCTTCTTGGGCAGGAGCTTAAAGATGTCTAGCCCTGTCAGTGCCACGTTCTCTCTTCTCCTCTCCGTGAAGCTGGCTCCCCCGAACATCGGGGGCGGCCCGGCTGAGCCGGGCGGCCGCCCCCGTGTCTTGCCGGCTGACTAGATGATTGAAGGCATCGTCATGGCCGGGTGGTTCTTCTCGGTCAGGAAGGGCAGGATCTCTTCGGCCGTGATGCCCACGGTCTCGTCGGCGATCTTGTCGACGAAGTCGGCCCCGAGACCGGCCTCCTCACAACGCTTGCGGAACCCGCGATCGAGGAGATAGGTCTTGAGTTCCTTCGGCATCCAAGCGATGCGCCCGAGACCGCCGTCGGCCGCGATGAAGCGCTTAGAGAGCATGTAGGTCCGGCCGATGCCCATGAAGCCCGGAGTCTGGAGACCGCCGCCGACCTGGCCGGCCAGGGTCGAGAAAGTCATGCCGCAGGGGGTCATGCCCTTGTGCTCGCGGGTAGTGACCATGATCCCGTTGGCCTCGGGGAAGATAGCGATAATGGACTCGAAGCAGCCGCATGAGGTCATCGGCTTGTCCATGAAGGTGTAGAGGTTGACCTCCTCGATCTTGCCGCGGGACTCACGCCTGACAACGTCGTTGCAGGCGGCCCACATGCCCTTCTCTTCGTCCATGGCCTGGCCCTTGAGGATAGGCTTGTTAGGTCCGGCCGGGTTGATCTCGTAGCTGGCCTTGCCGTCAAGCCAGGTCACCGCGCCGCACAGGCCAACGCGCTCCGGGCTCACAATGCAGCAGTGGGTCGGGGCGAAGGACTGGCAGAGGGTGCAGGTGTAGAACTCGTCGACTTTGTCGTCGGTGAGGCCGCTCATCCGGGCGTCGCGCTCGAAGTACTTCTGCTTGGCGACCTTGAGCATCTCCTCGACCTTGGCCTGGTCGGTGATGATCGTGACCTGGACGCGGTCGACAATGGCCGGGAACTCCGACTTGAACTTGGCGATGAGGATCTCGCCGAAGTGCCTGAACTTGAAGCCCTTGGCCACGGCGTCCTTGGAGACCCGCAGCCAGGCCATGTCGCGTTGGGCCGTGTGCCAGAGCCCCTCGGCGTAGTTGGTGAAGTAGTGGATGCGGCGCTCCAGAACACTCTCGAAGTCGACCTGCATCTTCCGGCCGTAGATATCGACGACCGTGCCCAGAGGAACGAAGGACCCCTCCGGAATCTGGTCCACGTCCGGCCCGATGAGGTCGACGACGCCGTCCTTGATGTGTTCGAGGTCCACGGTGCGCACGAGTTCGAAGGTCGGTGACTTGCCGTTGCCCATCTCAAAGTAGCAGTCGGGCTTGCGGATCGTCTCGCCCTCGAAGGACGGGCCGAAGTTGAGCGGGATGTTCGGCTTGATGGAGGTGAGTTTGATCCCGCGCAACTCCATGCAGAACTTGACGATGTCGCCGTAGTCCTGGTGGCTCACGTACCAGTCCTTGATCTCCTCGTCCAGCGGCGTGTCGACAATAACCGGGAAACCGAGGAAAATGGCCCCCAGGTGAGCGGCCACCTTGACCTCGTCGATCTCCCCGAGCTGCAGGACGAAGGCCCGGACGCGGCGCCGTTGGTAGTCGCGGTGATGCTCGCGCAGCCCCGGCGGGATGCCGCCGAAAGCCATACCGGCGCGCAGGGCGTAGTTCACGGCGTAGATGACCTGGGTGAAGTTGCCGATGGGGAAGGCGATGTAGTCCACGCCGAGCTTGACGTTCTCCTCCAGGCACTGCTCGATGATCTCGTCGGAGGCAAAGATCATCATCCCGGCGCCCATGAGTTCCTCGACGATCTTCGCGGCGTCCTTCGAGGTGCGGGCCTTTCCGATCAGAACCGCCTGGCCGGGGATGGTCCAGTCGACGAGCTTGATGCCGTACTTGCGCAGAATGGGGTCGGTCAGGAAACCCGACCACGGTTCGACCTTGGGCTCGTCCTTCTCGAGGTGGTGGATGGTCTCGATGATCTCGGCCGCGTAGAGGGTCGACTCGCCCCAGAGGCGGGCGTTCTCGAAGGTTAACTCAGGGCGCGTCTGGGCCCGCATCCGGTTGAGAATGGGAACCAGTTCGCCGAGCTTGGTCACACCTTCGCCCGAGAGCGAGCGGATGACCGGTAGGAAGTAGGCCGTGTCGGGATAGCCGACGGGGGCCTCCGGCCCGTGGAGACGGACGGCCTGGCTCAGCAGGATCTCGGCGTAGCTCAGGGCGATGATCGTCCCGTTGTGGGCTCGGCGCAGAAGGCGCTTAGGCTGGGCCTCGGGGCTCGGGATCGCGCCATCGTATATCTTTTCGAATTCCTCTAGCGTGACTTCAGGAATGGCCATGGCTTTGTCCTCCTCCTCTCCCGGGTTACCAGCCCGAGGCGACGGTGGTGCCGAACTTGGCTGCCGTCGCCTTGTGGATGCGGAGCTTCCAGGTCCGGTAATCCAGGGCCTCCAGGAGTTTCCTGGTTCCCTGGACCGGATCCGGTTCGAAGATGAAGTAGCCGCCGTAGACGTCCTGGGCGATCTGGGTGGCCACGCCGTAGACCAACTGGCTGCCTTCGATGTAGGGCATCACCCCGACGTGAGTCGGGATACCCATGGCCACGGCCCAGGAGCCTATGGAGACGGCCTTCTCGTGCATGGCTTCCGGGGCCGAGGCCACGAACGGAACCTTGGGCACGTCCACGCCCCAGTCCTTGGCCATGGCCGTCCAGAGATCGGCGGCCCGGGTGTTGTCGACACAGGAACCCATGTGGAAAATGAGCGGAAGACCGGTCGCGAGGCCGGAAGCCTTCTCAAGCCGCTTCAGGAAACCCTTGAGACCGTCGCCGGCGTACTTGTCGACCGCGGCCGGGTTCATCAAACCGTGCTTGGCGAAGGCCACGGCCCCGCAGCCGGTCGCCAGGAGCAGGACGTTGTTTTTCGCCAGTTCCTTGGCGATCTCGGTGTGGCCAAGGTCATGGATCTGCTTTGTGTTGTTGCAGCCGGCGAAGAGGCAGACCCCGCGGATCTCGCCCGTCTCGATGGCCTCGTTGATGACCCGCACGGGGTTGTCCGGATTGACCTTGCCCAGGATATCCATGAGAGCCTCTAAGGAGAAGCCGGCCACCACGTCGCTCTTGTGAGCGGGAACGTCGATCTTAGACGGGTCGCGCTCCTTGTAGGCCTGGATGGCCACGCGGACCATGGTCTTGGCCGTCTCCATGGCGTTGTCCTCACGGAAGTCGAAGTAGAGGGAACCGGGCAGCTTGGCGATGGGCGAGGTGCACATGAGCTTGGTGTGGTAGCACTTGGTCAGGGGACCCAGGGACGGGGCGATGCACTGGACGTCGACGATCAAGCCGTCGAGGGCCCCGGTGATAACGGCCAGTTCCTGGGTGGCCGTGTTCGCGGCCATGTAGACGCCCTTGCGCATGAGCAACTCGTTGCCTGTGCAACAGATACCGACAACGTTGACGCCCTTGGCCCCGACGGCCTTGGCCTCGTCGGCCAGGAGGCCCGCGGCGTCCACGACCAGCGAGCTCAGGGTCGGGTTGTGACCGTGGGTGGCGATGTTCACGTAGTCGGGATCGATGACCCCCAGGTTGGCCTGGGACACGACTGGTTCGGGGGTCCCGAAGAGGATATCCGAAATGTCGGTGGCCAGGTGCATGCCGGTGTAGTCGGCCAGGGACGTCTTAAGGGCCCCGAAGATGATGTTCACCGGATCGGCGTCCATGCCCATGGCCGTCTGGTGCAGGATCTCGACCACGGCCCGGTCGATGGACGACGGGACGATGTTGCAGTGGGTGAACTTGGCCTTGCGGCCGTCCGTGATGGACGACCACAGGAAGGTGCACGGCTCATCCGTGTAGCGGCCGAAGTCCTCCAGAGCGGCGATGGCGACCTCCTTGGCCAGTTCACTCTCTGGCTTGCCCTCGACCGCGAGACCGATGGCCTTGGCCACGCGGCGCAACTTGGCCGGGTCGGCGATGGTGTAGTCGCCGGCCTTGCCCTCCGCCACGTGCAGCAGGGTCATGGCCTGGTGACGGCCGTGGTCGGAGTGGCAGGACGCGCCCCCGGCGGCGAGGCGGGCGATGTTGCGGGCCACGATGGTGTAGTCGGCGGCCCCGCAGATACCGCGCTGCTCGCCCGGTTTCTTCGGGTTGATGCGGCAGGGACCCTGGATGCAAATGCGGCAACAGAGACCGGACAGACCGAAGGCGCATTGCGGCAACTGCTGCTGGTAGCGCTCGAAGGCAGTCTCGGTGCCACACTCGCGGCAGCGGGTGAGAACCTCCATCGCGGCGGGGTCGCAGGTGCGTGGAGGTTCATTCGCCCCTTTGCCCTTCGGCGCGGTTGGGAGGATGAGAGTCTCCTCGGGCATCTTCTAACCTCCTTTACCATAGGTGTGACCGGCGGGTTCAATGGCGGCCTCCCCGGCGTGGCAGCCCCGGCTTTCCGGAGCCCGGTGGCGACGCGCGCGGTTAGCCGGCCGAACCCCCGGCCAGTCGTTCGATCTCAGAGTAAAGCCGTTCCAAACTCTGGCGCAGCTCCCCCCGCGGGACGCGCGGGACCACGTAAGCCCCGGAAGGGTCAGTGGTCTGGCCGCCGAGGGCGGCCTCGGCCACGGCCTCGTCATAGGGAATAATGACCGCCAGGTCTTCGCCAAAGGTGGCGGTTAGGAAGTCGCGCTCCCGCTGGGTGCGGACCTTGTTCCCCACAACCCGGACGGCGACACCGAGACTTCGAGCCAGACGGGCGATCGTGGCCGCGCTGGCGGCGCTCACCCTGGTCGGCTCCGTCACCACGAGGAGGAGGTCGACTCCACTGGCCGTGCCTCTGGTCAAGTGTTCAATGCCCGCTCCGAAGTCCAGAACAACGAGGTCCTCGCGTCCCAGGACCAGGGAGCTGACGAGAGCTTTTAAGAAGGCATTTTCTTTGCAGTAACACTGGGTCCCGGCCGGTTTCACACCTCCCATCCGGAAAAGCGATACGCTCCCCAAACGCAAACGGAAGCGATCCAGAATATCATCAACCTCGGGGTTGAGAATGAGGTAGGAACCGTGACCGGTGCGGGACTCCACGAGCTCCTTCATCTCAATGATTGGAGGTTGACGGTCCAGCACTTCGGTGGGAACGCCCAAGGCTGCCCCCAGGTTCGCGTCGGGATCCGCGTCTACGGCCAGCACCCGGTGGCCTTTCTCGGCAAAGAGTGCGATGAGAGCGGCTGAAATAGTGGTCTTGCCGACCCCGCCCTTGCCCGCCAAGGCGATCTTCATTTGGTCCCCGCCTCTGGGCTGTATGTTGCACACCCCATCTGGCTTTCCTCTGGTGGAATGTTCCGAATATGCCTGGTTTGCCGACACTTCCTGGCCAGCTAGACCTACCCCTCGCCAGGCGCGCTCCATGTTTGTCGATCACATCCGCGTCGGCTTGGGAATGCCTCTAGACGCTCCGGGAGATCGCGATGGCGGGAAGGAAGATGGCGTTGTTAGTCGAACCCTCGCCTGCCAAGACATCCCACGAAGGGAGGTGTATGGATATAATGGTAGATGGTGTCGTCAACCTTAAAGAGATCTCGAACAACCTCACCAAGAAACTGCTGGCAGATCCTAATTTCCGCACGGAGTTCCAGAAGAACCCTCGCGGCGTCCTGCAAGCCGCCGGTCTTCCGGACCAGTTCATCCCGGCCGAGATCGGCCCTGGCGCCGTGGAGGAGGCCCTGATCAGACTCGATCGCATGAAGGGCCTCGCTCAGATTGGCCGCCAGGATAGTATCGCCGTCGCCTGCGTGGTGGTCTAAGGCAGGCATGTCGCTAAAGGCGCAGGGCCGCGACACCGGGGCGCCCCCACCTGTCGCGGCTCTGCCGACTGCGAGGGGATCACCCATGAAGGTAGCCCTGCTTTACCCCTTGCCCGGCCACGCCCGTCTCAGCGGTGTGGTCGAACGGATGCCGACGCTTTCCCTCTACCTCTTGGCGGCCCTGTTGCGACAGAAGGGGCACGAAGTGACCCTCCGGGACCTCCCCGGCGCCTGTGACGGCGGCGAGCGACTCGCGGGCCACATCCGAGGGGCTGACGCGGTAGGTGTGTCGGCCAACTCTTTCAACTGGGCCACGGCCCTGACCGCGGTCCGCGACATCCGCGCGGGTTTCCCGGAGCTTCCCATCATCTTGGGTGGCATTCACCCGACCTACTTCGACCAGCACTGCCTCGAAGTTTCCGCGGCCAGCTTCGTGGTCCGGGGGGAGGGCGAGACATCCCTGCCCGGTCTCCTTGACGCGCTGTCGGACGCCCGCGAACCATCGGACGTGCCGGGCCTCACCTACGCCCGGAATGGGCGGATCGCGCGGACCCCCGGACCCGCCCTCCTCGGCGAGGAGGAGCTTGATCGCCTCCCGCCGCCGGCCTACGACTTGGTGCCGGCCGGATGCTACCGGGCCGTCCCGGTTCAGACCTCCCGCGGATGCGTCTACGAGTGCGCCTTCTGCTCCATCCCGTATCGTCGCGGCTGGCGGGCCTTGGGCGCCGGGCGCTGTCTGGAACTGCTCCAGCACGCCTTGTCCTACTCCGATCGCTTCGTCAGCCCCGGGGCCGTCTACTTCCTTGACGACTGCTTCACCACCAACGGGCTACGGGCCACGCACATCCTGCGGGAGCTGGACCGGCGCGGGCTCAACGTAAACCTCGGTCTCGAAGCTCGCGCCAATCACCTGACGGAGCCCGTGGTCCAGGCTATCGCCCGGCTCCCGTGCTGGCTCATCCAGATAGGAGTCGAGTGTGGCTACACCGAGGGCCTGAAACGCGTCGGCAAAGGCATAACCCTGGCCGAGGTGGAGTCGGCCGCCGAACTCCTAAAGGATTACGGTCTCGCCGAACACGCGGTCTTCTCGTTCATCGTCGGGCTTCCCTGGGAGACCATCGAGGACTGCACCGCCACACTGTCCTACGCCCTTCACCTGGCCCTCCGCTACGGCGCTCCCCTGAGCTTTAGCTGGTACGAACCCTTTCCCGGCTCGCGGATCTGGTCGGCGCGAGCGGATTACGGCGTCAGCGCCGGCCCGGAGGTTTTCGACGGACCGGGCGACTGGCGGACCGACCCGGAGCTGTTCAAGGCCTTCCGGCCTCGCCTGACCTGGGACGATTGCCGGAGGATAGAGGACCTTGTCGCCAATCTGGCGAGGATCGTCCCCCACCATCTGGCCCTGTTCCAGACCCGCGTGCCGCGGGGCGAGCGACCATGAGCGGAAGGGCGCCGGCCCCGCCGGCGGCGGCCGACCAGCCGGCCTGGCGCCGGCCTGTGGCGCGTCCGGCCATTCCGCGCCTCCCCGAGGAAGTGGGCATCCTCCTCACCTACGCCTGCACGGCCCGCTGCCGGATGTGCTGCTTTGAGTGTGGGCCGGACCGGAAAGAGACAATGTCGCTTGAGGAGGGCCTCATCTTCGTCCGGCAGGCGGCCGAGGTGCCGTCTGTTCACACTGTGGTCTATAGCGGTGGCGAACCATTCCTCTTCCCCGACCTCCTCCTGGCTCTCACGGCCGAAGCCGCCGGGCTGGGTCTGCGGGTCAAGGTGGTCACCAACGCTTACTGGGCCACGGACACCGACACCGCCCGGCGACGGTTGACCCCGCTCGTGGAAGCCGGCCTCCGCGTCCTGGAGATCACGGCCGACTCGTTTCACCAGGCCCATGTTCCCTTTGACAGCGTGAGGACGGCCCTGCTGGCGGCGAACGAGGCCGGAATTGAGATCCACCTGGCGACGGTGGTCACGAGGTCAAGCCCCAAGCTCGCGGACGTTCTGGACCGGCTCGGTCCGGCGGTGCGGATCGACAAGCGGGCCGAGCTTCCGTGCCTTCCGGTGGGGCGGGCCGGGGTTCAGGTGCCTTGGGAGGAACTCCTCCTTAAGGAGGGCTGGCCCGAAGGCCGGTGCGATCTCTTGCGCATACCGGCCATCGACCCCACCGGGATCGCCTACGCCTGCTGTGGCGTGGCCGGGTTCATTCCTCCGTTGGCCTTGGGCCGACCGCTTGAGACCCCTCTGGCCGTCCTGCTGGAGAGAGCTACCGATGAGCCCCTGGTTTTGGCCCTGAGCCTCGACGGCCCGGGGCGCCTGGCCCGGCGCCTCACGGAGAACGGGGAGGCTCGGAGGGTCGGGACGGCCTTCGTTCATCCCTGCCACCTCTGCCACGAGGTCCTGGCCGATCCGGAGACGGCGGCAATTCTGCGTGACCTTCTCGAACCGCGGCGGCTGTTCCTCATGATCGAGCGGGACATCGAAGTGAACAAGGCCGAGGCGGCCGTGGGCCCGGAAGCCGAGGAAGGCCAATACCAGGCGACGGCCGACGGCGGTCTACCCTTTAGGGACGATCCGGGCCGGCGGTGAGCCGGGGCGTGCCCGGACGGGGTTGTCCAGGGCTCACGGCCATGCGCAGGGCCAGGAATGCCTCCCCGGCCACGACCACGAGGTCCTCGGTGTCGAGATAGGCCGAGGCGGAACGGTCGAAGAGGATCTGCCCCGAGGCGGGAATCTCCTCGTCACCCTCCCAAACGATAAAGCAGAGAGGAACCATGGGAAAGGCGAGAACGCGCGTCGAGGCGTGGCCGAAGGTCTCCCGGCGCCCGCCAAGTCTCTCCCCCGCATCGACCAACCTGGCCGGCTCGCGTCCGAAGCGGCCGACCATGGGTCGGATGGTGCGGTTGGTGAAAGGTGTGTTGTAGATGTCGCCGCCGGGAAGCTCGCGGAAGGCGATCCACTCGCCCTCGAGCCGTATCCCCTTGGCCTTGGTCAGGTAGTGCAGGAGGAGGATGCTGATCGTGAGGAGGTGGTCGCCGGAGGGAGCGGGGGGCACGGAAGGCGCTCCCGCGAGAGGTTCACCGGGAGTGACCTTTCCGGAAGGGTAGTCCACGCGATAGAGGCGCCCGAGGAAGGGAACCTCGAAAAAGGCGTCGGTCTCCCCGACCTCCACGTAGCGCACACCCGCGCGCGTGGCCACCGCCCGCGGCGCCCGCTCCGCGGCCAGGGCCCGGCAAGCTTCCTCGTAAGCAAAGACGTAGTTGGTCTGGGGCAAGAAAGCGCCCTCCCTCCGCGGCCGATACCAGTTGCGGCCGGCACCAATTGCGGCCCAGGGTGCTATTCTCCTGTCGCGCCGGTCATCCTACCACAGGATCGGTTCCTCTGGTATACTTGCCTAGGGAGTCAGCATTTGGGGTTTCACCCACCACCTGCCTCAAGGCCGGAGGTGCCTCAGTGCGTAGCGACGAAACTTCCCTGCCGCCGGCCAATGAGAAAGCGGAGATGCAACGCAGGATTGCCAAGAAGATCGAAGACTACGAGGGCTTTGTCCACAAGGTGGAGGAGGGCCTCGACCAGGCCTCCGCGACCCTGTCGGCGGAAGCTGTCCGTCTCAACGGCAAGGACGCCTTCACCGAGTACAGGGAGCACCTGGCGGCCAACACGGACGACGGGTTCAGCGACGAGGCCAAGTTTGGCGCCAGGACACCGTTCCAGATCGACCGCGACCGGATTCTCTACTCCTCTTTCTTCATGCCTCTGGCCCTCAAGACTCAGATGATCATCGGCCAGCACACGTCGCTCCTCCGTAACCGCCTCAGCCACACTCTGATCGTCGTCAACATAGCCCGCAGCATCGCCCAGGGTTTGCGGCTCAACGACGCGCTGACCGAGGCCATAGCTCTGGGCCACGATATCGGACACGTCCCCTTTGGCCATGCCGGAGAGCGCACTCTGAACAAGTGGCTCCATCACAAAGTCATAGATCCCCAGAATCAGGGGACCTTCGACTTCGCCCAGGTCATGCCCGGAGCGGGCGAGCACTTCCTCCTGCAGGATGCGGAGCCCACGGAGGATCCAGAATGGCGCTCGCGGCTCTTCCGGCACGGCCGGCAGAGTGTCAAGAAGCTGGAGGTTCTTGAGCACAAGCCTACCAACCTCACCCGGAAAACCCTCTTCGGGATCTGGCGACACTCGGGAAGCCTGGCCGGGACCGACGCCACCTTCAACTACGTCTTTCCCGGGGGCGCGGGACAGTTGGATCATGACGACTCGTCCTACGAGGCCCAGGTCGTGCGGCTGGCCGACGACATCGCTTGGGTGGTCCACGACCTGGACGACGCGATGCGGGCCAAACTCGTCAGCCGGGACGACGTGATGGATCGGAGTCTCTGTCCGAGCGAACCCGACGACGCCCGAACCGTGGTGGGCGTGCTCGGAAGATATGAAGCCTTTATTGGGCCCTGGGTTCGCCGGTTCATCTCGGGCGTGGTAGATGACAACCGCGAGCGGAATGGTCGTCCCCTAAACAAAGCCTTCCGCAACGACCCAGGCTACCACCTCGGCTTGTCAAAACCCCTGCGAGATGCGTTGAACTCCCTCGCGGACCTGATCCGGGAGAAGGTTCAGGAGGACGCTGAGACACTCCGCGCGGAGGAGGCCGTGGATCGTCTTCTGTCCAGCCTGGCTGACTGCCATTGGGGGAGTTCGGCCGAGTTCGCCGTGGATCTCAAGCGTGTCCTGGACTACCGGGGTCAGACCGAGTCCGGGCTGAGTACTCTGGTTGGCCGTCTGGCCAAAAGACAGTGGACCACGCCGGCTCAGAGGCCGGGAGCCAGTTCCGCCGAAGGCAAAGAGTCCGAAATTGAGCGGGCCGCGCTGATCTGCGACTTTCTCTCCGCTCTTACCGACGAGGAAGCGGCGATGTTGTGGGAGTGGCACTACTCCCCGAGGTTTAGACTCGCCCCCGCCTTCGCCGGCGCCGGCCCAGCAGCCAGGTCTACCAAGCGCAAAGAAGGGTAGCCAGCCGGCCCAGCCCGAGCCCCTTCAGCACCTCGGGCTTAGCCCGGCCGGTCTTGGGGTCTATCCCTCTGGCCTCGTACCACTCGGCCAGCATGCCCTCGAGGTCGGGGGTCGACCCGGCCGCCCCGCCGTCGTCCAGAGGCATGAGAAGACGCGGTGGGAGCCGATCGTCTCGGGAACCCATCCCGTAGAGGTTGCCGATGCCGCGCTTGAGGTGCCAGATCCGGGCCCCGCACTCGAGAACCTCGGCCAGGGTGTAGCCCAGGCCGGTCGAGGCGTTGAGCATGGCCACGAGTTCGTCGCCGCTGTACATGTTCCCACCCAACTGGCAGAGAATGGCCGCCTGCCCGAAGACGGAGCCGAGGTCCTGGACGGCCTTGTTCAGGAGACCCTTTCCGGCCGAGGATTGCTGGAGCCCGTCGGAGTCGACGCCGGCCTCGGGGGCCGAGACCCCGGCGTGCTCGGCGCCGTACATGAGTGAGTTCATGTGGCAGGCGCCTCGGGTGGAGGTGGCGTAGGCCACGGCCATGCCGTGAACGGCCCGGGGATCGTGAGCCGGGGCCTCCAGGCCCTTGACCGTGCTCAGAAACTCCAGAGCCTCGGGCTTGCCGATACGGCGAGCCAGGATGGCGCTCCCGTCGGCCAGGTCGTTGCCGAGGCCGCGGCGGTAGGCCATGTCTTCGAGCAGCTCGAGCATGAGGGCGGCCTGGCCCCAGGCGTCCTTCAGGCGTTCGCCGCCGTCTAGGAGGCCCTTGTCGGCCGCCTCGTAGGCGTAGGCCAGGGTTCCGCCGGCGGTGATGGTGTCAAGCCCGAGACGGTTGGCCACCTCGCCGGCCACCAGCAGAGCCGGCAGGTCGCTGATGAGGAGGTTCGGTCCCAGGCAGCCCAAGGTCTCATAGTCGGCGCCCGCCGCGTTGATCAGGGAGTGCCCGAGGGCCTCCACGGTGACCTTTCGCTTGCAGCCCACCGGGCAGAGAAAGCAGGTGCCCTCCGAGGTGAGGTGGTTACAGTAGCCGCCCACGCCAACCTTCTCGAGCTCGTCGCCCCAGGCTCCCAGCGACCAGTTGCGGATGGGGACGTCGCCGATGAGGGCCCCGAGGTCCATGCCCATGATGGTCCCGGCCTCGCCCAGACTTCTGGTGACCATGTTCTCTTTGGCCCTGGCGATGAAGACCGTGGCCATGTCCTTGAGCCGATCCGGATCGGCCAGGGGAAAGGTGTCGGGCCGCCCGCCGAGGCCACCGGCGCCCCGGACGACTACGGCCTTGAGGTTCTTCGAACCCATCACCGCGCCCATTCCGGTCCGGCCGGCCACGTGATGCTTGCCGTGAACGGCGGCGGCAAAGCGAACCAGGTTCTCCCCGGCCGGGCCGATAGCCAGAACCTGGGGCCGACGAAGACCGGGCCCCGCCGAGGTCGCCCCAACCGTCGAAGTCGCCCCAACCGCCGAGGTCGCCTCTTCCGGGGGGACGGCCCCATCCGGAGCAGCCGTCCCGCTCGACGAAGCTCTGGGCCCGTGCCTCTCCGCCAGCAGATCGTTGGTCTCGTAGGTGTCGCGGCCCCAGAGATCGTCGGCCGGTTCGAGAGACGGCTTCCCGCGATCGATGAGGAGGTAGACCGGTCTGGCCGCCCGGCCGGTGACGACAACGGCGTCGTAGCCGGCGAACTTGAGCTCCGGCCCGAAGAAGCCGCCCACGTTGGCCTCACCCCAGATCCCGGTCAGGGGTGAGCGAGCCGAGACGGTGAACCTTGGAGCGCAGGGGATACGCGTGCCCGTCAGGGGCCCGGTGGCCAGGATGAAGGGATTGTCCGGACCCAGGGGATCGGGATAGCCCCGACCGGCGGGACCGAGGGCGGCCAGGTAGTCGGCGTCGGGGGCCGGCCCAGCGCCGGGGGTCGGGGCGTTCGCCGCGGCGTGGGCCTCGCCGGCGACCTCTCCGGACCGGCTGGACCCTTGGGCAACGGACGTCCGCGGCCCTCCCGTCTCGAGCCCGGGGGCGATCTCCTCAAAGAACAGATGGGCGGCCAGACCCGACCCACCCACGAACTTCCGGGCGACATCGGGCGTCAGAGGCGTCTCGGAGAAAACACCGGCGCTAAGGTCGACCTTGAGGATTCTTCCGCGGTATCCGTTCACTTAGGAGTGCCTCCCGCCCTGAGAAACGTCCAGCTAGGCCACGACCTTATCGCCCTTGCCGATCTTCTGGAGGAACTCCGGGTAGAGCCTGTAGGCCGGCTTGATGGCCGGCAGCAGCTTGAGGATGGCCGGTATCGGACCCTTGGCCTTCATCTCGCCCTTGGCCAGGGCCTGGACCAGGTTGACCTTGCCGTGCCAGAACCTGTGGGCGATGTCGGCGGTCATGGACATGTCGACATCGGGCGTGAGATCGTTGGGGCCCTCGAAGATGTTGAAGTACTGGCCCGCCGCGGGCGGGTTCTTGGCGTCAACGGTGATCGTCGACTCCGGGTCGGTGTAGTTGAACCTAATGACGAGCTTCGACGCCGCGATCTTGGGGGCCATCTCCGGATCCTTCGTCGCTTCCTTGAAGAACCCGCCGACACACTGGTAGAGCTCGGCCGCGTCCTTGAAAACTCCCACTCTCATCTTCCCCCTTCGGAAGCCGTCGGTCCTCGAGCCGCGGAGAAAAGAGGATGGGTCCGGCGGCGGAAAGCCATCACAAACACCAGTCCGGCCTGGAGGTCCATCTCCATCCGGAGGACCTTCGATCTAGAAGGCCTTGTTCAACACCTCTAGGACTTCCTCGGGTGTAGCCTCCCGAGGGTTAGTGTAGACGGCGGCGTCAAGAATGGTCATCTCGGCCACACGGGCCAGACCATCTTGCGGAACCTTGACGTCCCGCAACCGGGTGGGTAGCTTGACCCTCGTCAGGAGATCCCTGACGAAAGCAATGGCCGCCACCGCGTCCCTGGCCCTGTCGCCCGTGGCCGGAAGACCGAAGGCCACGGCCAGATCGGCCAACCTGGCTTCGGCCACCGGCAGGTTGTACTCCATCCCCGGGGCCAGGAGAACGGCGTTGGCCAGACCGTGCGGAACCTGAAAGAGCCCGCCCAGGGAGTGGGCCATAGCGTGAACAACCCCGACCATGGCCGAGCTAAAAGCCATGCCCGCCTCGCAGGAGGCGACCAGCATGTTGTAGCGGGCCTCGAGGTCGTCGCCCTTGTCCACGGCCTTCGGTAGCCACTCGGCGATGGTCCGGCAGGCGTGGAGGGCCAACCCGTCGGAGATGGGCCTCCAGTTGGTGGAGAGATAGGCCTCGACGGCGTGGGTCAGAGCGTCCATGCCGGTGGAGGCGGTCAGAGAAGGCGGCATCGTCAAGGTGACCTCGGGATCGAGAACGGCGAGGTCGGCGGCGATGTAGTTTGAGACAATGGTCTGCTTGGTCTCGGTCGCGTCGTCGCGGATGACGGCGTAGGCCGTCACTTCGCTGCCGGTGCCGGCCGTGGTCGGAATGGCCACTAGGGGACCGAGTGGTCGGGTTATGAGCCCGAAGCCCTGGTAGTCAACGTAATGACCGCCCAGGGAGAGGACAACGTTCAGGCCCTTGGCTGTGTCGATAACGCTGCCCCCGCCGATGGCGACGAGGATGTCGCCCCCGGCCGCCCGGCAGGCCTCGGCCGCCCTCATGACCACGCCGAATTCAGAGTTGGGAGGCACGTCGTCAAAAAAACCGGCCCACTCGAGGCCACCCGCCGCCACGCTGGTCTTGACCCGGTCCAGAAGTCCCAATCCGGCGACGACTTTGTCCGTGACGATGAAGGCTCTCTTGCCACCTAAGCGCGGCAGCTCGTTGCCGAACTCGGAGACAAGGCCCGGTCCGGCGATCACCCGCGAGCGATTCTGATAGTCGAAGTAATCGGGAAGCACTCTGACTCCTCCCACCTTGGGCGCCGTCCGGCGCGTTCTTCTGGTTATACCTGGGCACACATTTTGTTTGGGTTTTGGCAATATTGCTTCTAATTGCACGTTAACCCGACGGTTCCTGTCGTCGCGGGCGCAAAGGACGGGAGCCCGGCGGGGGCGAATAGGGCCGTGGCATTGCGAAGGGACGGGTGAGTAATGAGTAAGACGGAAGCCAAGGCGAGGGTCTTAACCCTCCTGGTGGCAGCGGTGGCCCTGATCGCTATCGCCGCGGGCCTCGTGGCCGGGTGCTCGCTCTTCGGGGGCGGGAAGCCGGCAGAGGATGAGCCTCCGGTCTTCGTCGGTTTCGCCCTCATCGACGCGGGCACACTGCAAGATCCCGTGGTCCGGGCCTGGGCCCAAGCCTGTGGTCTCAGCGCTGGAGTCCACCTGGCCAGCTTCGACGGGGCAAACACCTACATTCTGGCCGCGCGCGGCGAAAAGCCGACCGGGGGGTTCACCGTCTTTCTCTCCGACGTCTCCACGGAAACCGGCGGCTTCCATCTGACATTCAAGACCGGCGATCCGTCCGGACCGGTGACCCAGATCATCTCCTATCCCTATGCCCTTTATCTCGGCCAGTGTTCTCCGGGCCAAATCCTGGACGTGAGCGGCGTCGGCGCCGAGACCCTGCCCTGGCCGGTAGCGGGTCCGGCCAACGTGAACATCATCCCGACCTCGCCTTTGCCGGGGGTCGCCGTCTCGACGACAACGCTTCACCTTGAGGGTTACGCCCGCGTCTTCGAAGCCCAATTCTCCTATTCACTGGAGGATGGTCACAACGTCCTGGCCGCGGGAAGCATCATGGCCGACCAGGGCGCCCCGGCCTGGGGCCTGTTCAGCCTGGACGTGGAGTTCAGCCGGCCGACAAGCCCGGGGCTGACTCTGAGCTTCTTCGACACGAGCCTGAAGGACGGGAGCATCATTGACGAGGTTTTCATCCCTCTCGTCTGGATCGGCAATTAGCGAGGTCGGTAGCGAGGTCGGCGAAACAACCGGCAAGCAAGCCGGGTCGGCGATCAAGTCGGCCCGGCCGGTGAGGAGACGGTCCTGTGCCCGTACTGAGAGACGTGGCCTATAGCATATGGAAGCCCGCGACCTACGCCGATTTTGTCAGGCGAGGCGGCCGCCGGGCCTTTGTCTATCTGCTTGTCATCGCCCTGCCCCTGGCTATCACCGGGGCCGTGAGATCCGGATCGGCCGTTCACTGGGCCTGTGAAAGCGCCTCCAGGGCCGTGGCCGGCGGACCCGACTTCCGCATCGTGAACGGCCTTCTGGAGTTTGAGGGCCCCGAACCCTACACGATTACCGTCGAAGGCGTCGAAATTGGACGCGTCGACACTACCGGGGTCACGGACGAGTCCTACCTTGAGAGCGGCAAGAGCGGCGTGCTGCTCCTGCGCGACCGGGCCGTTGTCCAGAATGGTTTTCGTCGCCAGGAGATGCCCTACGCCGCCCTCGGGGGCAGCGAGCCCCTGACTCGGGCCGGCTTGGTCGGGACCCTGCTCCGATTTGGCGGGCTGGCCTGGCCCATCGCCCTCCTCTGGTTGATCGGAAGCGTGGCCGGAAAGCTCCTTGCCGCTCTGGTTCTGAGTCTGGGCGCCTTGGCGATCCTCTCGGCTCGCGGCCGCGCCGGGGGATGGGCCGCGGCCTGGGTCGTGGCCGCCCACGCTCTGACATTGCCCCTTCTTCTGGGCTTCGTCCGGGTTCTCTCCGGCGCCAGTATCGCGGCCTTCGGTCTCCTCTACTGGGGGGCGGCCATCGTCTACTGCGTGGCCGGAACCAGTTCGCTGCCGCCCCGGGCCCCCAAGGACCAGAGCGCGGCCGGCGCGCCGCTTTCGGGTTAGCCGGGCACGCCAGGACGGGTCGGGGGCCGGTTCGCGGGACGGCCCAGCCGGATCACCCGGATCACCGGGCCGGTCAGGACAGCGGCCACCACTCCGGCCAAAGCTACCCCGAGCGGCAGGAAGGTGGCCAGGAGCGTGCTCCGCCCTAAGGACCAGCCTATCGCCCCCAGCGGAAGCATGGTCCCGGCCGGCGTGGCTCCCGCGGCCGGCAGAAACGCGGCCGACGCCGGCCCCAACATGATGGGGACGAGCAGGAAGGTAAAAGCCGCCGCCAGGATGGCGTGGAGCATCCGGGCCAGAACGTAAGGCCCCATGCGGATATCCGTCCCGGCGATGACACTGGCCACCTGGCCGTGGACGGACAGACCGCTCCAGGCGATGACGGCCCCGGCCATCAAGGCCCTCTGGATGAAGGGCGCGACCGCCTGGCTGGCGGCCACGGTTCCGAGATCGATTTCGAAAACCCCGGCCACGGCAGAGTTGACCAGCGAGGCGTCTAGCCCAAGCCCACGGAAGATCATGGCGAAGGGCCAGCCCAGCCAGCGGGAAAGCCCTGTTTTCTCGCTGATGGCCACAAAGGCCGAGAAGAGCATGATGAAACCGCAGATCATGAGCAGGGTCCGGACCGAGTCGTTGACCGCGTCCCCCACGATGCGTCCGAGAGGGCGGCCATCCTCCCGCCTGGCCTGGAGAAGAGACTTCCCCGCCCTGGCGACGATGTTTCCCCGCCTGGGCTTGTCTTCCCCGGAGGGCGCGCTCCGCCGGCCAAAGAAGCGAAAGACGATCCCCACGCTCAGGGCGGATAGATAGTGGGCCAGGGCCAGCGCCCCGCCTAGGGCCGGGCAGGCGAACATGCCCACGGCCACGGCCCCGAAGATGAAGAGCGGGTCGGCCGTGTTGGTGAAGGCCAGGAGGCGCTCGCCCTCCACCCGGTTGCACAGGTTCATCTTGCGGAAGCGGGCGGTGATCACGGCGTCCATCGGATAGCCCGCGGCCAGCCCCATGCTCATGGCGAAGGCCCCTTCTCCGGGAACGTTGAAGAGCGGCCGCATCAGGGGCTCGAAGAGAACGCCTATGAAGTGGACCACGCCCAAGCCGAGCATGACCTCGGACAGGATGAAAAACGGCAGAAGCGACGGGAAAACCACGGTCAGGAAGAGGTTGAGCCCGGACTTGGCGGCCTGGAGTGAGGCGTCCGGGAAGAGGACCAGGGAGAGGGTCAAGACAGCGGCGAGAGCGGCGGTAATAATTGCCGGCGCGCCACGTGGAGACGTGTGGGGAGCCGGCGCGCCACGTGGAGGCGTGTGGGGAGCGGACGCGCCACGCGGCGGGCTGGGCAAGGGCGGGCCTCCCCGGGGTCGGATGACCTTCAAGTATATAGCCGCCTCCGGGCGGGCCATGACTGGCCTTGGGTTTCCCGGAGGGCCGGCGTGATCGGGAAACTCGACCGAATAGTCGTACGGCGGGCCAAGAGGAGCGGAAAGACGGGCGAACAACTAGTAATATCGACGGACTTGCCCTGCGTGACCGAAGGAGGAAGGCGCGTGCCCACAAGGATCATCTACTGGAACATCGTCGGCCACCTTATCCTCTACCTCTTCGTGGCCGCCGGCGCGGCGGCGTTTCTCTACGGGATCTACCGCCGCTGGCGCAACTGGGCTCTCGGCAAGCCGGAAGTGCGGTGGGACAAACCCTGGGAGCGGGTCAAGTCTCTTCTCGGCAACACGGTCCTGCACTTGAGCGTTCTCAAAGAAGCCTACCCCGGCATCATGCACCTTTGCATTTTCTACGGCTTTGTCGTCTTGGCCCTGGGGACAGCCGTGGTCCTACTGCAGGCTGATTTGGGGCTTCACGTTTTCTACGGATCGTTCTACCTCTGGCTCTCCCTGGCCCTGGATGTGCTCGGCCTGCTGGGCGTCATCGGTCTCCTCCTGGCGGCCTTCCGCCGCTACGTCTTGCGGCCCAAGCGGCTAGACAGCGTCGCCGACGATGCCATCACCCTGGCCGCCCTCCTCGTTATCCTCCTGACCGGCTACGCCCTGGAAGGCCTTCGAATGGCAGCGGCCGGCGACCAGTGGGCCCTCTGGAGCCCCGTTGGCCTGCTCGTCGCCAGGTGGTTTGGGGCCGCGCTGGGTGCGGGGGGCATTCTGGCCCCGGCCGCGGCGGGAGTGGTCGCCCTTGAAGCCTGGCACCGCTACCTCTGGTGGTTTCACATGCTCCTGGCCGTGGGCTTCGTCTCCTACATGCCCTACTCCAAGCTCTTCCACGTTTTCTTGGCCCCGGCCAACCAGTTTCTGAAGAACCTCGGACCCAAGGGCGCCCTTAGTCTGGTCGACATAGAGAACAGCGAGACCTTCGGGGCCTCGCGCCTGGACGAGTTCACCTGGAAGCAACTCTTCGACACCGACGCCTGCACTCGCTGCGGGCGCTGCCAGGACCAGTGCCCGGCCAACGCCGCCGGCAAGACCCTGACGCCCAAGGGCGTTGTCCAGAACATGCGTCAGACCCTGGAGAAGTATGGGCCGCTCCTGGCCCAGACCCGGGCCAAGGTTCGGGCGAAGAAACTCGACCCGGCCAAGGAGTACGAGGCCATGGAAGAAGCGGTGGCCGAACTGGAACTGCCATCCCTCATCGACGACATCGTCACCGAGGACGTCCTTTGGAGCTGCACGACCTGCCGCTCCTGCGAGGATCAGTGCCCGATTTTCGTGGAGATCATTCCGAAAATCATCGAGATGCGGCGCTACCTGGTTCTCATGGAGTCGCGGATGCCAACCGAAGCCGGGCGCACGCTCCGCAACCTGCAAAACAACGGTAACCCCTGGGGCCTGGCCCGAACAGCGCGGGCCGATTGGATGGCCAAGACCGAGGTCAGACATCTCCAGCCCGGCGACGAGGTTGAGTACCTCCTCTGGGTCGGCTGCTTCGGGGCCTTCGACGACCGGTCCAAAGCCATTACCGAGGCCACGATCAAGATTCTCAAAGCCGCCGGCGTGGAGTTCGGGGTTATCGGCGGAGGCGAAACCTGTTGCGGCGACTCGGCCCGGCGTCTGGGCAACGAGTATCTCTACCAAACCCTGGCCCGGGAGAACATCGAGAGCCTTAAGGCCTACACCTTCAAGAAGATCGTCACGGCCTGCCCGCACTGTCTGAACGCCCTGAAGGACGAGTACCCGCAACTGGGCGGAGCCGACGGCAGTCCCGGTCCCGGGTACCAGGTTGTCCACCACAGCCAGCTCATCGCCGAACTCCTCGCGACCGGGAAGCTCAAGCTCGGGACCAAGCTCGAGGGCGAGGCCGCCCGGGTCACCTTCCACGACCCCTGCTACCTCGGCCGCTACCAGGGCGAGTTCGCCGCTCCGCGTCAGGTTATCCAGGCCGCCGGCGGCAAGATCGTCGAGATGCCTCGCCACGGGCCGACCAGCTTCTGCTGTGGCGCCGGTGGCGGGCGGATGTGGCTGGAGGAAGAAGCCGCCCACAAGGTCAACGCCCGGCGGGCCGAGCAGGCCCTCGGGACCAAGGCCGGCACGGTGATCACGGCCTGCCCCTACTGCCTGCAGATGTTCGACGACGGGCTCAAGGCCGTGGGTGAGCAGCGGGACATCACCAAGGATCTGGCGGAGATAGTGGCTAGGCTGATCTAGCGAAGACGCGCTTAATCCTGTTCTTCTCGCTCACGGCCCGGCCCGTTTCCGGGTCCACGGCCAGGCAGCGACCATCAATGATCCGCGTCCGGACTTCGCCCCGGGCGACGGGATTGCCCGCCAGATGCGGGCAATCGAGGAGGCCGATCTCGACGGCCCGGACCAGAGTCTCCGGGTCTGTCCAGGGGTCGGCGACCCCGGGTTCGGCCAGCTCACGGATGGCCTCCAGCAATTCGGTAGCCTCGGCCCGCAACTCCTTCCGGCGTTCCTCCACGGCCGGAGATGCCTCCGGAGTGAGCGGCGCCTCCGAGGCCATCGCCGCCACCCGGCGACAGATCTTGAGGCTCTCGATTATCTCCTCCGGGGTCGCGGCGTGATCGGCCTCGCAGTAGGCCACGACATGGACAATGTGCGGGCGCACGGCCATCTGCACATAGGTTGAGGCCGCCAGATGTCCCTTAGCCTCGGCGGGATCGGTCGGTAGACTGGCCAGGCCGGTCCGGACCTGCCGCAGCGTGGAGAAACTCTCGCCCTGGAGGGCCTCAATGAGATCGATCTTGGCCAGCATCTTGCCAAGGTCCATCTCCGGTTTGGTCCCTAGCGGCGTATTGAACATGTACTGGCTCACGTAGTGTCGGACGCCCCGGGCCCGGGCGTTGTAGGCGGCCAGAAACGCGGTCGCCACGGCGACCGTATCCGGCGCCTCCCGCAGGCTCCACTGGTGCGCTTCATTGACCTCCACCGGAACACCCCGCTCGGCGTGCCAAGCGACCACCTCCATGTTCTGGCGGAGGCTCTGCCTTAGGGGCCGATCGCTTCGGGCGTCAAGAACGCTGTACCAGAAGAGGGGAATGGCGCACCAGGCGTTGTCGAGGGTCTCCCGGAGCAGCCGGGCCATGTCCAGCACGTCCTGGGTTCCGCTGTAGCAGCGCAGGAGTGGGTAGTTGCCCCGCCTGCAGGCCTGCCGCAGCCGGATGAAGTCCTCGCGCCGTCGCAGCGGGACCCCGCCGGCGCCCGCCCGGCTCTCGTCCATCGCCTCGGGGTGGAAGAAGCGCTCTTGAGTGTTCTGATCCGGGCCGATGGAAATGACATCGACCAACCCCGACTCGGCCAGGGTCGCACATCCCTCGACCGTGGCCTCCAGGCTCGCCAGGCCGAAGTGATGGCGGTAGATGGGCTTGGGGTGGGCGCCGGCCACGCGCTCGACCAGCCCACCCCCGAGCGCCTGACCGCTTAGTGGGGTCGCGGAGGACCCGGTCGAGGCAGCGGCCCCGGAGACCACGGCTCGGACGTCATCCTCCGTCGCGGCCGAGGAGAAGACCCGGAAGAAAAGGCCACTCTCCTCCGCGATCCGGCAGATCGGAGCTGTCCCACCGAAGACGAAGGCGACCTTGCCGAAATCCCGCTCTCTGGCGGCCTGCACCATCTCGGCGAAGTAGGGTCCGGCCGTCTCCGCTCCGAGCCGGTAGCTAAGACCCACCATGTCCGGTCTCAGCCGTTCAATCGCCGCCACAATGGCCGAAACCGGCTGGGCCGGACCCAGGAACCTGGTCTGCCAGCCCTCAGCCTCGGCGATAGACAGAAAATGGAGAAGGCCGGCGACGTGAACACAGTCTCCCAGGGCCGCGCCCAGAACCAGTCCGCGACCACGGCCGCCGCCTGGACCGGGGCTACGTCCGCCACCGGGACCGGGACCGTCTCGACCGGAACTCACGAGGTGGCCTCCGTTTCAAGAAGATCGTCGGCGCCGTAGACCTCGGCCCGGGCGGCCTCGGCCGCGGGCTCCGCGAAGGACCCCAAACGAGCCGGCCCGGACGCATGGCGGCGATGAGGCGTCCTAAACCCAACGGCCACGTACTCCCGTATCTCGTGGACGTCCAGATCGCCGAGGCCGACCGAGGCCAGAGTGCGCCCCCGGGCCTGCCAGTCGATGCCGGTGACAGCGCCGGCCAGGGTAATCAAGGCTTCCGTCAGTTTGGCCGGCCGCCCGGTCACACGGGCCAGGTCGGCAAGCGGGACCAGGCTCGTCGGAACATCCTCAAACACATAGCGGTGGTCCAGGCTGCTGGGGGCCTTGAGACCGGCGTAGGCCGGGGTGTTCTGGATGGCCTTGTGGAGAGTCTCGCCCACACTTCCGTAGACCGACGCCAACCAGGCCTTGGCCGAGAGAACTCTGACCCGGAAAGAGCGGGCGACCTCCAACCGCTCGGCGTCAAGGGTCTCCAGAGCCCTGGCCACGGCCGGACTGATGCCCTCGCGATAATGGTCGAACTCACTTTCACCCTCGACGCGACTGACGCTGAGCAAGGTCGGGGCCGGATGGAAGATGGCCCCGATGTTCGAAAGACCGGTCTCCAAGACGCTCCCGACCGCGACAAACTGCGGAAGGATAGGGCGTACGAGGTGCACGACAGACGCCGTGCGCATGGCTGGAAGGGCCGCGACACGGACGCGGCGCTTGATGCCCTGGATCATAGAGCGGCCGGACTCGATGTAGCGGCTGGCGAAGATGAAGGTCTCCGTCTCAGCCACAGTAACATCCGGCGAGGCGCCCGCCTCGCGCAGACGATGGGCGAAAACCAACGCTCCCAAGGTGCGGCCTGGATTGAGAATGACCACCTGGCCGCTTTGCAGGTAGGGGGCCATGGCCGTAGCCAGTTCGCTGTGAGCGGAGGCCGGAACCACAACCATGATGATAGTGGCCCCGTCCAAGGCCTCTTCGAGGTCGGACGTAGCCAGGGCCAGCCGAGCGAACCCCCGGACGACTCCTTCGAGTTGAATGCCACCGTGACGCCGGATGCCTTCCAGCCGATCCGGCGTGCGGTTGTAAAGGCTCACGTTCTCACCCTTCAGGGCCAGATACGCGGCCAGGGCTTGTCCTCCGTGGCCCGCACCGACGACGGCCCACATCCGTCTGTTGCTCCACACCGCCATGACCACCACCTCCCCCCAGTAGGTCAGTGATCCCTTGCTGGTCGTGCCAGAATCCCTAGAGTGGTCTTTGCCGGACAATCAGGGCGAGACTAGATCGAGAGTTTCCGCAGGTAGAGGCTGACTTTCCTTGCGAAGGGCGGCCGATCCTGGGCTATAGGTACTCATATTCCCAGTGCTCTCTCATTATATCATTTGGTCTCTCTTCGGCGCAAACTCGGACGCCCTGGCGCGCCCTGGGGCGCGTGATCCTATGCCCTGGACCTTGAGCAAGGAGAGATCGAGGTCGAGCCCGAGAATGAAGGCAAACTGAGCGTCGGCGGCCGTGGCTGGGTCACCGGCTGGTCCGAGTTCACCGCCGGCCCCCAGACCGCTCGCCCCCAGCTTGGCCTCGACCCGAGACATGCCATTATCCTTCCGCCCCGCCTACCCGGGCCGAAAGCGCCGCCCGACGCCCAGGCGGATGACCCGCTCGAGGTGGGCCAGGGTGTAGCACTCGTGCATGTTCACCGTCCGCCCGAAGAGGGCCACCGTGCGGTGCTCCGCCCAGTCCACGCGGGGCAGGGTGTTGAGCCAGAGAATCTCGCGGACTTTGGGCTTAAGCCGGGCCAGAATCCTGGCGGCTTTGTCGGCCCCCAGGGTCTTGGTGTCGCTGACGATGATGACGACCGTGTCGCGGGTGAGCCGTCGGCTGTGCTCGGCCAGAAGGGCATCCAAAGCGGCGCCGAGGTCGGTGCCCTTGCCCCAGACCCGGCTGCCCTCGACCACCTGGCGAGCGGCGCCGGCGAGGCTGCCCTCGTCCACCTGGCGGGCGGCGCCGGCGAGGCTGCCCTCGTCCACCTGGCGGGCGGCGGCCCGGCGGGCGGGCGGGGCAGATGGCCCGGGCCGGGCCACGAACTCCGTCACCCGCTCGAGTTCCTCTGAGAAAATGAAAGCCTCCACCCCTCTGACCGCCTGGCGCAGGCCGAAGATGAATTCCAGAATGAAGGCCGTGTAGCGGGCCATCGACCCCGAGACATCGCAGATGAGCAGGAGGCGGGGCCTCGACACCTTGCGCTCGCGAAAGCGGAGGTCGAAGAGAACGCCACCGTGGCGAATGTTGGAGCGGATGGTGCGGCGCATGTCCGGGCGCCGTCGCTTGTGGCTCTCGCGGTAGCGGCGCGATAGCCTCGTGGCCAGGCGACGGGCGAGGCGGCGGATGAGGGTCGTGGCCCGGGGCAGGTCGACCTCGGCGATGTCCTTCATGTCCAGGTGGAGAAGCCGGTCGGCGGGATTCTCCCCCGCCGCCCTTAGGAGACCATCAATGACCGTGTCCAGGCTCTCGTCTCCGGTAGAGGCGGTCTCGGGCCGCCGCTCCCCGTCCATCTCCCGTCTCAAGCGATCCAGATGGCCCCGGACAATGCTCTCGATCAGAGGCTGGAATTTCCGATCAACCTTGTTTCCGGCCGAAGACTCGGCCAGGAAATCGCGGAGACGCTCCCGCTGGATCTCCCCCAGTCGCGTGTAGGCCTCGATCTGCTCCGGCGTGAGCTCGAGGGGCTGGCCCTGAAAGATGAGTTCGGTTCCGGCTTCGGCGAGCCGCTTCCTCCGGGTCTCCCTCGCCCGGCGACGCTCGGCCACCCGGGCCTGGCGGTCCTCCGGACGGGCAAAGAAGAGATCAAAAGCCCGATCGAAGAGGGGCATCTGATTTCCGGCCTTCACCAGGGTCGCGCGAAGGGCGGCCTGGACTTCGGTCCGGCGCCCCAGATCGACGAGTTCGATAGCGGCCAAGGCGTCTAGGGTTTCGGCCGGATTGACCGGCAGGCCGAGATGCCGGAGAACGCGGACAAATCGAATCAGGTTCTCCTGAAGCTGCCGGGCGAAATCGGGTGTGGGCAGGTCGGGGCTGGGCGGGTCGGGGCTGGGCAGGTCGGTCGTGGGCGGGTCGGGGCTGGGCAGGTCGGGGTTCACTTGGTCGGCCCTGGACCTCGTACGCCCGCGGGGCCTCCAACCTGCCCAAGGCCTCGCTCCAGGGCCTCGGAGACGAACCCGTCGGACGACCCGGCCGCCTCCCGGAGAATGGTGACATCGTCGCGGTTCTTCAGGAGGAGAGTGGCCGTCTCGGCCAGGAGAGCGTCGTCGACCTTCTCGGCGCCCAGGGCCAGGAGGGCTCTGGTCCAATCGAGGGTCTCGGCGATGGACGGCTGCTTTCTGAGATCGAGCTCCCTGACGCGAGCCACGACGCGGGCCACGTCGGCGGCCAGTTTCTCGCTGGCTTCCGGCACCCGCGACCTCACGATCCGCAATTCCTTCTCGATGCTCGGAAAGTCGATGAAGAGATAGACGCACCGCCGCCTGAGCCCGTCGGAGAGTTCGCGCTCACTGTTTGAGGTCAGGACAACCATCGGTATCTGCCGGGCCTGGATCGTTCCCAACTCCGGGACCGAGACGGTGAAGTCGGAGAGAACCTCGAAGAGAAAGGCCTCGAACTCCGGATCGCATTTGTCGACCTCGTCGATGAGGAGGACCGGGCATCGCTCGGCCCGGATGGCCCGGAGAAGCGGGCGTTCGAGGAGGTATTCTTCGGAGAAGAGGTCGCTCTCCTCCGCGGCCAGGCCGGCCTCACGGAGGATCTGGATGCGAAGGAGCTGCTTCTGGTAGTCCCACTCGTAGAGGGCCTTGTTCTCGTCGAGTCCCTCGTAGCCCTGGAGGCGGATGAGGTCGGTCTCAAAGACGCGAGCCAGAACCTTGGCGATCTCGGTCTTGCCCACTCCGGGAGCGCCTTCCACCAGGAGAGGTTTGGCCAGTCGCAGGGCGAGGTAGATGGAGATAATGATGTCCTGGTCGGCGATGTAGCCGTCGCCCTCCAGAGCGGTCTTGAGCCACTCCGTGGTGGCCTCCGAGGGACGCATCGGCCGTGCGGGCATCGGTTTCAGAGAGATCGCTCCTCCCGGCGCGAGCAAACGCGTGGGCTCCCGCCCTGAACGCGGACGGGCAAAGGCCCTACGGCAGTGCCCGCTCGCGTGTGCATTCTACCACATAGACCTCGTCCGCCGGCCGGTGGCGCTCGCCTGCCGACTTCTCGGTAACATCCTGGCTGAGGTACGGCGTGGTCTTGACAAAGGACTGCACTCAAGCCACAATTGGGACTATGAGGGAATCTAAGCAGGACAAGGAAACCACAAAGCCGGTCAGCCAGGGCACATGGCCCCGCTACTTGCTAGGACCGGCTCTCTTCACGCTGGCCTTGGCTCATGCCCTCCGGCCCTCAGAGGTAGCCCTCGACTGGCAGACGACAGTCCTGGTCTTGGTGGGCGCGGTCGCCGTCGCCGTTCCTGATCTACCCGACCGCATCCGCGCGATACAGATCAAGTTGGGAGACAATGCGTTGGGGATTGAGCTCGAAAGGATCAAGGATACCACGGGACGGCTGAAGAGGACCATCGACGCTCTGCTGGGTGAAGTACCGCCCGCCCGGGCTGTCCCCAGGTCCAAGGTCGCCTTCGCACCGGCGCCCGATCCGGAAGCCGGGATCGCTTTCACGCCCGCTCCCCATTCAGAAGCCGGGATCGCCTTCACGCCCGCTCACGATCTGGAAGCCCGGATTCTTGATCTTGCCTCCCGGGATAAGGAAACAGCCGTCATGCGTCTCGGGGTGGAGATTGAGCGGGGACTCCAGTCTTTGGAGGCCAGGGGCGTGGCCGTCCCGACCGGCTTGAAGGACGCGTTGCGGGACTTCGCCGAGATCCGAGACGCGGCCGCCCATGGCGTACCCACCCATGGGGTGCGCATTTCCGGCCGCATCCTCAATAGCGCCCTTGATAGCGGCCTGCGCCTGAAGCGCCTTCTGGAATACCTGCCCGGAGCCCAGGACGGAGAGAAGAGCGCGTAGCCAGAACCTCCTCACCGTTTGACGCCCGGCCCCGTCCAGCCCGATCCGCGCTCTTACGTCTCTGACCTTCGTCTCCGCCGCGGGAAGAAGGCCAAGCCCAACGCGGCGGCCAGGCCGGCCACGGCCCCCAAGCCGAAGGCGGCCGCCGGACCGAAGGCCGTCCAGAGAACTCCGGCCAGGAGCGAGGCCGGAAAGAGGCCGATGCCTGCGATGGTCGCGTGAAGTCCGATGACCGTGGCCCGGAGGTCACCCGGGGCGAAGTCGGCCACCAGAGCCTTGGCCACCCCGTCGGTCAGGGCCGAGTAGACGCCGTAGAGGGAGAAGAGGACCGGATAGCCCCAGGACGCCTCGCCGACGCCGAAAGCCAGACCTCCGTAGACCACGGCGTAGAGCCCGAAACCCGCGACAAGAATCTTCTGACGCCCGATCCTGTCCGAGAGCCAACCCGCCGGCCAGGAGAAGGCGGCGTAGACCAGATTGTAGAGCGCGTAGACCAGAACGGCCGCGGCCGGGCCGAGGGTCTGTCCGACCCTGAGAAGCAGAAACTGGTTGGAGGAGTTGCCCAGGGTGAAGACACCGGTGACCACCAGGAGAGTGATGAGGCGCGGATCGAGGGTCCGTAGGGTGGCCCAGGTCGAACGGCCGGCGGAGACGATGGACCTGGTGGCCGGTTCCCGGCCGGATCCGCCGGCCGGCGCGGCGGCGATCAGCTCCCGCTCGCGCCCGGTGATGGCCACCGGGGCACCACCTGTTTCCCGGACCCACAGAAGGACCGCGACCGCGATGGCCGCCGGAATGAGCGAGAAAAGAAAAATGGGCCGGTAGTTGCCTTTGGCCGCGCCTCCGCTCAGACCGACCAGAAGGATGTAGGCCAGGAGGGCACCCACCGCCGCGCCGAAGGTGTCCATGGTCCGGTGGAGGCCAAAGGCCCAGCCTCGGCGGCCTTCGGGCGAAGACTCGGCCACGATCGCGTCGCGAGGAGCGGTGCGGATGCCTTTGCCGAACCGGTCGGCCAACCGGCCGGCCAGAACTCCACCCCACGACCCCGCGAGGTAGAGGAGAACCTTACCCACCGTGGACGCGGCGTAGCCGGCGACAGCCAAACCCTTGCGACGCCTAAGACGGTCGGAGACGCGGCCGGCGACCACCTTGAGCAGGGAGGCCAGGCTTTCGGCCAGACCCTCGATGAACCCAAGGACGGCCGGGCTCGCGCCCAGGCGCAAGGTGAGGTAGAACGGGAGAAGCGGGTAGACCATCTCGGTCGAAACATCCGTGAGAAGACTGACCAGTCCGAGCAGGATGACGTTGCCCAGGGCGGCGCCTCCTCGTCTGGGCGCATCTCTTCGCCCATAGGCTACGCCTCACCCATACGGCGCGAGTCGGCCGGGTCCTCCACCGAACTCGATCAGTGGTCGCCTCCACCGAATTCGATTAGTGGCCGATGGCCTCCTGGACGCACCTCTGATGCGCGGGGTCGAGGGTCGGCACCCCGCTGGCGGTGTAGCTCGAACCGTGGGTCGTGCTCCCCAGGAAGTGGATGCAAAAGTGCCCCGGGAAGTTGTTGTCCAGCGTGCTGCCGGCGTGGGGCATTCCGTTCTGCGAGGCGGCGATACGCCGGCCGTTGATGACGACAACGATGGAACGCCTGGACCAACTCCACTCGCCACCGTAGTTGTCGCTCATGATGGCCGTGTCCTCGGACGACACGGGTTCCACGTCGGCGTGGGCCCAGCCACCGCCGCGCATAACGTAGAACATCCGCCCCGTCCCGACGTCGGTTACCTGGGCCACGGCGCCGACCGCCCACATGTCGTTGACCTCGGACCAGGGAACGGCCACCGCTACCGGCCGGCTCTCGACCATGGCCGGGTCTGGGGTCGGGATGCGTAGGCTCATACCATCGTAAAGAACTTGTGAAATTGATAGGCCGCTCGCCTCGGCGATGGCTTCGGGGGGCGTCCCAAAGCGCTTGGCCATACTACCGAAATCATCGCCGGGACCCACGGTGTAGTTGAAGCAGCCGACCGCGGGCAGGACGGACCCCGGGGCAGGCTCGCCACCCGTCGCGACCTCGGAAGCCGGCGCGGACGCCGCCCCCGGCTGGCCCGACGACGGCGCGGGCAGCGACTCAGGTTCAACGGCTGAAGCGGGGGTCGGTTCGACCGCGCGGAAGATGAAGCTTCCCATGGCTCGGAGTGGCGATGCGGCAGACAGCCGGGCAGCGAACTCCGCCATCGATTGAGCGGCTAACGAACCTTCAAGGGAGAGCAGACCTGGGCTGACGTACGAAATGAGAGTGGCCCCCGTGAAACCTTCGAACCCGGGCACGTAGACCGAAGCCCGCGTCGGCGCGAAGCCTTGAACGGTGAGGAACACGATCAAGCTGAGAAGGACGCCTACGATGGAGTTTCGCCAGGACAAGGTGTTTCTCCACCTCCGGACGACCGCCGGCAATTGGGATGACCGGCGATGTTATGTCACCTAGTTACTCCGGAGATAGCCCTAGCACCTTGTAGTAAGTTATGGGTGGCCGAATCGCGGCCGGTAGCCTCTCAGCCGCAGGGAGTTCGCCACCACCGTGATCGAACTCGCCGCCATGGCCGCGGCGGCGACGGCCGGACTGAGAAGACCGGCCTGGCCCAGCAACGGATACAGAAGCCCGGCGGCCACCGGAATGCCGGCGGAGTTGTAGAAGAAGGCCCAGAAGAGGTTCTGACGGATGATCCGCAGGGTGCGGCGGCTGAGGTCGATGGCCGTCACCACGCCACGTGGGTCGCCGGCAACCAGGGTGATGTCGGAGGCCTCCTTGGCCACGTCGACCCCGGTGCCGATGGCCACGCCGATGTCGGCCTGGGCTAGGGCCGGCGCGTCGTTGACCCCGTCACCGACCATCGCCACCACTTGCCCACCCTCCTGCATCTCCCGTATGGCTGTGGCCTTGTCGGCCGGAAGAACTTCGGCCAGGACCTTGTTCACTCCGAGATGGCGGGCCACGGCCACCGCCGCCGCCCGCGTGTCGCCGGTGAGCATGACCACCTCCAGACCCATGCCGGTCAGGGCTTGAATGGCCTCCGCCGCGGTCGGCTTGGCCTCGTCGCCGAGACCGATAACCGCCCGGGCCTGGCCGTCCCAAGCCACGTAGACGGGCGTGCGTCCAACAGCCGAGAGCCCCTCCGCCGCCTCGCCGGCCCGGGTCGTGTCGATCCCCTCGGTCTCCAGGAGGCGCCGGTTCCCGGAGAGAACGCGGCGGCCCTCGATCGTGGCCACGACACCCTGCCCGGCTCTGCTCACGAAATCGCTCGCCGGCGGAAGCGGGCCGAGCCCGGCGTCCTCGGCGGCTCGCTGGATGGCCACACCCAGCGGATGCTCCGAACCGGTCTCCGCCGCGGCGCACAGCCGCAGGACCGCATTTCTGGCGGCTCTGGCGGACTCCACCGGACCGGCCTCCTCCGGACCGGCCTCCACCGGACCAGTTTCCGGCCCGCCGTTCCCGCGGGGCTCGAGGACAACAATGTCCGTGACCCGCGGCCGACCGGCCGTCAGGGTTCCCGTCTTGTCAAAGACCACGGTTCGGAGACGGCCGGCGAGTTCGAGGGTCTCGCCGCCCCGCACCAGAACGCCCATCTCGGCCCCCCGGCCCGTGCCGACCATGATGGCCATGGGCGTGGCCAGACCGAGAGCGCAGGGACAAGCGATAATGAGAACACTCACCGCGTTGAGGAGGGCCAGAGTAAGAGTCGGCCGGGGTCCGAAGAGGTACCAGCCTCCGAAGGTCAAGACCGCGATGCCCAGCACCGCGGGCACGAAGTAGGCGGCCATCCTGTCGGCCAGGCGCTCCACCGGGGCCTTGCGACCCTGGGCCTCCCGCACCATCTCGACGATCTGGGCCAGGACGGTGTCGCGTCCAACCTTCGTGGCCCGCACGACAAGGAACCCGGTCAGGTTGATGGTCGCCCCGATCGCTTCGTCGCCGGGGGCCTTCTCCACGGGGAGACTTTCCCCGGTGAGGGTCGACTCGTCCACGGTTGAGCGGCCCCGCGTGACCACTCCGTCGACCGGTATTCGTTCACCCGGACGCACGGCCAGGTAGTCGCCTGGGCGCACGCTCTCGGCCCTAATCTCCTCCACACGCCCTTCCTCGCGGAGGACTCTGGCCAGGAGCGGCCGGAGTTCAAGCAGGCGCCGCACCGCCTGCGACGCCCGTCCCTTGGCCAGGGCTTCCAGGTAGCGACCGAGCAGGACAAGGGTGATGATCATGGCCGCGGAATCGAAATAGAGGGTGGGCGGAAGACCGGCGGCCAAGAAGAGCCGCGGCAGAAGCGTCGCGGCCAGCGAGTAGCCGTAGGCGGCTGTGGTTCCCGTGGCGATGAGTGTGTTCATGTCGGTGGTCCCGTGGCGGAGAGCCGCGGCCGCCCCGCGGTAGAAAACCCAGCCCGCTCCAAACTGCACCGGAGTGGTCAAAAGGAGAAGAACCAGGGGGTTCGTCAGAAGGGCGAGCCCTCCTGACGCTATCCCACCCATGGAACCCACGAAGACCAGGCCGGCTAGAACGGCACTTCCGACGAAAGCGTTCCGTAGCCGGCGGATCTCGCGGGCGCGAGCCCTGGTTTCCGGGTCGCCCTCCTCCTCGCCGGGGGCCGCCGCGCGGATGCTCGCGCTCAGCACGGGATCGTAGCCCAGGGACCGGATGACCTGGGCCAGGGTCTCCGGGTCGGTGCGCCCAGGATCGTAGCTGATCCGAGCCCGTTCCGACGCAAAATTAACCGTGACGGAGGCAACGCCCGGAGCGCCGTCGAGCCCCTTCTCAAGACGCCGCACGCAGGCGGCGCAGGTCATACCGCGGATGGCGATGTCGATGGTCGTGTCGGCCACGGCCAAACCTCCCGGCCTAGCTTGCCCTGGTCCGGCGGTTCTGGCTTCAGGCCGGCCCTGGCTTCAAAGTATCCGGTCCGGCGCGGGAAGTAAAGAGAAGGGGCCGCCGGATGGCGACCCCTTCCGCTCACTCGGTGAGCCCGGGAGTGAAGATCTCTAAGGCTACGACGGTAACGTAGGTGTCGCTGACCGTGAGTCTCTGGTCGGGAAACTCGTAGCTCTGGCGGACATTGATGGCCGCGCGCACCTCGAAGGTTCCGGGTTTCTCCCACATGACGTCGAAGGTCCACCCGGGGTAGGCCCGGATGACCTGACGTCTGGTACGCGGCGGCCAGCCGACCTCTGCTTCCAGGGTGAACCGAGCCGGCCTGCCGGTGACCCACTTCCGTGGTCCAGTCAGGGTCAGCGTCACTTCCGGCTCGACGATGGTCTCGGCTTCGAAGGTGACCATCGAGTCTCCCGCCTGGACAGTCCAGGCCAGGTCCCGCAGGACGCGGCCGTCGTTTGAGAAGGACTTGGCCGTCGCCCGGTATGACCCGCCCGCCGCGTAGAGGTGCCCGACCGTAACTTTGGTGTGGCTTGGGTCGGGATCGCTGAGATGCTCCCCATCGCCGAAGTCCCATTCCCACCTGGCGTGAAACGTGCGGTCCTCGCGCTTGTCCGTCGTAAGCCTGGTGACCCTCACCACGTTCACGAGCGGCGGCTCTATGGTTGGGATGATTTCGGCCGGACCCGGACTCTGGGCGCCGGCGTCGGAATCGGACGGGCTGCCGGGGCCTGTCTCCGATTCCTCCCCAGGCGTGCTCGCCGTCCCATCTTCCGGGCTAGCCGTGCCATCCGCCGGACCCGCCGCCCCACTCCCCGGGCCAGCCGCCCCATCCCCAGGTCCATCTGTCTCATTCTCCGGGGTTTGAGGCGGGCCGGCCTCCGTGCCGCCGGAGGTCGCCTCTTCGGCCTCCGTCGTCTCGCTCACCGAGAAGGCAAACGGCACCAAGACATCCTGTCTCAGGTAACGCCCCATGGTCAGGTACCCTGGTCCAGCCGATCCGTCGGGCGCCAGCCGCACGCCCAGAACCAGCCGTCGTCCCGGGACAGGCCGCGGCGCCGTGAGTTGACCTCTCAGAATCGCTCCGTCCGCGCCGGCCCGGTCGGGGCTCAGCGGGAAGCGGCCGATGACCGAGGGCGCGTCACCGGACCCCGGGCCAAGATCACCGAGCCAGGCCACGGCTGACAGCCCGTCCAGTCCGGTCGCGCCGGGGTCTCCCATCTTCACCTCGACTTTGATCAGGCTTCCGTCCTTGGCGCCCACGACGGGAACCACCTGCCGGTAGCTCGGCCCCCAGAGAGACGCCGAACCCGTGAGGGAGTCGCTGCCACCTTGAGTTCGCCCTGAGAGGATGGTCAAAACGTCCGCGGCCAACTTTCCACCGAGAGAAACCAGCCCGTGCGCCCATAGGAGGCCAGTCTCGAGATAGAAACCGTCGGGTGGGCAGGGGTCGGTCAAGGCCGAGGCCGCCTCGGTGGAGAGGTCGTTGGGCCCCACGCCAGGGATGACCAGGCCCAGAGGGCTTGGACACGCCCCGGCAATGGTCGCGTAGCGCGAACCCGCCGCCCGGGCCAGGGCTTCTTTTTCCTGCCAATTGTGAAGGAAGGCGTTGCAGAGAACCAGGCCTTGCTGGGCGTCGACGAAACAGGGCGCCCCTCCGGGTCTGGGAAAGGCCAGATACTCCGGGACCAGGCGGCTTGTGGCCGCGCCACCGGGGGCCAGGCAGGTGAGCATTTGCCCCAGACTCATCCCGACCCCGGCCCGACCCAGGGTCCAGAGTTGCTTGACCTTGGGAACTCCCCACTCAAAGAGAAGCCCTCTCAGGTAGGCTTCGATCTTGGCTCGCCGTTCCGCGCTGATCAGGTCTTCGAGCTTGGGCAGGGGCGGCGCCTTCCCGGCGGCCACCGCGTCGGCCAGGTAGAGTTGGCGTCCGACCCGCAGGGACAGGATCTCGTAGTAGGCCCGAGTCAAGCCCAGCCCCGGGGGACTGGGCGGCGCCTGGGCGGACGCCGAGAAGACGCAACCCTGGATGAGATCGGCCTTCTCCGTCAGAAGCCAGGTGTCGTAGTCCGGAGGTTCGACCGGACCCGATCCGGTCACCGGACCGTCGTCGCCCTCGGCGTCATTTCCGAACTCGCCGAGCAGGCGGCAGTTGAAGAGGTACTCCGAGTATAGGCCTCGATAGTCCTGAGCCCGATCAGCCACAAACTGGTCCTCGTTTGCGAAGGCCGGGGGCTTCGGAAACTCCTTCCCGCTGGACCCCGGCGCCCCCCTCCCGCCAACGAGCCGGGCCGTGTGATAGAGAACCTTGAGCACGTCAGCCTGAAATTGGCCGTGGTTGGGCGGAGCGATCATGACCAGATTCCGTAGGGGCGCCTGCCCGTCGGGGTGGGTCGCGGCCCAGTACCTGGCCACCAGGGCGCCGCTTCCGAAGGTCACGATGTCCACCTGGTCAAAGCCGCCGGCGAGCGCCTGCCGGACCACCCGGTCCAGACCGACGCCGGCCAGGGTGACGTAGTCGGCCGCCGCCGCTCCGGCGTAGTCGTAGGCGAAGAGTGTCCGCCCCGTCGAGTATCCGTGCCCGAGGAGGCGGCCATAGAGCCCGTTGGTCCCTGGCCCCCGGAGGCCCCACACGGCGGGGCCTCCCGAGGTCACACCGTGGACCAGGATAACCGGGACCGGTTCACCGTCCGGTTTCGCGCCCTCCGCCCGGCTCGGGCCGGCGGCCAGAGCAAGGGCCATCATGAGAACCACGGCCGCAAAACGTTTTCCGACCATCTCTACCCCTCACCACCATTCGCTTCTCTATCCTGTCGGTATCTCACTCGCGCGCTCTATCCTGTTGGTATCCAGCGATCCGTAGTAGGTCACCGAAAGCACGCTCACCGGACGATCGGCCGCGAAGGCCTCTCGCAAAACGAAGACACAGCCGGCGTCCGCCGCGTCGAGGATGGTCACGTCGCCCGTCACCGTCCGCGCCGCGCCGATTCGCCATTCCTGTCCCGGCCGAAGCAGGACTCCTGGCGGAAGCGCCCCGCCTTCGGGCCGGACCGCCTCAACCAGGAGACTGCCGGCGCCCTCGCGCCCCGCCCCTTTCGCCAGTCGCAGGTCAAGACCCAGAAGCGCGTACTCGCCATCCTCGCCAGGCAGACCGCCTTCGGGCCGGGCGCGGGCCAGGCTCGGCAGGCGGCTCACGAAAACCGCCCGCGACTCGACTAAAACTCCGGCCACGAAGGTTTCCCGCAGCACGATGACCTTCGTCCCGGGCCGAACGCGGCCCGAGGCTGCCGGAAGGGTCACTCCTGTCACCACCCCCGCCGCCACCTTCAACCCGCTCGTCCCGCTCTCGCCCTCGGCGGGAAGACAGCTAAGGCCGAGGGAGTTCTCCTCTCGCACGTAGACAAAGAGAACTTCCCGCGGCCCGAGACCGAGAAGCACTCGAAAGCCCGGCCAGACGAAAACCAGGGTGAGCACGGCCGCCAGCGCGAGCCACCGCGGAAGGCGACCTACCCTTCGCCGCCCTGACGTCGCACGTATGGACAAGACCGTCACCTCCCCCGCCACCCACTCGCCAGTCACGCGGGTCAGGGTGATTCCGGACTCGGGAGCGGGGTCCTTCGGCGAAGGGTGTCGGCGGCCGGTTCATTCTCCGAGGGAGTCCGGTACTAGCCGACAGGGCGGGCGGGGACCGACAGGCGGGCGGGGACCGACAGGCGGGCGGGGACCGACAGGCGGGCGGGGACCGACAGGGCGGCTGGGGACAAGAAAGTCCGGGGGGGGGCCCCCGGACTTGGGTCGTGGGCGCAGGCGGGAGTCTAGGGCAAGAACGGCGACCTACGGCCTTCCGGCTGGGTGAAGGTCAATCCGGCGCCGGGCTCTTCCTGAGCCGCGGCGGCAGCCTTGCTGGGGTCGACAAAGAGGTGGACAATGTACCTGGCCGTGGCCATGTCCGTCGTCGGGAACAGGGGGGCGGGCTCAGCCGTCCCGCCGGTGCCGTCGTCGCCGGTTCCGCCGTCCGAACCCGAGCCCTCCGTGGCGTCCCCCGGCTCCAGGACCACGCTGTCCACCCGGACCAGACGGTTCATGCCCTCGAGGTTGGCCAGGAAACCCACCTGGGCCGTGTAGGTTCCGACGACGGTGAAGTTCACCGTGTACTCCTGGTAGTCCCCGGTGGTGAGCGGCAGGTCGAAGACGATATCCACGACGCGGGCGCCGGTTGTCCTCTCCCACTGCCCGCAGGCGTAGAGAAAGTGGGCTGTTCGATTGCTCCCTGGAACCAGAAGGTCGAGACTGGCCATCTGCGCGTTGAGTTCGGTGATGCGCGTGTTGATCTCGTCCAGACGATGAAAGATGGCCATGGCCGCCCCGAGCTGGTCCTGTTTTTGCGTAAGGGTGCCTTCGAGAGCGGAGATCCGTTCGGTGTAGGGTTGATAGACCAGGAAGACGAACCCCACGGCGTAGATGACAACGAAACCCACGATGAGGAGGGTTCTCTCCCGCCCGGTGAGCGGTCTCAGCTTGAAGAAGCCCTGCTTTGGCTCGGGACTAGCCATCAGTGCTCACCACCTGTTGCTTCGTCTGGCAGGTCATGTTGAACATAAAACAACCCGCCACAGTGTCCCAGGAAGCTCGCTGGATGTCGGGCGTCGTCACGTAGTTGCCCGCCTGGATGTTGATCATAAACTGCACCATGGCCTGGAGACTCCCGGCCCGGCCCTCTATCGTGATCACACCCATCTCGTCGCTACTGACCCGGCCCAGGACCACTGTCCGCGGGATGATGTCCCGGAGTTCATCCATGATGTCGTTCCACTTGACCCCCTCGCCCGAGAGGGTGTCGATAAACTCGGACTTCTCCGAGTAGGCGGCCTGGAGCTGGTCCAGAAGGTTCTTCCGCTCGAGGGCCCCAGTGTACTCCTGGTACTGGGTCTCGGCGACGTCGATCTTGGCCTGGAAGCTGGCAACCCGAGCCTGAAGGGCCACGTAAAAGATCAGCGTGACCGCCGCCAGAAGCACAACTCCGGCCAGCGAGAAGACCGTCCGCCAGTTGGGGCCGGCTTTCTGCGCGATCTGATAGGGCAGGAGGTTAACCTTCACTTGTGGTCTCCTCCTCCGACAGGGCCAGACCTAGAGCCGTCACGAACTCCGGACCCACCAGGTTGGCCTGGGCCCCCAGACGTGGCGAAAGGGCCATGGCCGCCAGCGGATCGATGACTTCCACCCTGGTTTCAGCCCCCTCCGGAACTCTCTCGCCGAGCAACGGGTTGAGGTAGCGGGCCAAGGCCCCGGCGATGCCCGGCATCCGGGCCCCGCCCCCGACAAGATAGACGTATCTAACCGATTGACCGAAGTGGCGTGAGGCAAAGAACTCAAATGAGCGTCTGATCTCAAACATCAGGTCCTGCAGAGTCGGAACGAGGGTCTGAAGAACCCGACCGCCGTCCGGATGGACGCCATACTGGCGTTTCAGGGTCTCGGCCTCGACCTCCGGGACCCTCAGGCGTTCGGCCAGGATCGAAGTGAAGGTCCGCCCACCGACACCGAGAGTGCGGCTCATCTCCAGGGCCCCTCTGAGGTAGATGCCAAGCTTGGTCGAGGAGTGACCCAGGTCGATGACGGCCTGAGCGTAGCGAAGCGGCTCTTCCTCGAAGTGGCCGGCAAAGCGGATCACGCGGTAGCAGGCCAGGGCTTCCGCGTCCACGCCCTTGGGATAGAGCTTGGCCCGGCGCAAAGCCTGCACCTGGGCCTCGACCACGCGCTTCTGCGCCCCGACCAGCATGACTCGCATCTGGCGATTGCCCCGCTCGTCCGCGTCGACCTGGCCGGGCATGACCGTGAAGTCGACCACGGCCTCGGCCGGGGGGATCGGGATGTGGTGCTCGGCCTCCCAGCGAAGAACCTCGCGGAGTTCGTCCGGGCTCATCACCGGAAACTGCACGTGCCTGATGATGACCCCCTGGCCGCCGAGGGCCGTAGTCACTTGACGCTGCGTGATATTGCGGCTTGACAGGAGGTCCTTGATCGTCTCGCCGAGGAGATCCGGATCGGAGATGTCGCCCTCACCCAGAACTCCCTCGGGCGTCGAAACGAGGCCCAGGTTGAGAATCTCCGGGCCGTGCCGTGACACCCCGATCTGGACAACCTTGGTCCAGGCTGTGCCTATGTCCACGCCCACACTCGTGGCCGCCTGCGTGCCGGGAAGGAAGACCGACGGTTTGGGAAACTTGCCCCAGTCGGCGGCGTCGGGGGCCTCGAGGCCGCCCTTGAGAGCCGCCCGGGCCGGAATGGGCGCCGGCGCGACAGGCCGGAACCCCGCGCCCATCCCGCCAGACAGGCGGCCCGCGGCAGACATCCCGACACCCGCCGCTTTCTTCACGGAAGCCCGCATGGGTCCGTTCATAAACCACATCGACACAATCATGCTGATAAGACCGGCGGCCGTGCCCAGAAGGTAGATCCCGTATGGCCCGCCGGTAATGAAGGCAGCCACGGGAGTCTGAAAGCCGTAGGCGCCCCCCGCGCCGAGAATGAACAGAAAAAGACCCGGCCAGACAAACTTCTTCAACCCAAGGCCAAACCTGGGACGGGACTCGACCCACACCTCGGCCGCCGGCGCGGTGTCGGGTCTGGGTCCGAGGGCCAGGGGCTCTTCCGGGGCCCGGCTTACCGCCCTCGTCACGTAGGCCGGCACGGGCATGTCCGCCAGGTAGTCCTGAACGGGCTCGGCCGGTGGAATGGTGGCGAACTGCGTCTCGGTCGCCGCGGCCGCCTCCCCGGGCATCAGCTCGTCGGACCCCAGCGGAGAGATCAGCCCGCCCGAGCCGGTGGAGAGGGGTTGCGAACTGAGTGGCGGGGGGTACCCCTCATCGGACCCGGCTAGTGTCTCAAGCTCCGGCGAAGGCTCCGCGCCCCCGCGGATCGCATGGGGAAGGTCGCTACCGCCCGCACGGATCATAGGCCAGGCGTCGCCGGTGGTCACCATCGAGGAAGACGGCATCCCCGCCGCGGTGGCCCCGTCGCCGGCGCCCGGGCCCGACCCTCGTCCCGGCCTCCGCTCGTAGGGCCAGTAGGGGCCCGGACTCGGACCGACCGGCTCGCCCGGCACAACGGCCTCCGGTCCGAAAACCTCCTCGGCCTCGCCCGACGGGGACTTTGAGGTCACCGCCAGAATGCGAACGCACAGGATAGCCAGGAGGATGAGGCCAAGACCGAGCAGTACGGTCGACAAGCTCAGATGGACTCGCGACAGATAAGGTTCGACGAAGCGCCGGACGCCGCCCAGCGGCCCCTCGTCGGAGAGCAGAGCTTCAAACCTGTCCCGCGCGGCCGTGGCGAACCCATGGAGGCGCTCGCCGGCCGAGCCGGGCACGAGAGAGGTTAGGTCCGGGCTCAGAACCATGACACCCAAGACAATGGCCGAAGCGAGGACAACGAGAATGAGGAAGATCAGAAGAAGCTTGAGCGGGCTACGCCGCTTGGCTTTCGGCTGCTGCTGGGGGTACGAGCGGCGAGACGACTGCACCCTCCCTCCCTCCCTCCTGGTCTTCCCTCTTCCCTGTTCCGCTTCTTCGTCTGGCAGGCAACCTTCGTCGCTCTGCCTGCGAGTTCCTACTATATGAGCCGTCCGACGACGACAAACGGGGCGGGCCGTTCCCGACCCGCCCCGCTACTTCCAGATGCCTCTTTCGTCCTACTGCTGGCCCTGATAGGCCCAAGTCCATGTGGCGAGGGCCGCGGGCACGGGTGCCACGACCGACATCTGCGCCGTGTCCACGAGCGCGAGATTAAAGACGACGGAGTTCGTCGGGTCGGTCACGCTGGTGAACGTCACGGCAACGGGAGCAGCCAAAGCAAGAGCCGCCCAGTAGTCGCACCTCGTAAGAGCAAGGAGCTGACCCTCCGGCAAGGCGGGGCCGGTCCGGTCCCAAACTAACGCTCTGGCCCAAGTCCCCGGAGTCCGCCCGGGATCGCCGAGCCGGTAGTCCGTGAAGTAGGTGACACCAGGATCCAGGCACGCGACATACATGTAGCGGAAGTTGTAGCTGTTCGTAAACGTCGTGTTAGGATCCAGGTAACCTTCCTCGACCAGCCACTGCAGGTTCGGCGGGAAGACCGCGAAGTCCAGGTAGAACCTCTCCAGAGCATCGCGAATGACCACGAGATCAGCCTCGGCTTTGCGCTCCCGGGCGTTGTTGATCGCGTCAAGAACTCGGGGCGCCGCGATACCGGCCAGGATGCCGAGGATGGCTACAACAACGAGAAGTTCGATGAGGGTAAAGCCCTTCTGTCCAGATAGATGCTTTCTAAATGCCATCCGTTACTCACCTCCTCATAGGATAAACAATGACCCGCTAACCAAAAGCGACTAAACCTAACTAGCTTAGCAAGGTATCCGCTGGACTGTCAACCACTATCTTGGGCCGCGCCCACTATCATGGGGTTTCGCCATGATGCTCCCGCCCCCTTTGTCTACACCTCGCTTCCCCGCGCCTACTTCGTCGAGCCTCCTCGGCTTCCGGCCCTTGGCCTAGAGGCTGAGCTTGCTGTACATGTCAAACATGGGCATGATCAGGGATATCAGAATAAAGCCGACCATCCCACCCACGAAGACGATTATCAGCGGCTCCAGCATCGAGGATAGGCGGCCTACGGTCACGTCGATGTCCTTATCGAAGAAGTCGGCCACCTTCAGCAACATGGTATCGATGGAGCCTGTCTCCTCGCCGACAGCCATCATCTCAAGGACCATGGATGGAAAGAGCCTGGAGGTCCGCAGGGGCTCGACAATGCCCCGGCCGGCCCGGATCTCGTCCTCGGCCGCGACGATGGCCGCGGCGACCGGGCGGTTACCCACGGTACGCTCCACGACGTTCAGCGAAACGAGCAGCGGGACACCGCTACGGAGCAGGGTTCCGAGCGTGCGGCAGAAGCGCGAGACCGACCGCTTCAGGATCACGTCGCCGAAGACGGGCAATCGCAGGAGCAGGGCGTCGAGCTGGTAGGCCCCCGCCGGACTCCGGGTGTAGAAGCCGAGGCCGATGGCGAGCAGGACCGAGCCCGCGATCAGAAGGTACCAGTAGGCCCGAACGAAGTCGCTCACCGCCAGCACGAACAGCGTTGGCCCCGGCAACTCGGCCCCCATCTGGGCGAAGATGTTGATGAAGCTCGGGAGGACGAAGACAACCATGAAGGTCACAACGCCAATAGCCACCACGCTGACGATTGACGGATAGGTCATGGCCGACTTGACCTTCTGGCTCACGGCGTGTTCTTTCTCAAAGTGGTCGGCCAGCCGGTCGAAGCACTCCTCCAGGATGCCGCCGGCCTCGCCCGCCGAAGCCATGTTGACGAGGATGGGTGGGAAGGCGTCCGGCTGGGCCCGGAAGGCATCACTCAAGGAACTGCCCTGCTCAATGCCCCGGCTCACGGTGGTCAGAGCCGTCCGAAGCCGACGCGACCCGGCCTGGCGGGTCAGGATGTTCAGGCTCGTGAGGATGGCGACGCCGGCGTTGATCATCGTCGCGAATTGGCGGCAGAACAGGCCCAGGTCCCTGAGCCCGATCCGCCCACGGCCGAAGCTGAAGCCGCGCCGCCCGGCCTCCGGAGCGTTCAGGGCCGCGGCGGCCGCCCGCAGTTGGCCCGCCGTGCGGGTCCGGGGCAGGCGCCGCATCTCCTCCCCCATGATCCGGTTGTCGGTGAGGGCCGCCACGAGAAGCCCACGCGCCCGGAGAACACGGGCGGCCTCCCGCTCGCTGGAAGCCTCGACCGTGCCCTCCATGGCCTTGCCCTGAGGCGTCCTCGCCCTGTAGTGATAAAGAACCAAAGCTACGAACCCCTTTGCCTTCCAGCTCTTCGATGCCCTAGGTTCCAGCTCTTCGACATCTTAGCTTCTCGGTCTGGGACCGTCACCGTCGCGAACACCCGCCGGCCGACCGGGTCCGGCGAGCCCGCCGAACCGGCCCCCCTGGCCACCGCCGCCTATGGTGGTCGGAACGCGGCTGGGTGGGCGGCTCCCGTAGTCTTGCGGCGCCCCCCCGGCGCCATACCCCTGGCCCCCCTGGCCAGAAGCGCCGGCCGACCTGGCGCCGGCCGCTCCAGATCCTTCCGCGGACACATGGGCGCCGGTCTCGGCCAAGTGACTGAGGCGCGACCGGTACTCCTCCTCCGCGATCAGCCCGTTGCCGACCAGCTCGCGCAGGGAACCCTCCATCGTGCGCATGCCAAAGCGGGCGCCCGTCTGGAGTTGGGTGGGTATCTGGTAGCTCTTGCCCTCCCGGATGAGGTTGCGGATGGCCGGGGTGGCCACCAAAATCTCGAAGGCCGCGACCCGGCCCCGGCCGTCGGCGCGCAGAACCAAGGTCTGGGCCAGAACGCCCTGAAGGGTGGCGGCGAGTTGGACTCGAATCTGATCTTGCTGGTGCGGCGGGAAGACGTCGATAACGCGGTCGATGGTCTGGGCCGCGTCGGACGTGTGCAGAGTGGACAGGACCAAGTGGCCGGTCTCGGCCGCGGTCATGGCGATGCTGATCGTCTCCAGGTCGCGCAACTCACCGACCAGGATAACGTCGGGATTCTCACGGAGAGCCGACCGCAGGCCGGTCCCGTAAGTTCGTGTGTCCTTGCCGATCTCCCTCTGGTTGACGAGGCTCCTCTTGTGCCGGTGCAGGAACTCGATGGGATCCTCCAGGGTGACGATGTGGAAGGATTCCTCGGTATTGATCAGATCGATCATGCCGGCCAGGGTGGTTGTCTTGCCGCTTCCGGTCGGGCCGGTCACCAGGATGAGACCGTTGGGCCGGTGGGCGAGTGAGGCGACCACCTCCGGAAGGCCGAGTTCGCCGATGGTTCGGATCCTGGCCGGTATAACGCGGGCCACCATCCCCACCGAACCCCGCTGGCGGAAGCCGTTGATGCGGTAGCGTCCGAGGCCGGGAATGCTGTAGGCGAAGTCGACCTCGCCGTTACGCTCGAAGCGTGAGGCGATCTCTGGGGTCAGCATCTGGTACAAGACAGCCTCGGAGTCGTCGGGAGAGCACTTCACTCCGCCAATGGGGGTCAGGTCTTCGTTGATCCGCATCGTCGGCGGGGCTTCGACCGTGATGATGAGGTCCGAGGCTTGCTTCTGGGTGGCGATCTCCAGAAGATCATTGATCTGGAAGTGGGTTTCGGGGATCCGACCCGATCTGTAGACGACCTGATCCAGTCCTCGTTCAGCCTCTTCGTTCAAAGGGGCATCTCCTCAGTGTAGGTAACCCGCTGCACTTCGGCCAGGCTCGTGATGCCCTGCAAAGCCTTCTCGCACCCGTCCTTCTCCAGAGTCCTGAGCCCCGCTTTGAGCGCTTCCCGGGTGATGTCCTGCATCGTGGCCCGGTTGGCGATCAACTGCCGGATTCGCGGCGTGACCTGAAAGACCTCGAAGAGGGCCGTCCGGCCGCGATAGCCCGAGCCGCCACACGAAGAACAACCCGGCGCCTCGTAGACGGTCAGGGATCCGGTGTCAAGGTGCAAGGCGATCCGAACCGGGTCGCCCTCGGTCAGATCGATGGGAATCTTGCACTTGGGGCACAGGGTCCGGGCCAGGCGCTGGGAGATGACAATGAGCACGGTCGAGGCGATGAGGAAGGGCTGGATGCCCATGTCCAGGAGGCGCGAGATGGCCCCCACCGCGTCGTTGGTGTGGATAGTGGAGAGAACCAGATGACCCGTGAGAGCTGAGCGGACGGCGATCTCGGACGTCTCGGAGTCGCGGATCTCGCCGACCATGATGACGTTGGGATCCTGCCGCACGAAGGCACGCAGGCCCCGGGCGAAGGTGAGACCAGCCTTCTCGTTGATCATCACCTGGTTGACGCCCTGGATCTGGTACTCTACCGGGTCTTCCAGGGTCACGATGTTCTTGTCCGGAGTGTTCAACTCGCGCAGGGCGGCGGTGAGCGTCGTCGTCTTGCCGCTGCCGGTCGGACCGGTAACCAGGATAATGCCATGAGGCCGGGAGATGGCCTCCTTGAACTTGGTCAGATCCTCGGGGTGGAGGCCAAGATTATCGAGCTTGGCAATGGTCCGGCGCTTGTCGAGGATGCGCAGGGCGATCTTCTCGCCGAAAATGGTCGGAATGGACGAAATGCGCATGTCGACGTCTCGCTTCTGGTCGCGAATCTGAATGCGGCCGTCCTGGGGGAGGCGCCGCTCCGAGATGTCCATGGAAGCCATAATCTTGATGCGCGAGGTGGTCGGGGCATGAAGCTCGATCGGCCGGTTCATGACTTCGCGGAGCATACCGTCGACGCGGTAGCGCACCCGGAAAAAGGTTTCGTCCGGCTCGACGTGAATGTCCGTGACCCCCTGCTCGATGGCCTGGTCGATGATCTGGTTCACCAGGCGGACGATGGGAGCCTCGTCGGCGGCCTCCATCGCGCTCTTCTGGGCCGCCTTGAAGGCGCCCCCGCTGATCTCGGCCTCGATGTCGTCATACGAAGACTTCGGAGGCGGTTCGGCCCCGGCCGCGCCCGCGCCAAGACTCCCACCCACGCCGAGGTTCGTCGGCGGCTGCGGAAGCGGGATCGCGGTTCCGCCCGGTCCGGACATGCGGCCGGGGCGGGAGGGAGCGCGCATCGTGGCGATCTGCGGAATGGCGGCGCCGGGATAGGCCGGATCCCTGGACCGTCGCTGGGTTCCCACGCCGGTCTGCAAGTCGGCGAAATCGGTGGGGCTCGCCCGCCGGTAGGCCAGGTAGATGGCCCGGTCAACGCCCTTTTCCGTCGTCACGATCGGCTGAACGTCGCACCCGGTTATGAAGGCCACGTCGTCCAGAGCGAAAACGTTTTGCGGATCGGCCATGGCCAGGATGATCGTCTGCCCGCGGCGGTCGATGGGCACGGCCCGGTAGCGCCTGGCGGCCTGCTCGTTAATGAGGTTGGCCACCTCGGGCTTGACCTCGACCTCCCGCTCAGGAACAAAGGGGATACCGAGTTCCTGCGCCAGCACACGGCCCAGCCGATCTTCGTCGAGAAGGCCCATGCTGATAATGACCTCGCCGATGCGCTTGCCCGAGGAGCGCTGCAACTCCACGGCGCGCTCAAGCTGCTCGGGCGTGATCAGTCCGGCCCCGACAAGGGCTTCTCCCAGTCGCTTCTTGGGAATCTTCATAGGACTTTAGGCCCCTCCCGCGGGACTCTGGCCCATTGAAACCAGAAGCCTTTCGACGGGTTCAAATGGGTTTCCTTCTCGGCCCCGGAAGCTTCTGGCCGCCGAAGCCTCATGGCCACGTGACTTCCAGACCCTCGGAGGCCACGATGATGGGACGCGCCAGAAACCGCTTGGCCTCGAAGATGATCTCGTCCTCGTGACGCCCGGGAGGGTAGTGGGTAAGGATGACCGTCTTGGCGTTGCACATCCCGCCCAGGCGGGCAGCCTGGCCGACGGTCAGATGACCGACACTGGGCGCCAGTAGGGACTGCCTGGAGGTTAAAGTGGCCTCGGCGATGAGAATCTCGCAGTTGCCGACAGCTTTGGGCAGTTCCTCGATCCACTCCGTGTCCCCGGTGTAAAAGAACAGGGAGCCGACGGCCGGCGCCTTGGACGGCCGGAGGATGACTCCGTAGGTCTCGATCGGATGCTTCATCGGCAGGAAGGTGGCGGTGAGACCGGCGATCGGCGTGGGTACTCCCGGCCTGATGGGGATGGCTTTCATGGCCTCCTTGTAGGTCATGAACTGGGCGATGTTCTCGGGCTCGGCCGGACACCAGACCGGAATGGGTTCCAGGAGGCGCCCGGTTCGGGCCGCCGCGTCGAGGGCGTAGCGGAGGACGAACATGTCCGAGCAGTGATCGAAATGGAGATGACTCAGAATGACCGCGTCGAGCTCGGGGTAGTCGCAGTACTTCGCTAGGCGCGAGAGAACTCCACTCCCGCAGTCGATCAGGATGCGCGAACCAAACCCCTCGATGAGATAGCCGGGGCAGGCCGTTCCTGGGCCCGGGTAGGGGGACGTCGCTCCAAGCACCGTCACGGTCAAGCCTACCCGGTCGCGGCTTCGCTGGCGAGTCTCGCTCTCCGTGGACGTCGCCTCCCGGAACTCTTCGCTCACGACAGGTCCGCGCTCTCGACGGGTCCGTTTGCCTGCCGACGGGATTCTACACTATCTGAGGCAATCCTTCGGAGGCGGCCGGGGGGAAGGCCAGCGGAGGAGTGACTCAAGACGCGGCGAACAGGACTTCGGCATGTAGGCCTACCATGTCCGCTCGGGCACTGGAGCAAACGGGGGTGTAGCTCGTGGGAAGAGGAACGTCGAAGACCAAGAAGACCGGATCGGCCAAGGCCCGGTCCGACGCGCCGGCTTCCAGGTCGCGGCGCCTGGCCTGGATCATCGCCGCCTGCCTGATTCCGGTGTTGCTCGCGGGGCTTTCGCTCTATGCCAAGAGCCTGACCATGATTGCCTGGGACGCGGTGGTCAAGTACCAGAGCCCTTATTGCTTCGAGCTTGAGCCCGTTGCGGCCTCCGGCCAGCCGGCGACCGGGGGAGTTCTGCTGATCATCGTCGACGGCCTCCGCCTAGATGCGTCGAGGACCCTCGATACCTGGAACGCGGCGCGCAACGGCGGGCTGGGGGCGCCGGCCGCCGACCTCGTGGCCGTGACCGGACAGCCGTCTCTCTCCGACCCCGCGGCCGCGGTTATCCCCAGCGGGGCCAGCCAGGAGATCCACGGCGTCACGACCAACTGGTACGAAGGCCTGCTGAAGATCGATAACCTCTTCACCGCCGCCAAGCGGTCGGGAAAGACGACGGCCGTTGTGGCCGGGAAGGGTTGGGTCGATCTCTACGGCGACTCCATCGGCGCGATGTATAAGTTTGACGACACCGCCGGCGATTACGACGACCAGGTCTTCCAGCAGGCCATGGCTATCCTGGCCGCCGGCTCGGAAGCCGCGACGCCCCTGCCCGACCTCTTGATCGTCCACTTCGGGGGAGTCGACACCGCCTCCCACGAGTACGGGGCCACCTCGCCCGAGAACCTGGCTGTAGCCCGCAAACTCGACGGCTACATCGGCCAAATGCTGGCGGCCTACGACCTCGGAAACCGCACCGCCATCCTGACCGCCGACCACGGCCACATCGCCACGGGCGGTCACGGCGGCTGGGAAGCGGAGGTCGTCAATGTTCCTCTGGTGCTCGTGGGCAAGGCCGTGACCTCGGGTCAGATGCCCGCCGCCCAGCAGACCGACATCGCCCCGACCATCGCCGCCCTGCTGGGCATGAGCCAACCCAGCGAGGCAATCGGCGCCATACTGGACAACGTGGTGTCCCTACCGCCCGAGGATCTGGCCAAGGCCTTTGTCGATCTCGGCCGGGTTCGCTTTGAGTTCAGCCAGGCCTACGCCGGCGAGGTGGGCAAGAACCTCCCGTCGAGCCAGGCCCTGACGAACATCGATCAGAACATCGTCGACGGCAACGGCCTGATCGACCAGGCCTGGGTCAACCTCACCGCCGGGGATCCCGGCCAGGGTGTCGAGGCCGCCAAGGGTGGCCTGTACCTCATGGACGAGGCCCGGAGCAAGGTCGACGCCCTCCGCCTGGCCGCCGAGAGACGGTCCAGATTGGCCCTGGCCCTGATCTTGGCCCTCGGGCCGCTTCTCGGTCTTCTCTACCTCGGCCGGAACCGCTGGTCGGCCTACGCCCTGGTGGCCGCGGTCGGCTACTTCGCCGTCCACAGTGTTGTCTTCTATCTTGTCCATGGCTTCAGGTTGTCCCTATCCATCTTCAACGAGGAGTCCATGGTGCAGTCGTTCTTCAACAGTCGCATGTTGGAGGCAGCCATCGTCGTGCTCCTGACCGGGCTTGTCCTGGGTCTGGTCATCGGATGGCGCAAGCGCTACCAAGGACCCGAACTGGCCGAGGCCGCCGCCACCCTGTCCTACTTCGTGGCCTACGGTCTCGGACTGCAGATCGTGCTCTTCTACTACCTGTTCGGGGTCAACTTCGGTTGGTACCTTCCGAACCTACTCTGGGGCTTCAAGTTCTACGCCGACTGCCTCCAGATGGTCCCGACCGGCCTGGCCGCCCTGGCCGTCGTGCCGATTGTCCTTCTCGGGGCGAAGATCGCGGCCCTGCTCACCGGAAGCCGCGGGGTCACCCCGCCTGTCAGCGCCAAGTAGGCCGGAGAAGCAAGGCGGGCCCGGGCGCCGTACGGCGCCCGGGCCCGCTCATTTCCGGCGGGTATTCCCCGTCCACGCCGGGCAGCGCCGTCGCTGAAGCGAGCCGCCCGATAGTCGCGCTAGCCGTCCAGGCCGCTGCCCTCTGGCCCTGTCGGCGGCGAGACCCTCGCTCGACGACCCAGATAGAGATAGACCGCGATCGTGACAACGGCAATGACCAGGCTGGCCGCCTGAGTCACTGTCAGCCAAGAGTAGAGCCGCTCGCCGTCGCGGAAGTACTCCACCAGGAAACGGCCCCCCAGGTAGAGGCCGACGAAAGTCAGGAAGAGTTGCCCGGAAACCTTGGCGTGCCGCTTCTGCCATCTGAGGAGAAAGACGAAGATGAGGAGGTAGAGCGAGGATTCATAGAGCTGGGTCGGGTGGCGCAGTCCAGGGGCAAAGCGAGTAAAGACGCCCCAGAAGCCGGATGTCGGTAGCCCGTAGCAGCAGCCGTTCAGGGCGCAGCCCAGACGTCCGATGGAGGCCGCCAGGGCCAGGCCGGGAGAGAGCATATCGGCCAGGCGTCCCACGCTCAGGCGGCGTTTGCGGGCGAAAAGCACCACAACGACAAGTCCGCCCAGGATGGCCCCGTAGAATGACACGCCGCCCTCCCAAGTATAGAAAACACTGACCGGGTTGGCCGCGTAGAGCCGCCAGTTCATGGCCACGAAGACGAGCCGCGAGCCGATAAGACCCGCCACAAAGAGGTAGAAGGCCATGTCGACCATGACCCAGGAGTCGACGCCGTGGCGTTTCGCGTTGAAAAAGCCGATCAGCACGGCCAGCCCGAAACCCAGGGACAGCATGAGACCGAAAGAGTAGACGTTGATCGAGCCAAGACGAAACAGCACCGGATGCAAGGAGTCGCTCCCCCGTTCCAACAGGATCCAAGCTTATCACGGAACCCGCGAAGCAACCGCGCGCCGCAGGCGATGTCTCAACTAGCCGAAGGCCACGGCCGCCGCCACGAACGGGAAGATCGCCGTCGCCAGCCAGGCCAGGACCAGGGCCTTAAAGAGGGCGGAAGCCAGCCAACTGCCATGCTCATTGTAAAGTAGACTCAGGAACACATCCAGGAAGACCAGCGCCCCGACCAGCACGGGGGCCACAACAATCAGGGCCTGGGGTTTCACCGGCAGGAGCAGACCCGCGTACCAACTGATGATGACGATGAACTTACCGATGACCGTCACCAGCAGCCCCCACCAGAAACCGGTGCGGTCGTGGGTCGTGCCCCGGACAACCTCGTCTATGACCGAGAAGGGCAGAAGGAAGAGAGCAACGAGGAGGATGTGCCCCCAGTGGGATACCGGCGGAAGAAAGGCCGTCCAGGCAAAAGTCTCAAAGGAACCGAGACCGAAGAACATGACCAGGAACAACACCAGGCCGAGACCGAGCGAGATCGGCGCCCCCAGGCGGAGCTTGCTCTCCACTAGAGGTCCGGTCTTGAGGAAGCGCGCTGTGAGCCAGAGCAGCGGGACAACGAAGACAGCGAACATCAGAAAGTAAAGGGTGAGGTAGTCGGCCCCGGTTTGCCCGATGAAGGTGAAGCCGCCGGTTAGTCCCACCATGATGGCGGCGAGGCCCGCCGCCAGAGCGTAGATGAGCGGAATGGCCCGCGTGCCGGCGTAGAGTTGGGTCGCCTTCGCCTTGGCCTTGACTACCGCCTCGGGCAGAAGGCTCTCGCCGATGATGCTCGCCTTTCCGGCCATCGAAACGACCACCACCGGTTGGCGAGGCAGGCCGGCGGCGAGGCGCGCATCCTCAATGACGCTCTGAGCCTCGGGACGCCGCGGCGCGTGGCCGAGAAGACCAAGGAACCCCGCCCCGAAGTAGAAGAGACCGAGGAGCAGCGTGACCACACCCAAAAGCCCAAAACTCCGCTCGGTCTTCTCCCGCTCGATCCTCGGCAGGGTCTGGACCGGGCTACCGGCTGAGGAAGTGAGCCACTTGATGGCCGAGGCGATGGCCTCGGGGGAGTCGGGGATCGAGATGTGGCTGGCGTCTTTCACCATCGCGGCCGCCCTGGCCGTGCCCGCGGCGAAGTCGCCGTAGACCGTCTCCAACTCGGGCTCGGCGACGCCGGCGCCGGCCTTGAGGGCCTCGATGGCGGCGGCCTGCACCCCGGGTAGCTCGCTCTGGCCGAATAAGGCCAGGTAGTTGGCTGGCGCCGTGGGCGTTATGGCCGAGAAGATGGGCGAGAGAGCCACCAGACCGCGGATGCCCGCGTCCGGGCTCTCCAGGGCGCCTTTGGTGACAACCAGCGTCCCGAGAGAGTGTCCGACCAGGTAGACCTGTCCGCTCGTGATCTGGCCCTTGGCCAGCATGTCTTTGAGCAAGTCCGTAAACCAGAGGACAAGACGATCGGAATCCAGGCGCAGGCCGGAATGGCCGTGTCCAGGCACGTCGACCCCGTAGATCTCAAATCCGGCCCGGGCCAGGCTGTAATCAATGTCCCGCATAAACTCCTTGCTTCCGGCGAAGCCGTGAACCACGACAACGGTCCCCAGCGAAGACGCCTGTCCGGCGCCCGGCGCCAGAGTTGATCCGGGGTCTGGTTCCCCGATCAAGACAGGTAGGAGATGCAGGGCGGGGGTCAGGCCGTCGGGACCCAGGGCTACGATCTCGGCCGTCACGTCGCTCCTGGACGTGACCAGGCTGGCGACGGACAGCACGACCAGGATAACGCCGACAATGACGAACAGTCTGGCCATGGAGCCGAGGGTGAACCCGAACAGACGCTTGGTCCTGAGGGCTTGGCGACTGGCGGGGTGCGTGATCATCGCGGAACTCCCTCCGCCCGGACCGCCCCAGGCACCAGACGGCCGCCGGGCCAAAACAAGCGCGGTGGGGTCTGGACAAGAACCTTCCACCGCTGGTTTGGGGGTATTCGCCGACGGGGTGGTCTTCCCTCCGGCGGCGGGGACCCGGTTTCGTCGGTCGGCTCGGGGCATAATCCCTTCCAGGACATCCCTTCGGAGAAGGACGCGTGATCGACTCGTGTTATACGTTATCGTGTCGCTAGTCATCGCGGGCTACGTAGGCAACTACGCGGTGGAGACGTGGCGGACCGGCAACCGCTTCGGGGCCGTCGGGCTGTCCGTCCTGGCCGTCCTGGTCGTGGCGGCGTGGGTCTTGGCCTACGCCGCCAGCATCCGCTAGCCGGCGCGCGTGGCTCGATCCCTCACTGGCTTGGCCCGAGCGGCTGGAAGATCAGTCCGGTCCGTAGGCCGGTGACCACGGCCTTCACCGAGACGTTGGCGGCGCGGAAGTGCGTGTGCCAGTCGTATCCGGCCCAGTCGGCCCAGGTCTTGAACGTGCGCCTGGCCGGAATGGAGAAACCGAAGAAGTCGCCGCCCACCTCTGTCTTGGCCAGGCTGATCACGTCCCGCACCCGGCGTTCGATCTCCGCCGCCAGCAGGGCTCTCACGTGGACCAGGTTGGGGGGATCAATCACCTGGACGGGAGACGTAAGCTCAAGAAGCGTCGCCTGGAGTCTCAGTTCAAGAGCGATGTCCACCTGTGAGCCATTTCGCGTGACCCTGACATCTCTGTGGACCGGATCGAGCTGCACAACCATTCCGGCGTAGGCGGTGGCCAGGCCGCCGAAGTCAATGAGAATCCGATTCGCCTTGCCCGTGGCCAACTGGTAGGCCAGAGTCTGCTCGGGGGTCAGCTTGGCTACCATTTTCTCGCTCCTGAAGACGGCCAACCCGTTGACCGCCGCGCGCTTCTCGGTCGCGGCCACCGTCTGGCCCTGGGCTTCCCCCCCGCCCGTCGCGGCCTGGCCGCCCGCGCTGCCGCTACCGCCACCGCTACCGCCACCCGAGCCGCCGCCGCTGCCGCCCGTTGCCTTTCCGGGCGGGGTCGGAGCGGGAGGTTTGGGGGCCAGGCCGATGAGCGGTATGACTATCTCCTCGCCGGGCTGGTTGAAGGCGATGTCCACCTCATGGAGCTTGACGTTGATGCTCCGACCGGTTACGACCTGGTGCGTCTCGGAAAGACCACCCAGGTAAGTGCTTGGCGAGACCTCGATGTTGCCTCTAGCCGTCTCCAGGACTTCCTGCCCCGTTACGCCGTCGGCCACAGCCATCCCGACACTGCGGCGGATGTCCCGTGACCGCGATAGGGCATCGAAGACGCGGCTGATTCCCTCTCGGGCCAGATCCTCGCCCAGAACGATCAATCGGACGTGACTAAAAGTGATCATCCGGTTGGTAACGTCTTTCAGGCGTTCGGCGGCGACGTACAGGGAGGGACCCTCCGCGGTCGCGGTGACCAGGCTGGAAGACCCCGCTCCGCCGGGGCTCGTCCCCGGCGACGATCCCGTCTGGAGCGGTTGCTCCTCGAAGATGACGGTCACCCGAATTGACCCCGGCAGGAGACCCTTGTCCAGAGCCATGGCGCTGGCGTGGACGTACTCGTCGATCTCGTGGAGGTCCCAGCAGCCGGTAAGGCTGAGTGGCGCGACGACAAGAGCGCCAACCACCAGGACGCCAGCCAGCCGCCGGACCCTCTCGTTCCACTTCAACTTACCGCGCCTCCTTGCCCGCCCCGCCCTCGCCGGTCTGGGCGGAGGCCCCGCTCTCGTCGGCCTGGTCGGAGGCCCCCGGGCCCCGCTTCCCCCGGACCATGGCCAGAAACCACAGGGCCAGAGGCAGCCCGAAGGCCACGATCGCACCCCAACGATGAACGTACTCGAAGTCGATGGCGGCGACCTCGCGCATTCCCGCCGGCACGGTCGCGGCGGCCGCGATCACGGCGGCCAGGGGTGTAATGAGCGGCCGGTGGTCGGGCAACCTCAGGCACTCAGCCAGGTTGGTCGCCACCGCCCATAAGAGGGCGGTGGCCTGGATGGCCGCGGCGAAAATCCAGACCAGGATCACCAGGGCCTCGACCCGGCTGAAAAGACGGCCAAAACTGATGAAGCGAGCCAGGCTGATCAGCGGAAAGACCAGTCGATCGGTGTTGGAGACGTCGAATGCCCCGACGATGACGACCTGAACCACCGAAAGCAAGGCCGTGGAAAGGAGAATGGCCCAGACGCCGACGCGCACGGCCTGGCGTCGCCGGCGGAGATACGGATAGAGAATGGGCAGAAGCAGCATCTCGGAGTACAGCGACGTGCTCGTGGCCATGTCGGCCGCCACCGCGGTCGGGCCCCGACCCCAGAGCGGGAAGAGATGCCGGAGGTCCACCATTCCCACCTCGCCCAGCAGGACAAGACCCAGAATGGCCACGACCCAGGGAACGAAGAAGACGACCAGCCGTCCGAGGGCCTCAATGCCGGCGTAGGCGGAGTAGCCAATCGTCAGAGCGAAGACGAGAATGATGACCACCACCGGTGTCGTGGGGAGGAGAGTGGTAACAAAGGCCTCCGCCGACTGCCTCAGGGTGAGGCTCGACAGCAGGATCAGAAAAGCGGCGGTCACGACTCCGGCGATCTTTCCCGGCACAAGCCCGCCCGCTTCGTCCCCCGCCCTGGCATAGGGGAGCCCGGGAAAGCGACGCATGAGAAGAACACCCGGCAAGAAAGCCGCGAGGCTGAGCAGTCCTCCGCCGAGGACCACCATCCACCCCGCCGTCAAAGCATGGGCCGTCACGGCGGCAGGCAGGTTGAGAACAGCCTTGGCCCCGATCGCGAACCAAATGACGAGGATGGCCTCCGCCTGGTCGATGTGGCCTTGCCTGATCATGCGTCGTCACCTTTCCCTTGACCGTCCTCCCCCTCTGATTGAGGCCGGGCCGCCTGGGTCTCGCCCGGCACCCCGGGGTCCCAGGCCCGGGCGTACCTGGCTTGGCGGATGAGGTCCAGCGGGCGGAATTGAATCGGACGCATCTCCTGCGTCCAAGTCGGACCGCGGAGGATGACGTCCGGCGAACCGGGGCGCCAGGGGCCGATGGGGGAGAGAAAGGGCACGCCGAAGCTGCGCAGGCCGGCGAGATGGACCATGAGAGCGAAAGCCCCCAGAGCCATGCCGTAGAACCCGAGAAGGCCGGCCAGGGCGATGAAGACAAACCGCCCGACCCGCACCGCGAAGGCCGTGCAAGGGTCGGGAATGGAAAAGGAGGCCAGGGCGGTGAGGGAGACGGCAATGACTGTTGAGGGGGTGACCAGCCCGGAGCGCACGGCCATGTCGCCGAGAAGCAGGGCCCCCACAATGCCGATGGTTGGGCCCACGGCGCTGGGGAGGCGCAAGCCGGCCTCGCGGATGAGTTCGAAGGCCAGCTCCATCAGAAGGATGTTGGCGAGGAGCGGGAAGGGCACGCTGGCCCGGGCCACGGTGAAGACCACCAGGAGCTGCTCCGGGATCATCTCCTGGTGGAAGTTCAGGATGGCCAGGTAGGCGGCGGGTAGGAGCAGGGCGATCACCACCGCCGAAACACGGATGACGCGCAAGAAGCTCGCGTAGTACCAGCGAATGTAGACATCCTCGGAGGTGTGGAGCAGGGTGGCGAAGTTCAGGGGGACAACCAGGGAGCGGGGCGAACTGCCGACGATGATCGCCACCGCGCCGTGAAGAATCTCGAAGGCGGTCCGGTCCGGCCGCTCGGTGCTCAGCACGAGAGGCACGAAGGTCACGGGATGGTCCTCGATCAGTTTCTCGAGCGTCCCGCTGTCGAGGACAGAATCGACGTCGAGACTTCGCAGGCGACGGCCGACCTCTTCGACCAACCGGGGATTGGCGATGTCGGAGATGTACATTACGCTCACCGGAGTCATGGTCCGCCGCCCGACGGTGTACTGCTCGGACACCAGGTCCGGATCGTGGAGGAACGTGCGGACCATGGCCGTGTTGATCCGATGGGACTCGGTGAAGCCCATGTGGGGGCCGCGCACGACCCTCTCGGTTACCGGCTCCTCCGGCTGGCGAGTGGGTGGGTTCTTGACGTCGATCACGATGGCGTGGCCGCCCTCAAGGACGAGGACGGCGTCGCCCAGGACAACTCCGCCCACGACTTCCTCCACCGCGCGCGTGCTCTTGGCCGTGGCCGCGGGCAACAGTGTGTCTAGAACGTGCTCAGGCAGGCGGCCCGCGGCGACTCGCTTCTCGCGCGAGACGCGCATCAGCGGGGTGAGGATTTCCCGCTCGATGCGTTTGGCGTCGGCGAGACCCTCATAGTAAACAACGAAAGCCCGCTGAGACGGACTGCCCCCAATGAGGAACCGGCGGATGGTGATGTCCCGGCTTCTGGGGTGGTGAAACCGGGCCGCCAGGAGCTTGAAAGCGGCCTCGATGTCGGTCGGGATCGGCTCACTCCGGGCGGGCTCCGGCCCACCCCCGGGCGGGACTCCCTGACCACCCGGTGTCCGTCGCCGGCCCAGGCTGAAGAGCATAGACTCCAGGTTGCGAGTCGGACGGGTGAAAATGGACCGAACTCGGTCCCAGAAGTGGAGAACAGGCACCTGTCGGCCAACCCCCTCGCCGCGGGCTGGCCTGTAGTCTACCCAGAGGGAAGCGACTCGTGCCACGCCTGCCGAGGGGACCGCCGCCGATAGCCGGCATCCTCCCCGCCCAGCGCCTGGCAGCAAAGGGGCCGTTTGGGGTATCCTATCCCGGGCCGAACCATCCGACCCAACACCAGCAGCCGAAGGCGAGGGGTGGCACCTGTCCCTGGCGGATGCCCTTCATATCCTCCTGCCGGAGCTCCTCAAACCCGGCTCGATCGACGCCGTCTTCGGACGACCGCTCGAGACGGGAGGAATCATCCTCATCCCGGTGGCTCGCCTGGCCGTCGGCGTCCTCGGTCTCGACGGCTCTCCCCGCTCCGGCCTGGGTGGCGGCGTTAGCCTCGAGCCCGTGGCCGTCATCGTCATCAAGGATCGCGAGGTCACTGTGAAACGTCTTCCCGGCGTGGCGTCCGATACAGGCGCCTTCAGCGGTGACGGGCTCGATACGGTCGTGGGCGCGATTCGAGGAGTCCTAGCCCGGACCGGCGGCTCGGCCGGCCACCCCGGGCGGGAGAAGCTTGTTCGGAGTCGCCCGCCCCGTCGGAGACGGTCTGGGCTCGAAGCCGCGGAAGAACAGGAAGAACAGACTCGTCCCCACCACGTAGCAGACCGTGGTCATCGTGAAAGCCAAGGTGAACCCCCCTCCTGACCGCTCCTGAAGGTACCCGGAGACGATCGGCCCCAGACCCCCACGCCCCAGGCTCCCAAGCATGGCCTGGAGACTCGTCAACGTGGCCCTCTGCCCTTCTCGCACCAGTTCCAGGCCGAAGGTCGTCTGGAGCGGCCCGGACATGTTCATGAGCGCCTGTCGGAAGTAGTAGGCCACAATGACGGCCGGCAGGTTTCGCGAGTAGGCCAAGAGGAGAAGGAAGGGAATCGAGATCAGTTGGGTCACGACAATGGTGCGCACCTTGCCCAGCCGGCCGGCCAGGATCGGCGACGCCAGCGTGGCTACGGCGGTGACCACGGACGACCAGGCGAACAGGACACCCATGCTCCCCGGGCTGAGGCCAAAGCCGAGTCGGAAGAAGAGCTGGAAAAAGACGACCATGGCCCCGGCCCCGAACGAGATGAGGGCCGACGGCCCGAGGATCCTAGCGAACAGCCCAAGCTCCCGCCGTGACGAGGGCAAAGACCGGAACCACGCTTCCGGCGCGACGCCGGAGTTTCCCTTGACCTGGCTCATGCCGACGATGGGGATGATGGCCAGGAGGTTGAACGACGCCCCGACCAGATAGGTCAACCGAAGGGGAATGGTGGACGCGGAGTCGACGCCCAGCACTCCGGCCGCCAGCTCCGGAACGAAGCCGGCCAAGAGACTCCCGACGAAGCCCGAACCCATCATCACGGCCTGCTGGACCGAGAAGAGAAAGACTCTCTCATCCTTTGTCGAAATGGCCATCATCATCGGCGCCCCGACGACCCACGAGAGAGCCATCGCCAGCCCGCCGATGAGCGAGAAGCACACCAGCGCGGGGCGAGCCGAGCCGAGGCCCAGTCCGAGGGCCGCAACCGCGCCGAGGAAAGAACCGATGACCATGAAACGCCGGTACCCGACGCGGCTGGCGACAATGCCGATGGGCAGCCCGCAGCACAGGACCACGAGGGACGGCAAGCCGTTCAGCCAGCCGATGAAACCTTGCTGGTAACCGAGGCTGTGTAGGTAGAGATTGAAGGTTAGGTTGGAAGCGCTCCAACTCACGGCGTTGAGGGCCGTGAACGCGAGGTAGCGACGAGCGTTCGGGCTGAACGAGCGAACCATCTGGAGGTACTCGCTGATGGCTTTCAAGAATCGCGACTCCCCTCGCCCGACGGCTTCCCATTCTCCGGCAGGCGAAACATACCTGCACAACCCATGTTGGGCACGGCTGACAGCTTGGGGTCGGCCCGTGGCGGACCGATTGGGGCGGTTTCTTGTCGAAGCCGGGCGGGTCCTGGGGCGGGCGGGGAAGAGGTTGGCCTTCAATAGCGGGCACGTGTGGGCGGCGGCCATAGCCTACTACGGCCTGGTTTCGCTGTTCCCCCTGGTTCTGCTTCTCCTGTCGGTCCTGGGGTTCGTCTTCCCCGTTACGACTCTGGCCGACAGACTCGTCGCCTACGGCACGGACCTTCTGCCCGGCTCGGGCGAGTTCTTCCGGCAGAGTCTTCTCCAGCTTGTCCTACACAGGAGCACCCTGGGCCTGACGGCCGTGATCACCCTCTACTGGTCGGCCTCCGGCGCCTTCGCCAGCCTCGGCCGGGCCCTCGATCTCATCTGGGACACGCCGGTGGTCTTCGACCACGCGACGGCCTTTCAGGGTCCGGTTCGCGTTCCTCCCTCGGTCGGGGTCTGGCGCCGCGTCCGGGCCATGGGGATCGTCCTCGGCGTGGGCCTCCTCTTCCTGCTGTCGGTCTTGGCCACGACCTACTTCCGGCTCGCGGAGCGGGTGCAGTCCCTGCCGCGCCTCGGACCGCTCGGTCCCAACACGGTCATGGCCCTCCTGGGCTGTGCCCCCGTGGTCATCACCGCCCTGGTTTTCCTGGGCATCTACGCTCTTGTTCCGAGGCGCCCGCCTCCCTGGCGGGCCCTGTGGCCGGGGGCCCTCGTGGCCACAACTCTGTTTGAACTGGCCAAAAGTTCCTTCGCCTGGTACGCTATGCGGCTCAAGAGCCACGCCTGGGTCTACGGGTCGGTGACAACGACCATCGTCCTTCTGATCTGGTTCTACGTGGTGGCCGTGATCGTGATCTACGGGGCGGAAGTTGGGGCCATCGTGCGGGCCAAGGCCTGGGGACCCCCTAGTCCGAGACCCGGTAGGTTCGGACGACGAACCACCCGGCATCCGGAACGGGCTCAAGCACGTCCATGAGATGCAGGCCGTTCGGTCCGGCGTCAAGCTCCACCACCACCAGACCGGTTTCTTCGCTCCCCTCCGTGAGCCGATACCGCCCGACCACGGTCCCGCCGGCGGCCCTGATCACCAGGCTCTGTCCCGGGCCGTCGCCTTCGGGGACAGCTCGCCAGAGTCCACCCTCGGGGCCGGAGAGGCCCATCAGGCTGAGGGTGTAGTAACAGGCGGGCCGCAGGACCTTCTCCGGCCACCCGAGGTCGGGTCCGGCCGACGCCGGCGGAAAGGGAGGGGGAAGGCGATGAAGCTTGATATCGATGACCCGGCCGTTGTCGAAGTAGGAGAACCCGGGACCCCAGGTGTCCTTCACGAACATGGAGATTGCCGGGCCGTAGGCCTGGACGAGGGCCACCAGGAGCGCTAGTAGGCCAACCACGTAGAGCGAGCGTCGGACCGTCCGTCCCTTCAGCTTGGCCAAACCCGGCCACCTCCCGGACGCGGAAGCCGCCACTCCCAGCCCCGGCCACCTCCCGGGGCGCGGAAGCCGCCCGGGTCGCCCGCTCCCGCTCCCGTCCCCGCCCCAGCTAGACCCCTTTGGCCGTCTTGCGAGGCACCCACCGCCGGGGGTCGGCGTAGTCCAGGATGGAGCGCGGTTTGACCTTCTCCAGAAGGTCGAGGAGGGCCTCGCGCTGGGCCATGGTCGCTTCGTAGCCCGCCACAATGTACTCAGTCGCGGCGTCGAGATTGACCAGACCAAGCCTCTCGACCCGGGGGCGGATGAGGATATTGGCGCCCCTGGCCTCGATGGCCCGCTTCTCGTGGAGCATGATCTCGTACGACCGCAGAAGGACGCCGAAAATGTTGCGGCTGAAGGGCGTGGCGTCTATCCGGCCGGAGAGATCCACGGCAATGACGAAATCGGCGCCGAGCAACCGGGCCACGCCCACCGGCACGTTGTTGACGACCCCGCCGTCGACAAGAAGGCGACCACCGATCTCGACAGGGGTGAAGAACCCCGGCACGGAGCAACTGGCCCGCACGGCCGCCGCCAACGGTCCGCTACGGATGACGACCTCTTGCCCGGTTTCGATGTCGGTGGCCACGGCGGCGAAAGGGAGAGGCAGATTCTCGATGAGGCGATCGCCAAGAATCTTGATCAGAAGCTGCTCAAGTCGCCCGCCGTCGAGGAGGCCGAGCCGGGGAATCACGGGACGGGCAACGTCCCGCCAGCGGGTGCCGCGGGCGAGGGCTTCCATCTCGGCGGGGCTCATGGCGGCGGCGACCAAGGCCCCGACCAGGCTACCACTGGAGGTTCCGGCCACGCAATCGATGGGCACACCCAGCTCCAGCAGAGCTCGGACGACCCCGATGTGAGCCAGTCCTTTGGCCACGCCCCCGCTCAGGACGAGACCGATCTTCTTGCGAGCCATCCGGACTCCCCCTTCGCTCTCGTTCGACACCGCCTCGCCGACCCCCGGCCAACCGGGCGGCCTCTCTCGCCGGGCCGCAGGAGGAAACACCCAGCGCGCCGAAAGGCGGCGACGGAGGTGGTTTCGACTATGCCGGAACCGCTACTTGGCCGAACTCCGAAACCGAACCCCTTGGTTCTCGGCGTCATTCTGGCCGTAGTCGGTCTCGTTCTCCTGATCAGCAATCTCTTCCAGACCGGCGCCGCGGGTCTTGGAGGTTGGCTGGCCTTCGCCGGACCGGGCGTTGTCTTCCTGGCCGTCTACTTCTGCCACACCCGGCACCTTGGCTTCCTGATCCAGGGAACGATTCTCACGGGCCTGGGTCTCCTCTTCGCCGTTCAGCGAGTCCAGATTCTGCCGCAGGCCATGCCCCAGAGCGCGGGGCTATTCTTCCTCTTCCTGGGGCTTCCCTTCCTGTTCGTCTGGTACATTCACACCCGTCATTTGCCGCAGAAGGACGACCGCCTCTGGCCGCTTTACCCAGGGCTGGTCTTGACGACCCTGGCCCTGGTCTTCCTCGTTCTCGAGGTCGCCCTCAATCTTCGCGGGTCGCGTTGGGTCGCCCTCGTCCGGCTGTGGCCGCTCTTGCTCCTTCTCGTCGGACTAGGCTACATCCTGAAGGCTCGCGGCGGACGGAGGCAGGCCGAGGCGAAGCCTGTCGAAGGCGCGCCGCAAACGCCCGGGCCCGGTAACCCGGCCTAGAAGACCGACTTCCCCGCCCTCCGAGAGGGATAAGTGGTTACGGCGGGGACGGTCTTATGTTAACTAGCGTGGGAGGGGGAAGCGACACGGAGATGCCCGGCTCGCGGACCATTCTGATCTCCGGCTTCGAACCCTTCGGCGGCGAAGTCACTAACCCCGCGGCCGAGACAGCCTCCACCCTCGACGGACGTGAACTGGCCCCGGGGGTTCGGGCGCGGTCGGTGATCCTGCCGGTGACGTGGGATGGGGCCATTGGGGCTCTGGTCAAAATCATTGCCGGACGGTTGATCCCGGACCGGCTCGCGGCCGTCGTGATGCTGGGGCAGGCCGGAGGCTACGCGGCCATCGGCCTCGAACGCGTGGCCGTGAACGTGAGTAACGGAAGAGACAACACGGCCGCGGAGCGGGTGGAGGCGCCCATCGTCCCGGAGGCGGGCGCCGGTCCGGCCGCCTATCTCGCCACCCTGCCGCTTGAGAGCATCCAGAAGCGCGTCGAGGCGGCCGGCCTGCCCGCGTTCATCTCCAACTCGGCCGGAACCTACCTGTGCAACTACCTCTTCTACGGCTTCATGCACTACCTGGCCACGGCCTGGACGGAGACCGCGCCGTCAGGCGCTAGGACGCGGCCGAGGCCCCTGGCCGGGTTCGTCCACCTCCCCTACCTCCCCGAGCAGGCCGTTGGCAAGAAGCCGATCCCTCCGAGCATGTCGCGGGGAGACATCGAGCGGGCAGTCCTGGCCGTCCTCGAGGCCACGGCGGAGGCCACGGCTTCCTGAGGCGAAGACGCCCCCCGCTCGCCGGCTGGCGAGCGGGGGGCGTCTCGGAGTCTTCGGGGTCCGAACCAAGCCTGTAAGCCGGATTCTGTCTTGGACAATCATTTGTCTCGGGCGACGGTTACCCGCCGCCTCAAGCAGCCAACCCGAGGGGTACGCGGGCCGCGTCATTCCCCTCCTACTTGGCCTTGCTCCGGGTGGGGTTTACCTGGCCGGACGGTCACCCGCCCGCCGGTGGTCTCTTACACCACCTTTTCACCCTTACCGACCGGATCGACAACGCTGGCCTTTGTTCGCCGCGCCCGTGAGCGCGGAGAGGCGAGCCTGATCCGGCCGGCGGTATATCTCTGTGGCACTTTCCTTCAGGTCGCCCTGACTGGGAGTTGCCCAGCACCCTGCCCTGTGGAGTCCGGACTTTCCTCGAGCGCGCCTTTTGGGCCATGCGCCCGCGATTGTCCGGCTTGGTTCGGAGCCCAAGGTTTAAGTTGTCAAAGTCACGATGACGACGACCCGCACACCGAGCCGTGACGCCGCCGAAACGATTATACCCAGGCTGTCAAGCCGGCTTGCGCCCCGACCACGGACTAAGAAGGATCGGCGCCGGTGGCTAGGCCATTGACCGTTTGAAAAGACGCGTGGCCAGGAGGCCGAACAGGAACGCGACCAGGGCCAGAATCACCACTCCCAGGACAAGCTCGCGGACGTTCCAACCGGTTAGAAACAGCGTCCGCATTGGATTGATAGCGTAACTGAGCGGGTTGATCTTGGCCACGGTCTGCAGCCATGGCGGCATGAACGACAGGGGCATCATAGCGTTTGATGTGAACATGAGGGGCATGGTGAAGAAGTTCATGACGGCCATGAGCCCTTCGTGGGATCTGATCATCGCGCCGAACGACAAGGATATCCCGGCGAAGACCAGGCTCAGCAGGGCGGCCAGGACAATGACCATGACCGCTCCCCCAATCCCGCTGTGGAAGCTCACGCCCATGAGCCTGGCGATGACGAAAATGATGCTGGCCTGGAGAGCGCTCTGAATGGAGATGGCCAGCATCTTGCCGCTGACAACCGCCGACCGGGCGATCGGCGCCGCCAGGAGCTTGTTCAGGAAGCCCAGGCGCCGGTCCCAGACGATGGACATACCGCCAAAGATCCCGCCGAAGAGCGTGACCATGGTCACCACCCCGGGGGCCATGTAGTCGAGATAGCTCTTGGCCGGGAAGCCCGGAATGCTGGCCATCTTCTCGAACATGTTGCCCATGAGGGCCAGCCAGATGAACGGCTGGACCAGAATCATTAAGATCCGGATCTTCTCGCCGACAAAGTGTTTGAGTTCGCGCCAGGCGACCCACCATGTGTCGCCAAAGAAGGTCCGGGACATGGTCTTCTTGCCGCCGACACCGCTCAGGCCAAGGCTTGCGTTCACATCCGAGCCCTCCTTAGACTCATTCTCTGCCGCAGAAAGCCGGAGGCGCCCTCGTCTTCGCGCAGCGCGCGCCCCGTATAGTGCAGGAAGACGTCGTCGAGGGTCGGCTTCTTCATGGCCAACGAACGGACGACGAGACCTTGCCCCGACACAGCCGCCAGGACCTTGGGCGCGATCTCCTCGCCACCCTTCACGACCAGCATCCAGCGACCGTCGTCAGCGGTCGACACTTTCGTTACCCCCTCCAGACCGCGGAGAAAGTCGCCAAACTTCGCGGCTTCGTCGCTCGCGGCGGCGGTAGTGGCTTCGTCGGAGGCGTCGGCCGGGCGTGCCGCAACGGCTTTGCCGGCGTCATCCGGCTCGCCCGTCGGACTCTTGCCCGGCGCCGGACGGCCATCGACCTCCAGAAGGAGAAGGTCTCCGCCGATGCCGGCCTTAAGCTCCGCCGGAGGACCTATGGCCACGATCTCCCCGTGATCGATGATGGCGATACGGTCGCAGAGCTTGTCGGCCTCGTCCATGTAGTGGGTGGTCATGAAGACGGTGATGCCTTCCCGGTCGCGCAGGTTTCGCACGTACTCCCAGATGCGGGTCCGGGTCTGGATGTCCAGGCCGAGGGTCGGCTCGTCGAGGAATAGGATCGACGGTCGATGGATGAGTCCCTCGGCGATGTCCAGGCGCTTGCGCATCCCGCCGGAGTAGGTGGAAACCAGAGAATCAGCGCGGTCGGTCAGGTCGACCATTTCGAGAACCTCGCGGCTCCGTTCCTCGATCGTCGGGCGGTCGAGATGGTAGAAGTGGCCCTGGAGAGCCACGTTTTCGCGGCCGGTCAGGGTCTCGTCAACCGCGATGTCCTGCGAGACGTAGCCGATGCGGATTCGGACCTCATCGGGGGCCTTAGCCAGGTCGTAGCCGCAGACCGTGGCCGTGCCCGCCGTAGATTCGAGCAGGGTGATCAGGACGAGGATGGTCGTCGTCTTCCCGGCCCCGTTCGGGCCGAGAAAGCCAAAGATCTCCCCCTTCATCACCTCAAAGGAAACTCCCTTGACAGCCTGCACGCCGCCGCGATAGGTCTTGACCAGGTCGCGGACCTGGATTATCGCCTGGCCCGAGGCCGGGCCGGGCGCACCGCCAGTGTCCATCACTGCTCGTCATCCTCTCTCTGAACGACCTTGATGATGGCCAGCCTGAAAGCTACGAGGCCTCTAAGCAGCGCCCGAGCGTCTTCCTCGTCCATGGCCGCGAAAAACCGTCGCAGGAACTCCTCGCCGGCCGACAGGACTTCGGCGACAAGCCGCCGCCCCCGCTCGGTGGCCGTTACTTCGACTACCCGACGGTCAGGCGCGGTCCGTCCTCTTTCGACCAACTCGGCCTCGACAAGACGATCAACGATTCCGGTCACGGTCGGGGCCGACAGGCGCAGGTGCCGGGCGATCCCGCTGACGGTCAGTCCGACGGTCCCCGGGTGGCCCGGAACGGCGGGACCGGCCCCGGATGCAAGGAGAAGAACCTTGAACTGGGGCATGGTTAGCTTCTCCGGCGGCAGATCTCGGCGTCCACGGTGCAGGGCCTCGAGCATACCGTGCAAAGCCTGGAGAAGCTGGTCGGTGAGATCGGGCATGGTTCACCTCCCTGCTTTCGAGCCCTTCGAAGAAAAACTCGTTATGCTTAGGATCATGCTAACGTTTAGCACGAGGCTAAGTATATTGACGAGATTAACCATTGTCAAGCGGCCTGAGATGCCCTGGCATTCAAGGATAAGACCGGGCTGGGGTGAATTAGCCAGAAGCGTTTGGCGGCTGCTGGGAGGAGGGTCTGGGGGTGACCGACGTCGGCGGAAGCCTGGTCGTCCATCTTCTATTCCAGGCCGGACTTGGCCGGGGGGCAACCGTGGTGGAGTTCGGCTCGGGCGTCGGGGCCCTCTGCCGTCTTCTCGCCCGTGAAGTCGGGCCGGACGGACGGGTTCTGGGTCTGGACCCGTCGGCCTTCAGCGTGGCCAGGGCCCGGGAGTTGTCCGCCCAGGAGAGGCTCGAGAACCTCTCCTTCGAAGTCGCCGACCTGGGAGACACTCGCCTGGCCTGGGACTGCGCCGACGTTTGCCTGGCCAGACAGTCCCTGAGCAGCGTGTCCTCTCCGGAGAGGATCACCCGGGAAATGACCCGCATCGTCAGGCCCGGCGGCGTGATCGCGGCTTTCGAGAGTGACGAGGGTCTCGTGGTCTACGAACCCGAGCCTCCGGCCCTCGGTGAACTGAGGGACCTCCTGGCCCGCGAGCGGCTGGCCGGTGGAGGTCGCCCGATCTCCGGACGGTCCCTCTACCGCCTGCTCAGCCAGGCCGGTCTGGCCGACGTGCGTGTGGTGGCCTTGACCTCCAACAGCACCGAACTGGAATGGTCGAAGACCCGGGACCCGGCAAATCACACGGCCGTGCTTCTCCAGGCCGTCGACCGCTTGGTTGAAAAGGGTACCCTCTCCAAAGAAGAGGGCGCCCGCTACGGCCGGGCCCTCGACGAGATCACCGGCAACCCCCTGAGTTTCGTGTTTGTTTGCGGCTTCTTCGCCTATGGACGACGGCCGTTACGCTGCGCCTAGTCGAACGCCCGGCATCTGAGGCTCATCCGTTTCGGCGAAAGGAGTGACGAGAAATGAGCGAAGTCGTCGTGTCGGCGGACAACCTCCGCAAGGCCTTCGGGGTCACGAAAGCTCTGGACGGCCTCAGCCTGCGTATCGCTCGCGGCGAGAAGTACGGTCTCCTCGGTCCCAATGGTTCAGGGAAGACCACGCTGATCCGGGCCATCCTCGGTCTCGTGACCCCGGACTCCGGCGAGGTCAAGGTCCTCGGCCACGGGGTCCCCTCACCGGTGGTCGCGGCCCGGGTCGGCTACATGACCCAGGCCGCCGCCCTCTACGAGGACCTTTCCCCGAGGGAGAATCTGCGTTTCTTTGCCCTGCTCTTCGGAACTCCGGCTGGGGAGATCCCGACGCGGATCGACGAGGCTCTGGAACTGGTGGGTCTCGGGGATCGCGCGGATAGCCCGGTCCGGACCCTGAGCGGCGGCCTGCGTCAGAGAGCCAGTCTCGCCGCAGCCCTGGTCCACCGGCCCGAGTTGATGCTTCTCGACGAGCCAACCGTCGGCATGGATCCGGAGGTTCGCCGGGCGCTCTGGCGCCACTTCGACCGGCTCAACACGGAGGGACGGACCTTCGTCATCTCGACCCATGTCATGGATGAGGCCGATCGCTGCGGCCGGATCGGACTCCTCCGGGCCGGACGTTTCCTGGCTGAGGGCAGCCCACGCGAACTCAAAGAACAGGCTGGAGCGGCCTCCCTCGAAGAGGCCTACCTGTGGTTTGCCGAGCGGGCCGAAGCGGTGGCGCTCGGCGATCCGGCCGGAGCGGCCGGGAAAGAGAGGCGATGAACTCCGTGTCCCTGAGGAGAATCGGCGCCATAACCGTCCGGATCATAAGCCAGTTCCGGCGTGACCCTCGGACCATTGCCCTGATCGTCGTCGCGCCCATTCTGGTCATGACCCTGCTTGGCTACGTTACGACCGAGAAACGGACAACCCTGACCATCGGCATCGTCGATCTCGATCAGGGCTTCACCCTGCCCCCGACCCCCGCCGGACCGGGCGGCCAACTCGTCTTGGGGGCGGAACTCGCCCGGCTGCTGGAGGAACGCGACCTTACCCTCCAAACCTACCCGGACGAGACGGCTTTGCTCCAGAGCGTACGAAACGAGGGTCTCAAGGGCGGCCTCGTCATCCCCGCCGGCTTCACCACCGAAGTCCTGACCGGGAAGGGTTTCTCCGGCCTGCGCCTCGTCGTTGAAGGCAGCGATTCAATGCTCTCCGCGGACATCGCCCGCCGATTCGGGCAGTCGGTCCAGCTCTTGCCGGAGGCCGTGGCCGCCAGACTGAGCGAATTGACCGGCCTGGGGTCGGGCACTTCCGGTGTGGGACCGGGCGCCGCTGTCGCCGGATTGCTCAAGCCACCCGGCCAGCCCAAGGTGGACTACGTCTACGGTGGCCCGGCTCTGGGTTCCCTCAGCTACTTCGCTCCGGGCTACGTGGCCTTCGCCGCCTTCTTCTTTACCTTCCTTCTGACCAGCGTTTCCTTCCTCCGGGAGAGGTCCTCCGGCACGATGGAGCGGCTTCTGGCCTCTCCGGTCAAGCGGGCGGAGATCGTCCTGGGCTACCTCCTGGGCTTCGGTTTCTTCGCCCTGATCCAGTCTCTGATCATCCTTCTCTTCACCGTCTACGTGCTCCAGGCGAAACTCGCCGGGAGCTTGGCCTCGGTCTTCGCCATCGAGGCCGCCCTGGTAGCCGTGGCCGTGGTCATGGGCATCTTCTTCTCCTTCTACGCCCGCAACGAGTTGCAGGTTATCCAGTTCATCCCCATCGTGGTCATCCCGCAGGTCGTCGTGTCGGGTTTCATCGTGCCCCTGGAGACAATGTGGGCGCCCTTGCGTTGGTTGGCCTACGCCATGCCCATGACCTACGCCAACCGGGCCCTGCGCGCGGTCATCATCCGGGGCTCGGACCTGGGGTCCACCCTTGGGGATGTGGGTATTCTCATTGGGTTTGTCGTTTTATTCACCCTGCTGGCGGCGCGACTAATCAAGAGGCAGGTGGCCTGAAGCTACTTCACGTACTTCAGCCCCGTGCCCGTGTTAACGACAACGATCTCCCGGCAGTCGGCCAGCAGGCCCTGACGGGCCATCTCGGGTAGGGCGGCGACGGCCGCGGCGCCTTCGGGGCAGATGTCCAGCCCCTCCACACGGCGCAGTTCGTCGGCCGCCGCGAGCAACTGCCCGTCGGTCACGGCGACGGCCGCCCCTCCGGTGGCTCGGACGGCCCGGAGGATGAGGAAGCCCGCTTTGGGTGAGGGAACCCGAAGACCAACCGCCGCCGTCTCGGCGCCGGCGAAGGGTTCGGTCTCGTCCCGGCCACCGAGAAAGGCTTGGACCACGGGTGAGCACCCGGTCGCCTGCACGGCAAAGAGCTTGGGCCCCGGGCGTGTTCCGCCGCGGGATCTCGGGACGGCCCCCACCCCGGCCTCCGCGAGTTCTTGCATAACTTTCCAGGCCGCCACCAGGGCCACCCCACCACCGACCGGAAAGATGATGGCGTCGGGCCACCTTCCGCCGAAGGCCTCGAAGATTTCGAGGGCGATGGTCTTCTTGCCCTCGACCCGGTAGGGTTCGTCGAAGGTCGAGGCCACGAACCAGCCCTCGCCTTTCGCCCGCTCCCGCACGTAGCGGGCCGCGTCGGGAAGGAGCCCCGGCACGCGTTCCACGATGGCCCCGTAGGAGGCGCACTCCGCCTGGATGAGTTCGGGGGTGTTCTCGGGCATGGCCGCGAGGAACCTCAGCCCGGCTCGGGCCGCGTAGGCGGCGAAGGCCGATCCGGCGTTCCCGGCGGTCGGGACGGCGCAACGATCGACACCCAGCTCCACCAGGCGCGATATCGTCGCCGAGGCCCCCCGGGCCTTGAAGGTTCCGGTCGGGTTCGCCCCTTCATCCTTGAGCAGGATCCGGCCCAGTCCATCCAACCCCAGTCGGGCCACAAACTTGGGCAGGGGAATGAGCGGCGTGAGTCCCTCGCCCAGGCTCACGACGTGCCGCGGAGACCCAACCGGAAGCAGATCGTGATAGCGCCACATGGAGTTGGCCTCGGGGCCCGACACGGCGTCCGCGGCGCCGCCGCCACCTCGCGCGCCGGATGCCGGCCAGGCCGGCCCGCCGCCTCCCGGCGGCCAGGTCAGACCATCAAGATCGTAGCGGGCCAGAAGAGGCCCATTACAGGCCGGGCAAGGGCCGTGGGGCTTGGCTGGGTCAAACCGCTCCCCGCAGCGGCTGCACTCCAGATGGGTCAGGCGGGAGTAGCGAGGCTGGCCGGGGTTGGAGGAGGCCGAGCGGCTCGCCGCCCGGGTGGCCAGTTCGTGAGCTCGGGGATCCGTCTGGCTGGTAGCCACGACCTGGACGCGGTAGAACGGCTCGGCCAGCTCGCGGTACGTCCGGAGCAAGGGCGCGAGGTCGAGGCTTCTGACCCGGTACTCCCCCGAGATCTGCCTGGCAACGAGTTCACTGTCGGTCTTGATGATCACCGAGACTGTCCGAGGATCGAGCCCATCCTCCCGGCAGACATCGGCCGCCGCCTTCACGGCCTCCTGGATGGCCAGGTACTCAGCCACGTTGTTGGTCGCCTTTCCGAGAAAGGTCGAAACTCTCCGGCGATCCCGGCCGTTGTCGTCGAGGACCACTACTCCGGCCCCCGCCGGGCCGGGATTGCCGTGGCTGGCCCCATCGGCGTGGCAGACAAAGGTCGGACCAGCTGGGCTCATCGACGTCCTCCCGGCTGACCGAGACTCCCCGGAGGGCCCTCAGCGGGACTGGAAGCGGGAGCGCCCTCGGCGCCGACGCCCGCTCCCGCGGTCTCGAAAAGGTGGATAAGAAGCCGACCGCAACTCTCGCAGGTCTCCAGCCGGCCGGCCACGATCGCCTTGGCTAGGGCCCGGGGAACCTCCACCGAGCAAGCGCCGCACAGGTCGTCCCTGCGGATGGCGGCGACGCCGACTCCGCTCCGGCCATCCCGGATGCGCTCGTACTTGACCCGCAGAGGTTCGGGGACCCGAGTCGCCATCTCGGCCCGCTTCGGAGTGAGGCCCTTGATCTGCTTCCCAAGATCGGCCAAGGCCACTCGCTGCTTGCCCTCAGCCTTTACCAGAAGGGCCTCGACCTCGGCCTGCGCCCGCACCTGGCCGGCCAAAGCCGGCTCAGCCTCCTCACTCTCAACCATGGCCGCCAACCCGAGTTCCTCGTGCCGGCCGATATCAATCCGGAGTTGCTCGACTCTCTTTTGCATCTGATCCAACTCCTTGGGGTTGGACACAAGCCCGCCATACATCTTGCGCTCAGCCTCGGCAATCTCGGCCCGGATGTCGTCCGCCTCTTTCTCCTGCCAGGCTGCGGCGTGCTTAAGCTTGACGACGCGCTCCTTGCCTGCCTGGGCCGCTCCGAAGGTCGCGTCGGCTTGAGTTCGCAAAGCCTCGACCTCGGGATCGTTCCGGGTGCGCTCGATGGCAACGCGAAGACGGTTGATCTCGGAGTCGTACCGCTGCAGTTCCAGAAGACTGCGCAGATCGCTACGCGTGTATCCAATCTCGGCCATTGAATCTCCCTTCCGACCGGCGGCCACGAACTGAAGCGGCCTTGGCGGCCGCGCACTGAGGAGCGTGGTCGCAAGCTGACGCGGCGCGGGGCCGCTAGGAGCTCTAGAGAAGCCAGCCGGACGGCAGCGGAACTTCGCTGACGTCGAGCGAAATCCCTTCGGAGGCGAGACCTTGGCCAAGGAGAGCGGCCATGGTCCTGGTGAAGACCTTCTCCGTCCCGTGATGCCCGGCGTCGATGAGGGCCAACCCCAACTGGCAGGCCTCCACCGCGTAGTGGTAAGTGAGGTCGCCGGTCACGTAGACGTCGGCGCCGGCCGCGGCGGCCCGCCGGACGTACCCGCCACCGGCGCCGGGACAGACCGCGACTCTCCGCACCACGCGCCGGGCGCCCCGCGCCCCTGACGGGCCGAACGCCTCGACGCCCCGGGCCGCGGCCGGACCGCAGCCGAGGAGTCTGGCGGCCCCCGGCGGAAGACCCAGGGCCCGTTCAACCATCATCTTGTAGTCGGCCAACTCCATTTCACCCGCCGCCAGCCGGCCGACCCGGCCCAGCCCGGTGAGAAGCTCCGGCCGAGTCACGGCGGGATGACTAGCCAGAGGGTAGACGTCGTAGGCGGCTTCCTCGTAGGGGTGAGCCTCGAGCATCCGCCGCACCACGGCTCTGAGACGGTAGACCGGCACGATGGTCTCCAGCCGGTCCTCGACCACCTCTTCCACTTGCCCGGTGGCGCCGATGAAGGGACGGCTACCTTCCAGAGGGCGAAAGTAGCCGTGGCCCGGGGCGGCAAAAGCGGTGTCACTGTAGTCGCCGATCCAGCCGGCGCCGGCTTTGGCCAGGGCGGCTCGAACGGCCGCCGTGTGGGTCGCCGGCACGAAGACAACGAGTTTGTAGAAACCGCTCGCTCCGGCGCCGCCGGCCGGGTCGCCGCCCGCTTCCCTTGACGCCTGAGCCGCGGGCGCCAGGGGGCGCAGGTCTCCTGGATCAAGCCCAAGGTCGGCGGCCAGGACGTGCGACAATCCCCCCGGAGCGGAGTCGAAGTTGGTGTGGGCGGCATAGAGGCTGATGCCTCGCCTGAGAAGCGTGGCCACGAGGTCGGCTACCGGATCGCCGGCCAGGACGCGTCCCAGAGGCCGGAAGGGAACCGGGTGATGGGCAACCAGGAGGCCGGGGCCAACTTCCGGGCCGGGCATATCGCCGGCCAAGGCGCAGGCCGCGTCGAGAGCCACGGCTACCCAGGCCGGCTCGGCCTCCGGATCTCCGACAAGAAGCCCGACGTTGTCCCAGCTTTCGGCTAGAGCCGGCGGGGCGATCTCATCGAGTACGGCGACAATGTCCCTGACCTTCGGACCACTCCTGCCATCTGTGGGCATTATTGCCCCTCCTCCACACTTCGACCCGTCCGGCCGAGGGTCCCGGCGCCGGGGGACACTTTCCGGGCACGGGGTATTCTAACCGGGCGCCGGCTGGTCCCGCGGCCGCCGGCAGTTTTCTCGGCCCGGGAGGCCCACTCTCTTGCCCCAAGGTCGCCATCGCCGTGGTCCCGCTCGCATCGGGGCCGCTGCCCGTGGTCCCGCTCGCATCGGGGCCGCAGCCGTGCTGGCCCTGCTTCTCCTTCCGTCCGTGGTCGCCTGCTGTGGGAGCGTCACTCTGCGGGAGACGGTGGCCAACCCCGCCTACGTCATGGACGTCCTGAGACAGACCGGCCTGCTGTCGGAAGTCAAGACCGAGTTCCTGGATAGTCTCGTCGCCAGCGTCGGTCTTGAGCCCGTTGATGAAGTCGCTCTCCGGGAGGCTCTCGACGAGGGCATCCCGGTGAGTTGGCTCGATAGCCAGTTCGAGCGCACCCTGGAAGCTCTCGCCGCCTACCTGACCTCGGGCGCCAGGGCGACGCCGGCGGTCGACATCGCCCTGGTGGAGGTCAAGTTCAGCCTGCTGGCCGCCATCCGCGAGCACATGGACGAAACTTACTACCTGGAGGCGGCGCAAGGTCTGGAGAACCTGCCCGACACGGTCGACATTGGGAGGAGCTTCAACAGCGAAGTCCTTCGCCGGTTTGGGCCCGCGTGGCGGGGAATGGTCCTCGCCCCCTGGGCGAGCGCGGGGGCAGCCGTGCTTCTCTCGCTTCTGCTCTGGCTGGTCCTGGGTCGCGGCCCCAAGGGACTGGCCGGAACCGGGGCGGTCTGGCTGGCCGGCGGTCTTGCTGTCGTGGCCCTGGCGGTGGTCCTCGGACTTTCTCTCCCGTCATGGCTGGCGGTCAGCGTGCCGTCTCGGCTCCCGGAACTCGGCTCGGTGTCGCTTCCCCGTCTGGCCGGCATGGGCCTCGACGGTGTCCGGGAGGAGCTCCTGTCCACCGGCATCTCCCTCGTCATCGCCGGCGTCTTCGCCCTGAGCCTGCCTCGGGCGGAGCGCGAGCTTCTCGCCCCCGCGTCCAGGAGGTCCCCCTCCTCCCGCCGAAGATGAAGGAGGTAGACGCGAACCGGCTCGGGCACGGTGAGGCCGTGGGGAGCGAGGCGGGGCGGGGGGTGTGGCGATGGTCTCGATGGCCCAACTCCTCCTCACCTTTCTCAAGGTAGGCGCCTTGGGTTTCGGAGGGCCGTTCGCACTCTTGGCCCTTCTGGAGAGCGAGGTCGTTCAGAAGCGCCACTGGCTAAGGCCCGAGGAATTCGCTCAGAGTGTGGCCATAGGCACGCTCACTCCCGGACCGATCTTCTTCGCGGCCGCGGTCCACGTCGGCTACAGGCTACGCGGCTTCGGCGGGGCCGCGCTCGCGGCCGTGGCCTGCATCCTGCCCGGCTTCGGGGCCGCGGTTCTGTTCGCCGCCCTCTACCTTAGGGTCGAGAGCCTTCCGGCTGTGGTCGGAGCCGCGAGCGGCCTTGCGGCCGGAGTCACAGGCCTTCTCCTGGTCCTGGCCGTCCGCCAGGCGCGCTCCCTGGCGCGGGACTGGGCCGGCCTCTCGCTCGCGGTCCTGTCGTTTCTGGCCTTGGCGGCCCTGAACCTCAATCCAGTGTGGGTGATCGTCATCGGGGCCTTGCTCGGCGCGGTGCTCTACCGAGACCAGACCGACGGACACGGCCTCACCGGAAGGCGGGTCTAGGACATGCTCCTGCCATTGTTCCTCCACATCCTGACCATAGGCCTGTTCACCTTCGGCGGAGGCTACGCCATGATCTCCGCCCTCCAGCAGGACCTGGTGACTCGTCACGGGTGGCTCACCCCCGCCGAATTCAGCAACGGAGTCGCCGTGGGCCAGGTGACGCCCGGGCCACTCATGCTCATGGTGGCCTTCTTGGGCTACAAGATGGCCGGGTTCTGGGGCGCTCTGGCCGGCACGGTGGCCCTGTTCGGCCCCAGCTTCGTGGCCGTTCTGGTTCTCAGCCGTCACTATCACCGCCTCGCATCCTCACCTCGGGTGGCCGCCGCCCTCAAGGGAGTAAACGCGGTCGTGGTCGGCCTCCTGGCTGCGGCTGCCGTCGACCTCGGCCGAGGCACTTTGGCCAACCCCGGGGTATGGGCCGTCACGGCCCTGAGCTTGCTCCTTCTGAGCCTGGCTCCTCGCCGGGATCCGGCTTGGGTCATCCTCGGCGCCGGAGTGGCCGGGGTTCTCTTCCTCCACTAGAACTCCGGCCCCTCACCCCGCGGCCGGCCTCTCACCCCCACCGACCCGGGCTCTCACCCCCACCGACCCGGGCTCTCACCCCCACCGACTCGGGCTCATAGCTTAGGACCAAAGACACGAGGTTCGCGGGGATTCGTGAGTGGGGCCAGGGCCATGATAAGAGAGATCACCGTCCTTCCCGGGACGACCAAAGACGGTCGCCCGGAACCTTTCCAGCGGCTCGACCTCCGCGTGGGTGAGATTGCTTCGGTCGTCGGCCCCACCGGCAGCGGCAAGACCGCTCTCATCACCGACATCGAACTCCTGGCCCAGCGGGACACGGCCACCGGCCGGCAGGTGCTGATCGACGGTGAACCGCCTCCAGACGACTTCCGCTACGATCCGGCCTCAAGACCAGTGGCCATGATCACCCAGAATACCAAGTGCTTCACCGACCTGGCCGTCGAGGACTTCCTGGCCGTCCACGCCCGGGCCCGTCGCCTGAGCCGAAGCGGTCTCGTGGCCGAGACTATCGCCCTGGCCAACAGGTTCACCGGGGAGAAGATCACCCCCGAGGCGCGGATCACGACTCTCTCCGGCGGTCAGACCCGGTCCCTGATGATTGCCGACGCCCTCACGATCAGCGCGGCGCCCATCGTTCTCCTCGACGAGATCGAAAACGCCGGCATCTTCAAGCAGGACGTCCTCGAGACCATCCGGGCCACAGGCAAGATTATCATCTTCGTCACCCACGACCCGGTCATCGCCATCTTGGCCCAAAAACGCGTGGTCTTGGCCAACGGCGGAGTGGTCAAGATCCTGGCCTGGGACGATCGAGAGCAACCGGCCGCCCAAGCCCTCATCGCTCTTGACAACCGCCTCGTGGAAGTGCGCGAGAGGCTCCGGGCCGGCGAGACTCTCTGCGACGTAACGATCTAGACGGCGGCCCGATAGACCCGCCCCGGCCGGCGCGCGCCCGCCGGCGCAGGCCAAACGGGGTCGGCTTAAAGAAAGGTGGGCTTTCCTTGCGGTTGGTCGTGGTCGCCGGTCCCCCGTCGGCGGGAAAAACGGCTCTCATCAAGCAGATCATTCGGAGCTTCCACCAGCGGCGCCGCGTCGCGTTTCTCAAGATCGACGTGGTCAGGGCCTTTGAGGACACGGAACTCCGCCGCGAGTTCGGGATACTGACGGCCAAGATCTACTCCGGCGACCTCTGCCCGGACCACGCCGGGGTGATGGTCCTCGGCGACGCGGTGGAGTGGGCGAACGGGGCCTCGGCCGACCTCCTCATCGTGGAGAGCGCCGGGCTCTGCCTCCGCTGCGCCCCCTACCTCAATCAGGGTCTCGGCATCGTCGTTCTCAGTTCGATCTCCGGCATCCACACTCCGGTGAAGATGGGGGCCATGATCAGCCTGGCCGACATCGCCGTCGTGACCAAGATCGACCTCGTCGGACAGGCCGAGCGGGAAGTCTTCCTTCAGAAGATCCGCGAGGCCTACCCGCGGGTCCGGGTCTTCGAGACCAATGCCCTCCAGGGCACCTCCCTGCAACGCCTCTACGATCTCATCGCCGCCTCGGAGGAGATCGACCCGGGGAGGCTGCTCCTGCGGGGGGTCCCCCCTCTCGGCACCTGCACCATCTGTGTGGGCAAGAAGGAAATCGGCTGGCAGCACCACTTCGGCGTCGTCCGAAAGCTCGAGGGCGAGGCGGCGGACTACCTCTTCCGGGGGGAGTGACGGTGGGGAGCGTCCAGGGGGGAGTGACGATGGAGAGCGTCCAGGGGGGGAGTGACCAGCGGAAATGATTACAGCCGGGGACAAAGCCTGGCGCCCGCCCGGCAAGGACTGCGGCCTGTGCGGGGCCAGAAACTGTGATGAATTTGAGGCTAATCTTGACCTCGGACTCCGGGAGGGCGAGGACTGCCCGTTCTACCCCGGGCCGGCCAAGAGGGCGGGTCCTGTCCCTGATAGCGGCGTGGCGCTCCCCGGGGTTACCCCGCCCGGGACGGGAAAGGACATCCTCGGCCACGCCTGGGACTTTGTCCTGGCCCCGCTTCCGGGCGAACCGTCGGCGCGCAAGATTGTCCTGCCCTTCCGCCCGGACCTGGTTGAGAAGTGGAACATCGGCCGGGACGATATCGTTCTCGGCCGCCCCTTCGGGGCCGGGTGTCCGGTCCAACACGTTCTACGGGTGATCCGGGCCGACCCGGTGACAGGCGTGCTGGAGACCTGGGTTGTCGGGCCGGCCTTCTCCCGGAACCCCGGCCGGCACGAGGTCAAGGATGTGGCCGCCTATCACATGCTCGGGTTTGAGGGGCTGGCCACCGACATCCGCAAGGCCCCCGTCTTCGGGGCCAGGCACACCTTTCGGCCCGGCTTCTGCATGATGCACCTCAACCATACCGGCCTGGTCAACCTGATCCTCGACAAGGGGGTCGGCCTCCACGTCCGGGTTGAAGACATCCGGATTCTGGCCGGGGCCGAGGGCTAGGCGGCCCGTGCTTGGGGAGAAAACGGTATCAAAGCAGGGAGGAATATGATGGAAGACGGCATAAATCCTGCCTCTCGGAGGAATGGCCATTGCGCAGTCGATGTGAGAGAATCCCCTCCCGGCTGCTCGGGGGATTGGCGGCTCTTCTCACCCTGCTCCTGTGCTTTGGGCCTGCGTCCCCCGCGGGGGCCACAGGTGGCATCGGCGCTGACGCCGACGCCTGCGGGGCGACGGATCTGGTTTCCCAGCGCACGCCGGAATGCGTCTTCGTGTCCTGGAGGACTCCTGTTCCCACCGGCTACCAGGCTACCATCCAATGGTTCCTGGGCGAGGAGGCTCTAGGATTCCCAGCCGAAGCCGCCGGGGGCGCCGACTTGGCGAGCCTGCTGGTCGCCGGCGCGCTGGAGGTGGAGCCCAACGATACCTACGATCTGGCGACACCGATACCTCCCGGCCAGACGGTCTTCGGCAGTCACAACTACCCGCTCGACCTGGACTGGTACGTTATCGACGTCCCGAGGACAGTCGTGAAGATCTCGTACACGCAGCCCTACGCCGGGTACGGGACCAGCCTAGCCCTCTACTCCTACAAAGGCGCGGCCGACGGCTCAAGCCCGCCGACCCTGTTCTGGCCCTTGCTCTCGACGACCTATGGGACCGGGAAGCATGATGTGTGGACCGACTACACCCTCTACGAGGACACCCGGCTCTACATCTCCATCCAGGAGCAGACGGACCGCTACCCCGGACCATACGAGTTGACGCTCGACTTCTTCCCAGTCCTGGACCCGGACGAGCCCGACAGCTTCGATAGTCCCCGCCTGCTAGTGCCCGGCGCTCCTCCGACGATATGGTTCAGGGAGGACGGCCACGACCACGATTACTTCGCTGTGGAGGTTCCCCCACCGCTACCGGGCGGGGTGGAGAAGATAATCTCCCTGCAGTTCACCGCCGATCCTTGGGGTCGTGGCGTCTACTTCGCCGCCTATCGCCCGGGAACGACCACTCTGGAGTGGGAATCCGTCGTCGGAGGGGAGAAGTTTGAAGCCGGGATCCCAGCTCCGGTCGGGGGGCTCTACCGTTTCGAGATGAGCGGGAGGGCCCGGTCACAACCCCTGATACCGCTGACCGTCAGAGCCTCGGTCGTCGACCAGCCGGACCCCTACGAGCCGAACGAGACCCGTTCGGCCGCCGTGCTCTGGCCCTCAGACGGCGACACGCTTCAAGCCTATATCCAATGGCTCAAGGATCGCGACTGGTACAAGTTCCCGATGGTTGCGGGTCAGACGACCACCATAACCGCGACCGGTCTCCCACTCTACGCGACGGTGAGTCTCCTCCACCTGGACGCCGGCTACTACCGCGGACCGTCCTGGTACCCCCCGCTGTATCCCGCGGGGATGCCGTTCAAGGCGGCGACTTTACCCTACACCTTGCGCGTGACGGGGCTGGGTTCGCCTTCACAGCTCACCTGGTCCTACGAGCCGCCCGACGGTTCCATCCAGGGCGCCTACGAGCTGGAGATCGGCGCCGACGCCTCCTTTGGGCAACTGGTGTTCGACTCGGGTGTTGTGGAGTCGAGTAGCCAGAGTTGCCTGGCCGACTTGCCCTCCTGCGGCGTGATGTTCGCCCGCGTGAAGGTCAGGAGCGCGCTTGGGACTCAACTCGCCACCGGCCATTCACTACGTTACTGACCTGCGGCCGGAGGGCAACTTCCCCTTTGCCTATGAAGTGACTACTGACTGTCTCCTCACGGCGGCCATTGAAGACCGGTTCGGGGTAACGGTCTGCCCCTTGACCGCCGCCGTTCGCCGTGATGCTGGCGCCGCGAGGCCGCTATACCCTTGTTCTCAGCGCTTCTACGACGGGAGAGATGCCGGTGACCCAGGTCCTTGAGTACGGCTTTCTTGTGGCATGGTGACGGCCGGGGAGGTCCCGGATAGGGACGACGTGGAGAAGCGTGTCCGCCAGTCCCGGCGACTAGGCGTGAGGATTGCCCTCATTGCCCTCGCTCTGTGGCTGGCGTTCTGGGTTTTCATTTTCTACACCCGGGGCGACCTCGACCGGATGCTCACGCTGCCCGGAAAACCAGAGACGGACTACAGAGTGAGCATGCGGCTTGCGCCGCCGGTCGGGGAGACTCAGGTCGAGTTCATGTTCCCCGTCCCTCTTCTGGACAGGCAGGTGCTCCCCGGTCTTCGGGAGGCCCTAGTGGCGCTGGAGCCACCGGTAGAGATAGTGGACACCGAGCACGGTCCGTTCATCCGTCTGGCGACGGAGAACATCAGCCAGTACGGAGGTCTCGGCGCGGACCTCACTATCCCAATCGACAAGCGGGCGATTGGCAGCCTCACGAGTTCCAGGTTCTCTATGAGCGGTGCCTCAGAGACCAGCCCGGGCCGGTACTGGGTCTACCTGGATAGCGGCGGGCTCCAGTCGTCCATCTTCATGCTCTGCGCGATTGGCACGCCTACCGGCAAGCCGGTCATGTACTTCTTGTTGCGGTTGGACAGTCCGCCGCAATCGGCGGGTTGGGTCGAGGTCGAGATCGAGTAGGAGTAGAAGACATGATGACTCGTAGGCTGCGGCTCGTGTGCGCTCTAGTCCTTGCGCTGCAAGTCCTGGCTACCTCGGGGGAGGCCGGGGCGTGGAACCAGATCACCCATCAGTACATCAACGACAGGGTGCTCAAGGTGACGCCCTTGCCTGACGCCGCTGTATGCTCCCTGCATCCGGAGATATCGGCGAGACTGGTCGACCTGGCACCGTCCCCGTGACTCTGGCTGAGGGTGGCGACACCTTCGCGGGCCGCACAGGGTACCCCGTGTACGGGGGCTACCACACGGTGGGGGTTGCCGTCGCGGACCGCCTGGGGCAGGAGACCTACGGAGAACCTCAACCAGTCCAGCGGTCTCGGCTTCGATCTGACCATCCCGATCGACAAGCGGAAGACAGGCACGCTGGTCAACTCGCGGTTCGCCATGAGTGGCGAATCGGAGACCAACCCAGGCAGGTACTGGGTCTACCTGGATAGCGGCGGCCTGCCGTCATCCATCGGTATGCTCTGCGGCATCGGATTGCCTACCGGCAAGCCGGTCATGTACTTTTCGTTCCGGTTGGACAGCGCGCCGCAATCGGCGGGTTGGGTCGAGGTCGAGGGCGAGTAGGTGAAGACATGACTCACACGCGAAGGCTTCTCTGCGCAGCGGTTCTGGCGGTCCAGATACTGGCTGCCTCGCGGCAGCACGTCAACTCCAGGGTGCACGAGGAGGCGAACGTGGAAGTCCCGGCCCAATACCGCCTCCTCTAGGTCTGCGCCGGCAGCTATCCCGACATGGGCTTCGGCGACCCCGAGATAACCAACCGGTTCCACGGCCCGGCTCCTCTAGACGAACCCTCGAAGCTGACGCGAGGGCTACCCCGAGCCGTACTCCACCATCGGTAAGGGGTGGGGAGGACACATTGCCGCCGACTGGGTTGCCCACACCTGGGTGCCCTTGGCCGATGATTTGTTCTACAATGCCTGGCACTTGGAACTTGAGGTTTACGTGGACGCCTACGTGCTCTTCGCGACCGAACGGCAGCGCCCATCCGGCTCACTGTCCAGGCGGATGCCAGGCTCCTCAGGGGATACCTAGCATCGAAGCCACGCCGGTCTACGATCCGACCTGCCCGCCGACCAAGCCTCCCACCGAGGCCGTGACCCCGCCTCACCCTGAAAGTCTATCTCTGGTTGTAGGCCATGGGCCTCCGGCAGTTCCTACGTCCGGCGCGCTTCACCGCAGCGTCATCTGCACCGCCGCCGGCACGCCGTGTTGGTAGATGGTTCCCGGCACATCCTCCAGCGTGGCCACTAGAACAACATCGTCCCCGACGGCCCGCTGGAGGTCGTCGAGAAGGGCGATCCGGGTGGGGTCAACGATCAGGTCGTAGGGCTGGCCGCCGACAATGAGTTCGTAGTGCCGTCCCCCGACCTCGCTCACTTGAAGCAGGCCGATGAGGACAACGGGCAGATCCATGGACTTGTCCATGAACCGCTTCAGCATCACCGCCGCCTCGGCCCGGGTCGCCGTCCCCGTCGGGGCGATCGTTGTCTCGGTGCGCCCGCGGATGATGCCCTGAGTGATGGCCTGGGCCACTCCGTCGCGGGCCCAACCGGCCACGACCGGCGCATCCGAGTAGACCGCCAGTCTGGCCGTCACGTCCTGGGAAGTGAGGTCGACGCCGAGTTCGATGCCGTCCAGGGCCCGGGCGATGAGAACGGCCAGTTCTTGTCTGGTGATGGGCCGGTCCGGCCCGAAGGAGGTGGGGCCGAGCCCCTGGACCAGGCCGGCGTCGAAGGCCGTGTGGACCTCCACCGCGTACCAGGCCTCCTCGGGAACGTCGGCGAAGGGCGTCTGGCCCGAAGTCTCCTTGGGCAGACCCAGGGCCCGAACCAAGAGGGCGCAGAACTGGGCCCGGGTGACGAGGTTCTGGGGGGCGAAGAGATGGGGGGCCACGCCCTGGATGACTTCCCGGCCGGCGAGGATCTCGATGTCTTTGCGGGCCCAATGGGTCCCGATGTCGCCGAAGGTCCTCGTGGCGACCAGAACGCCGAACCGGCTAAGGTGGTCGAGCCGGGCGACCAGAAGTCCGGTCTGGGGGTCGTAGCCGCTGGACACGAAGGTCCAGCCGGCCACGTCGCCACCCTCGTCGTCTCCGTCGCGATAGACATAGAGGCCGATCTTCTCGGACTGGAGACCGGACACGGTCGCCGGGTCGAGGTCGACCACGATGGTGATCGGCCGTCCGAGAGCGTGGACTTCGGCCGTGCCGCTCGGACCCTCAACCGTCAGGCTGAGGGCGAACCAGGGTCCGACTCCCCTCCAGGCGTCCTCGAGGTCGCCGGCGTCCGGGGGCGGGCTAGTCTCGATAGTCAGCCTGGCTCGAACGCCGGGAGCGATCTCCACAACCCCCGCCGGGACGTAGATCGTGACCCCGAAGGCCGGGAAGCGTAGGATGGCGTCTAGCCTCGGGTCGAAGGCCTGTCCCGCCGGACCGGAGTCCTCGGTGATGGCCACGGTCAGGGTGGGGATGGTCAGATCGTCGTAGACCGGGTCGGAACTCGACGCGGCCTGGGAAACCGTGCCGGTGTGAGGCCCCTCGGAGACGTCGTCCTTGAAGGCCGACACCATCACCACCTGGGGCAGACCCCAATCGGCCGGGGTGAAGGTGACCGTCCCGGGTAGGCCTGGGGCGCCACCGCCGCCACCGTCGCACTCTACGATGAGCTGGATGTCCGGGGTGACGGTGATGGTCACGTCGCTTGTGGGCCGGGTGCTGAGGACCAGGGTGTAGGTGTCGCCCGGTCCGCCTTCCTGAACGGTGAGCCCGGCGCCCCCGGCGAGGATCAGGCCGGGGTCGTCGTCGGTGACAACCACGGTGATCGAGCCGATCGCCGCCCCGCCGTAGCCGCCGCCGGCGGCAGCGTGGCTGATAAGCCCGGTGTGGGGTCCTTCGACCAAGGTGTCATTCACCGCCGCCACGGTGAAGGTCTGAGCCAGGTTCCAATTGGCCGGGGTGAAGACCAGGGTCGCCGTCCCGCCGCCGGCCGTGCCTGTCCCGGTCGCGGTTACCTGGGCGGACGGCGTGGCGGTGATGGTGACGTCGCCGCTGGGCTGGTTGGTCAAAACAGCCGTGTAGGTGTCGGTGGCGCCGGGACTGCCCGGGGCCGCGCCCTCGGCGACGGCGGTGGTTCCGCCCGTCTGGGTCAGGGTCACGCCGGGGACATCGTTGTCGGTGACGGTCGCCGTTATGACCCGGATAGTCGCCCCGTCGTAGGCCCCGCCCGTGGCCGTGTGAGTGATGGTTCCGGTGTGCGGGCCTTCGACGACGGTGTCGTCCACGGCCGCGACGGTGATGGTCTGAGGCGTGTTCCAGTTGGTCGTGGTAAAGGTCAAGGCAACGGCCGGTCCGGGAAGGCCACTCCCGGTGGCCACGGTCACCTGGCCGGCGGCGCCGGCGGTGATGGTCACCGTGGCCATGGGCTGGCGGGTGAGAACCACCGTGTAGGTATCCGTGGCCCCTGAGGTCCCCGGAAGGGCGCCTTCGGTCACCCGGGTCAGCCCGCCACTCTCGGTGACGGTCACCCCGGGGAGATCGTTGTCGGTGATGTTCACGGTCAGGAGGGTGGGCGTGGACCCATCGTACCCGCCGCCGGAAGCGGCCTGGGTCACGGTGGCCGCGTGTGAGCTCTCGACGACGGTGTCGTCCACGGCTCGGACAGTGATGGTCTGGCCCAGGCTCCAGTTGACCGTGGTGAAGGTCAGGGTCACGCTCGCGCTCGGGGTTCCCCCGCTCTTGGCTATGGTTACCCGTCCGCCGGCGGTTGTCACGGTGACAGTGACCGTGCCGGTGGGCTGGTGGCTGAGGGCCACGTCGTAGGTGTCGGCGGCCCCCGAAGTCCCTGAAAGGGCGCCTTCGGTCACATCGGTTGAGTCGCTCGTCTCGGTCAGGCTCACACTCGGAACATCGTTATCGGTGATGGTGGCCGCCATGCCGGCGATGATCACGCCGGTGTAGCCGCCACCCGAGGCGGAGTGCGCCACCGACCCGGCGTGCGTGCCCTCGGCGACAGCGTCGTCGTAGGCCGCCACGGATATGATCTGGGGTACGCTCCAGTCTAGGGGGGTGAAAGTCAGGCCGGCGCTCGGCCCGAAGACGCCGCCTCCGGCGCTCCAGTCACCGGCCGCCACCCGAACCTGGCTGCCCGCCGTCGCCGTCACGGTGACCGGCGCACAGGGCCGGCGGTCCAGGACCACGGTGTAGGTATCGGCCCCACCCGGAGCGGGGGCCGGCTCGCCCTCAGTCAAGACCAGGGCGCCGCCGCCGCTGTGAACGACCGTGACTCCCGGTGGGTCGTTGTCGGTGATGTGGGCCGTGACCTCGGCCCAAGTCATCGGGGTGAGGTCTTCACCGTAGGCCCCGCCGCTCGTGGTGTGGGAGATGATCCCGGCGTGCGGGCCCTCAACCACCTCGTCGTTCACGGCCACCACGGTGATGGTCTGGGTCAGGTTCCAATCGACGGGGGTGAAGGTCAGGATCGCCGCCGGCCCGAAGACCCCGCCTCCGCCGCTGAAATTGCCCGCCGCCACCAGGACCTGGCCGTCGGCCGCGGCCGTGAAGCTCACGGGGCCGGTAGGCTGACGGTCGAGGACAACAGTGTAGGTGTCGGCCCCGCCCGGAAGGCCCTGGACCGCCCCTTCGGTCACGTCGGTCGAGCCGCCGCTCTCGGTGATGGTCACGCCGGGGAAGTCGTTGTCGGTGATGGCCACGCCGACGCCGGCGATGCCGACCCCGTCGTAGCCGCTGCCGGCGGCGGTGTGGGCGATGGTCACGAAATGGAGGTCTTCGATGGCCAGATCGTCAACGGCGGACACGGTAATAGTCTGGGGCTGATCCCAGGTCAGGGTGGTAAAGGTGAGGCTGGCGCTGTCCCCCGCCGGGCCGGCCCCGCCGGAGACGGTCGCCTGACCGGCCAGGGAAACCTCGGCCGTGACCGTGACGTCCGTCGCGGGCCGGCCGGTGAGGACGACGGAATAGGTGTCGGTGTTCCCGCCCTCGGTCACGGCCGTGGCCCCATCGGTCTGGCTGATGGCCACGCCGGGTGGATCGTTGTCGGCGACCAGGACCGCGACCGGGGCGATAATCACGCCGTCGTAGGCGCCGCCGCCGGCCGCATGGGTGATTGTCCCCAGGTGCGGGCCCTCGACCAGGGTGTCGTCAAAGGCCATGACCGTAAAGGTTTGCGGCACGTTCCAGTTGGTCGGGAGGAAAGTGAGATCGGCGCCGGGGCCAAAGATGCCGCCCCCGCCCGAAAAGTCTCCGGCGGCAACCAGGAGTTCGCTTCCCGCCGTTGCCGTCACCGTAACCGCCCCGGAGGGCTCAAGATCGAGGACAACGGTGTAGGTGGCCGCCCCGCCCGGAGCCGGGGCCACGGCGCCCTCGGTCACGGCCAGAGGTCCGCCGCCGGCCGGCGTAACGGTCACTCCGGGCAAATCGTTGTCGGTGATGTGGGCCACGACCGGGGCCCAGGTGAGCGGGGTAACGTCGCCGTAGCCGCCCCCGGTGGTGGAGTGAGTGAGCGTCCCGGTGTGCGCGGCCTGGACGATGGCATCGTCCACGGCCTCGACGGTAATGGTCTGGGGAAGGCTCCAGTTGGCCTGGGTGAAGGTCAGGGTCGCGGAAGCCCCGAAGACCCCGCCCCCGCTCGCGAAATCGCCCGCCGCCGCCCGCGCCTCGCTGTCGGTGGTCACGGTGAAGGTCACCGGGCTGTTGGGCACGTGAGTCAGGGTCACGGTGTAGGTGTCCCGCCCGCCGGGCTGGCCCGGAGGCACACCTTCCGTCAGGTTCGTGTCCCCGCCAGATTCGACGATGGTCACGCCGGGGATGTCGTCGTCGGTGACGGTCGCGGTCACGGCCGGAATGATCGCCCCGGCGTAGGCGCCGCCGCTGGCGCTGTGGGTGATGGCCCCGGGGTGCAAACCCTCGATGGTCTCATCGTCCACGGCCGTGACGGTGATCATCTGCGGCGCATTCCAGTTGGCCGGGGTGAAGGTAAGAGAGGCCAAAGCGCCCGGGCCGCCGCCGCCCGCCGCTACCCGGACCTCGGGTCCGGCCGAGACGGTCAGGGTAACGTCGCCGCAGGGCTGGAGGTCGAGGACGGCCGTGTAGGTGTCGGAGGCTCCTGGACTTGGGTCGAGGACCCCCTCCGTGACGGCCGTGGCCCCGCCGGTCTCCACGAGGGTCAAGCTGGGAAGATCGTTGTCCGTGATGGCCACCGAGACCGACGATATGCTCACACCGTAGTAGCCGCCGCCGGTCGCGGAGTGGCTCATGGTCGCGGCGTGGGCGCCCTCAACGATCAGATCGTTAACCGCCGTCACGGTGAAGCTCTGGGGCACGTTCCAGTTGGCGGTGGTGAAGGTCAGGGTGTTCCCGCCTCCCGGACCGGCTGCCGTGGCCTGCCCGGTCGTCACGGCCATCAGGCTGACGTTGGCGCTTGGCTGGCAATTCAGGACGATCTGATAGGTGTCGGTGAGGCCGCCCTCGGTCACGGCCGTCGAACCACCGGTCTCGGTAACGGTCACCCCGGGGATGTCGTTATCGGTGATGTTGATCGACACGTTGGCGATAGCCACCCCGTCGTAGCCGCCGCCGGCGGCGGTGTGGACCACGGTGGCCGTGTGCAGGCCTTCAACCATGGGGTCGTCAACCGCGGCCACGGTCACGACCTGGGGCGTGTTCCAGTTGACGGTGGTGAAGGTTAAGGTCGCGGTGGGACCCGGAATCCCGGCCCCGGTGACCAGGGTGGCCTTGCCGGTTGTCGTGGAGGCGGTCACGGTCACGGTTCCCGCGGGAAGTTGGGTCAGAACCACGGCGTAGGTGTCGGTCGCCCCGCCTTCGGTGACGTCCGTTGTCCCTCCGGTCGGGGTAACGCTCACCCCGGCCGTGTCGTTGTCGGTGACGGCCGCCGTGACGCTGGCGATGGGGGCCCCCGTGTACCCGCCGCCGCCGGCCGCGTGGGCGATCGTCGTCGAGTGGGGACCCTCAATCAGGTTGTCGTCCACGGCCGAGACGGTCACGGTCTGGGGCGTGTTCCAGTTCGTCGGGGTGAAGGTCAGGCTGGCGGTGGCCGCGGGCCCGCCGCCGGAGTCGACCAGAACCTTGGTCGGCCAGTCCCCCCAGCCGGTCGCCGCGGCCGTGGCTGTCACCGTCACCGTCCCGGACGGCTGCTTGCCCAGGACGATGGTGTAGGTGTCGATGGCTCCACCTTCGGTCACCTGCGTGGATCCGCCGCTCTGAGTAACGGTGACCGCCGGCAAGTCGTTATCGGTGACGTTCGCCGTCACCGGGGCTATCGTCGCCCCGGTGTAGCCTCCGCCTGAGGCGGTGTGAGCGATGACCCCCGGGTGGGGCGGCGCGCCTTCGACGATGGCGTCGTCGACGGCCTTGATCGTGAGGGTTTGGGGCACGTTCCAGTTGGCGGTGGTGAAGGTTAGCTTGTTGGTCCCGGCCGCGCTCGTCACGGTGATCTGATTGTCGGCCGCGGCGGTCAGGGTCACGGTGTCCGACGGCTGACGGACCAGGACCACGGTGTAGGTGTCCGAGTAGCCGGTTGCCCCCAAGACCGCCCCTTCGGTCACGTCGGTGTGGCCACCGCTCTCAACAATGGCCGCTTCGGGCAGGTCGTTGTCGGTGACAACGGCGCTGACGGTGGCGATGGCCACCCCGGTGTAGGCCCCGCCGGAGGCGCTGTGGGCTATGAGCCCGATGTGCTGACCCTCGACGACCGTATCGTCCACAGCCGTGACGGTAAAGGTCTGGGGGACGTTCCAGTTCCCGCTGGTGAAGGCCAGGGCCTGTCCGCCCGACCCGTTGTTCACGGTCACCTGCGGGCCGGGAGTGGCGATGATGGTCACCGTAACGGTCGGACCGGGCTGCGAGGTCAGAACGACATTGTAGCTGTCGGGGACGCCGCCCTCGGTTATGGTCGTCGCTCCGCCGCTCTCGATAATGGACACGCCGGGGGCGTCATTGTCGGTAATGGTCACGGTCACCGTGCCGACCGGAGTGCCGGCCACGTAGCCGCCCCCGGCGGCGGTGTAGGTGATGGTCCCGGTGTCGAGGCCGTCAACGACAGCGTCGTCCACGGCCGTGACCGTAACCGTCTGGGGTACGTTCCAATCGGCCAGCTCAAAACTGAAGGCGTGGGTGACCGGAGAAACCGTGGTCTGGCCGTCGGTGATGTCGGCCGTCACGGTCACTTCCCCGGTCGGCGGGCCGTTGAGGCAAAGGGTGTAGGTATCGGTGGCCCCGCCCTCGGTCACCTGCGTCGAGCCGCCGGACTCGGCGACAACAAGGCCCGGCTTGTCGTTGTCGGTGATCGAGGCCGTCACGCCGGCGATGGTCGCCCCGTTATACCCGCCGCCGGAGGCGGAGTGGGCCACGCTCCCGGCGTGGGGACCCTCCACCGCAGTGTCGTCGACGGCGGCCGCGGTGAAGGTCTGGGGGACGTTCCAGTTGGCCGGGGTGAAAACCAGAGTCCGGCCGCCTCGCCCGTTGTCCACCGTCAACTGGCTGTCCGGGGTGGCGATGATGGTTACGTCGGCGCTCGGCTGGAGGCCGAGGACCACGGTGTAGGTGTCGGTCGCTCCGCCTTCCGTCACGGCCGTGAGGCCGTCACTTTCGACAACGGTCACCACGGGTGAGTCGTTATCGGTGATGTTGGCCGTCACGGCGCTCACGGTCACGCCGCTATAGTCGCCACCCGTGGCCGCGTGGGCAATAAGTCCGGCGTGGGGACCCTCGACGATAGCGTCGTCAACCGCGCTGACCAGCATGGTCTGCGGGATGTTCCAGTTACCGGGGGTGAAGGTCAGCGTCGGGCCGCCCTGGCCGTTGTCCAGGGTGACCTCCGGACCAGGCGTGGCCGTGATGGTCACGTCCCCCGTCGGGACGCCGCGGAGAACAACGGTGTAGCTTGCGGCCAGACCGCCCTCAGCCAGGCTCAGTAGCTCCGGACTGACGGTCACACCTCGGGTGATGGCCGCCAGAGCCCCGGGAGCATTGACCATCCCGCCGGTCACGGTCACGTTTCGGAGAACCGTGAGGGGAGTCACGGTGGTCGTGATGGCCTGAACAACGTCGGCCGTTGTCGCCGATGGCCGCTGGCTGAGAAGGAGAGCAACCACGCCGGTGACGAAAGGCGCGGCCGACGAGGTGCCTTCGAGAGTGGCGTAGGCGTTGGTGTAGGGTCCGCCCGGGTAGAACAAGACCGTCCGGGCCGAAGAAGTCCAGGGGGCCAGGAAGTCCTCCATGTTGTTCCCCTGCCAGCCGGCGTAGTTCGCTCCGGCGTAAGACCCGCCGAGACCAACCAGGCCCAGATGCAGGCTCGGGCCCTCCCACTCGCCGAGACTCCAGGCGCAAAGCACGTTGCGAACAAAGTCGGTCTCTTCGATACCCCAAAGGGCATCCTGCCCGCTCAGAAAGAGCCTGCGGCCGGCGCCTCCGGCCAGGTAGGCGGTGAGGTTGGTCTGGTCGCCGGCGGTCAGGCAGTCGAATTCGCCGCCGAAAGAGCTGCCGGTGAACCAGACCACGGCGTCGTAACCGGCCATGGTCGCGGCGCTCGGGCCGTCGGCGTCCGGGGCCACCACCAGGACCGGCATGATATCGTAGCCGAGCGAGAGCAGCGGGACGGTGTAGGAGGCCTGGACGTCGTAGAGGTCGCCGCTTTCGTCATCGTCGACCAGCAGGATCCGTCCCTCGGAAGGCACGCCCAGAGCGGTCATGGCCCGGGCGATAGCGTCGGTCCGGGCCGCGGAGTCGGTGAACATCTCGGCGCCGAAGCCCCAGACCACGGCCTTGGAACCGGAGGCGCCCGCCACCTCCAGGGCCGCCGGACCGGCGGCTGGAGTCTGGGGTGGAACCGGACCGAGGATGGCCGCGCCCGGAGCGCCCAGGTCAACGGTGACTTTGCCCGTGTTGGAGTTTCTGACCAGGCTGCCGCGCGAGTCGACGGCGGCCACGGAGATGATGTTCGGCAGGTTGTAGGAGGCCGGGTAAAAAGGCGTCACGTCGGTGTCGAAGCCGTAGCCCGAGGCGTCGCCGTTTCCGGCCGCGGCGATGAACACGCCGCCGGCCTCGCCAAAGGCCTGGATCGTATCCCTCAAAGCCTGGTCGTAGGCCCCCGAGCCCCAACTGGCGTTGATGATCCTCACGCCGTGGGCCATGGCGTAGTTGATGGCCTGGACGGCCGTTGACGTCGACCCTCCGTTGGGCCCCATGAACTTGAGAGGCATGATCTTGACGTTCGGGGCCACCCCGGCTATGCCAGTGGAGTTGTTCATGGCCGCGGCGACCACTCCGGCCACATGCGTGCCATGAAGGTCGGTCAGCCCACCCTCGAAGACGGTGTTGTCATTCCAGAAGAAATCCCAGCCGTTGGTGTCGTCCACCAGGCCGTTACTGTCGTTGTCGAGCCCGTCGAGAGGATCGGCGGGGTTGATCCAGATGTTGGCCGCGAGTTCGGGGTGGTTCAGGTCCACGCCCTCGTCCAGGACGGCGACAACGATGTCCCCGGCGCCGGTGGTGTAGTCCCAGGCCTGCAGGGCGCCGATGTCGACGTTTGGAGTGGTAGGGTTCTCAAGACCCCACTGCTCGCCAAAGCGGGGATCGTTGGGCGCGGGAAAGCACGGCTTATAAAGGTAGTTCGGCTGGACATAGGCCACGCCCGGCTGGGCCTTAAGGGCCTTGATCGCGGCGGCCGTGTCCTTGCCCGAAGGCAGTTTCAAGACCTCCAGGCCCGGAACCCGGCCCGCGAGGTCGGCCCAGAGGAGCCCCTTGCGCTTGGCCCGGCTCAAACCGACGGCCGAGAGAAGCTTGTCTCGCGCTGTCCCCTCGATCCCAGGCTTGTACTTGACGATGATCTCTCCGGCGATAACCGGGGCCGGAGGTCCGGGACGCTTGGTCGCGGCCCGGGCCGGGACCACCAAACCCGAGGAGACCAAAAGGACCACCAGAAGGAGAGCCAAGACCCGGGCGCCGGCTCCGACCAACGCCTTCCCGCGACAAACTCGCCCGCCTCCGGCAAAGTTCTTAGGAAACTCGGTGATCTTCACGGCGCAGCCTCCCTGGAAGTGGGTCCAAGGCCCATCATCAAAAACCATAGGCCATTCGACACCTTCCGGGGGCGTCCCTGCCCCGCGAACGGACCTACTCCCTCCCCGGTCCCTGCCCGCGGGCCGGCTTGCCCCCTCCCCCGACCCCTCTCCCCTACAAGAACCCTACAAGAAACGACAACCCCGAAGAAGCGCTCCCGGACCAACGGCTTCCAGCAGGAAAACGAAGTCCAGAAGCCGAATGCGCCTAAGCCTTCCCGGACGCGCCCGCGGTTCCGGACGCGCTCATGGCTCCGGCTCGTCCATGGCTCCGGACGCGCCCATAGCTGCTGTCCTGTCCATAGCTCCAGCCCTAGAAAGGATGAACGCCATGCGCAAATCGGTGATCCTCGCCAGGATGGCCCATCTCTCGCTGATCTCCTTGCTCCTGGTCGCCGCCGTTATGGTCGCCTGCGTCATGGTCGTCGGCTGCCACCGGGGGCCGGCGGGACCCGCCACCCCCGAGGAACTGGCCATCGCCGTCTTCGGCGCCGGCCGCCCGGATACGCAGGACCCCGGCGTCTACCAAGTAGAGGTCGACGCCTCGGGCCAGCTCACTGTGATGTGCCGCTTCGCCGTCCTCACTCCCGACGCGCTCAGCCAATGCCGGGCCAAACTGGTCGAGCTCTTCCGGGAGGGGTTCAAGTTCGAGAACGTGGACAGCATCCACGTCCAGATGGACTTCCCGTTCCGCGATGAGGCCGGGAAGATGACCCTGGAGAAGGGCCTGACCGTCCGTCTCGGACGGATCAAAAACAGCCAAATCGACTGGGCCGTCTTCAACGCCCGCGACCTTCCCAACGTGTGCGACGAGTGGTGGGTCGATCCGAGGGTGCAGTAGGGCGGACGCGGCGTGGAGGCGGAGAGGAGTTGACTGGAACCATGGGATCGTCGGCATCCCCGCGCCTTGGCGTGTGGGAGCGGGTCCAAGAGATAGCCCGGGGCGTTCAGGGGACTTTCGGCCTCTCCTATCTGCGCCTTGGCGCCGGTGAGCGCTACTCCTTCGCCGGCGACGAGCTCTTCTACGCCTGCAGCGTTATCAAGGTCCCGCTGATGTGCGAGATCTTCCGCCTGGCCGAGAAAGGCCGGCTCGACCTGGCCCGGAAGCTCACCGTAAACCGGGACGATCAGGTCGGCGGTTCGGGCGTGCTCCAAGTGCTCACGCCCGGCGCGGAACTGTCGGTCTACGACCTCATGACCCTCATGATCGTGGTCAGCGACAACACGGCCACCAACATGCTCCTCGACCTCATCGGCTTGGACGGCGTCACCGAATTCATGGCCTCCCTCGGCCTGCCCAACATCCGCCTGCACCACAAGCTGATGGTCGTGGAGGCCGGTCGCGAGCAGGTCAACGTTATGTCACCCAATGACACCACCGAACTCATGGCCCGCATCGCCCGGAACGAAATCGTGTCCATGCGGGCCTGCGAGGCCATGATCGGCATCCTCAAGCGACAGCAGTACCACGACCATCTGACCAAGTACCTGCCCCTTGAGCCCGAGGCCGGACGCCCCACGGGAAGCCTGCCGAGCCTGGAGGTGGCCCACAAGAACGGCTGGATCAAAGGGTCTCGCCTCTGCACCGGCATCTTCTACCTGCCGGGGCAGGCGTATGTGCTCTCCGTCTTCTCCAAAGATGTGGCCGACGACAAAGCCGCCGACGAGGCCATCGCCCGGATCGGGCAGCTCGTGTATGAGTGGGTGGCCTCGTAGCCATTGCGCGAGAGCCCGAACCCGCTTGCGCTGAACGCAGAGCCTTGGCTTTCGCGAGTTCCAGCGCTCGTGGCGGTGGTTCATCCGCGCCCGCCAGTCATCTCAGGCTGTCAAGGGACGGTCAATAGCCACACGGGCTGCTGGTATGAACGACGGCGTCAACCCCGAGATGCCATTCGCCTGGGCACTGTGGCAGGCAAGAACCGCTGAGTTCGTTGTTTGCACCGGCGCTACCGTCGGGTTGCTGATGCGTACCGAGACAGGTAACCATCGGCGTTGGGAGGGCCCCCTCCATGGGCCCGCCGACTCCCGCGTTGACCAGCTTCCTGGACCTGCCCCACGCGGCGAGGCCCTACGGCCCAGCCGAGCAATCACTCGCCCAGATGAGCCTACCCACACGCTCCCCCGGCCCCGCCCTGCACGGGCTTCCGGTCCGGCTGGCCCTGGGAAGCAGCGCGGGTAAGGCGCGAGACGTCGAGGTCTCCGCCTCCAACCTAGGGCAGCGAGCCTACACGAAGAGCGGCCAAGCGGGTGACACCGCAAGGAAGATGGCTTCAGGCATTAGGAGGATTCGGACGCCTTAGCGACAAGTGGCAGGGATGTCCTAGGTTGGACAGGACCGCAGTTACTGGTCAGAAAGCCATGAAAGACTTGGTCGTTGACAGTGGACAGGTAGGGGTTCGCAACCCCGTCGCCGGACTCCGAAGGCCAGACTGCAGACGATCCGCTCTGGGAGGACCTGACTGAGGCAGGCAAGGGCCGTGTTCGCGCCCTCAAGGTCCTCGGCGGGGCGCAGGTGCACCCGGTACTGTTGGCGGCCCTTGCGCGCTGGGAAAGTCAGGAGCTAGAGAGGCTCTTGCGTCTACTGGAAACCCTTCTAGTTCGCTATCAGCTGATCGGGGGAGGTCGGACTGGGCGACTAGAGATCTCGTGTGCGGGGCTCGCGTCATCCGTCTACGCGGGAACCGTAGGAGTCGCGAGTGCCGACCCGACCCTAACGCGGGGAAGGCCGCCGTATCCGGAGCGGGGACAACCGCCAAAGCTCCGGATGACTCGCCGGGGTAGTGGGGGCGGCACGTAGAGAAAGAGCGCGTCGCAACACGGGAGACCCACCAAGGTGAGGGAGTCGCTGACCCTCAACCGCTCCGCAGGGGACGGGCCGGGGTGGGCGTCGGAGGGGCCAATGGTACCAAGGAAACCGGGTAATGTCGGTGGAGGGAAGTGGCCCTGGTTCTGGGTGCTTCGGACGGAGCCGAGGAGAGGAGATTGGCCATAGGCCTGGGCCTGGCAACTCCAGAGAAGATCCGGACGCTCCAGAGGAAGCTCTACGTCAAGGCCAAGGGTGACGACACAAGGTCCCCGGGCAGGGGACCCGGCCGTTCAGCAACCGGTATCTCTACGAGGAGCTTGGCCTCATCCGGTTGGGAGATCGCCGGCGGACGTCGCGCCTGCGTGCCTTGACGTGAAACCAGTCCGAGAGCCGGATGCGGGAAAACCGCACGTCCGGTTCGATGAGCGGGTCCGAGAAACCGAGTCATGGACGGGATATTGAGGCACTCCCACAGGAAACGGGGAGCCAACGGATAGGCCCGGCCTACCGCCACGGCGCTCGGACTCGACTGTACCGGAGCTAGGCCGCTCTCATAGGGGGGTGGGTATGGTGCCGGAGTGGGCTAATGCCGTGCTCTCGGCTGCAGTTGCAGTAACGGTGTCTCTCGTTGTGACTGGCATCTGGTCCTGTGTGGCTTCGCGCCGGCGAGCGAATGCCCAGAGGAAGCTCGTCCGGCGCAGGATCAGCCGGGTTCTGCACAGGGATATCGCTCTGATCGACGAGTACTTCGACAACGCGAGCCACCCGGAGGCCCACTCGAGGCTGCGGGACCTCGGGGTCCCTGAGATAGATGACCTTGTTGTCTCTACCGAGGAATTGTGGCCCGGTCTTTCGGAGGCCATGGCGGAATACCGAGATGCTCTCGCACGGTTCAGACGGGACCCCTACATGGAGTTTGGTACCGGCTTGGACCCTAAGGGGTTGGCGCAGCCCATTGTCGAGGCCGCCAATAGCATCCTAGTGATTCTGGGCCTACCCCAGGTCAGACTTGCGCCATACGAGCCGCCTGGTCCAAGGTCCGGCTAACCAGTGGCTCGAGCGGGCGCAGTGGGCGCGGCCCATGGTCCGGAGGCTAGCTCAGGCGCCGCTGAGCCGCCAGGCGTTAGCGCCACTCTGCCATTGACTCCCGCTTGTCCCCAGGCTATACTTTGGGTAGCCGAGGAGGTGGGCCCGATGATGACGAGAGTCCAGAAATGGGGCAATAGCCAAGGGCTTCGCCTGAGCAAGGAACTGCTGTCGCATGTGGACATCTCTGTCGGGGATGAAGTGGATGTCACAGTCCGGGAGGGCAGTCTCGTCATTACTCCCGTCCATCGCGTTCGAGGCGCACTTGATCTGCGTGAACTCGTGCGGCGCATACCCAAGGACTACAAGTCAGAGGAACTCGAGTGGGGCGACCCGGTCGGTCGGGAGGTGTGGTAGTTGGCGGAGTACATTCCACGGAAAGGAGACTTCATCGCCGTAACGTTCGACCCTCGATCGGGCCATGAGCAACGCGGCCGCCGGCCGGCCCTTGTAGTCAGCAACGATCTCTTCAATAAGCACACGGGGCTCTGCATTGTCTGTCCTGTGACGAGCGCACGACGGGACTATCCCTTCCATGTAGGCATTCCGGAGTCGGAAGACGTGGCCGGCTTCGTGATGGTGGAGCAAGTGAAGTCAATAGACTTCCGCTCACGGAAAGCCAGATGCATCGGGAAGGCGCCGGTCGAGGTCTTAGAGCGAGCGCTCTCGCTGCTCGACGCCTGCATCTACTGAGGGCGCTAACCAGCGGCTCGAGCGGACGCAGTAGGCGCTTTCCATCGTGCAGAAACGAGCCCCGGCGCCGCTCAGCCGCTATCAGTTCGGCGGCAACCGATTCGGTACCGAAAGGAGCAAAGCACGGAACTTGGCGCGCGGGGATGCCACGCAAAACTGGCTGATCTTGAAGAACGGCGATCACGCGATCGGGCTCTTTCAGGGGATGCTTGAGAAGAGCATTCCCACCTTCAACCCCGGCTGGGACAGCAACGCTCAGAAGCTCGCCTCTTTCACCGACGTCCGCGATCTGCAAGCGCCAGCTGAAGGCACAAGGGGTGCAGTTGCGTCAACAGGCGGATGAGAGCACAACGGGGCCGGCCAGCTTCGTCGCTGTGGACCCTGATGGAAACCCGATCCTCGTCGATCAGCATGTGTGAGCAGGATGGCTCCGGCCGAGAGATTGGATGTGGCCGGTCACTTCTGGCGGTGGCAATCCACGCCGAACCAGGCGTTAGAGGTGCCTCATGGGCGAAGTCGAGCAGCTCGTAAAGCGGATCCAGAACCTGACGCCTCGGGATTTCGCCGAGTTTCGAGCGTGGTTCCTTGAGTTTGAAGCGAGGGTCTGGGACCGCCAGATCGAGGCAGACGTGAAGGCTGGGAAGCTGGACGGCCTGGTTGCCGAGGCTCTCGCAGACTACCGAGCCGGGAAGGCGCGGGAGCTTTGAGGCATTTCGCATCACCAACTCGCGCACAGAAGCTTCACCATACTCGAGTCGGACACTCGTCATCCATCCCTGCACCTCAAGCGTATCGGCAAGTGCCTGTGGATTGAGCAGACGGTCACGGCGTCCGCAGCTCATCCGCATGGCGTTAGGCCTCCCGTGCTGCCGGTCAGCCCGCCAAGCCGCCCCGCCCTCAACGCATCGGGGAGGGGTCGCTTATGCGTCTTTCACCTGGCAAGACCCGCAAGCTAGCTGGCATTGCCCGCAAGCATGGCGCGGTAAGGGCCTCCCTCTTCGGGTCCTTTGCTCGCGGAGATGCTCGCCCTGACAGCGATCCTGAGGTCGACGTAGTCACCCAAAGAGGGAGGCAACCGCGCGGTCCTCTTCCGCGCTGTCGTAGGCGCCCCCGGCGTAGCCTACGCGCAGCGATCGGGGCCCAGGAGATGGCCCTTCCTCCATGCGACGACCTCCTCTACGCCTGCGGCGTCATAGGGGTCCACCGGGTGAACACTCTAGAACAGGCGCGGCTGCGCCTCCACGCGATGGCCGGGCTGCCAGTGAAGCCTATCGAAGCTGGAGAGTTCGCCCTCCAAGGCTCTCATGGCCCCGGCCATGTCGCCGACTGACCGAACCGTTGTCAGTAGTTGGCCAAAGGCTATTGCCTTGTAGTCATTGCGCGAGAGCCCGAACCCGCTTTCGCTGAGCCGCCGAGCCTTGACTTTCGCGAGTTCCAGCGCTCGCAACGGGCTGGCCGGCTTGTCTTCCCAAGGCCCGGACGCCTTTCGGCAGACAACGACGATGTCAAGCTGAATAGGCTCTTTGGCTTGTGCCTTGGGCGTAGCCACGGACATCTCGGACCTCACCGGATGCGCGTTCACAACCACGAAGCCCGCTCCCAGTATCGCATCCGCGACGGTGGTCCACCCCTCATCGCGAGAGTGGTGGTAAGTGAACACCAGCAAGCCGTCATTCGTTAAGACACGGTGGCACTCGGTGAGCACGCCTCGCAGCTTGCGCGAGAAGTTCTGAGGGTCGACGTCCTGGACCTCGGCCTCGCTTCTTGTTGTCAGCCCAAGGCCTGTCTGCTCCGTCAGGGTTAGCCGTCTCCAGGCATAGAAGAAGTCGGCGAGCTCGGAGTAGTGGACGTTGTCGAAGAATGGCGGGTCAGTCACGACCGCGTCCACGCTTGCGTCAGGCAGTCCCGTGCCGGCCGAGTCGCCACAGGAAAGGTAGATTCCCCGGGGCGAGAAGGCGCCGTCGACAGGCCACGAAGGCTCAACCTTCCCGGAGAAAGGCGGCGAACACACCGCTCCCCTCGCGCCCGGATAACTCTGGACTTCGGTGGGCGCCTGCCGGTACTCTATCGCCCGGAGGAGACGGCTCCGAAACAGGCCGGAAAACGATCCAGAGCTTTTGGGAGTCCCCCATACGTTCGCCTCGATAGGCGTCCTCTCCGGTTTGAGGATATGATGCGAGAACATGTGCCTGACCGCGCCGGTTCCTTCTCCCTTGTAGGAGGCAAAGAGATTGTTGAACTCCAGAATACCGGAAAACAGAGTAAGGAGGACATCGCGTGTGGCTGGATCCGGGAGGCCGGCAATGGCGGATTGGAGCCAGCCAAGGGCCAGAAGCTGTCGATCATTGAAGAAGTCTCTCCATGAATTGAAGCCGTAGTTCATCGCCTGGCGGGTGTTGTGCCCCTGGGCGAGGGCAAGCGTCGGAAGCCGGACCGCGCCACTCTCAAGCTCGCCCGCGAGCTGCTTGCCGCAATGCTCGTAGGCGGCTTCGTCCGCGGGATCGGTCGCCAGGTACTCCTTCTCGCCGTCCTGGTTCAGGACGAGCTTACCGTAGAGGCGGAACGAGGGCCGAGTGGTACGGGGTACGCAGTCCCTTATCACGTGAGCCCGTCCGCAGTGCCCGCAAGTCACACCCGCGCCCCTCACGGGCCCCGTCCCGGGAGCGAACTCCTGTCCACATGATGGACAGGTCGCCGGGCTCTGTTGGTGAAGACCCGGGAAGATGGCGCCGCACGATGGGCAAAGCAGTTGGACCTTCGGCCTACGCCTGGGGTAGGCGTCCGCCGCAATGACCCACGAAGACAGAAGATCGGTCAGGCCATTACACACGGGGCAGGTCGCCTGCATCACCCAGAAGTAGTACAGGACGTCACAGGGGCGACCTTCTGAGTCCGTTGAGCGGTACAGGGCCCGAAGCTTCGCGCCGACACTCGCGGAGAGTTCAGTGAACGCGGCCTGGAGACGGTCCTGGTCCATAGGACCAAGAGCCACCCGTACGGTCTCGACAGCAAGAGGGTTTATGTCGCGCCCAAGGGCGGTGCACCCGAGCTTGTGGGCCTCGTATATCGTTGTGCCCGAACCCATGAATGGGTCAAGAACTATGACCCTGGCGCGCGATTGGCGGCGGTAGAACTCGACCCTCAGGTCTTCGTCTTCCGACAAGAGACAGCCGAGGAGAATGCTACGGAACACTGAGCCCAGGCGTTTGGCCCACCACTTGTGGAGGTAGGCCAGCGGCCGATGGACCTCCTTACGCCAACTCTCCTTTTCGGCCAGCACCGAGATAAACTCGAAGGGAAAGGCATCCGATTCGATCAACCGCGGACTACTCATCGGTCTCCACGTCCACGTCGACGGCCTCTTGACCCTCTCTCATCAGCACCGGCACGGCTGGAGACCCCGCTAGTCTCCAAGCCCGGAAGAGGTGTTCTCGACCCGCGTCTGGGTTTGGCATTGAGGTGACCTGAAGCTCGTTTGTCTGCAAGTCGAACGAGTAGCCGACGATGATGTCCGACGCTTCCCGTCGACATAGTTGACCCACCTCCACGAATTCATCGCCGACCTCAGTCTCCGCAGGGAGAATGAGCGTGTGGCAATGCGCCACACCATGGAGTAGGCGGTGGGGAGTCGGGACCACGTACATCTTCCGATCCCGTACAAGAATGTCGCCATAGGTGCCAAACCCCTTGACGCTCTTGTTTTCGTGAATGTACTCGTGGTCGGCGTTCAACAGATCGCCGTGGCAGACCACCAGGTCAATGACGGGGTAGCTATCGCCATCCGGCCTCTTGGGGTATCTCCCGAAGACATAGTAGATCGTTCGCCCGTTGTGGTGGCCGGATGGGACCTGACTGTTGCTGTCGAAGCTCGCATCGCGTCCGGGGTAGGCAAGTCCCTTGAGTTCGTAACCCTCTGTTTGCTTCACCATGCGGAAGTCCGGGTAGCTGTTCCTGCCACCGACGTCGAAGTTCAGCCGCAGGTCGCGCAATCTTGCCTCAAACCAGTTCTGGAAGTGAAACTCCTTGTCGGTACTGCTTTCGCGCTGCACCAGCAAGCCTTCGGCGACCGCTCGAACGCAACGGGTAAAAACGGCCAAGACCGTGGTCATCGCTAGCCTCCAGTGGTCCCCATAGGCTTGATGCTGGCTTCAGAGGTTCATCAGGGCAGCGGAGTTCCCTTGTCGCGGTTGACGGCATGTTGCCCTCAGAATCATTTCCGGTCTGCCGCTCGACCCGGACCTCATCAGCACCGCCACCCCAGGGCCCGGACCCGAGGCGCCGGAAGAAAAACTTCAAACCTTAGAGCCGGGCCCAGATCAACTTCACCGAGTCAGCTCAACGCATCCCTTATCCGTGCCTGCCAGTCATCTCAGGGTGTCAAGGGACGGTCAATGGCCACACGGGCTGCTGGTATGAACGACGGCGTCAAATCCCGAGATGCCATTCGCCTGGACACTGTGGCAGGCAAGAACCGCTGAGTTCGTCGAGAGCGATCAAGCGGGCGCCACCGCAAGGAAGATGGCTTCCGGCAATAGGAGGATTCGGACGCCTTAGCGACAAGTGGCAGGGATATCCGCCTATGTCGGACAGGGCGGCAATTGCTGGTCAGAAAGCCATGAAAGACGTGGTCGTCAATCATGGACAGGTAGGGGTTCGCAACCCCGTCGCCGGACTCCGAAGGCCGGACTGGGGGGGTTCCTATGCCGATCCGCATAAGACCCCCCTGAGAAGCCATGTATCGGGCGCAAGTGACTGCTGCTACAGGGATTGCCGCAGTCCGCCAGGTTGATCGGCGGCGTGTTATGCGGACAGGAAATCGAGGTCTAGCAGCTTATCCGGATCGCTCTAATCATTAGTTAGGCCGCTGGTTGAAGGTGGAAACTCCCTGGACACGCAGGCAAAACAGATTACTCGCCAGCTTGATGTGGTTACCGAACTGCCGTCTACGATCGATGTCCTATTCGTTTTCGGGACGCGGCTAGCGGAGCCCGCGCTGATCGCCGCTGACTTGGTCAACAGGGGCGTCGCCCGCTATGTGGTCCTGACAGGCGGGAAGAACCGTGGGTCCGGCATGAACGAGGCCGAAGCGCATCTTGCGATTCTCCTAGGCGAGAACGTGCCACGCGACCGGATTGTGCTCGAGAACGAGTCGACCAACACTTTGCAGAACGTCACATACTCCGTACCCAAGCTTCTGGAGAGGATTGGCCGGCACTCGATCTCGTCTATCGGCGTAGTCGCGAAATGGCACCACTGCCGGCGAGCCATGATGACCTTGAAGCGTCACCTCCCTATGAGAGTCAAGTTCTTTGCAGTAACCTATGAACCAGAAGGGGTCGCCCGGTCGAACTGGTGGCAAACCGCAGAAGGCAGGAAGCGTGTACTTGAGGAGCGGGACTGCATTCCCCGGTACTTGGCAAAGGGTGATATTGAGGACATCCACGAGAGTGATGGTGCCTACGTATAGCGAACTGGTGCCTGCTCCGCTCCCGGCGGACATGAGAACTCACACGGCCTAACACGCGGCTGCAGCGGGCGCGCTCGGCTTGGCCAATCAAGCGGGGGACAGCCCCGGCGCCGCTGAGCCGCCTGGCGTTAGGCACATCCAGGCGGCAACGGTTTGCCAAGCGGGTTGCCGGTAGCTTGGGTGTAATGGAACGCGGAGCCCCTTCCGGGGCAGGCCCAGTGTCCATCGTGGAGGAGTCGCTCATGCACCTCTCTCCGGACAGCGTACGCCGACTAGCTCGCATCGCCGTCAAGCACGGGGCAGTGAAGGCCTTCGTGTTCGGATCCTTCGCTCGCGGAGATGCCGGCCCCGGAAGCGACCTCGACGTCCTCGTGGAGTTGGAGCCTGGGCGCTCTCTCCTCGATCTTGCGCGTCTGGAGGATGAACTCGAGGATAGCCTGGGCCTTGACGTCGACGTAGTGACTGCCAAGAGCCTGTACCCCGAGGTCCTGGAGCGGGTGATCGCCGAAAGGAAGGCCGTCCTATGAAGAGCCCGCGCAACCCCCGACCATCAGCACCGCCACCCCAGGGCTCGGACCCGAGGCTTTCTTCTCTACGCCTCGGTCCGGGCCCTCGATCCGGCACGAGCTTGATCCCGAAAGCGCCCACCGACTGGCCGCGCCAGGACTGCCGCACGGCCAGGACGTAGCCTCCCGGCGGCACGTACCTCGCCCCGGCCAGGAAGTCCTTGGGCAGGACCCACTCCACTTTCAGAGGGAAGGGCTTCTCGGCGTGAACCCCGTCGAAGCCGATGGCCGGCGCCTTGACGATGATCTTGGCTCGTCGGCATCCCTTGTCTGGTTTGGCTCTGGCCCTCTTGCTTTGTGACTACGTGCTGTTCAATGCCGGCCGGAGGCGTTAGGGCGGACAGCACTGTCCCTGAAACCACCAGAAGCAGTCGTATCCCTCCGGCAAGGTCACGCTCCGCGCGACGACCCCGTCCCTGCGGGTCGTCAGGGTTCCGGCGTGGCTGACAATCTCTCCCAGGACAACTCCGTCCCGGACCGCCACGACATACCAGGTGCTGACGGGTTGCCGCCCAACCACCCGCCCGGAGGCGTCACGGATTTCCTCCGTCGCGAGCGGGCGATCCAGGACTACGACAAGGTCGCCCCAGCCGAAGAGAGTCGGAGGGACCAGCGACTCCACCAAAGGAGCGTGTTCGCGCCGATAGGTGGCGATAAGCTTTGTGAGGGCCTCGTCTTGGACGGGGTCGCCACCTGGTTCCCAGGTCCATATCTCGCCAGCGGGCGTGGCCACGAAGACACGGTTACCCGCTCGGGCCCAACGTGTACCGGGACCCGCTTCGTTTACGGGGAATGGAGGACTCAGAGCCTGGAGCCTCATGCCCGCATCTCCCAAGGTGTAGATTCCCGCTGAGAGACTTGCGCTCCCGGGCTGGCTCGGCACGCTAAGCAGCGCCTCGATGACTCCCTCGCGGCGGCGGAGGTCAAGCGGTCGTCCGGGGCATTCCAGGGGGTACGAAAGGGCGGGCCCGGCTCCCGATTCCCGGAGAACCTCCACCGCGGACGCGGTGAGGATGAGGGTGTCCGTCTCGCCATCGGAGACTATCGCGCTCCAGGGCGGCACGGCGAGCGCCGGCGGGCTAGCGACAAGAAGGGAGAGGTCCGGACGCATGGCCTCCACCTCTGCCTCGCGTCCAATGGCGAGGCAGAGAGTCCCTTGAGGGTCCCACGATAGCCAGAGGTAGGGTAGTGGCGTGGCATCAGCGATCACCAGGGCTGGTTCCGGGTCGAACTCCACCGCTCCGGTCTGGAGGTCCCACCAGCCTAGTCTGAGAATCGAGCGGTCGGCGCTGGGCCATGGGGCGGCGGCCACGAAGCCCAGGACGTCGGCGGCCGGGTCGGCCCACGGGACGGTCGGCGCCAGGCGCTCTCGAAGTAGCCACGTCTTCCCCGTGTCGGGGATCGGAGGCGGGGGTGGCTCGTCGGCAACCGGCGGAGCCACAGGCGAGCGGCATCCGCAGACCAAGAGAGCCACTGCAAGGCCGATGGTCGCTCCGCGGACGATCAGGCAGTTTCGACGCATTCCCGCTCTTCGCACGGTTCGACTCCTCCTCATGGGCCAGTCTTAGGAATCCCGATAGCGTACAACGCGAACGAACACGACGGATGACGGCGAGGGGTAGAGGCTGGCTAGGGGCACGTTCCGACGGTTGCTCGTGTGGGCCGAGACCCATATCTCAGAGTAGTCGTACACCCGGTTTCCATTGGCGTCAATGCAATTGACGATAATGAGGACATGCGACCAGCCGGCGGTCGCGACGTAGTCACCCTTGTAGACCGTACTTGACGTAGCCAATGTGGCCTGGACCCCGATCTTGTCATTCAGGTACTGGTCCTGCGCAATGCCATAGAAATCGGATACGTTAACCCATGGCCAGTCATACGTTTGGCCTGGAAGGTAGACCGTCGAAGCGCCATCTGACCACCAGGACCAAGTCCCCAGTGGCCCTCCATTGCCTACCATCGGGAATAGATGGGCCGAAATGTGAGCGTAGTCATTGATGCCTCCGAAGCCGTACCATATGCATTGGCAAACGAAGTTCTGGCAGTCGCTCGGGTTGTAGGACTTGAAGAGTGGATTGTAGCCTGTAGTAGTGTACAGGCTTCCATCGTTATTGGTGTAGGTAGTCCCATATTGAGCTGCTCTTGTCCTGTCATAGCTCACGTACGTGGCCATGACTCCCGGCATATCCGGTGTCCAATCGGAATTGCTTCGCGGATCCGATGCCAGTTGCAGTTCAATCTCCTTCTCCCGATCACGGAACCCGGCCAACTCAGATGGTAACGCAACGAGCAATTGCTGAAAGTCGGTGCCACGCGGGTACATGTCAGTGAACTCGTCCTCGTACCGGTCCTCACGTATCTTCCAACCGTCGTGGCTTCTGACGAGAAGGATCTCGTGTAGTTCCGCTCCGACCTGGTATCTGACGGCCCCGCGGAGCCACACGATCGGGCAGATTGAGACGAGGCAGCTGTCTCCGTCGAACGCAATCGAGCGGTACTTCGGTCGGTATTCACAGCTGCCATGTACATGTCCGACTTGACGCCAACACTCGATGCTGTAGGCCAGGCGACCTTGCTCGTACGAAAGGGATTCTCCTGACTCCATCACCGGCGCCAGATCCGGTGCCTGTAGCCGGACCCAGCCCTCTGCCTTGAGTCGAAAGTACGTGTCAACAGTCAGCCTGACCCGTTCCGTGTCATCAAGGCTAGTACTGCTCAACCGATCTCTGAATACCGCGAGAAGATCGCTGGCCCAGGGCAGTTGGACAGACGCGGCTTCTGTGGCCGCATTGCCCAGGGACGAGACAAGTAACACGGCCAGCAGTACGAATGAGGAAACGGCTGGTCTCACGATACACCCCTCCCGCTCTACTTTGTAGGCTCAGAATAGCTCCCTCTGCTTTGTCTGTCAAGCACTCCCAGCCTTGGCATTGCCTGGCCCACGCGACGAAGGAATGCCGGGATAGTGCGGACCAGCAGCCGGATCACTGGCCCGCTCCGCGCCCAGGCCGCTTCGGGCCTAGCGCGCTCAGCTACCCCATCTTCCCCGGCACGAGCTTGATCCCGAAAGCGCCCACCGACTGGCCGCGCCAGGACTGCCGCACGGCCAGGACGTAGCCTCCCGGCGGCACGTACCTCGCCCCGGCCAGGAAGTCCTTGGGCAGGACCCACTCCACTTTCAGAGGGAAGGGCTTCTCGGCGTGAACCCCGTCGAAGCCGATGGCCGCCGCCTTGACCGGTTCCGCCGTAAGTTCGGGTTGCCCGTAGAACGAACGCTGGCGTGCGGCGGCCGGCCCACGCAGGACCTCGTAGATGTCCTGGGTCTTGTCCCGGGCGACGAGCTTCAGACCGCGCGGGATGGCCCCCGCCAGAGCCCCGGCCGGCGCTTTAATGACGATCTTCGCTCCGGGCACGAACTTGCCGAAATCCAGGCGAAGCTCGTAGTGCTGAAGCTGTCCGGGTAGGCCCCGCACGTCTACTTCGATAGCGCCCGTGCCGCCCGCGGTACCCGCGCCACCGGCCGGCTCCACGTCCATGTTCCGGTAGGCGATGTTGTTGGTGTTGCGGACGAAGTCGATGTAGGCCGGCACCGTCGCGATCAGACCCGTGTCCGGGGCCGGGTCGAGGCTGGACGACAAGACGCCGATCATGCAGTAGTGCCCCGGGACCGGGATCAGCGCGGACGGGAAGGTGATGGGCCCGGCGATCCGCACCGTGCCCGAGGCAATGCCGGTCACGGGCAAGCTGCCGACGGGGATCCAGGCGGCCGGTACGCCGAAGCTCGTGGCGGGGATGAAGTAGACGTTGAGCGTCGTGTCGCCGGTCTGGTTACCCCGGTTCTGGATGCGGACATAGACATAGTTGGGCTGGCCGGCCTTGACGTTTTGCCAGAGCGAGTCGCTACCCATGTCGGCGAACTCGGTGGTCGGGTCGGCCGAGGCCGTCTGGCGGTTGATAACGTCGGGGCTGGCGTAGAGGTAGGAACCCGGGTAGGGCTCCAGACCCGTGTCGGCCAGGTTGTCCCGGACGTAGACATCCGGGCCGATGCCCACGGCGTTGAAAGCGTTCTTGACCTGGGTCAACTTGGCCAGGTCGGTCGGGAAGAGGTCAAGACAGGCGTCGAGCATGGCCTCGCGGAACTGCGAGAAGGTGCAGGTGGGATTTCCGACCAGGTTCACCGTCATGCAGCGCCAGACAAGCTGCTCGACCGCGCTCTGGCCGATCGCCGTCACCACCACCGCGCTGGTGAGGTGGGTTCCTCCTACCGTCAAGAGGTAGAACATGTTGTTGATGATGCCGCTGTTGATGTGGACCCCGGAGTAGTCCCAGGTTCCGGTGTAGCGGTTGTTGTAGTGGCTGGGTTGGTGGCCGGCCATGACGCTGGCCTGGGCCGCGGCCTCGCTGGAGTTGTCCCAATTGCCCCCGTTGGTGGGGTCGATCATGTTCCGGCAGGCCGGGGCTGTGACCTGGAGCCAACTGTCCTCGAAGATGAGCCAGTCGCTGTTGATCAGCGCGGCGCAGAGGTCGGACAGGGATTCGTTCAGGGCCCCCGACTGCCCGGAGTACTGCAAGGCGCAGGTGTGCTCGGTGTAGGCGTGGGTGAACTCGTGGGCCAGCCAGTCGTGGTCGCAGCAGTAGTCCCAGGTTGTCCCGTTGCCATCGCCCAGGTTGACCCGCTGGTTCATCGGGCTCCAGCCGCCGTTACACCAGTTGGTCCCCACATGGACGCGGGCGAGGGCCGTGGCCCCCAGGCCGTCGTAGCTGTTGCGGCCATGAACGGTGCTGTAGTAGTCGATAACTCCCGACACGTAACGATGGGCGTCGACCTCCGCCCCCTGGCAGACGTCGCGCGTGGGTGTGGTGGCGGTCACGTCCCAGGTGTTGTCGGCGTCGCTCGAAGGCTGGGTACCCTTGTCGTCGTCGGTGCGGATTTCGGGGCCACCCGTCCCGGTGCGGGTCGTGTCGCGGAGTTGGTAGGTGGTGTCGTCGTACCAGGCGTTGACACTTACCGCCCCGGAGTAGTGGCCCGTGCCGGCGCCGACGACCGGGCCGGCGGTCTGGAAGTTGTCGTAGTGGAAGAACAGTTCGCCGGTTCCGGCATCGACGTAGGCGATCCACTCGGGCAGGGCCCCGTGATGCCCGGGCTTGTCGCCGCGAATGGAGACGCGCCAGGCCAGGCGGGGCTTCTGCTTGTGCCGGTAGATCACGACCGTCGGCGGCTGGGCAGGCTCTCCGGAGGCGCCCAGCTCTTTCTGGATGATGGCCACCGCTTCTTTGGAACCGATCTTGGGCTTGGTGGGCACCTCGGCGAGATCGGGGAAGAGTTCGCAGGCAACCGTGTCCAGAACGCCCTCGCCGGTGACGTGGAACCGGACCGTGCCGCCGTAGACCGCAACGGAACCGTGGCTCTGCTGGAAGATGAGGCTCGTCCCACCGCCGGCCCGACCCTGCACGTTCTTGGGGTCCGCTATCTCGGACAAGAGCTTGAGCTGCTTCGGGTCGGCCGGCCCGAAAAGGTCGGGGCGGGCCTTGAGAAACTGCAAGACCGCGGCCTGGACCTCCTTGCTCCCCGGGCGGCCGACCTTGCCCAGGTTTCCTTTCAGGTACCGGACAACACCCAGCGTCTCGTCCACGCGAAAGACGAGCCGGCGGTCCGCTTGGAGGAGTTTCGTAAGGCTCTCCATCTTACCGTTCACCGAAACCTACCCCCCTTCTGATGGGGGAGAAGTTTGGGACGCCTCATCACATTCCTTCCTGAGGGCGTCAACTCCTGACAAAGGAGGGAATTGGTGTGGGCCGGTGAACTGGCGCGGTAGGTCGTCCGAAGAAAGAGTCCGGGGAGGTGGGTCGAGTGAAGAAGCTCATTGCCTCACTGCTGGTCATCCTGTCGGGCCTCATCTTCGCAGTCGGCACGGCGAGCGCGAAGGCGCCGGACATGATCATCAGACCCTAACCGGAGGCGAGCTAGTCATGGGCCGGCGCCCCTTCTCCGGCGCAGACGGCTGAAAACCGCCCGGACGGGGGCCGTTAGACTCCGCGCGATCCTGCCTGAGCCGTAGAGCCAGCCTACGATCGGGTCGGTGAAGCTGTAGCTGTAGTTTGGGTAGTCACCCTGGAGACGCCCCCCCTGCCGAAGGAGCCGTTCCAGGGGAGTTCCGGGGTAGACCCTAACCCTGCCCCAGGGATCGGTGATTCTGGTCGCGAGCGGACCCCAAGCGCCCAGGCGGGTCTTCAGAGACTTGAGATTAACGTGGAACTCGTCAAGGGTTGTGTGGGGATCGAAGACGATCATTCCCGCAATCACTTCGAGCCCGAGGCTTTCCAGGATCCCAAGGGCTCTCCAGTTATCCTCCACGGTGACCCGCTTGCCGTAGAAGTCGAGTTGCCGCTGGTTCATGGCTTCCACGCCGATGAAGACCTTCTTAAGACCCACCTCCTTTAGCCGGCGGAACACGTCCACGTCCACGTCGGTGACGCGGCACTCGATGGAGAAGGCCAGGCTCAAGCGACGGCGGGTCACCTCGGCGGCCAGTTCCTCGGCGGCCAGACGGCCTCGGTCGCCCGGTCCCATGAAGTTGTCGTCCCAGAACCGGACGAACTCGACCCGATAGTCTTTGCCCAAGCTCTCGATCTCGTCAACCACCCCGGCCGCGCTGCGCACTCGCCAGGGAGGGCCGGGTGAAACCGCATAGAAGGCTCGGGTGTCGCAGAAGGTGCAGTCCCCGTAGCAGCCGCGGCTACGCAGGACGGAAGCCGCTCGCGGACCTGGGCCTTTCGCGAAGTAGGCCGGAAGAGTGTCGCGGGCCGGGGGCGGTAGGCTATCAAGGTCCCCGACGAGCGGGCGTGGCCTGGGCCCCACCGGATCCGGGTCAAGACCGCCGGTTTCTGCCGCCGCTATCCCGTCCAACCCGGTCCACTCCCGCCCCTCACTTAGGGCCCGCAGGAGGTCGGCGAAGGACACCTCGCCTTCGCCGACGACAATGGAGTCGAAGCCCCGGTAGTCGCGCCGGAGTTCGCGGTGGAGGAAGGTCGGAGGGTGACCCCCGAGGATGATGTGCCCGCTGAAACCCGAGCGTCGCAGGACCGTGACGAGGGACATGCAGGCCGGGATCAAGTCCTGAGAAAGGACGGATACGCCGATCACGTCGACGGGTCCTTGGCTCGCCGGCCTGGCCGGCCCAGACCCCGGGCGCCCGGCGGATGGCCGAACTCGCTCCAGAACATGGCGGGTCAAAACGGCGGAGGACCAGCCGGTGATGGAGCCGTCCAGGATTTCGACATCGTGCCCGTCGCGACGGGCGACGGCAGCCAGGTAGCCAAGACCCAGGCTCTCCTGCCTGCCGGCCGCCGCTAGCTTCAGCGGGGCCAGGTTCACCAACAGCACGCGCACTTTAGACGTCATCCCTCTCTTGCTTGGTGAGGCCCGCTCCAGGCAGGGCGAGTCGGAGACCCCGCCAGGTCAACCTGGCACGGCGCAGAACTTCGCCCCAGGCATAGAGCCGTCCGACAGCGGGACTGGCGAAGACGTAGTCGTAGTTGTAGGGGCTGCCCTTGAGCCTGCCCTCCTCGCCGAGAGAACTCGCCAGAGGCGTGCCGGCGTAGACCTTGAGGCGGTTCCAGGTCTGGGCAACCTTATTCCTGAGGCGCCCCCAGGAACCCAGGTTCTCATCAAGGAAGGCAAGATTGGCCCGGAATTCGTCAATGGTTGTGTCCGGATCAAACATGATCATACCGATAGTCACGTCTAGGCCCAGACCCTCGATGATTCTCAGGGCCCGGCGATTCTCCTCCGCGGTCACGCCCTTGCCGAGGAAGTCGAGTTGGCGTGGGACGATGGACTCCAGACCGAGAAACACCTGTGTCAGACCAGCCTCCTTGAGAAGACGGAAGAGGTCGGCGGTAACGTCCGTCGCTCGACATTGAAGAGCGAACCGGATCCCCAGGCTCCGATGAATGAGTTCCCTGGCGAGTTCCTCGGCGGCCTCCCGTCCACGGCGGCCCGGGCCCACGAAGTTGTCGTCCCAGAAGCTGACCGCCTCGACCCCGTACTTGCCAACCAGCATCTCAACCTCACCGGCTACGTTGGCAGCGCTCCGTACCCGCCAGGCCGGGCCGGGTGAGACGCCGTAGAACGCCCGGGTTTCACAGAAGGCGCAGCGGCCATGGCACCCCCGGCTGCGAAGCACCGACGCCACACGTGGCCCCGATGAGCGGGCCAGGAACAAAGGGAGAAGGTCGCGGGCAGGGTAGGGTAGTTCATCCAAGTTCTCCAGCAACGGACGCTTGAGAAGGGGGGTTCCGACGGCTGGGCTATCCGCCGCGACGAGGCCCCGAAGGCGCGTCCAGTCCTGCCTCCCGTCAAGAGCCCTGAGGAGTTCGGCAAAGGTCTGCTCCCCCTCCCCCACGACCACGGAATCGAAGCCGCCGTTGTCGCGACACATCTCGGGGTGCAGGAAGGTCGGCGGGTGGCCACCGACAACGATATGCCCGTGGAAGCCGGCCCGTCGCAGGCCGCCAATGACGGCCATGGCTTCCGAAATGAGGGCTTGCGTGAAGATAGAGACCCCAACGACGTCAACGTCCCTCGATCGGTCGACCGCCGTCCGGGTCAGGCGGCTGAGGGCCAGGCGATGGGCCGAGCCGTCCAAGATCTCAACCCCGTGCCCCTCGCGTCGGGCGACCGCAGCCAGATAGGCCAGCGACAAGCTCTCCTCCAAACCCTCGGAGAGAGCTCCGGCGCGGCCCAGGTTGAGGTTGACCAGGAGCACTCGCATATTGGTGTCTCCCGCTTCGCCCGCGCCCGCGGTAACCCTGTCGACCGGCCCGAACCCTGCCGGACCGCCCTACTCGTACTGCAAGGCCTCCACCACGTTCAGCCGGGCAGCCTGCCGGGCCGGAACGAGGGCCCCGACGACACCGATGAGAAGCGCGGCCACCACGGCCAGGAAAATGCCCAGGTAAGGGAAGAAGTAGGGCACCGGCCAGCCGGCCGCACTCATTCCCCCGACCATGACGTAGCCCAGCCAGACCCCACCCAGGATACCGAAGACCGCCCCGGCGCAGGACAGAAGCAGGCTTTCGGCCACAATGATGCGCCGCACCTGCCGCCGTGTGGCGCCTACCGCCCTGAGCACGCCCAACTCGCGGGTCCGCTCCAGGACGTTTATGCCCAGAGTGTTGACCAGGGCCAGGAGTGAGGGCACGGCCAGAACGATCATGAGCACGTAGATGAAGCTCATCGCGCCGCTCATGGTGGCGAGCATGCTGTCCCGCCACTCGGTCACGGCGAAGACGGAGAAGGCGGGGTAGCCGCTGACCGCCCTCTCCAACCCAGCCCGGAGGGCCGTGCTGTCGGCGTCCGGCGCCCGCTTGATCATGACCAGAAGATCGCTGGTCTCGCGGAAGTCCCGCTCAAGATTGGCCTGGGAAATGTAGGCCGTCGACAACTTGGCGTTCAGGAAGTCGCTGCCGACGCCCGCTACCTGGTAGGTTCGCGGTCCATCCGGGGTCAGGAGGGTCAGGTCCTGACCGGCTTTGATCCCGGTCTGCAGGGCGAACATGCCGTTGAGGATGACAGCCCGCCCGGCGCCGAGGGCGGCGAAAGCCTCGGCAGGGTCGCCGGAGGAGAATGTCAGACCCGACAGCCGGGGATAGGCCACCGGGTCGATGCCCACAACCTGAAGGTCGGCGGCGACCCCCTCCCCTGGGGCGGTTCTCGCCGTAGCCAGCCGCAAGGTTGTCGCCTCGGTCACGCCGGGCAGGTCCCTCACGGCCTGGACCAACCCCGGGCCGGCCCCCACGTTACCGCCGCCCAGAACGAGCGACTCCGGCATGAGTAGGTAGTCGGCCTGTCCCAGGCTCCGGTCCATGAAGCTCACTACTCCGGAGATGAGGGAGGCGCCCATGCCGGCGAAGGCCACCAGAATGGCCAGACTGATCATGACCGTCGAGACCGTGATGGCGGCCCGGCCGGGATGGCGAACGAGATTGCCTTGAGCCACCCGGCCCTCGCGGGCGAAGAAGAGGGACAGAGCCCGGCCGAACACGGTCGAAATGGGCTGAACCAGAACCGGGCCGATCACCGCCAGAGCCACCAGAAAAAGCACGGCCCCGAGCGACGAGAGACCGAGGCGGCCGGAGACGAGGCCGGTCAGAGCCAGAATAAGAAGCCCAGCCCCCGCCGCCAAGCGCAGGCGGGTAGCCTTCCAGGTCACGTGCCCCACCGACGGGCGCAGGGCCTCAAGGGGCGTGACCCGGCTGGCCGCGAGAGCCGGTCCGATGCCCCCCACGATGGTTACCCCCAGACCCAGGACGATAGCGGCCGTGTAGGTTCCCGGCGAGAAGATCGGTCCACCGAGGGGGAAGTGCCAGAAGCGCTCCGCCAGGGGTCCGAGAGCCGCCAGAAGGCCGGCGGCCATGAGGAACCCGGCCACTAGACCAAAGGCCGTGCCGATGATCCCCTGAAGCAGACTCTCCGCGAAGACCAACCCCAGGATAGCGCGGCGGGAGGCGCCGATCGACCGGAGCATGCCGATATCCCGCCGGCGCTCATAGACTACGGTGCGGAAGGTGTTAAAGATGACGAACCCGCCCATGATCAGGGCCAGGACGCCGATGAAGTTGAAGGCGATCTTGCCCATCTTCATGGCGTTCATAAACTCGGCCCCGGCCTCGTTGCCGCCCAGCTTGTAGCCTGGTCCGAGTTCCGCCAGCACAGCCTGGCTAACCTCGGCCGCGTTGGCGCCGGAAGCGAAGATGGCCTCGATCGTGTTGACCTGGCCGGGCAGGTTGAAAAGCTCCTGAGCCGTTGTCAGGGGCACGTAGATGGGTTCCACGCCGGGCAGCGGCGGCGTGGCCACGAGCCCGACGACTTCAAAGGACGTGGCCCCGGAGGCCGAAGGCAAGCGGAGAGTGGCCCCCAGCCCGAGGCCGGTCCGGGCGGACAGAGCCTCTGAAATCAGGACAACGTTCCCGTCGTCCGGCGCGAGCCCGCGCCCGGAGGTCACCAGCAAGGTGCGTACCATCACCCCGGTAGCCGGGTCGACGCCGCTGACAAGGAGAGTGTTCACCGGCTTGCCGTCGGTGGTCTTGGGGGCCTCCGCGGCCGGCAAGACCACGGCCCGGACGAGGGCCCCGGTAGCCGAGGCCACGCCCGGAACGCTCCGCGTCCGGTCCACGGTCGAGGCCTCGAACACGCCTCGCGTCTCGCTGGTTACGGTGAGGTCCACGTGACCGGCCGAGGCGGCCAGGTTCTGGCGAAAGGAGTTCTCGAAGGCCGGGAGGAGCCCCCCGAACCCGAAGATGATCATAACCCCGAGGACGATGGCCAGGGTCGTCAGGATGGTGCGCTGTCTCCGCCCCGCGAGGTAGCGGAGAGCCAGTCTGAGGTGGAGGTTCACTGAAGTCCCTCCATTTTCTCGCGCACGCGCTTCTCGGCCCGTCTTCTGGCTTGGGCCCCGGCCGGCTGGCCGGAGCGCGCCGCATCCGCGGTTTCGTGGTCGCTAAGGCGGGTCTCATCCACGATGGCCCCGTCCTTGAGAAAGATGATCCGGTCGGCGTAGGCGGCAAGTCGAGGGTCGTGGGTCACCATCAGGACGGTCCCCCGCCACTCGTCGCAGACCTGCCGCAGGAGAGCGGCGGTCTCGTCCGAGGCCTTCGAGTCGAGGTTGCCGGTAGGCTCGTCGGCCAGGATAACGGCCGGCTCGGTGACCAGAGCCCGGGCGATGGCCACCCGCTGTTGCTGCCCGCCGGAGATCTCGTGGGGCTTGGCCTCGCCCCGCTCGGGTAACCCCACCCTCCCAAGCCACTCGGCCGCCCGGCGCCGGGCCTCGGCCGGCTTCAGGCCGTCAAGAAGGAGGGGCAGAGCCGCGTTCTCGGCGACGGTCAGGACGGGGAGCAGGTTATAGAACTGAAAGACGAGGCCGATCCGGCGCCGGCGCAGCTCGGTGACATGGTTGTCGCCGAGTTCGGCCAGGTCGTGGCCGTCGAGGAGAACCCGTCCGGAGCTGGGGCGGTCGAGTCCTCCGATGAGGTGCAGCAGAGTCGACTTGCCGCAGCCGCTGGGTCCCATCACGGCCACGAACTCCCCCGTCTGAAGGCACAGGCTCACGTTGTCCAGGGCGGTGACAGCCGTCTCCCCCCGGCCGTAGATCTTGGTCAGCTTGTCAGTTTCCACGATCGGCATGCCCCATGACCTCCTAGAAAGATCCTCGTTCCCGGGGACCGGACGGTCCGCCGGGCCCTCATCCCGCCCCGAGCCCCTTCTAGCCCCGGGCCCCACGCGAGGGCGGGCGTCCCCGCGGCCGGATCTCCGGCGTCGGAAGCGGCTGGCGCCTGACCTCGTCCAGACGGGATTCGATCATCTCCAGCCAGCGCAGATCGGCCTCCAAGTGCATGATGGCCTGTCCCAAAAGAAGGATCTGGGCCAGGTCCGACTCCGGGTCGGCCTCGCCCCGATGGATGGTGAGACGGTGCAGTTCCTGGTACAGACTGGCCCGCTGGACGTAGATTACCCGGAGAGGATCCACATCTCCGCTGGCCAGACTGAGCATCAGTTTGAGAAAGAACTCGTCTCGCTGGTGAGTCGTGCGGACCGGAGTGTCAAACCACCGCCGGAGTTCCTCCCGCCCGGCTTCGGTGATGTTGTAGACGCGCTTGTCCGGCCCGCCGGCCCGCTCCAAGCCCTCTTCCGTGACGAGGCCGCTCTCCTTGAGGCGGGCCAGCGTGGTGTAAATCTGGGCCGGCTTGACGTCCCAGTTCTTCTCGCCCCCGACGACGGCCTCAAAGGCCCGGTGCAGCTCGTAGCCGTGGCGCGAACGCTGCTCAAGGAGACCAAGAAGTGCGTGGCGGACGGGCATAAAAGCTCCTCGACAAGTTACTAGATTGCGGATAAACTATGCCACGAGTTAATAGTAAGTGTCAAGCGGATCGTCTAGGAGTCGGGGGTGACGGGGCCGTGGGCTGCCGCCAGCAGTTCCATGGCCCGCGCCCGGGTGGGAATCTTGTCCCGGCACTTCTTGTTCTGGAGATTGTCTTCCGGGCAGTAGCCCAGGACCTTGCAGTTCGGCCCGGCCCCTTCGAAGATGTCGGGGGCCACTTCCCGGCAGATGGCCAGCATCTTGGTGGCCATGTCCCGTATCTCGGTCTGGGCGTTCCGGCAACAGCGGATGGCGAACCAGTCCAGGAGGGCGTGGGCGTTCATCCCGATAAGGCCCTTGAACTCCGTGGCCTGCGGTTTGAGATAGCGCAGATCCTCCTCGGGAACCCCGTCGCGGACGCCGGCCTCGTACCAGGACTCGGTCATGGCCAGAAGGTCGTCGGCCTTGAGATGCAGGACAACCCGCGCCGGTGAGCCGCCTGGCGGGGAAGCGCTGGGCGCCGACTGGCCGAGACCGCCCGGCGGCAGGTGGGGCAGAAGTGGGCTTCCGTCAGCCAGGGTGACCTGGGACGCCGGCACCTCGACGGCCACCTCCACCCCTTCGACATTCCGCGGGACGACCACGTCAAAGGAGCGGCGACCACTCTTGTCGGGTCGGCCGCTCTTGATCATATAGGAAGCTATCCGCTTGCGGACAAGCTGGACCTCGGCCACGCGGGAGTAGCCCTCCACGCCGAAGAGGAAGTAGTCGAACTCCAGGGCCGCCTTGTGACCGCTCGACAGGATCTGCCGGACCAGGTCGCCGGAATAGGGGGCCTCGATGATCTCCTTCAGAGGCTTCTCGCTACGGACGAACCGGGCGGCGACGTCGGTGTAGATCCGGCCGCCTCCGGCGATGAGTTCCACGGTTCCCTGTCCAACGTAGGTCTTGCGCAAGGTGGATTGGCCTCCTCGGCCTAGCGACGTGGCCGTGAAGCGGCCGGTTGCGGCGAACGCCCAATGCCGCGTGCCGCTTCACAGCCTGTCCCTATCGTAACCCAGGCAGGGAAGGTGCGCCAGAAAAAGACGGCGGCGGGGTCTTCAGTGGTCTTCCTCTTGGGTCGAAGCGACTTCATGGATTGCCGTCTGCAGGATCTCCTCCGGATCGAGGATGCCTCTCTCGCAAAGGAGCCGGACGTACTCTTCGGACTTCATCGGGCAGTTGAGCATGCGGGCAAACTCGTCCGAACTGAGATGCAGTTGCTTGGCCATCTGAGACAAAAGAGACCTGGAGCATTCACTGGCCCCATGGCTGATCTTGGTCAGGATCGGAGTCCTCCTGCCGTAGGCGAAGAACCGATAGAAGGTGTGATCGCGCTCCTGACCTCCTTGACGAGCTCCCTGAGACGCCGCTTCAGATCAATGGCGCTTCTGGTGAGCTCTTCATCGCGTGCCAGCGCGTAGTCGTCATAGCGAAAGGCGAACTCCTCGGCAAAGTCACGCAGAGCAGCCCCGCGCGTTGGAGCGTAGGCCCGGATTCCCAGCGGTTCGTACCGGATGACCAACAAGTGATCCTCGATGGTCGCGGGACACTCGATCTGATGCTCTAGTACGAAAAGCCTGTCCCTCCATGCCACCTGGTCTGTCACATAGGGCTCGGTGCCCTCACGTGACATAACCTCGTACTCAAGCCACTCCGAGACTTCTCCGGGGGAACCGTCCTTGCCCAGAATGACCACGCATCTGCCCTTGACAACCACCTTATCTGCCTCGGCCTCAAGCGGGGTTGTTCCAGAGCCAATGAGTCGCTCCACGATTTCCGGGTCTGGACGATAGATGGGGCGCAGAGGCTCACCGTCGACACGGCTCCATTGGACAATATGGTCGTCTGAACGATCCAGGAGGGCAGTTGTGAAGCGTCGGGTGACTCTGCGACGTCTATCTGCTTCCGGAATTACCTCCTGCAGGCCGGCGGCATTGCCGACGCTGATGGCGTCCATGAACTCGCCTACTTGCCGGAGGACGCGTTCGCCTAGGCTTGGTCTTGAGTACTCGCGCCAGAGTTCAGTCGGGGGTGGCGAGATCTCGATGACCATGTCGACACTCCCGGGCTTCACCTCGGCCACGAGCTGGCATTCGCGCTCGATCTCGGCCTCGGAGCGGGCCTCGAACGCGGGATCCATCGCAGCCAGCGCCCTTCCGAGGTCCTCAGCCAAGTTCTGGACTGCGGCCGTGGTCTTGGCCAAAACCCGAAGAGAAGTTCGCGCGTCGCCGGTAACGACGCGGCCAATCTTCAATCGGATCCCCACGGCTCTCCCCCCGTTCCCGGAATTCACATGTCGGTCCAAGCTTCCAGCAGGCCACCGGGCAACAAAGCGGACTACTCCTGGGCGATGAGACCTGCTCGGCTCGGCGGCCGGAGTTCGTCAGCCACTGGGCACTATCCTTCTCGTGAGTCCGGCCCTCAACCTCCCTTCAATACAGCTCCAGCGACGCATCCCGCCGGGCCCGGCCCTCGATCCAGCGGAAGGCCAGGTAGCCGAGGCCCAACCACAGAGCGGCCACCCCGAACTCTTGGAGACTCAGGAGGGTTGCCGCCGACCCCGATCCGGCCACGGCCAGCCGGGCCGCGGCCAATCCGCGGGTGAGGGGCAGGAGCAGGCTGATGTGTTGGAGCCAGTGGGGCATGTCGCCCAAGGGAAAGTTCACCCCGGCCAGGGCCAGGAGCACTCCGGAGGCGACGTTGGCGATAAAGTTGACGTCCGGGGCCAGAAGACCCAGGCTGCCGAGGGCTGTCCCCATGGCCGACATGGAGACCACCGACACCACGATGGCCAGAGCCAGCGGGCCCCAGGCCGCCAGGCTGAAGTCCATCTGGAAAGCCAGGGCGGCCAGGGTCAGGGTCACGGCGCTGACGACCAGGCCGTGGAGACCGTGGACCCAAGACCGCCCGGCGAAGAGCAAGAACTTGTCGAGGGGGGCCATCACCAGCAGGGGCAGGGTTCCGTTCCTGCGTTCGGTGACCAGCGTGTCGGCGATGGGGTAGAGCGTGGCCACGGCGCTCGACTGCAGAGAGTTGCCGATGAGCCAGAAGCTTACGTCGGCCTGGCCGGTGACAAACCTGGCCATGACCCCGAAGAAAGCCACCTGGGTGGCCGGCCGCACGATCAGGGTTAGGAGGTAGATCCAGGCCCGCATCCAGACGTAGGTGTCCTTGAAGTGAACCTTGCCCAGGCGATAGATGATACCCAGCGTTCCGCGCACCCGCAAGCCTCCACTCCCGCTAGGCCAACCCCAACTGGCCCTGGCGGCGAATCTTGTAGTGAATCACGTAACGGTAGAGCAGCAGAGCCCCGGCCGTGTAGCCGAGGCCAAGCAGGGTCAAGCCGCTCACGGCGGCCCAGAACGACGGCGTGACCATCTGCCCGGCGGCGGCCTCCCCAACGACGGCCCAGCGCAGAGCCTCTTTGGCCCAGGCCAGGGGCATGGCCAAACCGAGACCTCTGGCCCAGACGGGAAGGAACGCCAGCGGGAAGTAAAGACCCGAGACCAGGTACATCGGGAAGGACAGACCGTTGGCCACCACGTTGGCCCGCCGCGACAAGGTGAAGAGGAGGCCCAGGAACAGCGAAAAGCCGACCAGGGCCACCGTGAGAGCCGCTAGGCCGATCACCACCCGCCACGGATGGGCCATGGGCATCGGCACGCGCAGGACTACCAGACTGTAAATGTAGGTCAGGGCGAAGGCCACATAACCCAGGACCAAGTTTCCGAGGATCTTGCCCAGGACGATGGCCGGGAAGGGGATCGGGGCCACCAGGAGGACCTCCAGGGTACCCATCCACCGCTCGCGGTCGATGTCGGTCGCCGATGACCACAGGGTGGACATCCACAGGGTGATGAGTCCCGAACCGGTGACCACGTACTCACCGTAGCCGGCCACCCCCGACCGGCGCAGCATGAAGTAGGACAAGGTCGCAAAGACGAGGGGCTGGATCAGGATGACAAACCGCATCATGGTCCGGGCCAAACTCAGTTTCACCTGATTGACGGCCGAGCGATAGATTACGGCTAGATACCAGTCCACGGATTATCACCCCTCCCTTCCGCCGCGCCCCGGTTCGCTCAAACCTCTTCCACCTCGCCCAGATTTCGCAGGGCCCGCTCCAGGGCCGGCGACACCGGTCCGCTGACGGCCCAGACCGCCTGGGAGCGCTCAAAGAGAGACCTGGCCATCCGGGCCAGGTCCTCCGCCGTGACGGCCAGAAGGAGGTCGTACCATTCCGCCGGCGTGAGGGTCCAGCCCAGCGCCAGATAGCGGTTACTGACCCAGCGGGCCAGACGGGCCGGGCTCTCCATCTCCACGAGGAAGCTTCCGCTGGCCAGGGCCGTGGCCCGGATCAGCTCGGCCGGGCTGAAGCGGCCGGCGGCCACAGCCGCGAGCGTGTCCCGGAAGACCCCGATGGCCTCCTCGCCCTTGCCCTCCTCAACGAAGGTGTAGAACTCCATTCCTCCAATCTCGGAGTCAACGGTCGCAAAGCTGGTGACGTCGTAGACCAGCCCCCGCTCGTGTCTCAATTCGCGGCAGAGGCGGCCCAGATTGCCGCCCGTTAGAAGGTTCGAGGCCACCTGAGCCGCGGCGTAATCGCCGGGCTCAAGACCGGCGCCGGCGAAGAGGACGCCCAGGGCCAGGTGCGAGCCTTCCGGCACTCGCTCGATGCGGACGAGGGTTCGCCGTTCGGGTCGGAAGGGGCTAGGGGTCCGGGGTGTCCCGGGGGCGGTGGGGAGGTTGAAGACCTCCTCCAGGGTCTCAAGGAGGTCACGGCCTCCCCCCACCGGCCCGGCCGGGCTTTGGGCGCAGAGAACCCACTGGTCCGTGCCGAGAAGGCCGGGCCAGCGGCGGACGTCGTCAGGTTCAAGGGCTTCGATGCCTCGAAAGAGGTCGGGTCGGAAGCCCTTGTAGAGGGGCTCCCGGCCCAGGGCATCCCAGGTCAGAGCGTTCACCCGCTGCGAGACATCCTCGCGAGCTTCGTGGCACTCGGCCAGCACGGCCTGCCGCTCGTTCTCGAATGAGTCCAGGGCCGGGCCTCGCTTGAACAGTTCCGCCAGGGTCCCGCGGGCCACGTCGGCCCTCGGCTCTGGAACCTGGACCTCGAACCGGACGTAGGACGGGTAGGTGGCCCCCTCCAGACGCCCCCCGACCTCCTCGATCGTCTGAGAGGCCGGGCCGTCACCGCCCTCCCCCGCCGCCCAGAGGTGCTCCACCAGGTGAGCCAGACCGGCCTTGCCTGGAGGGTCGTCGAGGGCCCCCCGTCGGCCGAGAAGCGACAGGGTGAGGGTCCGCGCGGCGGGGTTGGAGGTCAAGAGAACGTCTATACCATTGCCCAGGCGGGTCCTGTGGTTGGAGATGTCCATAAACTAGGCGCCTCCTTTGGCGCACACGCCACCCGGTCCCCGGGAGAGCGATCTTACCTAGCCACTCGCGTGTCCGTGATCAGCGTCGGCTGAGCTGGCTGATCGCGCCGCAATCAGCTCGGGGTAGTGGTGGGGCGTGACTAACTAGCTCTTCTTGGTGATGATCTTCTTCTTGTTCTTCATCTCGTTCATGGAGCCACCTCCCCTCACCCGGGTCAAGCCCGGATCAAGGCGTGTGCGCCATCTCTCACCGGCGGACTCTCGTTCGCCGGACCGTTTCGGGGTACGCGCGACTTTCTCTGCCTGACGCCTGACAGAATGCGGGTTCCCAGAACCGCAAGCTGTTTCAACTGTTTTTCGGTGAAGGTGAAGTTCAGGGTCGGAATGAGCAATCCGGCCGGCGAGACGACCACTTCGCGGTTGCCGTCGCGGACAACGAAGAGCAGGGACTCGGGGAAACTCGTTAACGGCAGTCCCAGCGCCTCAAGAGCCGACCCCATCTCGTCCCAGGTGAAAGTCTCTTCCACCCAAGCCGCCTGAAGCTCGGGGCTGATCTCGGTTAGGTAGAGGGGAAAGTGTTTCGGAGGCAGGGGCCCAAAGTGCGGTCCGGTCTCAGACGGTCTCAGGAGCCTGTCGGCCAGGCGGCCCAGCCACCGCTCCTCGTGGGTCCTCCTGGCGGCGAGGAGCAACTGCCGGAGGACGAGGTTGGGGACGGGGGCGGAAGGGTGGCCGCCCACCTGTCCGGCGTACTCCCGGCCCATTAGCCCGGTAAGGCGTCCTCGGTCCAGCCAGGAGAGGCAGACCCAGGCCACCCCCACCCGCCTGAGGCGCCGCTCCGGGCGACCCGGCGACCGCAGCCGGCGCGCGAGTTCCTCCGGGATCGGAGCGACGAAAGCAAAGTCCCGACCTAGGAGTTCCAAGACGTATGACAGCAGGCGGTCCAGGTGACAGGAGACAACGCGATCCACAAGGTAGGTCCAGTCAAAGCGCTCGCCGTGCTCGGCCAGCAGGGCGTAGGCATCGTTGGCGTCCTTCAAGGTCAGGTAGCCGTGGTCGGTGGCGTGGATCAGCAGCATGATCAGGGCGTCCTCGGGCGCGGGAACCAGGAGGCCCTGCCCGCCTACTTCGACTGTCCAAGCCCGCGGCCAGTAGTCCAGGGCCGGCAGAGAGCAACCCGTGACCGCGAGATTGACCGCGTGCATATCCAATTGAGAGTCCAGCCCGTCGAGGGTGAAGTGCCCGATGAGGGTATCGGGACCCGCCGGGCCCAGGGTTGTCCAGCAAACAAAGGGCGCCTCTCCACCTTCGAGGATGGCAAAACCGTTCCGCTCCAGGTGGCGGGTGGCGAGGGACAGAGTTCCGAAATCCGGGAAGAGAAGGTCCAGATCGTTTAGGGAACGGAGCCGATAGTCCGGGATCAGGAAGGCTAGACCCAGACCCTTGATAGCCATCACCCGGTGACCGTACTCTCCCAGCAGGGCGCGGATGTGGGCCAGCTTCTCTATGGCCCGTTCCCGCCCGCCCGCCAAGTCGAACCGGTCCGTCTCCACGGCGAAGGCGTCGAGAACCCGCTGGACGATGGACCGGTCTCCCCTCTCGGCCGGGGAGGCCGGGAGAGGCGCCGGGGAGGCCGGGAGGGGCGCCGGAGAGGCCGGGAGAGTGTCCGGGAGGCGCCGGAGATTGTGAAGGAAGGACGGAAGGACCTTGTTGGCCCGCACCAGGAGACGAAGAGCGTCAAGATCGAGAGCGGAACCCCTGGCCGCAAGAAGGGTCGCCGCCCGGTCGAGATCGGCCCCGGAGGGGTTGGTCCTTCCGAGGAGGAAGACAAGACTCGCTTCGCGCTTCACCGGGTTCACCCGCTTCCCGGGGTCGGCCACTGCATCCCCCAGGCCCAGGCGGCGATGCCCATGGCCCGGCCGATGCTGTCGAGACCCGCGACGACACCGGCCTCATCCATCCACTCCAGGACGGCCCGGCGGAAGCGCTTGGCGGTCTCGATGAGACGGTCCGACGCGGTTGGACCCGTAGCGGCGACCTCGACCATGTCGCTCAACATCTCATAAAACCAGTCGTCCAATCGCTTTCGCCAGGCCTGCACCGGACCGAGGTCGATCCCAGCCCGGCCGGCGCCGAGCTTTTCGACCGTGCGCAGCCGCTCGCGCACGGGGTAGAGTTCGTTGAAGAGGCCGGTATACTCCCGGTAGAGAACGGCGATCTCCGGACGGCGGAAGGAAAAGCGCGGGCGGTAGGTGATACCGCTAATGTGCACGGCGATCCGCGGCGCGGCCCCGCCGACCGACTGCCCCCCGGCCGCCACGGGATCGACGGCGAGACCGGGCCACTCTTCGTAGAGATCCGTGCCGGCGAAGACTTCGAGCGGGCGGACGAGCTTCTTGATCGGGACAGAGAAACGACGGGCTAGGGCCAGACCGTCGCGTAGCGCCTCCACCGTGGTGTCGGGGTGGAAGGCGATGTAGCCGACCCTCACCCGGTACTCGCTGTCGACCTCGATGCCGTACCCCAGCCTCGACAGCACCTCCAGGGCCCTGTCTACTTCGGTCATCGTCTGGCGTTTCTGGTAGAGCTGGAGATCGGCTTCGCTGGCCGACTCGAGCCCGAGGAAGATGCTGTTCAGGCCGGCCGCCTTGAGCGGGGCGATGGACTTCAGGGTCACGCTCTCCACCCGGGTCAGGGCGTGGAAGCGGATTTTCAGACCCCGCCGCGACACCTCGCTCTGGAAGGCCTCGGCCCGCTCCACGCCCCGTGGCCCCGGCAGAACAAAGTGCTCGTCGAGGAAGAAGAAGCGATCAGCGCCGTAGGTCCGGTTGAGGTAGTCGAGCTCGGCGACCACATTTCCCACCGAGCGCAGGCGGAACATCGGCCCTTCGGTGAGGTCGTGGTAGGGGCCCACGGAGCAGAACGAACACCGGTGAAAACAGCCCCGACTGGCCAGGACGGCGGCCACCACTCCCCGGCCGAATTTGGCCACTCGCCTGGCGTAGGAGTCGCGGGCCGGAAAGGGCAAGCTGTCGAGGTCGGGGATCTTCCGCCGGCCTTCCCGCCAGACAGCGACTCCGTCCGCGCGCGCGGCCAGGCCGGGAATCTGTCGGCGGCCGGCCGAGCCGCCGCCGTCCGAGCCGCCACCATCCGCGCCGGGGTCGTGGTGCGCGCCGCCGCCACCCTCGTCCGCGGTTAGGCTCTCGCAGAGTTCCGCCAAGGTCTCCTCGCCTTCGCCAACCACCACGGAATCGAGCCCGGAGATCCAGTCGAGGGCGTCCCGCCATCTCAGGGACACACCGTGCCCGCCGGCGGTGACGTGCCCCTGGTAGCCCCGCTCCCGGAGCCCGGCCACGAACTGGCGGAGATGTCCAAGATCCTGATCGTCATCGATCGACATGGCCGAGACGCCGGCCAGATCGTAGGTCTCAAGATCACCCGCGGCGTCGAGGGTTTGGTCAACGGAGAGGCCGTCGATGGTCGGGTCGATAACCGTAACCTCAAAACCCCGTTCCCTCAGGACCGCCGCCGCGTAGGACAGCCCGATGGGCTCAACGTTGGCCTCAAAGCCGAAAACGCCGTCGACCAGGAGGACTCTTCCGGCCTTAGTCGCCGCCCAAGTCACGTCGACAGCTCCTCCCCATCTTTCGCGTTCGGGGCCGCGGCCACGACACCCTTGTCGCGCAGGACCCTGACCATCGCCGCCAGGGACCGCTCCCGCGGCCGCGAGCCATCGATGACCGCTAGTCCGAGTTCCTCGGCCAAGCGCAGAAACTCCGTCCGCGTCGCCCGCAGGAGGGGCTCGTTCTCCTGGAAAGGCCAGAGCGGACGACCCCTGTCCGCCAGGCGCTTCATGGCCAGCTCGACGGGAACGTCGACGACGAAGGCCGCGTCGGGCGTGGGCACGTACTTCAAAAGGCGGTAGGCCAAGGACACGTCGAGGCCGCGGGCCCGGTTGTAGGCCAGGTCACAATAAAGGTAGCGATCCAAAATGATGGCGTCGTGCTCGGCCAGGAGAGGCCGGAGAACCACGTTCGCGGTCCGGTAGCGCTCAAAGGCGAAGAGGCTGCTCTGAATGTGGGGGTCGAGGTCCGGCTCGCCGTCAATGAGGGCCTTGAGGTGGTGAAAGAACTCCCCCTCGGAGGTGATGAGCTTGTCCAGGCGCACAGACCCAAGCCCACCCGACGTCCCGAGCCACTCGGCCAGGAGAGCGGCCAGGGTTGTCTTGCCCGCGCCGTCGATACCTGAGAAAGTGATTAGCCGGCCCATGCCCGCGGTCACTGGTCCCTCCGGCCTAGCGCCGCCCGGTAGAGGGCGGAGAGATCGTCCGGGGTCACCGGACGCTGGTTTAGGGAGAGCGGAGTGGCCATGTAGGCCAAAGTGTCGCCAACGAGAAGGTCGATGTCCTTCTCGGGGATCGAGCGGCGGAGCGGGTCAAGGTCGAAGCCCAGGCGGTCGAGGAGTCCCTTAAGAACACGCGGGAGGGTAAGGTCGTCGCCCGCCGCGTCGCCGAGCCTAACCTCGGACCCATCCCCCGCCATGGGCAATAGGGGGATGGGTCCAGCCTCGAGCGAAGCGGATACGAGCCCGGCCGCCCGCCGCGCGCGAGGGCCGCAGGCCTCGGCGTTGAACTCGGCCACGGCCACGGCCACCACGGCCAGAGCCAGACCGTGCGACCAGCCGTAGCGGCCCCCCAGGGGATGGGCCAGGGCGTGGGCCAGACCTACTCCGGCCCCGTCGATGGCCATTCCGCCGAGGGTCGCCGCCGCCGAAAGGGTGGTCCAGTCCCCGGCGACCGCCGCCCCTGGCGCCAGGGCCAGGACCCGCTCAGCCAGGGAGTCCGTCCAGGGGTTGGCCGCCTTGGACAGGTAAGCTTCCAGGGCGTGCAGGATCGCGTCGAAACCCGCGGCCCTCCCCACGGATGGGGGGCAGGTCGCGGCGAGTTCCGGGTCAACAATCACTTCCCGGGCATAGAGACAGGGGTGGGACAGGCCGGGCTTGTGGCCGGTCCGGGGGTCGGTGACGATGGCGTAGCGAGTGGCCTCGCTTCCGGACCCGGCCGTGGTGGGGGCCAGGATAAGAGGCAGGGCCCCAGCCGGCGCTCGGCGGGGGGAGCGGCGGTCGAGGAAAGTTCGGAGGTTGGCGTCGTTGGCGGCCAGCATGGCCGCGAGCTTGGCCCCATCCAGAGCGCTGCCCCCGCCAAGACCCACGACCACGTCGCAACCGGTCCTTCGCACGGCCTCGGCCGCGATCTCGACCTCTTCCACCCCGGGGTTCTCCCCCACGGATACCTGGACGGCAAGGGTCACCCTCGCGGCCGCGAGAACCTCGCCGACGCGGGCCAGGCGCCCCAACCTCAGGGCCGAAGCCCGGCCGGCAATGAGGCCGGCCCGCGAGCCGTGACGGGCCACGGTCTCCCCGAGTTCGTCGATCCGACCCGGGCCAAAATGGACACGAACCGGGAAGGCCAGGTCGAAAGCCGGCCGCTCGGTCATGGCTGCCCCCTCCGGTGGCCGGGGCCAGGCGCGAACGGGACCAAGGCCGGTTCGCCCGGGTAAGGTCTCGAGAGCGTCTCCAAAACCTGACGGCGAAGATCCTCCGGCACGAACGCGGGCACCTCGGCCCCCGTCTCGGTCGAGACCCGCCAGAGGAAGTCGAAGAGATCGTAAGCCACGCGACTCTTGCCGAGCCGCTCCTGAGTGGCCGCCTCGGCCAGGACGACGGGCCAGTCCACCGGGAAGCGACGGATGATCCGGCCCCCGATGAGCACATCCTCGCGTCGATCCGTGGCGCTTTTGAGAACTAGGATGTCTTGGGGGGCGGGAAGGCCCAGATTGAGGCGCCCGAAACTCAGGTACCTGCCCGTGCGCGCCTTCATCTCAGCCGAGAGGACCATGTGAGTCGTCTCCAGGCAGAACACATCCACGCTGAGTTCGCCACGGGTCGCGGCCACCGGCTTGGACGGGTCGGACACATCGCCGACCTTGTCGAAACCGAGGTCGCTGAGCGCGGCCATGAAGTCCGCCCGCGCGCCGGGGTCGTCGGTGATGAGGTCAACGTCCTTGGTCTCGGGCTTCAGCCCCCAGTAGACCATGGCCGTCCCACCCAGGGCCCAGCAGGTGACCGGCCCGGCCAGGTGGCTTCCGACGAGCTGGAAAAACTCATCTTGCCGCTGGGCGTCGAGCATGACGACTCTCCTCAAGGTGGCGAATGTAGTCGACCGCGAGTTGGACAGGAAACTCGACATTGTCGAGAGCTGCCTGTATCTCGATCAACTCGACTTTGGCGCCCGCGCCTTCGAGCTTGGCGCCGACAGGCCGGAAGCGGAAGACGCAATCGCCGGTACCGAGAATCGACCGCAGGGGCGGCATGTCCGCCTCGGGCCGAAAATCGCCCTCTATCCCTCGGTAACGAACACAACCCTCCGGCGGGATTGACGGAGGGGACGGTCCGATCTCGGCGGTTTTCCGCCGGTCTAACTCCATGTAGGTCGCGGCCAGGATGCCGTCATCGATGTCCGCCACGCAGATGGACACGGTCACGGGGCAACCGGCGTAGAAGGAAGCCTCGCGAGCGTGGTGGCCCGTGCCGTCCGGGGAGGCGAAGCGGGCGTGATGAGAGGGAACGTCGCCCGACTTGCCCACGACTGTCCGACCCCCGAGGCCGTGGACCATGAGCCGGCGAGGAGTGAAGCCCCCCCGGCTGAGGTAGAAGACCGGAACAGCCACGGCCGCCGCGAAGCAGGCGGGCGTAGCGACAGGCAGGCCATCCGGAAAGGCAATCCCGGTCAGGCGGCAATGGAGAAGATGGACGGCCAGGCCGGCGTCCTTCAGGTAGCCGCTCATGTCCAAGACCCGGGCCGCGGGAGCGGCGATCCGGGCCTTGTGGTAGGCGTCCTCGGCCGCCTCGAGGGGCGTGGCAATCACCACGAGGTCCGCGAGGGGCAGATCCACGAACTCGTGCTCGGGCCCCAGGCTTTCCGTCAGCCGCCGCCCAACGACACCGCTTCCACCCTGTAGGGCGATCTTCAACTCGGGACCACCTCTGGGCCGGTCCGTCGGAAGCACTCACCCTACACTATAGCATGGGGGTCACCCAGTTTCGCCAGGATGTGACAGGATTGGGGCGGTGTGCGGCGGCCAGCGACAGCCGCACGCGCCGCCGCGCCGGATCGGTTCGGGGTTCCGCGGGAACTCGCTTGCCGCCTGCGGAGAGGGCAGGTGCGGAGCGTTCCTCGATCTCTTGCGCCTACTTAGGTCGCTCCCGCCATTTCTGGGCGAGGCTGTTTGGCTTGGCAGGACCTGCCGTTTGATCGGCGAAACGCCCCACCTTCCGGGAACACGGAACCTCCGTTTCCGTGCGCTCGGGGCCACCGCCCCGTCGACAGGTTCCCGGCACCTTGGGGGGAACACCGTGCGCTTCCGTCGTGCGCTCGCCACTTGTCTTGCCGTCTGCCTTGCCATGTCGATTCCGCTGCCCAGCCTGGCCTACGCCTTTCCCGCGGGCGCCGCCGAGCCGGGGCCCGGTCAAGCTGGCGCCCCTGCCGCTACGGCTGGCGCTGCCACGCCCTCGGGCGGCACGGCCGTTCAAGCCACACCATACGGCGAGATGGCCGGTAAGGGTTGGCTGACGCCGGACCAGGCCATCACCCACTCGGAGGGGGATCCTGGCCCCGTACCTGAGAGCATCCTTCACCGTGAACCCGTGGAACCTCAGGCGGCCGCGATGAGCGAAGAACCATTTCTCCCGCCCTCCCCCGAACTCAGCGTCCACGGGCAGCCCGTAGTGTGCGAGCCTGCTTCGGTTCTTCCCGATCTGGTCCCGCCGGCGGAAGGCGGGGTTAAACCGGAACCTCTTTACGAGCTGCCCGCTCTGCGCACCTGGAACACCCGGCACTTTCTGAACACCGACGGTTCCATCACGGCCGAGATCTGGCCGGGGCCGGTCAACTACCTCGACCAGGCCGGGAAGTGGCGGCCGATCGACCTCACCCCACGCCAGGCGTCTCGCCCGGGGTCCCGGGGTGAGGGCGATCAGACCGTCTACCGTGTTGATCAGGCCCCCTTCATTCTTGAACTCCCAGGCGTGGCCGGGGGACCGGTCACCATCGAGGGGGCCGGAGGGGCCCGTCTAGAGCTTGCTCCCCTCGGCGTCACCGCGACCGTCGCCCGGCTTGAGGACGGCCGGATCGTCTACCCGGAGGCCTGGCCGGGAGCGGATATCATCGAGGAGCCCATGCCTGAGGGAGTCAAGGAGACGGTCCTTCTCAAGAGCCCGAATACCCTTTCATCTCTTTGCTTCTCCGTGAGCCTCGGGGGGTTGCTTCTCCGCGGTGACGGCGCTGGCGGCCTGGAGGTCTATGATCCGACCTCCGGCGAGGTCCGTTTTGTCCTTCCCAAGCCATACCTCGAAGACGCCGCCGGCGAGATCGGGGGCGCGGAGTATGTCGTTAGAGCGCCGGTCACCGCCGGGGCGCTCGACGGGCTGGCGTCCATCGGCGAAGCGCGCGGCGGGGCGGCGTCGATCGCCGGGGCGCTCCATAGCGGCCAGGGGACCGAGGGTGGAAGCGTGACCCCGCTGGAGGGGGCCCGCACCATTCTTGAGATAGTCCCCGACCTCTCCTGGCTGGCCGATCCGGCGCGGGTCTACCCGGTAAGGGTGGACCCGTCGGTGACCGTGTCGGCCTCCTCCAAGGACTCCTACGGCGACGCGGCCTACCCGAACACAAACTCCGGAACGATCGACCACTTCCACTTCGGAACCCAGACGGCCTACCTGGGCTGGGTGGCCTGGGACATCTCCTCGATCAGCCCCAACGTGGCCGTGACCTCGGCTGCAGCCGACCTATACACCTATTCCCCCAGCACCGGCTCCACCAGCAACTACGCCATGGAGGCCCTGGCCGGAGAATGGGGCGAATCCACCGCAACCTGGAACAACCAGCCCGCCGGCGCCGGCTACTACAGCCTCTCGCGGTTCGACCCTCCCACCACCTGGACGTGGGAGACCTGGGACATCACCGGCATCTTCGCCCTCTGGCAGAAGGGCCTTCTTCCGAACAACGGAGTGAAGCTCTACTGCCAGACCACGTCCCCGACGCTGACCGCCAAATCCCGGGAGGCCACCTCCGGCTACCGCCCCCATCTCCACGTCACCTACACCTCCGGGGCCAACGGCTTGGGCCTTGAACCCTACTGGAACCTCATGCCCCGCGACCTCGGCGACGGCTGGCAAGCTTCGGTCAACACCATGTCGCGCAACCTGGTTTTGCGGAAGAGTCTCTTTCAGATCGCGGGACGCGGCCCCGGCCTTTCGGAGAACCTGACCTACAACCTGGCCGCCACGACCGCCGGACACGGCGCGGGATACGGCTGGCGGCCGGCCACCGACATGATCGTGACCGAAGCGGCCGACGACTCCTACGTGGACCTCACCGACGAGGACGGGACCACCCTGAGGTACCTCTCCGACGGGGCCGGGGGTTACACCTTGCCCCCCGGAGTCTTCCGTAAGCTCAAGAAAGAGAGCGAGACCGTCTTCACCCTGACGGCCGAGGACCAGACCGTCCTGAGGTTTGAGAACGGTCCGCTTGTCTCTCTGGCCGACCCCAACGGCAACGCCACTACCCTCACCCGCGACGAGGGTGGCCGGGTCACCTCCCAGACCGACGCCACGGGCCGGCAGCTTCTCTACACATACAGTCCGTCCGGGCTTCTCGACACCCTAACCGACCCGGCGGGCCGCGTCTACGTCTTCGCCTACGACCCCGGCGGGGCGGGTCTTCTGACCTCGATCACCGGCCCGTCCGGCGAGGTCGTGGGCTTTGGTTACGATGCGACGCGCCTGGCGAGTTTCGTCGACGCCCGCAGCCAGACCACAACCTTCCTCCTGGACGCCGGTCTGCGGATTACCGGCATCCGCGACGCCCGCTCCACCCCCGGCGCCAACTTCGACACCCTCTTCGCCTGGACCATCGCCGGCAACAAGTGCCTGACCCGGGTGACGGATCCCGCCGGACGGTGGGTCGACTACGAGCACAATCCGGCCACCTGGAACCGCGTAAGTAGCTCGAACCAGCTCGGCCAGACCACCACCTATACCTGGACCGGTAACCTTCTCACCCGGGAGAGCCACCCGGTCAGCGACACCTTCTACACCTACGACACCGGCGGCAACGTGACCCAGGTCAAGCGGGAGTTGGCCGGCGACTACATCCTCCATAACTACAGCTACGACACCAAGAACAACCCCCTCAGCCTGACCAACGGCAACGGCCAGGTGACAAACGGCCGTTACGACGCGGCCTGCAATCTTCTCTCGGCCCTGGACCCGACCAACAAGGAAGCCGACGGCGTGCGGTATGACGAAAGCGGTAACCCCGTGGAACTCACCCCGGCCGGGGCGGCCACCGCCAGCCCCGTGCTAAACGGCAGCTTCGAGAGAGCCGGAACCGGAGACCTCCCCGAGGCCTGGAGCTACTGGGGCTCGGCCGGGACAACCGTGGCCCGCGACGGCGCCTACGCCCTCTACGGGCAGTATAGCGCCCGCGTCTCGGCCACCTCGCCGTCGGACGCCGGTCTCTGCCAGGTGGCCTTCACCGACTCTCCCACCGTGATCGAGCGGCTGACCCTCAGCGCAAGCCTCCGCCTTACCGACGTGGTCTCCGCCTCCGGCGGCGGGGCGGCCATCGGGGTCGAGTACTTGGACCCTTCCACGGGCCTGGTCCTCAAGCAGGAGTACGGCAACTTCTACGCCGGCACGGGCACGGTCAGGCCGGCCCTGGCTCTCAAGGACCTTCCCCTGGCCGGCTGCAAGTACCGGGTTGTCCTGCGCCTCTACCAGGCCACCGGCACGGTCTGGTTTGACGGCGTCCAGCTCGAAATCGCCTACGCCCCCGGGGCCTACACACCTCTTCACACTCTGTCGCCTTTCAACTCCCTGGAGAACACGGGTTTCGACGCCGGCGGCGCGATAACCCCATGGTCCGACGGCTCGCCGGATTTCACCATCGGCTGGGTCAGATACAGCCTCAAGCTCTATCTCCTGAACACGGGCACGCGGACCTCCTGCC